>Ga0265295_1000244_pt1 | contig 111702 bp, 88 predicted proteins | sample Munlansysbiofilm_FD_192503 | JGI IMG/M metagenome (GOLD analysis project Ga0265295, IMG submission 192503) | Leachate microbial communities from a municipal landfill in Southern Ontario, Canada - Methane capture system biofilm | ecosystem: Engineered > Solid waste > Landfill > Unclassified ...
TTGATAATCGACTACATCGGCTTCTAATTTTTTCATTAGAGAATAAAGGTTGTCTAAGAATTCTTTATTCTCTTCCTTACTCATAGCAAGGTATTTACTGGTGTTTTCCACTATTTTTTTCATGAATTAAAATTTTTGCAAAAATATAAAAATTATTTAACATATAAACTTGAAAAACTTAAACATTTATTAATTTTCGATTAACTTCCACAAAATTATTATATTCGTAAACTTATTTTAGGACACAACTATTACTCCTGCTCCCAAAACTTTTTGTCTATCAATATCATATATCACTATATATTGCCCAGCAGCTACTCCATGTATGGGTAGCAAAGAATCTACATGTCCATTTGTTTTATTATCCCAATAAATTTTTCCTTTATTAAAAGTTGGAGAATGACGTATTTTAAAATAAATCTCCATGCAATCTTTCATATATTGTTCAGCACCTGGCGTAACAACTTCGAAGTTTACAAAATTTATTTTATCTTTATAAACTTCATATGGTCTATAGCCTCTTGCTACATAGATGATATTTTTTTCAATATCTTTTTTTACTACAAACCATGGTCCACCTGGTAATTTAAGCCCCTTTCGTTGTCCTATTGTATAAAACCAATGCCCATCATGCTCTCCTAAAATTTTATTATTATTTATATCAATAATGTGACCTTCTAAATTACCAAGTTTATTACGAATAAAATCATCATAATTATTTTTGCCAATAAAACATATACCCATACTTTCTTTTCGCATAGATGTAGGAAAATCGTGCCGTTTAGCTATCATTTTTACTTCTTCTTTTGTCAAAAAAGCTAGAGGGAAATAAGCTTTTGATAATTGTGTATAAGTAATATTAGCTAAAAAATATGTTTGATCTTTGTTTTGATCTTTCGCAGTAGATAGCCATTTCAGATTATCTTCTTCTATCACATTGGCATAGTGTCCAGTAGCTATAATATCAAATGAATTAGCAAATTTATCAATAAAAGCTCCAAATTTGATTAATCTATTACAAAGTATATCAGGATTGGGAGTCAATCCTTTTTTTAAGCTTTCTAAGTGATAATTCATAACCATAGACCAATATTCTTGGTGTAGGTTTATAATTTCTAGTTTTAAATTTAATTTATCAGCTATCCACTTACACATCTCTATATCTTCTTCTATAGAGCAATTATACCCATCAAACTTTTCTTGAGGCCCTATTACTATGTAAAAAAGTGTAGGTTTATACCCTTGCTGTACAAGTTGCAAAGCAGCAACGGAACTATCTACTCCACCTGATATTAATAATGCTATATTACTCATTATATTGAAAAAATCCTTGCTCTTTTATTATCTCCCACAGTTTAATAGATATCTCCTCGTTATCTTTTTTAGTATATCGTTTTTCTGTAAATACTTGTGCGAGATTTTCTAATCCATTCTCTTTAACAATATCTTTATAAATATCTAAATTTTCTTTTTCTTGGTAATAAATATCTATTGTCTTTTCATCATAATCTTGATATTTACCGGGGTGTATGACGGCTTCTAAAGGCAACCTATCTGTTAGAGGTGGATCTTCATCTGGATATCCTATAGTAATGCTGATAAAGGGCAATACTAATTTAGGTAAATTAAAAAATTTGATGTGTTCTTTAGCTGTGTATAAAGTAGTACCTAAAATACAAGTGCCGAGACCATAAGATTCGGCAGCTATTATAGCATTTTGTGCTGCTAAAATAGTATCTGCTATAGCACTCATCAGAGAGAGGAGGTTATCATAGCCAGGATTAGCATTTCTATATAGACACCATTTGGTAAATCTATTCAAATCGGCACAAAAAGTTAATAAAACTGGAGCCTCTAAAACCATTTCTTGATTTAGATGCAAAGGAAATAGTTCTTTCTTATCTTGTTCGTCAGTAGTGATAATAATGCTATACAATTGCATATTTCCATTAGTTGCTGCTCTGGTAGCTGCTTTTAATATATTTAATAATATATCGTCGGGTATACTATTTTTTTTATATTTTCTAATACTGCGATGTTTAAAAATAACTTCTAATGCTTCCATGGTTTTTTTTAAAAATAAAAATATCCAAAAAAATTATTTTTTATACTCTAATAACAAATAAACAGGAAAGTGATCGCTATATCCGCCCATAAAATTATTACCTACAAAAGTTCTAAGTGGATAACCTGCAAAATTGCCTTCAGTTTGTAAAAGAAAAGGTTTATTAAAAACGCATGCATTTTTTAAGCAAATATTAGATTTACAAGCGGCTATATTATATGTTATTATTATTTGATCTAAAAAACTCCATACATCATTGTATGCATAAGAACCTAATCCTTTTTTTTCTTGTAAATCATAATATGGGTTATAAAGATTTGTTTTTTTAGCTTCAGTTAAGGTAGGAGCAGCTTTCAAAATTTTCAAAATGCTAGCGTTAGTAGGAGTATCATTAAAGTCGCCCATTATAAAAATTTGTGCATTAGAATTAACTGCTAAAATAGAATCTACAGTATTTCTGCAGAGTTGAGCAGCAGCAGCTCGAAGTGGCGCTGAACGCTTTTCACCACCAGAACGAGAAGGCCAGTGATTGACTATTACAAAAACTGTATCCTGTTCAAATAATAAACCTTTGATTACAAGCTGATTACGAGTTTTGAAGTTGGGATTTTCTGGTATATATAAATTTTTAGCTTCAGCTTTTATAAGTTTAAAATAGTCGGGGCGAAATAAAAAACCTACATCTACACCTCTACGATCTGGCCCCTCTATCAAAATAGGTATATATCTATATTTTGCTATATGTTCTCTTTTTACTAAATCTTTTAAAACATTTATATTTTCTACTTCAGACAACCCTATAAAAACTACACCTTTGCCACCAATATTTTTATTTAACTGATCTATAACATAAGCAATATTGTCTAGTTTTTTAAAATATTTATCGGAAGTCCACTTTTTAATGCCATCTGGCAAAAATTCCTCATCATTTTTATTAGGATCATTTATTGTATCAAACAAATTTTCAATATTATAAAATGCAACACCAAAAGTATATGACCCCTTTTGAGCAAATAAATATGTCGATAGTGCAATACAAATAATGAGTATACTTATTATTTTTTTCATAGTTAAATAATATTATAAATTAATTAAATGCAAAATTAGAAAAAAAGCTTGACTTTTAATAATAATTTTTTTTATTAATCATTTCTTTTCCAGTCAAAACCTATAAACCATTGCAATAAAATAAAAATAAATAATATCCATGAAAATAAACTAAATACTAGGCAGGCTAGAGGATAAAATGGTAGATCAAGAGTATTAGATGAGACTGTATACAAAATAAATTCTGATATCGATTTTAAGCAGACAATAAAAATGACAAAATTAAAATTGATTAAACAACTTAAAGGAATTAATAATTGAACACCTGTGGTTAAGATAGCCCAATACCATGATAATATATTTTTATAATAAGGGGTCTTAGACGCCCATCGCGCTCTCTGATGCAAATATTCTTTTAAATTATTTGGTGGCAAAGTATGAATAATGGCACTGGGCTTTAAATTTATTTGTACTACATTAGGCCCAAAATGTTTTCTTAGATATTCTAAAAAAAACATGTCATCACCATGAGATACAGGCAGATCGAAATTATCACAAAACTCAATATAATCATCTTTTATTAACATCATACCTGCCCCTGAGATAAGAAAAGGTTTGTTTTTTAAAATGCTTGCCCATCCGACACTATTCAGCAAAAGCAATTCTACACTTAAGAGCTTAGAAAAGAAATTTGTATAATTTTTATAAACAATGGGAAAAGAAATGGCTCTCTTATTTGCTGATATTACAAAATTTTCACTTAAGTTTTTATTCCACATACAATCACCATCTGTTATAAAGTTCCAATGAGTTTTACTAGCTATTAACCCTGTTTTGATAGCTGCCATCTTGCCAGATAGATTTTTGTTTAACTTTATATATTGAATTAGATCATTATTAAAAAAATTATTTTCTAATATTTCTAAAATATCATCTGTACTATGATCATCTACGATTATTATCTTATGGGGTGAAAAAGATTGCTTTAATATAGATTTAATACACAATACTATATTTGTAGCTTCATTTTTGACAGGAATAATGACTGAATAATCAGTTATTTTCGTTTTTTCAATAAATTTTTGTTTAGGTTTATGTAAAATAATAATAGCACTATAAAAGATACTAATGCAATAAACAATAATGATAATAATAATAAAATACTTAAGCATGTTAAATTTCAAAAAGGCAAAAATATAAAACTTAGTAAAAACACATCAAAATATTACTATTATTTGCATATACTTAATAAATATTCAAAAACAAATCATTTTAGTAAACAGATATGTAAGTGTTGTTATAATACTTTTGGGTATTATTCATTTTTTTAAATTAAAAAAAAACTGTTTATTTCCATTTAAAATCCAAAAATTTTTTAACTTGTACTACTTTTAAACGTGGGTTATTATTATTAATATTATCTCCATTTAAAATTTTTTCAAAATACATTAAATATTTAATTGCCATTTTATTAGCATTAAAATTTTCATAAGCATATTGGTGGCAATGTAGTCTATTATATTGTTCTATATTAGTAGCTGCATCTATTAAATCTGATAAAGAATTTGATAAAAAACCAAACTCATTACCAACGATTTCAGGTAAAGAACCATAAGGGGTAGCAATGATAGGACATCCATAATACAAGCTTTCTATTACAGCTAGTCCCATTGGTTCATGCCAAAGAACAGGGAATAAAAGAGCTTCAGATTTATTCATTATTTCAGCCTTATAAATATCATCTACCATACCATGAAAATGTATATTTGGGTTTAGAGTGATGCGTATACCCATTGAAAAATTGACTCGTTTGCCCCCCATTACTTCGAGTGGTTTTTTATTCTTTTTAGCAATTTTAATTGCAGCTTTTAGATTTTTTACTCTCCAAGCAGCCTTACCTAAAAAATGATATCCATTACGTTTTATAGAAAAATTTGGTTCAGGATAATCGGCCCAATCAATGCCATTATAAACAAAAGCCTCAGCTCCATATCTACTAGCATGATTTTGCGAGACAAAATTTGTATTAATAGGAAAAACTTTATTAGGATTATTAGTATTTCCGTGTACAGATAATAAAAAAGGCTTTTCGATTTCCTCATCGAATTCTGAATGCAAATTTACTATATCTGTTTCTTTTGGAATTTGCTCATTAATATTTTTATATTTATCAATGTATATGATATCTGCAAAAGGGCAAAAAGATCCTTTATCAACTAAATAAGTAACTTTATTGCCTAATTTCACCAATTCTTTACCTAAATACCATATATCTCTCGCCGTACCACCATAATATTTTGTTGGTATTTTACCTTTATATACTATAGTTACATGCATTTTTTATCAAAATTATGAATTTTTATTTTTATCTAATCAAAATCATTTTTTTAATGATTTTTTTAATGAATATTGTTTTATTGAAAAAGAAATAATGATTAAATTTAATAAATGAACTTATTCTATACCAGAAAAATGTTTCATAAATTGTATACGTTCAAAAGCAGCTGGATTTGGGATATTTTTATATGAAAGTTTACCAATGAAATCCTGTGTATTTTTAAATTTTTTTTCATTCATCCAAGTATTTATAGTTTCATTCATTTCTTTTATTACAGGAGCGCCTTTTTTATATAAGATACTAGAAATAGCTACAACATTAGCCCCAGCAAGCATAACTTTAATAGCTGTTTTACCATTTTGAATGCCAGTAGTAGCACAAAGATCTATATCGACATTTGCATAAGTGAGAGCTATCCATTTAATAATTTCTTGAATTTCCTCTGGACTACTAAATATATTACCAGGTGATACTAGTAGATTATCAATGTCTATATCAGGTCTAAACATTCGATTAAACATGACTACAGCTTTAGCTCCAGATAATTCCATAGAATACGCTGTATGAATAGGATTTGTCAGATGCTGCGTGATTTTAACAGCTATTGGTATTTTGATTTTTTTGGCTACAGAAGTTACGATTTTCACATAATTATTTTCTATTTCTTCAGCAGTTTGATTTTTTGAAGTTGGTAAAATAAAAATATTTAACTCCAAAGCATCAGCACCAGCAAGTTCAATTTCTTTTGCATAATTTGCCCATTCATGACTCGTAACGCAGTTTATACTGGCTATTACAGGAATACTCATGCTTGATTTAGCTTTTTTTATTAATTCTAAATATTCATTAGTAGATTTATCTGAAACATAAGCTCTAATATAATCCTCGGTTTCAGGATAGGGAAATTCACCTGAAAATTTTACTAAATTGGAAACCTCATGTCTTATTTCTTCTTCAAACAATGATTTTAAAACGACTGCACCAGCACCATTAGATTCAAATTCTTTTAAATTATCAATAGATTTAGTTAATCCGCAACTCGAAACTATAATAGGACTTGATAAATTCATTCCTAAATATGATACATTTATTTTTGTCATATTTAATTAATTTTAAAATTATAATTGCAAAAATAATTAGAATTTTTATTTTACATTTCTTTTGCTAAAAAATAAAGACTTTAAGTTTGCCAAAAAATTTTTGTAATAAAATTAATTTATTTTAATGATTCTTTTGGTAATAATTCTTTCAAATTATGATTTTCTTCTTCCAATTGTTCTATTCTTCTTTCCATTTGTTCCATATACAAATATAACTCTTCAATATTTTGAATAATTCCTTTGATAGTTTCATAAACGGGCATACCATTGTCCTTTATGTCAGTTGACGAAGGTATAAAAGGTAGGTGTTTTTGAGATCTTATTAATTCTATTCTTTCATTAAATAACTGAAGCTGAAATGAAGAATCAAAAACGAAATCTGGCCATTGGCAAGATGAATCACTTGGTTCAACTATTATTTCTTGAGTAGACCTAATAGTACCGCAAACATCTAATTTGTAAACTGGCGATGTATTAGCTATACCTACATTACCATTTGAATTTAACCTAAATCCTTCGTTTTTATTAGTTTTAAAAATTAATGGCATATTATTAGTTGTCCCAATAAATTCTGCTTCATATATAGCATTTCCATTTAATTCCCAACTATTTGAACCTTGAGCACAGCAGTTTTGAATGCTTGCCATACTAATAAAAAGTAAAGTATTAATAAAAATAAATAATTTAATAAATTTGTTTTTTATAACTTTTATCGAATTACCTATCAATATATTACTGTAATTCTCAATTATATTATGCACTTTTTTACGTATAATCATTTTATATACTTATTTTTTATAAAATTAATCATATTTTTTATTTTTTACTTTTATTTTTTTTAAAAAAATTAGATTTATTCTCGGCGAACTCAATATTATAAGTAGTAAGGGGCATTTATTTAAATGGCCACAGTATATTGTGTAGTTAAGAAAATTGAAAAAGATATAATGTATATCTGTTAAAATTTATACAGGATTAATATCAGAAAATTTATTAAATTTGTAAAAAATAAAAAATTATGAAAGAAATTGTAGATAACTTGGAAGAATACTTATCTATGAGCAAACAAGAGAACTTAGAATTTCTAGACCAGCTCTATCACCTAATGAACCAAATCAACGCTGATGCGGTAGACTATCAAGGACTCAAGATCCACCATGCACCACCATTATGTCCAGATTGCCAGAGCAATCGCATAGTAAAAAATGGATTCCAAGGCGGACAACAGATGTATATATGTAGAAAATGCGGTAGGCATTTCAGAGTAACAACAGGCACATTCGTTTACCGAATACAAAAGAAGGAAAAGATGCTCGATTACATTCGTTGTATGCTCGAGGGCAAAACTCTCAGAGCTTGTGCTAAAGAAGTGGGCATTAGCCTACCTACAAGCTTCGCTTGGCGTCATAGGATTTTAGCAGCTTTGAGAAATTTCGAAGCCAATGTCAATTTCTTCGGAATCGTGGAAGTAGAGGAACTGTTAATGAATTACTCCGAAAAAGGAAGACGCTATCGAAATGAAAAAGAGCTAGCAGAAGCACGAGAAAAGAAAAAGAAAAAAGTAGCCGTTATAGCATCTAAAGATAGGACTGGCAATATGCTTTTTAAGCAATTAGGGTTAGGTAAAATAAAATGTGAGCAAATCGAGCAATTGCTAAATACCAAAGTATCAGCTAATAGTGTGATATGTTTCGGACACAATGATGAGTTTAGAAAGTTGAAGAGTCAGAATCTTGAGCGAAAAGAAATAGTGATAGATAGGGTAAGGAAACGAGGAGTATACAGTGTAGCAACCATTAGACGACATGTAAATACTTTTGTTGGTTGGATAAATAATCAATTCAGAGGTGTGGCTACTAAGTACTTGCAGAGCTACATTATGTGGTATGTAGTAATGCATAAATATTTGTTAAACAATGTGGTGCCCGATGTAGGTAGGATGCTCAATCTCGCATCATCAGACAGGCGAGCGTGGTATGTATATAGGGACTTGAGAGCAAGTCCTGTGTTTATTTAAACACTTAAATGAGATCTATCATTCCCTTATCAACCTCTTTACCTTCGTATTTTTTATTTCAACTTATTATCTATATAAAAAACAATAAAACATCACATGAATCAAATAAATACTTAAGATTTATAGTACGTGTTTATTTTTTATAGTCTTGAAATTACAAAATTCATGTAGGGAAAATTTCCAAAATATTTACAATATAAAGCACTTTATTTTTAAAGAATTTTACTATTTCTTAAAACTTTAACCTTTAAGCATTTTATCATAGTTTTGCTTTAATTTTTCAAACAAATTGAGACAAAAGGTCTGACCCTTCGTCCCAATTTGTCCCATTATATAAATAAACTCATATTAGATTCATCTGATGCAGCTAACATTGTTGCTACTCCACCAATTTCTACTCCATCTAATAGTTCTTCTGCTGCTACTCCCATTACATCCATTGACATTTGACATGCTACCATTCTAACACCAGACTTCATAGCTTCATCTATTAATTCTTCTAAAGATTGAATGTTTTTATCTTTCATTACTTTTCTAATTAATTTTGGTCCAATTCCTGCCATATTCATTTTAGATAAGCCTAATTTTTTACTATTTTTAGGCATCATTTTGCTAAACATTTTAGCCATAAAATCTTTCTTAGTTTTAACTTGGGTTTCCTTTTTAATTATATTTAATCCCCAAAAGGTAAAAAACATAGTTACTTCTTTACCCATAGCTCTAGCTCCATTGGCAATTATAAAGGAAGCAATTGCTTTATCTAAGTCACCGCTAAATATTATTAAATTTTTGCCATCTTTTATTGGAGCCATCTCTTCTGTTGATTCTTTCTTAGATTTATTACCTTTTTCAATAATGGCTACATACTTATCATCTATTTTTTCTGCACTTATCAATGTATTCCCAGTATTTTTACACCAGGATTTTATATCATTCATAAATCCAGGATCTGTAGATATAACTTCAAGCCTATCTCCTTCATTTAATGTCTTCAATTTTTCACTAACTTTAATTATAGGTCCAGGACAGGAAAGTCCACATGCATTTAGTTTATATACTTCACCAGTTGCTTTATTTTGTATTTTTTGAATCCCAGAATCGTTAAATTCTATAATATCATCTGAATTAGATATAATTTCATCATGCTTAAAATGAAACTTCTTATACATATTGAATCCTCCTGCTAAATTTTTAACTTTGAATCCATGTTGCATGAGAATTCTTGCAGCAATATATCCCCTTAGTCCAACAGCACAATATGTTATATATAGTTTTTCTTTATCTAATTCATCAAGTCTATCCCTTAGTTCTTCTAATGGTATATTTATACTTCCTTCAATAGATCCAACTTGAAATTCTTCTTCAGAGAATACCCCTAATATAACTGTATTTTCTCTGTCCAATTCCTCTAGCTCTCTACAAAGCACCACATCTACCAAACCTTCTAATTGATTTTCAGCTACAAAACCTATCATATTTACTGGATCCTTTGCTGAAGAATAAGGTGGGGCATATGCTAATTCTAATTCTGTTAAATCATATACTGTTCCATTAAGCCTCATAACTGATGCAATTACATCAATTCTTTTGTCTACCCCTTCATATCCTACTGCTTGAGCACCTAATATTTTACCAGTTTCGCTATCAAAAATCAATTTCATATGTATAGATGTAGCACCTGGATAATACGTTGCATGTGAAGACGGAGAAATATAAATTGTTTTATATGTTATACCTTTAGCTTGGAGCATTTTTTCATTATTACCTGTAAAAGCGGCAGTCATATCAAAAACTTTAACGACTGAGGTGCCAAGTGTACCTAAATATTTTTCTTTTTTACCACAAATATTATTAGCCACTATTCTACCTTGCTTATTAGCTGGTCCTGCTAATGGTATCAAAGTAGGATGACCCGTAATATAATCTCTCACTTCTATTGCGTCGCCTATAGCATAAATGTTTTCATCGGATGTTTGTAAGTACTCATTAACTTTTATTCCACCAGTAACTCCGATTTCTAATCCTGCACTTTCAGCCAAGTTGATTTCGGGTTTTACACCTATAGCTAAAATAGTAAGATCTGTAGATAATTCTCTATTACTATTAAGTACAATCTTAGCTCCTTGTTCTTTGAATTCTTTTACCCCGTCTCCTAATATTAATTCTATACCTTTGGATTTGATATGATTGTGTAAGATTGAGGCCATTTCTAGATCTATTTGTGTTAATATCTGTTCTGTCAATTCGACTATTGAGACGTGCAAACCTCTCGCATGTAAATTTTCAGCTATTTCTATACCTATAAATCCACCTCCAATTACCACAGCATTTTTAGGTTTTTTTTCAATTATATATGATATAATAGCATCTGCATCAGGAATAGTCCGAAGAGTAAATAAATTATCAGATTTTTTTATTCCTGGCAAAGATGGTTTGATGGGTTGTGCACCAGGGGAAAGTATTAATTTGTCATAAGATTCATTGTATATTTCGTTAGTTTTTAAATTTTTTACAGTTACATATTTACTTTTAGGATCTATTTTTATAATTTCATTATTAGTACGTATATCTAAATTAAATCTTTTAGACATAATTTCTGGAGTTTGTATAATAAGTGCATTTTTATTTGTGATAATTCCACCTATGTAATAAGGTAATCCACAGTTAGCAAAAGAAATATATTCTCCACGTTCGAATATTATAATCTCTGCAAATTCATCTAATCTTCTCAATCTCGCAGCTGCTGATGATCCTCCAGCTACGCCGCCTACTATTACTATTTTTTTTCTCATAATTATTAATTTTTTTACAAAATTAATAGATATTAAATCAAATAACTAAAAACATGACAAATATTAATCACACTATGTGTATACTTTTGTATATTAAATTTGCTAGTACTTTTTTAAACAAAAAAAAATTATTTATAAGGGTTACTCTGTAAAATTTTGTATTTTAACAAAATATTTTGAAGTTTATTGTAAATTTAGATTTTAAAAAAAATTTATAATTTTGCACTTTATAAAGTAATATTACGTAGGGGCATTAGCTCAGCTGGCTAGAGCGCTTGCATGGCATGCAAGAGGTCACCGGTTCAAATCCGGTATGCTCCACTATTTTTACTTAAATATCAAAAATATATTATACAAGATGGCGAAAAAATAAAAATTCAAAACACAAAAATACGCTATCTTTCGTAATGTATATATACTATATATACCCCAAAGTATTTATTTTTTTTTAAATTCAGAGAAAAACACGTGACTTTTTTTTAAAAAAAATTTTTATACTTCTCATTTGCTTCCACTTCTTTTTGTTACATTCTACCATTTATTATCCTCGTCACGTATTTAGCTTTTATTATAGTAATATTTTAAATACTTTAGTCTAAAATTCTAATTTTGGCAAATTTTAGAATAATATGTTTTTTGCCACTTTTATCGAAATTGACAGTAGCTTTAGCTTCTGTACTATTGCCTTCTATATTTAATATTTCTCCTCTACCAAATTTATTATGTTCTATTATCATACCTTCTTTCAATTTATTTAATAAATTGATACCCAAGTAATAATTGGCAGTCTCGACATCAGAACTAGTTTTCCCAATTTTTGTTTTAGATGATGGGCCTAGGGCTTTTTTATTATAATTATCAGATTTATTATTAGCAGTTATACTTTGACGCTGATATGGATTTTTTAAAAATAAATTTTTAGATTTTGTATCGAAATGTTCTTTTTCCATTTCAAAAATAAATCTACTAGGTTCATTAAACCTTGTTACTCCATGACTAAATCGAGAAAAAGCAAAACTCAAATATAATCTTTTTTTTGCTCTTGTGATAGCTACATAAAAAGTACGTCTCTCTTCTTCTATATCTCGTAGATCCATTAGACTATTATAATGTGGTAAAAGATTTTCTTCTACTCCTATTACAAAAACGTTGTCAAATTCTAATCCTTTAGCATTGTGAATAGTCATCAGTGATATTACATTATCGTCTTGTATTTCGTCATTAGAAGTGATAAGCGAAATAACAGATAAATAATCTTCGATGGTAGGACTTAGACCCTCATTTTCATCAATAAAATGTTCGGTATAGTCTTGAATCCCAGATAATAAAGCATCTAGATTTTCGGCTCTCTCGTGGCTATCTAACTCAGCATATTTATAATAACCTGTATCATAAATCACTTTTTTAGCCATATCAAAAGCATCTAATTTACTAGCAAGTTGACGATACTTTTCCATCAAAGCATGAAAATTTTTTATTCTTAATTGTGTAGGCTTATTAATATCTAAGTTATATTCATCAATGTGAGCGAGTAAAGTAGTAAAAGGCACATCATTTAAATAAAAGGCTTCTTGTAATTTCATAGCAGTTATATCTCCAATGCCACGAGGTGGTACATTTATAATGCGTTTAAAAGACTCTACATCATTAGGATTTGAAATAAAGCGAAAATATGCTATAGCATCTTTGATCTCTTTTCTTTCATAAAAAGACATGCCGCCATAGATACGATAAGGAAGGTTTAGTCGTCGTAGCTCATCTTCTAAGGCTCTAGATAGTGCATTTACACGATATAATATTGCAAAGTCTTTATAATCATAATGATAAGTTTGTATTAGTTGAAAAATAGCACCTACTACTTTGCGTGCTTCATCATGTTCATCACTACATTGAAATAAAATGATTGGTTCGCCTAACTCATTTTCAGTGACTATTTTTTTATCAATTTTAGCTTTATTATGACTTATTAGGTTATTAGATACTTGTACGATGCGTTGAGTAGAACGATAATTTTTTGTTAGTACAAAAGTTTTGAGATTAGGAAAATCTTTTTTTAATTGAAATATATTGCCAATATTAGCACCACGAAATGAATATATACTTTGTGAATCGTCTCCCACTACACATAACTGTTCATTCAAATCTGCTAATTGCTTTACTATTACATATTGAGCATAGTTGGTATCTTGATATTCGTCTACTAATATGTATTTGTATTGATCTTGATAATTTCTTAATATTTCTGGAAATTTATCAAATAATTTATGTGTAAAAAGTAAAAGATCGTCAAAATCTAATACATTCATCTTTCTGCATCTTTGCCAATATTCTAAATAAATATCTACTATGTGAGGCAATCCAAATTTAGTATCATCTATGATCAGATCTTGAGAATCTGCGTATTGAAAAGGATCTATTAGTTGCATTTTGGCTTGAGAAATTCGACGTTGCACTATATCTACTTTATGCTTTTCGCTTACCTTTAGATATTTTATTATTTCTTTTAATAAACTTTTAGTATTATCGGAGTCGAATACAGTATAATTGCTATTATGTCCTATATATTCTGCATTTTTGCGAAGAATTTTAGAAAAAACACTATGAAAAGTACCTGCAGAGATAGCTCTTGCTTTATTTACACCTACATATTGATAAATTCTACCTTTTAACTCGTTTGCAGCTTTATTAGTAAATGTAAGTGCCATAATATTTTCGGGGCTATACCCATGCTCTAATAGATATAATATTTTATATGTGAGTACACGCGTTTTGCCACTACCAGCACCAGCTATTATCATCATCGGACCATCAAGGTATCTTACAGCTTCTAGTTGTTCTTTATTTAAACTCTTTGTGTATAAATCTGTCATACTAATTTTTGTGTAATTTTAAATATTTAATTAAAAAAAATTTTACTTTGTTAAAAAAAAATTAAATATTTAATGCAAATTTACAATAAATTTGATAGAAAACTAATTAAAAAAATTTTTTTGTAATAATATTTCCTTTGTATATTTGCAAATGATGAAAAAATTAATTTATGTAATATTTATTTGGGTGATTGCATTTTTATACCCAATATGTGTTTATTCACAGATAGATGACAATATTGATATTAATATAGATTTTTCAGACATAGCTTTTGCATTTGATAGAGCTGTTATAGAATTATATTATAATAATTATCCATCTAATTTTGAACGTATATCTATTGAGCAAAATTATTATAGAAGTTTTACAGATGATGAGTTAGAAGCTTTATTAAATGATAGTCTAATAGCAAGGAGAATAGCAATAATGAATGTAAATTCTCCTTTTGAATATAGATATAATAAAGATGTAAAGCAGTGGATCAAATATTATCTGCGTCATCGTCAATTTTTAGGTAGAATTATAGGCTTGAGCGAATTATATTTTCCTATTTTCGAAGAGACATTCAGTAAATACGACATACCACTAGAGCTAAAATATCTAGCAGTAGTGGAATCTGCATTAAATCCTAAAGCTAAAAGTAGAGCTGGTGCTATGGGTTTATGGCAATTTATGTATCGTACCGGATTACTTTATGATCTCAATGTAACTTCTTATGTAGATGATAGATGTGATCCATATAAATCAACAGAAGCCGCTGCCAGGCATATGCGAGATTTGTATGATATTTATAATGATTGGGCATTGGTTTTAGCAGCATATAATGCAGGTGCAGGTAGGATAAATAGAGCTGTATTAAATTCTGGTGGTAAAACAAATTATTGGGAAATTTTACCTTATTTACCTAAAGAAACCAGAAATTACGTACCTGCATTTATTGCTATTTCATACATTATGACCTATTATAAAGAATTAAATATCACACCATCACCTCCTAAATTTAAAGATGTTGAAATAGATACAGTAACTATCAGATATTCTACTTCATTAAAAGCTATTAGTGATTTTTTTAATATTTCTTATGAAGATTTAAAATTTCTAAACCCTCAATTTATTAAAGATGTTGCCCCATCTACAGAACATCAGATGTATTGTATTCGTATACCTAGAAAATATAGAATGCTATTTTATAGTAAAGAACAAGAATTTTATGATTCCTTATTAGTCAAGCGTGATAAAGTGGATACTAGTTATTCATCTAGTGTAAAATCAGAAACTCCACCTGCTTCTAATGTTATCTACCATAAGGTACAAAAAGGCCAAACTCTATCTAGCATTGCATCAAAATATCGAGTAACGGTTTCAGATATTAAAAAATGGAACAATTTAAAAAGTAATATGATTTATGTAGGACAAAAATTAAAAATTTATACAAATACACCAGCAAAAAGTCCTACTAGTACCTCTAGCTCTACCACAGCTTCTACTTCGTCAGAAAAAAGCAGTCAAAGTCAAACTAGCTCTAGCTCTAATGTAACTACAAAAACTCAAAATATAACTCATATAGTTAAAAGTGGTGAAACCCTTTCTGGTATTGCTAATAAATATGGAGTTACTATTACTGATATTAAAAAATGGAATAATCTAACTAGTGACAAAATAGTAGTAGGACAAAAATTAATCATTAATCCCACTCAAAAATCTATTAGCAGTTCTGGTAATAAAGTACATATGGTTAAAAGTGGAGAAACCCTTTCTAGTATTGCTTTGAAATATAATACAACTGTAAATGAAATAATGAAAAAAAATAATTTAAAATCAACAAAAATAGTAGTAGGACAAAAATTAATTATACCATGAAAAAATATTTTTTTGCAATTTTATTATTATTACTTGTATCCTTGAGCTGTAAAGAGCAAGCTAATATGCCAGTTTCTATTGGTAAAATCAATAGTGTAATTGTAGTATTGAGAAACGGAGTGTCTCAAACCCCAGCCTCCAAAACCTTAGACTCTATACTTACTCAAGAAATCTATGGCATGCCACAATCTGAATCATTATTCGACGTAGCTCATGTTACAGAAGCTAATCTGACAGATTTATTGAAAAAAAACAGAAATATAATATACCTCATCATATCTGATACAGTAAAAAAAGATGGTATTTTTATGAGTGAAGATGTTTTCGCTACACCACAAACTATTCTATTTATACGATCTTCGCATCCTGATAGTGCTAAAAAACTGATCGAAAAATCAGAAAATCTTATTATAAATACTCTAAAAAATACTGAATATCGTAGAATATATGAAATAATGTCTAAATCGCCAGCTGTAGATATTAAGAAAAAAATAAATGAAAATTTTGGTATAGACTTACAATTGATCAATCTTTTTTTTGAAGCTAAATCTACTAAAGATTTTATGTGGTTAAGATTAGAAACTAATAATTATAGCCAAGGACTTATACTTATGAAAGAACCATTAATATCTGAAAATCAATTTAATCCATCTCACATTAGACCATGGATAGATAGCACACTAAAATTGCATATTCCAGGTCAATTCGAAGGAACATATATGAAAATAGATGATAGCTTCATAAAGTTAAAAATAGATAGAGTCGTTATAAATGATATCGAAAGAATAGTATTCACAGGTTTATGGGGAGTACAGGGTGATTTTATGGGTGGTCCTTTTCGTTCACATACTTTTTTGAGCAAAGATAAAACTCATTTGATCACCGTCTATGCTTATGTTTATTATCCTAGTGAAGAAAAAAGAAATCTTATGATGGATCTCGAAGCCATACTCTATTCTATCAAATTTGTTTAGTTTAATCCAACTTATATCCTAAAACTGATAAATAACGATTGTTTTACAAATAAAAAAAACGTTGAGATCCAAAATTTTGAATCTCAACGTCATGAATTAAATGAAAGGTGTTATTTGAGATCTTTATACGTAAACCACCAATCGTAGCCTTCGTATTCTTTTTTACGTTTTGGTATTTCAGCGATATTTTTAGGTGGTGGTATTATACCTTTATCTCCTATTAGTTCGTTATTAGGCCAGTTGTGCGGTAGAGATACTTTGTATTTATCATTCATTTGTAGAGCTCGCAAAGATCTAATGATTTCATCTACATTTCTGCCTATTTCTTGGGGGTAATAAAGTATGATACGAATAATACTATTAGGATCTATGATAAATACTGCTCTTGTAGTTTCTGATCCTTTGTTTGGATGTATCATACCCAGAGCATTAGATACACTACCAAGTGGATCAGCTATGATAGGAAATGGAACCTCTTGTTTTAAATTTTCTTCTATCCATTCTACCCATTTGATATGAGCAAATACTTGGTCTACACTGAGTCCAAGTAATTCAGCATTTAATTTTTTGAATTCATCATATTTCTTAGAAAAAGCATAAAATTCAGTTGTACATACTGGTGTGAAATCACCAGGATGACTAAACAGTATCAACCATTTTCCTTTATAATCATCAGGGATTACTTTGGGACCATGAGTGGTTAATACCTTCATTTGTGGTAATGGTTCACCTATTAAGGGGATTCTTCCTGTTTCCATAATCTTTTATTTTTTGGGGTTATTGTTTTTATATTAATTATTAAATTTATTTCATTATCATTCACTAGATGGGGATATTTAGTTTTGAAATATTCATTTAGTATATTATCTAATTCTGCATCTTCTAAATCTTCGATTTTGCCATCTTCATAATAAATATGATGATGTTTGTCCTTTTTATAATCATATCTTATTATATTATCAGATGTCATCAATTTAGTTACTATATTATTTTTTTCAAATTCTGATAAAATATTATAAATCGATGACAATGAAATCGTAGGCATAATAAGCTTGAGGGTTGAATATATTTCTTCTACACTTGGATGTGAAGTGGTATTCATGAGGTATTCGAGTATTTTTATACGTTGTATTGTGGCTTTTAGATTGTGTTTTTTTAGTACTTTTAGAGGATCCATTTTTTCATGATTTATAAAAATTTATAAGCAAAATTAAATAATTATTTTTATATAATAACTATTGTTTATTAAGAATAATTATTATATAAATTGTAATTAACTACAAATCAATTAAATATGAATATATGATAAATATCATATTACTTAATCTATCAATAGATTTTTTATATTAGACATTTAACTAATAAAAATAATATTATATTTAAATTTGTTTTTCTGAGCTAAAGCTCATTCCTTTATTTTTGTTATTCCCCGACTTAAAGGTCGGGGTTACTATCTAGCATTTTACTTTCTGACTAAACGTAGCTATTGTGGACGTATGATTATATGCTCATATGATAATATATTAGGAGGTAATTTGTAAATTGACCGTACAAAAGTCCATTTTTTTTAATCTAAACATCTAATTCAATAAATTAATTAATATAATAAAAAAAAACCAGATGTTTTCTGACATCTGGTTTTTTTTTTACTGAGATAGAACGAAAATTTATTCTATAACTAATTTTTTGATCAATCTAGAACCTTGAGAGTTTAGAGAAACAAAATACATACCTGATTGTAAATTAGAAATATCAATAGTAGTATGATGTGAACCAGCTTCTTTCATACCTAGATCAATAGATCTAACTAATTGACCATTTACGCTAATGATATCGATAGAAGTATTAGATGCATTTTGCAGAGCAAATTGCACTATTAGTTCTGGATCACTAGTTAAATTAGGAAAGGTTAATTGCATACCTTGGAAATAAGAGTTTGAGTTTACATCACTACCTTTTTCTACTATTAAGAATAAAGACATATTAGCATCTAAACCTTGGCCTCCACTAAAAGTAAGCCCACAATTGCAAGCAACCCAGTAATATTTAGTAGGATCTTTACAATATTGTGAATATCCTAATCCTAATCCATTACCAAATTCATCCCATACTAAAGCAGCTGTATCACTATTTAAACGCAAAGATTTAAAATCTGCTACTATACAAAAATCACTGCTAATATATACTGGATTTGTAAAAGGGAAATATTGCCAAAAGCTAGGATCAGCATAACTAGTAGTATCTAAATCATTAATATTTACACTAGATGAAGCTAATATATTTCCACTATAATAATCAGGACCAGGACCATAAGAAGTTGGATTGCCTTGATCATCAAGTCCAGTTATAGCTTCATCTTCATTAGTAGGTAATAAGCTAGCAGTAAGAACAGAATTATTATCCTCTGATATATTATCTTTAATACCTATCCAAGCCAATATACCTATAGCTGATACTGATTCTTCTAAAACATAACATTGAGCCCAATAATCGATATCTGAACCATTTACTCCACCTACATATCCGCCACTAGTTAAACCATATATATGAAGTCCAGAATTAGGATATCCAAATTCTGGTATACTACCAGGTGTCCATCCAATGGTATCTGTAGTAGTTTCATTTGTATTTTTTACAGGCATCGAAGCATCTAATGTCTTTTTAACTGATATTTCATTTTTTGTCTCATTGGACACTTGCTTTTGTCCCATTAAGAGACCTACACTTAGCATTAAAGCTAATGATAAAATTGTTTTTAATCCTTTCATAATCATATTTTTTTAAGGGTTTGTTATGCAAAATTAAATAATATTTTTTAAATAACAAATTTTTTTAAAAAAATTATTTTTTTATTCGTTATCTGGTTCTTTTATATCAATTATTTTACCTTCAACTTTGATTTTTTTACCAGCAAAAGGATGATTAAAATCTAAAGTAATCTTATTAGAGCGTTTGTTAATATTTTTTACTTTAAAAAATTCTTCCTCTCCATCATCATTATAATAGGAAAAGTACATATCTTTTTCTATATCTTTTGCATCTACATCAGTCATATCAGCGAAATCGCTCAAAGAAGAATCTATAATTTCATCTTCATCATATTCTCCAAAAGCATCTTCGGGTTCTAATACAAAGCTAAAAGTATCACCTATAGATAATCCTTTTAGTCGCGAGTAAAAAGGAATTTCTTCGGTCTCATCATCAAATAAAAATACTTCTGGATCATTCTCTGGTATTTCTAATATTGCTTCGCCATCAGGTTCATGCTCATATATTGTATAAGCAATGCTAACAACTTTGTTTTTTTCTACTTTCATAAAAAAGGTTTTAAAAATTTTACAAAAGTAAATAATTTTTTTTATAAAAAAAATTATTTTTAAAAATTTTTAATTAAGCATAAAAGTTATTTCAATAAAATTAATATGTTCATTAAATAAATTTGGCTCTACTTAAAGAAAATGTTGTTTTCCGATAGGTATATCGGAATTATGAATAATAATCTTTGCGTTCTTTGCGTAATATCTTTGTGTGCTTTGTGGTTTCTAATATTATTTAACCACTAAGTTCACAAAGAAAAGTTTAATAAATTTATCATATAGAATGAAAAATTGTATAACAACATTATTTCTGAATAGAATCATAAATATTAAATTTCTTGTTTTCCTTTTAATTGATAAAGAAATAAAGTTAATATTATTAAGCTGGCACCTAAGTAGAACAAAAGACTCAATTGCTCTGATTCACCGAATATTAATAATGAAAGTAAAATAGCATAAACTGGTTCAAGATTTACATGCATCACTACTAAATATGCACTGTATTTTTGCATTAACCTAATCAATGCTGAAAAAGCATAAGCTGTGCAGGCTACACCTAGTATTAATAAATAAATACTATCTGTTATATTTGGCAAAGTTAATTTTTCATTTGCTAGAGTCAAAATCAACATAAAGATGCTACCACTGAGAAATTCCCAAAAACTTATCACTACTGCATCGTAGTCTATGCCTATTTTTTTATTTATCACACTGAATAAGCTAAAAAGTAAATATGAGATAATAGCTATCACTAAACCCTTCCATTGTACTGGCTCACCCCAATATATCAATAGTACTCCGAGCAATATAGGAATAGCAAAAATAAAATCTAAATAAGAAAATTTTTTCTTTAATATCAAAGGCTCTAAAAAAGAAGTGAATAAAGTGCCAGTGCCTAATAATCCTAATACTAATGATACAGTGGATATTTTAATAGCATAAAAAAATAAATACCAATGTAATGCCATTATAATACCAGTAAATATAGAAATACAAAATACTTTTTTAGATAGATTTAGTTTTAAATTTTTTCTTTTTAACCAAAACAATAAAGATAAAGCGGCTATTAACATTCTATAAAAAACTAATGATAGTGCTGATAGAGAAATTAATTTACCTAAAACCCCAGTAATACCAAATAGCAAAACCATTAGATGTAATTCTAGATATGATGGAGAAATTTTCAAAGATTTCATAAAAAATATTAATTTTATACAAAATTAGAAATTAAATGAAAGAATTAATTATTCATAAGTGGTGGATTAGTAATGATATGCAAGCATTTACTACTATAGATGATAAATTAATCAAGGTAATAGAACCTGGAAAATATAATTTGCATGATGGACCGGATTTTTTAGGTACTACTATAGAAGTAGATGGTATCAAATTGATTGGAAATACAGAGATACATATTTGTGAGGAAGATTATAGAAGACATCGTCACATAGAAAATCCTCATTTTACTAATGTTATACTTCATGTTTTTTGCTTTCCTGCATCTAAGCCTATATTAGAGATACCATTTAGAATACAAGTATCACCTGAAATTATTTTGAATGATAATAATAATAAACAAAACTATCAATTTTCGTATGATGATTTATTGCTAGAAGGTATATGTAGACTACGTCAAATCGGGAATCAATTAATTAATGATTTTGCTAGTAATGATTTAATATTTACCTTGTATATAAGCTTATTTAGAGCTATGGGGCTCAAAGATAATGCTATACCTATGACAATGTTAGCTAATAAGATTTCATACAAGATATTTTATGATAGATACAATCTAAATGAAATAAAAGTAGCTTATTTGTTTGCTTCCGGACTTTATAATGAGATAAATCCTAGTATCGAAATGATATCAAAGAAGTATCAACTTTTGCCTTTGTCTAAAGATATCTGGATGCATAAAGGAATTAGGCCTAATGCATACCCCATCATACGTATACCTAAAGCTGTCGAGTGCTTTTATTATTTAGTTAATGAAGCTGATTTTTTTCATAAGTTAATTATAAATGGCTGTGATTTTTGGTTTAAAAAATTAAATAAAATTTTAACAATAGAAAATAAAAAAATCATTTTAGCTAATTGCATTCTGCCATTGAGAATATGGTATGCAGAGAGATATGGCTTAATGAATCTAATGGAACATATAATAAATGAAGGATCTAAATATGATGCTGAAAATAATAAATTGATAGAAAAAGCATGTCAAGATCTTAATTTAGATATCAAATCATTAAATTTGATACAAGCACAAGGTGTGTTGTCATTAATAAAAAAAGGAATGATCAGATCAGATTTTGGCAAAAATATGATCACGTAAAAAATACTCAGGTTACCTTTTGATAAAATAATAATTTTTATTTTTGTATAAAACTATTTTATGATCTTTTTATATCCAGGAAGGCTTTGGTTTTTGCTTTTATTGCTAATACCTTTAATCATTCATTTATTTGATTTCAGAAAAACTATTAAAGCATATTTTCCACATATTAAGATATTAGAAGCATTAGCAGAAAAAACAAAAAGAGAGCAAACACTCAAGCGTTGGCTATTATTTGCCATTAGATTTTTAGCTTTTGGTTTTTTGATTTTAGCATTTTGTATGCCTGTACGAAAATCTGAAATCACTGAAACTACAAGTGGAGACAAACTATTAATAGCTATCGACAATAGTCTCAGTATGAGATCTTTTAATGGCACCTTTACTTTGCTACAGCAAGCTAAAGATTTAGCTAAAGAAGCTGTTGCTAACCAATCAGCTTCTACCATTATCAGCATTATTCCTACATCTACTAGTGTAAAGCCAGATTATCACCTCAAAAATGAATGTACGCATTTTATTGATTCTATTACTTATAGACCTTCACAGATTTTGAATTATAAAACATTTTTGAATACACTTATTGAAAGCAAAGCTAAATCTATCATCATATTTAGTGATTTTCAAAAAACAGACTTTCCCTTGCAGTTTTTTCAATACCTTGATAGCATGGAATCCATGGTTTATTTGATGCCAATACAAAGATCAAGCATCACTAATATATCTATTGATAGTATTTATCTGGGAGCTCCTGTCATTGTGAAAAATACTCAAGGAACCTTATATATTAAGCTTAAAAATTGGAATAATGATATAGAAGAGGGAGTGAAAATAGATCTATATATTAATAATAAATCTGTAGGTTCTGCTATTTCTAATTTACCACCAAATACACAAACAACGCAAGAAATTAGCTTTCCAGTGATTGATGGCAGCTATATCACAGGCAAGGTAAGTATCGTGGATGATGGTTATGATTTCGACAATTCTATGTTTTTTGCTATTAATATCCCTTCCGTTATTCAGGTTTATCATTTAGCTAGTGATGAGATACGTTCTTTTATATCTTTTATATTCAAAGGAGATAGTTTATTCAAATATAATAAGATTAATATTGATGAGCTGCCTCTAACTGCTAATCATCAATCCACATTATATATATTAGAAAGTCTAAAAAATATATCCCCTGATATATTTAATCATTTATTGACTCAGGTAGAGAGAGGTAATGCCCTACTGATAATACCACCCAAAGAAAATGCCAATTATTTGAATTCTTTAATTGCAAATTTAGGTATTTCATTTAGTGATGTTATGGATAAGCAGCAATTGAGAATTGAAAATATAGCTTATTACAGTCCATTTTTTAAAGGTATGTTTACCAGTACTCCAAGAGATTTTGATTTTCCATTAGTTTTTAAACATTATCGCTTACCTATATCTAAAGGGACTAACCTGCTTAGCTTAACTAATAATGATCCATTTCTAAAACAAATAAATCATGGTAAAGGCCAAATTTATATATTTGCCTCCCCATTACAGAGTGAGTATACTACGCTTATTCAACATCAGCTATTTGTGCCTATAATTTTGCAGATAGCCTTTAGCTCTGCTCAAGCTCTAGATCCTTATTATTATATCAATCAAGAGACTGGCATTCCAGTACCATTTACACTGCCAGCTCGAGGTGATATATTAGAAAGTACAGATGAGGCTATTTTTTTATTAGATCTAGTTAAAAATGAAAAATATATACCTTTCATTAGCAAAGCAAAGCAGCCAATTTTATTTTTAAAAAACATAATTAGTAGAGCTGATATTTATTATTTGTATTATAAAGATAATAAACTACCCTTAGCTTTTAATTATCCAAGGCATGAGTCTGATCCACGCTATTGGTCAAAAAGTGAATTAGATAGTTTAATAAAAAATTCTAATAATATTGTAATAGGTAAATATCCTGTGGCATTTGGCCCATCAAACTTAATCATACATACTAAAAAATTGCCTATATGGTTGATTTTTGTGATCTCTTCTATCATACTATTAATATCAGAAATAATATTACTTAGATTATGGAAGGATAGAGTATAAAGCTACATTAAACTTTCTATCCTTGCCTTTTATATTTTTTCTTATGCATGTTTTGTAATAGTTTATTATTTGTTTTTACGTAAAAGATTTTTAAGTTTTATTATTTCATCACGTAGGTAAGCGGCTTTAATAAAATCTAATTCTTTAGAAGCTTGCTTCATTTCTTTTTCTAATTTTTTAATATTTTCTTTAATTTCTCTTTCAGTATAATATACTGCTTGTTTTTCGGCAATACTCATATTATCATTGGTATTAACGTAAATATAATTTTTATTATCATCAGAAATCAAAGAATAACTAATCTCTTTTATCACAGATGTAGGAGTTATATTATGCTCTTCGTTATATTTAATTTGTTTTTCACGGCGACGAGAAGTTTCAGTTATCATCTTATGGATAGAATCAGTTATTTTATCAGCATAAAGTATAACTTTAGAATTAACATTTCTGGCCGCTCTGCCTGCTGTTTGAATGAGACTTCGATAATTTCTCAAAAATCCCTCTTTATCAGCATCTAATATTACGACGAGCTCTACTTCTGGTAGGTCTAGACCTTCTCGAAGCAAATTCACACCTACTAATACATCAAAATCACCTGTACGCAAACTTTTTAATATTTCTACACGATCTAGAGTTTCCACATCAGAATGAATATATCTAGTTGGGATATTAAGATCTGTTAGAAAAGTAGACAATTCCTCAGCCATTTTTTTAGTTAATGTAGTTACAAGTATTCTACCATCATGTTCTCTAACTTTTTTAATTTCAGCCAGTAAATCATCTATTTGATTTTTTGTGGGTTTTACAATAACTTCAGGATCAGGTATGCCAGTAGGTCTTATTATCTGTTCGGCATAAGCACCTTCAGTTTTCAAAAATTCAAAATCTCCTGGTGTAGCACTAACATAAATAACTTGATTAATTAGCGATTCGAATTCATCAAAAGTAAGAGGTCTATTATCAAGAGCTGAAGGCAATCTAAATCCATATTCTACTAAAATTTCTTTTCTTGTTCTATCACCACCATACATACCTCTAATTTGAGGAATAGTAACATGGCTTTCATCAATAAACATCAAATAATCCTTTGGGAAATAATCTATTAAGCAAAAAGGACGCTCGCCAGGTTTACGATCATCAAAATATCGTGAATAATTTTCTATACCACTACAATATCCTAACTCTTTAAGCATTTCTATATCATTGACTACCCTATCTTCTAATCTCTGAGCTTCTTCAAACTTATTTTGATTTCTTAAAAATTTTAATTGCTCGCCCAGGTCTAATACTATGCGATCTATTGCTTTAAATAATTTTTCTTTAGTAGTCATAAAAATGCTAGCAGGATAAATAGTTACCTCCTCAGGAATAGATAATAATGTATAATCTATACCATTATAGCTTTCAATTTGTTCGATTTGGTCATTAAAAAAAAGGATCCTATAAATTATTTCTCCATAACCCTGCATTATCTCTAGTGTATCACCTTTTAATCTAAATGTCCCAATATTTAACTCATAATCTTCACGGTGATACATAGCATTCACCAATTTTTCAATTAGTTGTTTAGCACTGATATGCTGACCTAGTCTTATTTGAAAAGAATTAGCTAAAAAATCATTAGGATTACCCAATCCATAAATACAAGAAACTGAAGCTACCACTATTATATCTCTACGGCCTGACATTAAAGCCGATGTAGTTGCTAATCTTAATTTTTCAATTTCTTCATTAATAGACAAATCTTTTGCAATGTAAGTGTTAGTAGAAGGGAGGTATGCTTCTGGCTGATAATAATCATAATAAGAAACAAAATATTCAACCAAGTTGTCTGGAAAAAACCTTTTAAATTCTTGATATAGTTGGGCAGCAAGAGTTTTATTATGACTTATTACTAAAGTAGGACGCTGTAACTGAGCTATTACATTTGCCATAGTAAATGTTTTGCCTGTACCAGTAGCTCCCATTAATATTTGATATTGCTCACCATTCAATATACCATTTATTAATTGCTCTATAGCTTCTGGCTGATCTCCTGTTGGCTTATATTCACTTACTAGTTTAAATTTCATTAGAAATTGGCTTTTAGATCTAAATAATAAAATTAATAATTTTTTTCAATATAAAAAAATAAAATAAACGTGCTAATACTTATGTAAAACTAAAATTTGATTACTTACACTATGTGTTATAAAATATAATTTTTATTATTTGTAATATAATTATGTGATTTGTTTAAATAATTATTTGATTTTAAAAGTAATAGGTATTACATTTAAATATCTTACGGGTACACCCTTTTGTTTGGCAGGTATCCATTTAGGCATTTTATTTACTATTCTTACTGCCTCTTCATCACAACCACCACCTATACCTCTTATAACTTTTACATCAGATATTGAGCCGTCTTTTTCTGTAATAAATTGTACATATACAGTGCCTGATATATTATTTTTAATAGCTTGTTTAGGATATTTTATATTTTTATGAATAAATTTTAATAAAGCTTCATCACCACCTGGATATTTTGCGGGTTCTTGTACTAGTGCAAAGATAGGTTCATTATCATTATTTATAGTATCAGTAGCTTTTATATTCTGGGCATAATTATTAATAGAAAATGCTAATAAAATAAATAGAGCAAATAAATACCTTTTCATATTTTTTTGTAAAAATATGAAAAATTTTTTTATTAATTCCCTCCATATCAATTACTCAGTTTAATTACAAAATCATTCTAAATAAATTTTATTTACATTGTTGAAAAATAATGTATCTTTGCATAATATAATATGAGGTAGAATTATGGATAATATTATTTATGATATTCCTGATATTTTAGATGATATTAGATTAGGTAAATTGATAATAGTAGTAGATGATGAAGATAGAGAGAATGAGGGAGATTTTATATTAGCAGCTGAAAAGATAACTCCTGAAATTGTTAATTTCATGTCTAAACACGGTAGAGGTTTGATATGTACACCTATTTCTCAGGAAGTTGCTAATAAATTTAACTTGCCATTAATGGTAGAACATAATACAGCTACCCATAATACAGCTTTTACAGTATCAATCGATTTATTAGGCTATGGTAATACAACTGGTATTTCAGCAGCTGATAGGGCTCGTACTATTTATTGGTTAACAAGAGATAATGCTAAACCAGAAGATTTCGGTAGACCCGGGCATATTTTTCCGTTAATAGCTAAACCAGGTGGCGTGTTACAAAGAGCTGGACATACAGAAGCTTCTGTAGATTTATGTCGGTTAGCTGGATTGAAACCTATTGCTGTTTTAGTAGAAATACTGAATGATGATGGTACTATGGCGCGTTTACCGCAATTAATTGAAATTGCTAAAAAATTTGATATTAAAATAACTAGTGTAAAAAGACTAATACAGTATAGACTCAAGCACGAATCTTTGATTAAGCAAGTAGAAGAAGTTTTTTTGCCAACAGAATATGGTAATTTTCAATTAAAAGCTTTTTTGCAAATTACAAATAATTTACCGCATTTAGCTCTTGTAAAAGGAAAATGGGAAGCAGATGAATCTATTTTGGTAAGAGTGCACTCTTCTTGTGTAACCGGTGATATTTTTGGTAGTTATAAATGTGACTGTGGACCACAACTACATAGAGCTATGCAAATGATAGAAAATGAAGGAAAAGGAGTTATAGTTTACATGAATCAAGAAGGTAGAGGTATTGGACTTTTGAATAAATTAAAAGCTTATCATTTACAAGAAGAAGGATTAGATACAGTAGATGCTAATTTAGCTCTAGGCTTCAAAGATGATGAAAGAGATTATGGTATAGGGGCACAAATATTAAGGGCTTTAGGAGCTAAAAAAATTAGATTAATAACTAATAATCCAATTAAAAAAATAGCTCTCGAAGGTTATGGTTTAGAAATAGTAGAGACAATACCTCTCGAGATAGAGCCTAATCCTTATAATAGATTTTATCTGCAAACTAAAGCAACTAAAATGGGACATAATATTAGCATTTTAGATAATAAAATTGAAAATAAATAATAAAAAAAAACCGACTAATAGTCGGTTTTTTTTATTATAATATTGTATATAGTTTAGTGCATTATTATGACTTTTTGCTTAATCTGCGGATTCTCAGCAAAAGTAACTATATATACACCGCTAGGTAAATCATTTACATAAATAGGAAAGTTGCTAGAAGATATTAGTTGATCTTTTACTATTTGACCATTTAGATTTATAAATTGCATATGCATACCTTGAGCTTCGGATACATAAATATAATCGGAAGCTGGTGATGGATATATATTTATATTATTAGTATTTAACTGTATGATGCTTGATGGATCTAATGGAGCTTTAATGGTTTGAATAACTTCTTTAGTAGGTTGATGTTGTACAAAAGCAATCAATTCACAATTTGATACCACTATTCCTGCATCTACATTGATATTAAAGGTAAATGATAAAGAGTCGCTTTGTGAAAAGTCAAGATTTGTTCCATTACCACTAGGATACATTTTGCGACATACATAGTTTAATTCGCTTAATGTATACCATGTTTGTGGTATATGGCTTTCTACTAAAGCTACATGTAGCTTTAATCCTGAAGTAAAAAAATTTGTATGTTCTTTTACTGATACTTTGGCTTCATATTGATTATCATTTACTTTGTTTATATTTATATAATTAATGTAGACTGATGGTATTGATATCCTGCTTTGATACATTGGATTATACGCAGAATATAAGCTTGTTGTACCAGTAGCACCGCCAGAAAGATTTAAAACGCCATCAACCCAAGTAGTAGGAGTTCCTACTTGGCTAGTATAAAATGATAAACGTGTATTACAATCTGTTGTAGCATAGCTATCGCCGATATGATAATTTATTACAGCTACATTAGCATTATTGGTGATTAAATCATTTATCCCTCTAGCAGCACTCGGGCAATATGGACAATTTGTTGCAGTAGCTATTTCGAATAATACAAAATTTCTATCTACGCCCCCTGGTATTGTTATTTGTGTTAAAGCTGGTGCTGATGCGCCTTGTGAAGTTACATAACTAAATAACTTATAATTAACGGTTTGAGGATATACATGAGCTTCTATATATTCAGTTTCGCTTGCATTAATTATCGCTGCTAATCGATCATTGCGTACAAGCAAGTAACAATTAGGAATAGTAGTGGGAGCTGTCCAATTTAAATGTATATCAAATTGATTTTGTAGAGTAGCTGTAAGATTTATGGGCATTTCTGGCGCAGGCATTTCTTGTATTTTCATGTCATCAATATAAAAATTAGCATTTAATCCACCTTCTGACCAGCCAAAGAAATCTATAGCATCTAATTTTTTCATATTACCATCTCCAAAAGTACCGCTACTAAATTTCCACAGATGAAAAAATTGTTCATCAAATTCTATCGTAGCTATATCGTTATCTAAATCTACTACGATTAGGACATCATGCCAGTCATTTTGAGTATAAGCAATGCTATCTATCGAAGCACCACCAGCATCTACTACTAGATAACCATTATTTTTAAAATAAGCCTGCATAGCCCATACACTACTACTACCAGCAAAGCTATTTAGTATATTAAAATATCCCAAAGAACCTGTAGACACAAAAATTTTAAATGATATCGAATAACGACCCGTAGTATAGGCATTTAATTTTAATACTAAATCATTGTTATTTTGAATATATAAAGAATTAGGAGAAGATACGTATTGTGCATCAGAAACTATTGGATCTTCTGAACTACCAGGCTGATTACTCCAAGTAGTCCAAGGGGAGCCAGCCTGTTGAACAAATTTATTACCAGCTATATAAGAATCAAAATTCTCATCTACTATTAATGTTTGTCCATAAACAATGGTACTACATACCAAAATGATAATTAATGATAAAAGTTTTTTCATAATCTTATTTTTTTAAAAATATTTGTAAATACAAAATTAAATAATTTTCTTTAATTTCTAATAAAAAATTATTTAATTTTGTGTAAATTATTAAAATTAAAATTATGAAAAAATTAACAATCATTTTACTATTAACATTAATGCTTAGTGTATGCATGTTAATGGGACAGATCACGATTACTTATGATGATATGCCTCCTATTCCATTTTCTATTATTCAAAATTCCACATCAGTCATAGGTGGTATTGATATTTCTAATAATGGAGCTAATCAAACGTGGAATCTCTCTAATTTAACTCCTAATGATTATCTAAGTATTGATTTAGTTGATTTATCGACTTTATCATTTGCAGATCAATATCCTAATGGTAATTATGCTATTTCTTTAGAAAATACTTATTATACTATTATTTCACACACTACTAATAACTTAGCTATCGTAGGTTTGACTATCCCTATTGAAGAATTCAATATAACGGCGTATTTAAAATATTTATATCCAGAGCTCGTTTATACATTCCCTTATACAATGGGAACAGTAGTAGAGAGTTATCCTAAAATCAAAACTAAACTGCGCATTGATACTACAATAAATAACATATATATAGATAGTGTTGCTGTAGAATTAAAAAAGTACGTAAAGCGAGAGGCTGTTGGGTGGGGGACTACTAAATTGCCTAATGGAGATTTTCAAACTTTAAAAACATTAGTACAAAGTAAAGATACTACTACTTTATTGGCTAAATTATATGGATTATCTTGGATGCCTGTATATGGAGATACATTAGAATCCAATAGTATAGAATTTCAGATGAAAAATTTATTATACCCCTTAGCTACTATTACGTTAAATAATAATCTGCAACCAACTCAAATATCTTGGGTAAATGTAGATCCGTCTCTTAATATAACGCAAGCAATATCATCTCATGTCAAATATTTTCCCAATCCAGTTCAAGATTTTATAACCTTCGAGGCTGATAAACCTATTGCAATTATTGAAATATTTTCTCTCGATGGTAAATTAATTTTAAAACAAGATGCTCCCCCCAGTACCATATTTCAAATTGATTTGAGTGAATTATGTAGTGGTAACTATGTTTTTAGACTTTATAGCAATAACGAAATAATAAAAACTGGCAAATTAACTAAAGAATAAATATTTACAGACAATACTATGCTATCATAGTGTGATGGTATATAATAATATATGACTAATTCAAAAATTGAGAATCATATTTTTGTTTAACACAAAGAAATAAAGAATAAACATTATCAAAATAAACGACTAAAATAATTTTAATAATTTAAAAAATATAGTCACGTAAAAAAAATTACATAGATTTGCAAGTAAATAATTTTTTATGGATATAATACCTATTTTAGCGGGCATTAGCATAGGATTTTTTTTGATGGCTACATCTTATAGGCATGCATTGATTTTTAAATCAAATTTTCAAATTATTTATGTTAATTTGATTTTTGCTATTTTATCTATTTTAATGTATTTTTTAGGTTTCCAATTAGGGTTAGCTACGAGATATGGTATGCCTTTTAACCCATCTATTATAAGTATCATTTTATTTTTATTTTTATCTATCAGAATGTATCTGAGTATAGCAAAAGGCAAATTGAGTGAGCTAATAGTAGATATTGGTAAATTTAGAAATGTAATAGCTTTGTCGTTTTCTATGAGTTTCGAATCTTTTATAGCAGCTTTGGGGGTCAGCTATATTTTTACTAATTTTACAAGATCGTTTATTTATACTATTGTCCTTATTTTACTTTTTTTATTTGTTGGTACTTATGCTGGTAAACAAACTAATCGACTAAGCTCTGTCAAGATTTTCTTTATTTTATCATCAATATTTTATTTTATTAATGGTTTGATATGTATATTTGTTACTATATTTACTCAATAAATTTTTTATTGAGATTATAGTTTCTTAGAGATTATTTTATCAAGCAAAGACACGAATGGAAAAATAAAAGTTATTTTTAAGATACTATTCATATATTTTTAAAATTTTTTCTGGTTCATATCTATCTACTGTTGTTGGTTTAATGGCAGGGACCCCAACAGAACAAATAGCTATTGGCAAAAGATTATCTGGCAACTCAAAAAATTTTTTAATAGCTTGAATTCTTTGCTTTCTTGGATATATACCGATCCATACAGCCCCATAGCCCATACCGTGTATTGCTAATAAAAAATTTTCTATACAAGCGGCTACGTTTAGAGCACCATAGCCTTCTGTAGGTTCAGCATCCAAGTCATTACAAAATAATACTGCCCAAGATGCATTTGGGAGCATTTTAGCATAAGGATGTATTTCTGATATTTTAATCAAATGCTCTTTTTTAGATGTAAGTATGAAACGCCATGAGCGACTATTATGAGCTGATGGCGCATACATTGCATATTTAAGAGCTTCTATAATTTTTTCTTTTTCTATTGCTTCACCAGTATATTCTCTTATGCTACGCCTGGTAAGTAATGCTTCAAAAATATCCATAAATAATATTTTTTATCAAATATACTAAAAAAAAATCATACTATCCATGTTAGTTCTCTTCTTATAATACCTGATAAAGGAGCAAAATAAGGATATTTTCGATTTTCAGGTATATCTACTATTTCGAAACTAATACAATAATTTTCGAAAAAATCAACTCGATTTTTTTTAAAATTTGTAAATGCAAGCCCTACATGATATAGTCCTTGGTTTAATAATTCTTTTTCTAATTTAGCATATACTTTGAATATTCCCTTGCCCTTGGGTAATTTATTATCATCAATTATACTTGTCAATACATATTGATTATTAGATGTCAAAAGATGAATATTAGGATAGGTATCATCATCGGATAATTTTTCATATACTATCTCGAAATAAATATCCTCAATATTTTGAAACTTAAATTTTTCTTTATTTTCACAATTTAATATTTTAAAAGAAATAGGTCTAACATAATTATTATCAAATTTATCCCAATATTTAGAAGTTTCATGTTGAGCTATTTCATTTATGTATTTATTTATTACTTTTTCAGTATAGTCAAACATTTCTACTCGCCCATCTACAAATAGAATAGTTTTTTCACAGAGATTTGCGATAGCATTTAGGTTGTGACTTACAAATATTATTGTTCTACCTTCTTTAGTAGATACTTCTCCCATTTTGCCTAAACATTTTTTTTGAAATTCTGCATCGCCTACAGCTAATACCTCATCTACAAGCATAATATCAGCTTCTAAAAAAGCAGAAACAGCAAAAGCCAAACGCATCTGCATACCAGAAGAATAATGCTTTACTGGTGTATCAATAAATTTTTCTACTCCAGAAAAAGCTACAATATCATCAAACTTTTCAGTAATTTCATGACGTTTCATACCTAAAATAGCACCATTTAGATAGATATTTTCTCTTCCAGTTAGTTCTCCATGAAAACCTGTACCCACTTCTAATAAACTGGCTGTTCTCCCACGCAAAATAGCTATACCTTCTGTAGGATATGTTATTCTGGATAAAATTTTCAAAAGTGTACTTTTGCCTGCACCATTTTTGCCTATTATACCTATCTTTTCACCTTTTTGAATACATAGATTTACATTGTCTAGAGCCTTGATATACTGTCTTTTTTGCCTGTTTTTATTAATTTTAAATACTTGAGTGATGGCGTCTCTAAAAGTCAAATATGAGCCATGTAATTTTCCCAATCTATATATTTTGGTTAAATTTTCAATTTCTATTATAGGTTTCACTTTTTTTTTTATAAAATTAAATATATTTTATCAGATTTGACAAAAAAAATACAAAAATTAATTTAAAACAAGCAACGTAATTGTATATTCTATTTTATAGTGTAATATTTTTGGAATTTTAAATATGCTGTTACATTTATTTTTTTAAAAAATCAAAACAAAACTAGGAATTATAAGTACTTATAATTCCTAGAGATGACTATTAAAAATAGATTTAAAGAAAATTCTTTTTATATATTTTTAATATTCACTAGACCAGGCTACGCTAATGACAGTATCATCTTCGATATAAAAATCTATCATATCTTCTTCGATGGAGATACGTTTTTCGCCCCAATCTTCGATTTCTTCATCAAATTTATCATAACCTATGCTTTTTAGAAAATTTTTTAAGTCGTTGTCAGACATACCGATTATTTTAGTACCTTTAAAATAAGTTTCAGGATAAGAGCTTTCAATTGCTTTTAATATGAAATAGTCTTCATCTACTTCATCGAAAAACAAAGAAATATTGTTTTCATAAAACCATATACTGGTATTAGGTTCATCCTCATCTTCATCTTCGAATAGTTCGATATCTTCAGGTTCTCCTAATGTTTCTAATATTAGATCTTGTGAATCTCCAAATTTGAATAAATTAGAACCTTCTAATGGGATAATTTCTAATTTTTTAATTTTTTCCATATTGATATTTTTTTATTAATGGTGAATTTTTTTCTTTAAGCAAATTTTTAAAAACAAGTTTATCAACAAAAGCAGGGAAAAATTTTCCTAAGAAAACTGTTAATTTACCTTCTGTAGTCATGATTACTTGTCTTTTACGTTTTTCTATTCCTTTTATTATTTTTTTTGCTACCATCTCAGCACTCATTAATTTACCTTCTTCTAACGGAGTTTCGTTTTGTGGAGAACCATCTGCAGTAAGAGCAGTATTTCTGATATTAGATGAGGTAAAGCCTGGACAAGCTATCATTACATGTAATCCAGTATATAAATTTTCTATTCTAATAGTATTCAAAAGACCATGAATAGCAGATTTAGAAGCAGAGTAACCAGAACGTGCAGGTAATGCTTGATACCCTGCAATAGATGATACACCTACTAAGCTACCTTTAGCTTCTAATAAATAAGGCAAGGCATAATATGTACAATATACAGTACCCCAGAAATTAGTATTCATTAATTCGTGTAACACTTCTAAATTTAGTTCATCAAAAAGTGCTCTCATAGATATACCAGCATTATTTATTAAAATATCTATATGTCCCCATTTCTCTATTACAGTATCAATAAATTTTTTGCAATCATATTCTATTCTTACATCGCCTTGTACAGGTAAAAATTCAATGTTAAATCGTTTAATTTTATTTTGTAGACTAATTAATTTTTCCATATTTCTAGACATGCCAGCTACAAAATATCCTTTTTTAGCTAATTGAATACATAAAGCTCTGCCTATACCAGACGATGCACCTGTTACTAATGCTATTTTAGTTGGATACATTTACAATACTATTTTAGTGATATAAAAAATTTTTTTTACAAAATTAATAAAATTATATTTTAAAATAGCAAAAAAAATTATTTTTTTTTTTAAAAATTTAACAACACTAAACAATTAAAATTATAAAAAGGGACAATGATTAATTATTGCCCCTTTATCAAATATATTTATATTTTCTAAAATATGTTTTACTTTAATATTCCCATTTCTTTTCCGACTTTTTCGAATGCATTAACACATTTATCAATATGTTCGTATTCGTGAGCTGCTGATAGTTGTACTCTAATGCGAGCTTGATCTTTAGGTACTACTGGATAAGAGAAACCAGTCACGTAAATACCTTCATCACTAAGTCTTTTAGCCATACCAGAAGCCACCTTAGCATCATATAACATAACAGCGACGATAGCACTCTGGGTAGGTTTAACATCAAAGCCAACTTTTTGTATTTGCTGCATAAAATACTTTACATTATCATGGAGTTTGTCTTGTAATTCATTAGTTTCATCTATCATATAAAACATTTCGATACCAGCAGCCACTATCATAGGAGGGAGTGAGTTACTAAATAAATAAGGACGGCTACGTTGACGAAGCATTTCTATAATTTCTTTTTTACCAGTAGTAAATCCACCGATAGCACCACCAAAAGCCTTACCAAGAGTACCTGTAATCATTTCTACCTGTCCTTTGCAATTAAAGAGTTCAGTAACACCTCTACCTGTTTCACCCACCACTCCGGCAGAATGACTTTCGTCTATCATCACCATAGCATTATACTTTTTAGCTAATTCAATTATCTTATCAACAGGAGCTACATTACCATCCATGCTAAATACTCCATCAGTAGCTATAACTCTGAAACGTAGATTTTGAGTCTTTTTAAGTTGCTCTTCTAGCTCATTCATATCACCATTAGCGTAGATAAAACGTTGAGCTTTACATAACCTCACTCCATCAATGATAGATGCATGATTGAGAGCATCACTTATGATAGCATCTTTTTCAGTTAATAATGGTTCAAACAATCCAGCATTAGCATCGAAGCAAGCTGCATAGAGAATAGTATCTTCGGTACCAAAAAATTCAGCTATTTTTCTTTCTAATTCCTTATGCAGATCAGTAGTTCCGCATATAAATCTAACACTAGACATACCATAGCCATGAGTTTCGAGTGCTTTAGTGGCAGCTTGTTTTAGACGTGGATGATTAGATAAGCCTAGATAATTATTAGCACAGAAATTTAATAATTCTTTGCCATCGGCGAGGCGTATTACGGCCCCTTGGGGCGATACTATTATACGCTCTTCTTTTGCTAAACCAGCTTCGTAGATTGAAGCAAGTTCTTTGATTAAATATTCTTGAAAATCCTTATACATATTTTTTTTATGCAAACATAATAAGAATATTGCAAATAATGAATTAAAAAATTAATATAATTTTGCGTATTTATCTGAAATATTTTGATAATTGTACTAGGAATATTTTTAAAAATTTACAGATTCTCAAAAATGTTATAGACATGTCTTAATAGGGGGAATTACAGTCATTTATTTAATTTTTATTTGAATAATTTAATAATTTTTTTGTAAAATTTTTATATTTTTGTAAAAATATTATAATGAAACCGATAAAAATGGTTGATTTACAAACTCAGTATTTAAAAATAAAAACTGAGATAGATAGTGCTATTCAGGATGTGATAGATACTACTGCTTTTATCAATGGCCCAGCAATAAATGCTTTAAAAAATATTTTAAAAAAATATTTAAATGTAAAACATGTCATTCCCTGTGCTAATGGTACTGATGCTCTTCAGCTAGCTTTAATGTCTCTTGATTTGAAGCCAGGAGATGAGGTTATAACTCCTACTTTCACTTTTATTTCTACCGTAGAGGTAGTAGCTCTGCTAGGACTCAAGCCAGTTTTCGTAGATGTAGACCCTGATACTTTTAATATTAATGTAGATGATATTAAAAATGCTATTACTGATAAGACTAAAGCTATCATTCCTGTTCATCTCTTTGGCCAATGTGCTGATATGGAGGTAATAATGAATATAGCTAGAGAAAATAATATTTATGTGATAGAAGATAATGCCCAAGCTATTGGTGCAGATTTCAATTTTGCAGATGGCAATACCATGAAAGCTGGTACTATTGGAGATATTGGTTGTACTTCTTTTTTTCCATCAAAAAATTTAGGCTGCTACGGCGATGGTGGAGCTATATTCACTAATTCTGACGAGCTTGCTGATAAACTAAGTTATATTGCTAATCATGGCATGAAAATAAAATATCATCACGAATATATAGGTGTAAATTCTCGATTAGATACTCTACAAGCTGCTATTTTGAAAGTTAAATTACAATATTTAGATGATTATATCATGGCTAGGCAAAAAGCGGCTAATTATTATGATAATGCTTTTGCTAATGAATCAAACCTCAAGATACCAAAACGTTTTGCTAAATCTACTCATGTCTTTCATCAATATACATTACAAACAAATAATTTTTCTAGAGATGAATTGATCAAATTTCTTGCCGAGAGGCAAATACCTTCTATGATCTATTATCCAGTGCCAATTCATATGCAAAAAGCTTATCAAAAATATGTAAAAACAAATGATTATTTCCCTATCTCAGAGTATTTAGCTCAAAATGTAATTTCATTACCCATGCATACAGAATTAGACGAAGAGCAATTGGAATATATAACAAAATCAGTTTTAGAATTTATAAATAAATAAATTATGAATGAGGAATATTTTTCACATCATACTGCTATAGTAGACGAAGGAGCTATCATAGGGAGGGGTACTAAAATTTGGCATTTTTGTCACGTTATGTCTAGTGCAGTGATAGGAGATAACTGTTCTTTAGGACAAAATGTTTTTGTAGCTACAGGAGTGAGATTAGGTAGAAATGTAAAAGTGCAAAATAATGTTTCTATTTATACTGGTGTGGTTTGCGAAGATGATGTATTTTTGGGCCCCAGCATGGTTTTTACTAATATTATCAATCCTCGTAGTGCTGTAGTCAGAAAAGATCAATATCAAACTACTATTATTAGAAGAGGCGCTACAATAGGAGCTAATGCTACCATTGTTTGTGGAATCGAGATAGGTGAATATGCTTTTATTGGTGCTGGCGCTGTGGTTACTAAAGATGTATCACCTTATGCTCTAGTTGTAGGAACACCAGCTAAACAAATTGGCTGGATGAGTGAATATGGTCATAAATTATTTTTTAATAATAATGACATTGCAGAATGCCCCGAAAGTCATCAATTGTACCAATTAATAGATAATAAAGTAATTAGAATAAAATAAATTAGAATAAAATGAATAAATTTAATTTTGCTATTATAGGAGCAGCAGGATATATAGCCCCTAGACATATGAAAGCTATTAAAGATACTGGCAACTTATTAACAGCAGTTTTAGATCCTTATGATGGGATAGGTATTATTGATTCGTTTGCGCCCGAAGCTGATTATTTCAAAGAACCCGAACGCTTTGATAGGCATTTGGATAAACTTCGTCGACAAGGAGAGAAAGAAAAAATTCATTATGTTAGCATCTGTTCTCCTAATTATTTACATGATGCTCATATAAGATTAGCACTTAGAAATCAAGCTAATGCTATTTGTGAAAAACCCCTTGTCCTCAATCCCTGGAACATTGATGCTTTGCAAATAATTGAAAAAGAAACTGGGTATAAAATTAATACCATTCTTCAATTACGATTACATGACAAGATCAAGGAATTAAAAAAACAAATAGAAACTTCAGTTGATAAACGCAAAGTAGATGTAGATCTTACGTATATAACTTCTCGTGGCAAGTGGTATTTTTATTCATGGAAGGGTGATATCCAAAAATCAGGTGGTATAGCTACTAATATTGGTATTCATTTTTTTGATATGTTATTATGGATTTTTGGTAGTGTAAAAGATTCTTATGTACATTTTCATACGCGCGATAGAGCTGCTGGATATCTAGAATTAGAAAAAGCGCGCGTTAGATGGTTTCTTTCCATTAACGCATCAGATTTACCCGAACAAGCTATTAATAAAGGAAAAAGAACTTATCGGTCTATTTTATTAAATAATGAAGAATTTGAGTTTTCTGAAGGATTTACTGAGCTTCATACCGAGAGTTATAAAGAAATTTTAACTGGTAAAGGTTTTACTCTCGAGGATGCTCGGGCATCGATAGAATTAGCACATTTTATACGCAATAGTACACCAAATGCTAAACATGGCGATCTCCACCCTATTGCAAATCAAATAATTAAAGAATTATGATTTCAGAAGAATTAAAATCTAAACGAGAATCATTAGGGGTTATAGGTTTAGGTTATGTTGGATTACCTATTGCTTTAGCTTTTGCTAAATGTGTACATGTTATTGGCTATGACATCAAGCCAGATAGAGTAGAATTATTAAAAAAACATGTAGATCCAAGCAATGAACTGCCATCTGAAGCATTTGATAATTGTGATATAGACTTTACTAATAATTATGAAGATTTACATAATGCATCTTTTTATATTATTACTGTGCCTACACCAGTAGATAAACATAATTTTCCAGATCTTAGTCTACTTATTAAAGCTAGTGAAACTATTGGTAAAGTAATCAAAAAAGGTGATTATGTAGTTTATGAATCTACAGTATATCCAGGTGCTACTGAAGAAGATTGTATTCCTGTAATAGAAAATATCAGTGGTTTAAGAGCAGGGATAGATTTCAAATATGGATATTCGCCTGAGAGAATTAATCCTGGTGATCCAAATCATACTTTATCTAATACTATAAAGGTCGTATCTGCATGCGATAAAGAAAGTTTAGAACAGATCACTACCATTTACAGTTGGGTAGTAGAAGCTGGTATACATCAAGCTCCTACAATCAAAGTAGCCGAAGCTGCTAAAATTATCGAAAATACTCAAAGAGATATAAATATAGCTCTAATGAATGAATTGTCAATCATTTTTAATAAAATGAATATTAATACCTATGATGTATTAGAGGCAGCAAGTACTAAATGGAATTTTCTGAAATTTGAACCAGGACTTGTAGGTGGACACTGTATCGGTGTAGATCCTTATTATTTGTTGCATAAAGCTTATGAATATCACTATCTCTCACAAGTGATAATGCCTGGCAGAAGGGTAAATGATGCTATGGGATATTATGTAGCTGAGCAAACTGCTAAAATGTTGATAGCTACTGGTAAAAATATTTTAGAAACTAATGTCTTGGTACTAGGCGTTACTTTCAAAGAAAATGTATCAGATATTCGTAATACACGCATCATAGATATGATATCTGAACTAAAAACTTATGGCATTAATGTAGATGCTGTAGATTATATGGCTGATGCTAAAGAATTTTACAAAGAATATGGCTATCAACTAAAAGATATACCTGGTAATAATTATGATGCTGTAATATTAGCAGTAAAACATAAAAATTATGAGAAATTGACTGAAGATGATTTAACGCAATTGCTACGTAATGATGGTAAAGGTATAGTAGTAGATATAAAGGGAATATTAAGAGGCAAAATTAATAAGTTCAAATATTGGACTCTGTGAAAAAATTTCTAAAAATTTTTAAAATTATGTTTAATTAAATTTTTTATTTAATTTTGAAAAAAATAAATTATGAAAAGAAATATATTGGTTAGTTTTATAATAGTTTTTACAGTTTTGATTATGATAAGCTGTGAAGAAGAAAAAGTCCTCTATCCATTAGATCAAGAAATAAAAGATTATACTTATTTTCCCATAGGTACTTTTTGGATATATATGGATTCTTTGTCAAATGAGAAAGATACTCTAAGGGTTATAGGGGGCGAGATGGGTACTTACGAATCTACAGAAAAAGATTTCGAATATGAATATTTCTCCCAATTTATATATTCTACTCGTAAAAAAGCTAATATGTTATACATGGGAACCGCTGAATATTATCTAGATTATCAAACTTGTGTTTTAAACCAATATGGTAATGGACCTAAGTTTTTTAGTATGAAGCCAAGAGGCTATAATTATAATAATTTAATTTATGAAAAAAATCTAGATTCTTTAGATGTTGGTCAACGTTGCTACAATAATATAAAAGTATTTAAATATATTAAAACATATACTGATACGTCAGATTACGAAAGATATTATTATGTTAAAAAAATCGGTTTAATTAGAAAAGATATTAATAAAACTCAAGAACAATGGGAACTAATTGATTTTTATCTAAATATTATCCCACAGTTTTAAACTTAATTATTATTTATTTCGTTTTTTAAAAAATCATTACATAAGCTTATTTTAACTTTAAAATATTAAATTTTTTTTAATAATATGTAATTTTTCAATTAACTTTGCCAAAATAATTGATTTATGAAAGAAATTTTTTTTGAACCCTACAAAGTAAAAATGGTAGAGCCTATTAATATGAGTTCTAAACAAGAACGTGAACAATGGATCAAAGAGGCTCATTATAATTTATTTAATTTGCCCAGCGAAAGGACGATTATTGACTTATTGACAGATAGTGGTACTGGCGCTATGAGCGATAGGCAATGGTCTGCTTTGATGCTTGGAGATGAGAGCTATGCCGGAGCTTCATCATATTATAATTTAAAAAAGGTAATAGAAGATATTTTAGGTTTTCCTTATTTCATGCCTACACATCAAGGGAGAGCCGCTGAGAATGTACTTTTCTCAGTTTTAATAAAATCTGGGGATATTATTCCTGGTAATAGTCATTTTGATACCACTAAAGGACATATCGAATATAGACAAGCTACAGCAATAGATTGTACTATTGATGAAGCCTTTGATACAGATATCATTCACCCTTTTAAAGGGAATGTGGATATTAATAAATTAGTTAAAGTATTAGAAACTAATGAAGCATCTAAAATTCCTTTTATTATTGTTACTATTACAAATAATACTGCTGGTGGCCAACCCGTAAGCATGGAAAATCTAAAACAAGTACGCGAAGTAGCTAATCATTTCAATAAATTAGTAGTGATAGATGGTGCTAGATTTGCCGAAAATGCTTATTTCATAAAGACAAGGGAAAAAGGTTATGAAGATAAAAATATTAAAGAAATAGTAAAAGAGATGCTATCTTATGCTGATATCATGACTATGAGTGCTAAAAAGGATGGATTGGTAAATATTGGAGGTTTTATTGCTATGCGTGATCATAAAATATGGGAACAAACTAGCACATTTAATGTTATGTTTGAAGGTTTTGTTACTTATGGTGGCATGGCAGGTAGAGATATGAATGCTCTGGCTGTAGGTTTAGATGAATCTACTGAATTTACATATTTAGACTATCGTGTTAAGCAAGTTAAACTGTTAGGAGATATCTTACAAGAGAGCGGAATACCATATCAAAAACCTGCTGGAGGACATGCTATTTTTGTAGATGCTAAAAAGTTTCTACCTCAAGTGCCAAAAGAAGAATATATAGCACAAACATTAGCAGTAGAATTATATGTAGAAGGTGGAGTGAGAGGTGTAGAAATAGGAACTCTATTAGCTGATAGAGATCCTATAACTAAACAAGATCGTTATCCAGCATTGGAATTGGTACGTCTAGCTATACCTCGTCGCATCTATTCTAATGACCATTTAAGATATGTGGGCGAAGTATTAAAAGCTGTTTATGAAAAACGTGATCAGATTAAGCATGGTTATCGAATAGTAGAAGAAGCTCCTATTATGAGACATTTTACAATTAAATTAGATAAAATTTTGTAAAAAATTTTTTTATTTTAAAAAATATTAATAATTTTGCAGATGTAATTTTTTTAAAATAAATGCGGAAATAGCTCAGTTGGTAGAGCACAACCTTGCCAAGGTTGGGGTCGCGGGTTCGAGTCCCGTTTTCCGCTCTAGGGCCTCGGTGGCGGAAATGGTAGACGCGCCGGACTTAAAATCCTGTGGCCTTATTTATGGCCGTGCGGGTTCAAGTCCCGCCCGAGGTACCAAATTTTTGAACTAGAATTTTTGTTAATTATAATTTGAAATATTTTATATAATTTGACCGTGAAAACTAAAATTTTTCACGGTTTTTTTTTGTTTATTTTTGTTTTTGAAATTTTTTTATGCAAATTAAATCTATAAAAATTAATTTCCCTTTTTTTTATGCTATTTGCTTTTATTTAATATTTATTTCTAATATTTTTATACCCCCTTTTGATATTGGATTGGGTATTTATTTTAGGTTTGTAGATATATTTGTACCATTAAGTCTATTATTAATTATTATTGATAAAAATCGAATAATTCCAAAGTCTTTTATTTTTTTTATCGTCTTCGCATTATGGATAGCCATCTGTTTGATTGTTAATCATTCTAATGTTTCTTATAATGATTTTTTTGAATTTTATAAAATTATAAAATTTATTATCATAACAATAATAACTATATCCTATTTTAAATATTTTCCACATCATTTTAATTTATTTATCCAGATTACATTTATATTATTATTGATTATTAATTTATTCCAATATTTCAATATTTTTCATTTTCATGATTTAATAGTACCATATTATGATCCTTCTTTATTACACTGGTCTACTTTTGGTAAAAATTCACTAGGGCAGCCAGGTCCCAAACGTATGCTCGGCACAGCAGGCAATCCTAATAATAATGCATTGATATTTTTGTTTTATTTCTGCTGGTTTTTATGGTCTATGTTTGATGAAAAAATAAAAAAGATTAAGTATTTTCAATGGATATTTTTGTTTTTATCTATCACAGCTATTATTTTATGTCAATCTCGCACAGCTTTAGTTATTATTATAGTTATACCAATAATTTATTTTATTTTTTATCATAAACCTATTAAATATTTAATCTGTATTTTATTGGGAACGGCTTTTATTTTTTTTATACTTAGTATAACAAATAAATATTCAATTATTTATTTTTCTGATTTTTTCAAAAATATTGTGGAGAGTGGAGAAAATATTGTATCTACCAATCAATCTGTGAGAGGTCGCTTAGATGTTTGGAAGTTTTTAATCGATATGTGGAAAGAAAAACCAATCTTTGGTTATGGACCATATAAAAACTTTTTTTATTCTTATACAATATATTCAGAGAATGAATATATACTTTATTTGTGGAGGTATGGTATCATTGGTATAATACTTTATATTTTTTGGTATCTATTTCCAATAATTAAATATGAAAATAAAAAATTCAAGATATTCATTACTCCATTTTATTTATTATTTGGATTATCAATGATGATAGCTGCTATTACTAATAATCCTATTTCACATCCTATGATTTCGACACTTTTAGCTATTGCTATGGGGCATCATTTTGCACTAAGAAAAGCTCCATTCTAAAAATATACCAGTAAGTTATTTATAAATATTATGCTTTGTAAGGGCATTAGAGGCAATTATCATTTGTTTTACTTTACGTATTTTATAGTATAATTAAATAATTAGTCGCGGTGTATACAGTGTATAAAGTAGTCGATAAGCATATAAACGATTTCAAGGTTTGGTTGCGGCGATTTAGAGGTGTGGCTACTAAATATCTCCAGAGCTATCTGATGTGGTTTGTAATCACACATAAATACTTGACAAGTGAGATAGAATCAGACATTGGTCGGCTTTTAAACCTCGCATCCTCGGACAGATGGGCGTGGGATGAGTATTGGCGGCTGGTGAATACAAAGTATAGATAAACTACTTCAAGTAAAACAATGATTTGTTTATATCTACTCACCACATTACATTCGTTTATATTGACTGATTCTCCACTCAAAATTTAATTATATATCAAAAATCATTTCAATATAGATTAATATAAATGCTGATTTTTCAGTGAATGCAATTTAATATCTAATGAAAAATATAGAAAATGTGAAAAATAATTTTTAAATTTGTTTAACAACTTAAAAAATCTAATAAATATTCGATGAAAAAATTAATTACTTGTTTAATTATTTTTATTTCATATTTTTTAATTGCTCAAAAAAATCTTTTGCCAAATGGCGATTTCGAAATAATATCACGTTGCCCTAATTCTCATACTAAATATTTAAATGTAGATACTAATGATATTTTTTTACCCTTTTGGTATTTTATTAATAGGTCAACACCTGATTTTTTTCATAGATGCGCTAAAGGTACTAATGTGAGCGTTCCATGCAATTTTGCAGGTTGTTCTGAACCTAAGTCTGGGGATGGTTTTGTCGGAATAATACTAAGAGTAGACACAGCCTCTTATCAATATAATAAAGGATATGTAGAGCATATATCCACTGAGATAGCTATATCGCTTAAAAAGAATTCTTATTATGCTTTATCATTTTCATATAAATCAGCTCCTAATTCCGGAATTATTACTAATGGATTGGGTGTTTATCTATCTTCGTCGTTACCAGATTTTAATGAATATAATGAGTATATATTTTATAAACCGCAGATATTTTTGCATGATAGTATTATAATTGATAATCAAGAATGGATGGATTTTGTGGGTTTTTTTATAGCTTCGGGTGATGAAAAGTATATTACTATAGGAAATTTTGTGCCATATAATTTACAAAATACCAAAATAATAAGAAAAAATAAATCCATAAATGAGATGGATTATTATGCTTACTGTTTTATTGACAATGTGAAATTATATGAATTAAAAAATCCTAATGATTTGATCATTAATACTATATGTACTCAAACAGATAGCTTCTTAGAAGTATCTTTAATTACTAAAACTAATATCTGGAAAAAATTAGATGTTTTGCCATTGAATCAACCTTTTGTATTAGATAATGTATATTTTACATTTGATAGTTATGAATTATCTGCTAATTCTTTAATTTATTTGGATTCAATAGTAGATTTTTTAAAAACTTATCAAGAAATAGAATTTGTAATTAATGGTCATACAGACAACATTGGTAGCGATTTTTATAATAAATGGTTGAGTACCGAGAGAGCAAAAGCTGTTTATAAATATTTTTTTAATAAAGGAATATCTCCTGCTAGAATGCAGTATGTAGGTTATGGAGACAAAAAGCCTATAAGCACTAACAAAACTAATGAAGGTAGGCAAAAAAATCGTAGGGTGGAAATAGTTTTAATAAAAAAATAAATTAATGATATCACGAGATGAATATTTTATGAGAGAAGCTCTCAAAGAGGCTCAAAAAGCTTTTGAATACGGTGAGGTGCCCATAGGTGCTATTATTGTAGCTAATAATAAAATAATCAGTAAAGCTCACAATGAAGTTGAGAGATTAAAAGATCCTACAGCACATGCAGAGATGATAGCTATTGCAACTGCCTTAGAATTTTTTAATAATAAATATTTAGATCACTGTACTTTATATGTTACTATCGAACCCTGTCCTATGTGTGCTGGTGCCTTGTCTTTGACAAGAATCAGTAAAATTATTTATGCCGCTTCTGATATCAAATATGGATATACATTATTTCATCCTTCAATCCTTCATAAAAAAACTGAAGTTAAAAATGGTATATTAAAAGATGATGCCATTAAATTAATGAAGAGTTTTTTTGAAAACAAAAGATGAAATGAATTTTTTATTAATTTCATATTATTTAGTAACTTTGAAAAAAACTTATCCATTTTAGTATGTCTAGAAATGATGCATTAAGTATAGATAAAAATCAACTAAGTGAAAAAGATCGAGAATATGAGAGCTTGATACGTCCAAAGAATTTTGAAGAATTTTTTGGTCAAACGCAAATAATAGAAAACTTACGTGTATTTGTAAAAGCAGCAAAAGCTCGCAATGAAGCTCTAGATCATGTTTTGCTACATGGACCTCCTGGATTAGGTAAAACAACTTTGTCTTACATAATTGCAAATGAACTAGGTGTAGATATAAAAGTAACTTCCGGTCCTGTATTAGAAAAACCTGGCGATTTGGCTGGATTATTAACTTCTATGAAACCTTTTGATGTTCTATTTATTGATGAGATACATAGATTGAGCCCCGTAGTAGAGGAATATCTATATTCTGCTATGGAAGATTATAAAATTGATATACTTATAGAGTCTGGTCCCAATGCTAAATCTATTCAAATAAAATTGAATCCATTTACTCTCATAGGCGCTACTACTAGATCAGGACTTCTTACTTCTCCTTTACGTTCTCGCTTTGGTATCAATTCTAGATTAGATTATTATACTTCTGATGTCTTGCTTCAGATAGTTCTTCGCTCTGCTAAAATATTAAATGTAGAGATAAATATTAATGCAGCAGAAGAAATAGCTCGCCGTAGTAGAGGTACGCCTCGCATAGCTAATTTATTGCTCCGCAGAGTGAGAGATTTTGCACAGATTAAGGGATCTGGTATAATAGAAAAACAAATAACTCTCTACGCTCTTAATGCTTTGAATATAGATTCACACGGCCTAGACGAGATGGACATCAAAATTTTAACAACTATCATTCAAAAGTTTAGTGGTGGCCCCGTAGGTTTAAATACTATAGCTACAGCAGTAAGTGAAGATCCTGGTACTATCGAAGAAGTTTATGAACCTTTTCTGATTCAACAAGGATATATAAAACGCACACCTCGTGGACGTGAGGCTACTAAATTAGCTTATGAGCACCTGGGTATTAAATATAAAGGTAGTGACGATACTATGTCATTGTTTGATTGATTTTGTGAAATTAATCAATAAATATAACGAAAAATAATTAATAAATCTATTTTAAATACTAGTAGTAATCATATATTAATTTTTATTCATTAGTTAATTTAAAAAATAATATGGAATTGATTTTTGCAACTCATAATTTGGAGAAATTGAAAGAAATTCAAAATTTGATAGGTTCTAATATCAAAATTCTAAGTTTAAATGATATAGGATATTCAAGAGAAATAAATGAAACTGGTCAAACATTTGAAGAGAATGCATTCATAAAAGCAAATACAATTTATCAAATATATAATAAGCCTGTTTTTGCAGATGATTCAGGTTTAGAAGTGAAAGCTTTAAATGGAAGACCAGGTGTTTTTTCAGCTAGATTTGCAGGTGAGGGGTATAATAGCTTCGATCCTCATATAAAAAAATTATTAGATGAATTAAAAGGAATAAAACAAAGAGAAGCAAGATTTAGAACAGTTATTTGCCTTATCATTAATGATAAAGTTAATTTTTTCGAAGGTATAATAAATGGACATATCGCGGAGTATCAAAGTGGTGTAAATGGGTTTGGTTATGATCCTATTTTCATTCCTAATGGTTATAGCAAAACATTCGCTGAAATGAATATTTATGAAAAAAATAAAATAAGTCATAGAGCTAAAGCTGTATCTAAATTGATAAAATTTATTATGTCTGACCCTCATCTTTTTTGATGATTAATCTAAAAATTTTTATTTTAATAATTGTAATAATTTAGTTTAATATAGCTCGCTATATTGTAATTAATGTCAGATATAAAGTTCTGAAAATTAAGATATCTCAAGAAATACCTATAGTTTTTTCTATTTCTTCCCACATTTTTTTAGCAGAAATGTCCCAAGAAAATGATTTAGCTCTCTCTAATCCTTTATTTTTTAGATCAACATACAAATCATTTGATTTAGTTAATAATAACATAGCATCGGCAATTGATCTAGGATTATATGGATCTACTAATAAGGCAGCATCACCTGCTACCTCTGGCATAGAACTTACATTAGAAGTGATGACAGGTATACCTGATTTCATAGCTTCTATTATAGGTATACCAAAGCCTTCGAATTTTGAAGGAAATACTAAGGAATATGCACTACCAATTAAACTTGCTATTTCTTCATCCAGTACCTTGCCTATTAAGAAAATATCTGAAGAATATTTATTATTTTTTAATTCTTTTTCAAACTCTTTATATTTATGAATTTTATTGCCACCAATTATTAAAGGATAATCTATATCAGACATTTCTCTAAAAATACTATAAGCTTTTAATAAATTTGCAAGATTTTTTCTCGGAGTTATTACTCCTACAAATAAAAAATATGGTTTACCTTTTGAATATTTTTCTCTAAATTTTTGAATTTTTTGTTCTGATAATGGCTTAAATTTTTCAGATGCCGCGTTGTAGACTATACCTACCTTATTATTAGTAAATGGAAAATTATGTTCTATATCATGTTTACTGAATTCACTTACAGTAATAATGCGTGTAGCATGTTTTAAAAATTTAGGTGTAAAATACAACATATACCGTCGATCAGATAATGGTAAATACTTATGATCATACATAAAATTAAGATCATGTAATACTAATAATGATGGACATTTTAAATGTAATGGCAATTCTGAATCTGGTGAAATAAATAAATCAAATTTATTATTATTAATATAACGTTTGAGTGAGATTTGATAATAAATATATTTTAATATAGGATGTCTAGCAGGTGGATACAAAACTTTAGGAGTAACATTTGTATTATAAATAAACGATGAATGATAAGGCCTATCAAATATAAAAGTAAATTCTACCTCTGGATGTTCTTTTACTAATCTACTAAAGATCTCTTCAATAAAGACGCCAAAACCACTTAATCTTTGATAAAGCAAAAATCTTGTATTTACAGCTATTCTCATATATGATTTTTTTTAGAAAAAATATTACTTTATTTTCATTTGCAAAAATATAAAATATTATAAACTTTTTTTTGAATCTGTAAAATAAAAATAAGTACACAAAAAAAACTAGCTATTAATATCAGTAAAGATAAAATAATTTTTTATTAGTAAATTTATTAAGAAGTTCTAAGATTACCATTATTTTTATGTAATTCTACATTTATATGTGCTAATTCTTCAAATTTTTTTAATCGATCTTTATATTCGTATATACTATATAAACCTGAAGTATCTATAGATACTATACAAGCGTATTTATCAGAAGTCAATTTCCACAAGTGTAAATCTATTACTTTACTTTTGCCATCTGATTCTATAATTTGGATAATATTTTCTACTAATGTTGGATTTGTTTGCTTATCGAGTAATATAGCAGATGAATCTTTTATGAGAAAATAAGTCCATCTAAAAATTAAAAAAGAACTAACAAATCCCATTAATGGATCTAAAAAATTCAAATTAAAATATTTGGCTCCTAGCAAAGCAATAATAGCTAAAATGGATGTCAACGCATCAACTATTACGTGCAGATAAGCTGATTTGAGATTTAAATCTTTATTATGCTCATGCTTATTGTTATCGCGTAGAATAAAAGCACACACAACATTAACCAATAAACCAATAACTGCTACTAGTAACGCATAGTCATAGCTGATCTTAACTGGATTAAAAAAACGCTTAATAGAAACTATTAAAACGAATAACCCCATTAAACCTAAAATTAATGCACTAGTGTATGCACCTAAGATTTCAAATTTCCATGTGCCAAAAGTATATCTAATATCTTTAGCATATTTTCTAGCAAGTATATAAGAAAACAGAGAAATACTGAGTGCAGAAACGTGGGTACCCATATGTAATCCATCGGAAAAAAGTGCCATAGACCCAAATATCCACCCTGTTATTATCTCAGCTAACATTGTTATAAATGTAATTATGATAACAATTAAAGTTTTTTGTTCAGCAGTTTTTTTTTCTTTATAAAAATTGTGTTCCCTTTGCCAATCTGGCGATTTAGTAAAGTTCATAAATGTTTTTTAAAATTATTTATGAGCAAAATTATATAAAAATGTAAAAAAATTTATTAATTTTGTATATCTAAATAAGCGGTAGTAGCTCAGGTGGTAGAGCATCAGCTTCCCAAGCTGAGGGTCGCGGGTTCGAATCCCGTTTACCGCTCTTAATGTATTATGAAAATTTTATTAAAATTACTTCCTGGTCTATTACCATTACTTGTTTATATAATAATAGATAGTTTTTTGCCACCTAAAACTGCCATTAGTGTAGCCATATCATTTGGTATAATACAATTTGTTTTAATTGGTATAATAAAAAAACAATGGGATAAATTTATTCTTTTAGACACTGTACTATTGTCATTACTCGGTGGTATATCAATAATTTTTGATAATGAAGTATTTTTTTTATGGAAACCAGCACTAATAGAAACTTTGCTAGTGTTATTATTAGCAATTATTTATTTTACTAATATAAACATACTTTTCAAATGGATGGGACATTACATGGAAATACCAGAGATAACAGAAGAGCAAACAATAGAATTTCGAAAAAACTTACTAACACTCCTAATACTTTTTACATTGCATATTGCATTAATTGTATTTTCTATATATAATTTATCACATGAATGGTGGGCATTTATTAGTGGTGTATTACTATATATTATAATGGGAGTCTGGCTCATAGCACAATTAATTATTAACAAAATAAATTTGAATTATAGAAAAAAAGAGCTTGTACCTATTTTAAATGATCAATTACAAATAATAAATGTAGCTAATCGAGATGAAGTGCACAATGGATCTAAAATGTTGCACCCAGTAGTACATTTATATGTCTTTAATAATGAGGGTAATTTGCTTTTGCAAAAGCGAAGTAATAAAAAAGAAATTCAACCTGGCAAATGGGATGCTAGTGTAGGTGGACATATCGCATATAATGAAAAACCAGAAGATGCTTTATTTAGAGAAGCAAAAGAAGAAATAGGTTTAAAAAAATTTATCCCTCAGCTCATTCATCATTATATTTGGGAGTCGCAAATAGAAAAAGAATTAGTTTTTGTTTTTGTTACTAAAATATTAGATCAAAATCAATTAAAACTTGGTAAAGAAGTTAATGAACTGAGGTGGTGGACAAAAAAAGAAATCTTTTCTCAACTAGGTAAACAATTTTTTACACCAAATTTAGAATATGAATTTTTAAATATTTTAGATAAAATCTGGAAATCTTGAATTATTCGAAATTATGTAAATCTTATTAAATAATAATTATATTGACTCTATTAAAGTTAAAATCGATTTGTGGTAGATGAAACGAGATTTGCTAAAATAAATAATTGTTATACATTAAGTATGTTATACTATATTTTTAATATAGTTATTTTGTTACCGTTGTTTGGTTGCAATGATTCAGAGGAATGTTTACCAAATAATTCTAATGCTATTTTAGAGCTATTAGATGTGGTCTATAACCACATGTAAGTACTTGACGAGCGTGATTGAATCAGACATTGGTCGACTTTAAAACTTTGCAACCTCGCACAGATGGGCATAGGATGAGTATCGGCGGCTAGTGAATATGAAATATAAATAAACTACCTCAAGTAAAACAATTATTAATTTTCTAATAACTCTTTCGTTTTCCATTTGATACTTACCATTTAACGGATTTTTTTTACTTTCTTATACTTTATTAAAAAAAATGTTAATAAAAAACTGAAAAAAAATATAAAGTGGCGAAAGTATGAAAATAAGCATGTTATAGATTTGAAATTTATAATTTTTTATTAATTTTGATAGTCTTTTTATTTAAGTAATTATGACTAAAGCTTTATTATTGTTTTCTGGTGGTTTAGATAGTATTTTAGCCGGAAAATTGCTTAAAGAGCAAGGAATATATGTAACAGCATTGAAATATATTACGCCATTTTTTGGGTGGGAATTAAAAAAAGAACCAGAAAAATTTTTAAAAAAAATAGAAGATTACGAATTTGATGAAGGCAAGATTATAGATATCACAGAAAAATATTTAAAATTATTAAAAAAACCTAAATATGGATATGGCTCCCACGCTAATCCTTGTATAGATTGTAAAATATTAATGATTAATGAAGCTTGTGAACTGCTAAAAGAAGAAAAAGCTGATTTCATAGCTACAGGAGAAGTGATAGGTCAGAGGCCAATGAGTCAAACAAAAAATGCATTAGTATTAATAAAGCAAAAATCTAAAGCTGAGGATTTGTTACTTCGACCATTATCTGCAAAGTTACTTTTCCCTACTAAGCCAGAAAGGGATGGTTTGGTGGATAGAGATAAATTATTAGCTATATCGGGTAGATCTCGCAAAGAGCAGCTAATGCTAGCAGAAAAATATGGTATCAAAGATATACCTAGCCCAGCAGGTGGTTGTTTATTGGCAGATCCAGTTATTGGCGATAGGATTTTGAAAGTTTTAAAGGGCCCATTTGATTTTAATCCTATAACAGCTGAACTTATTACATTTGGCAGACATTTTATTAGAGATGATACATGGATAATGATAGGTAGAGATTATGAGGAGAATAAAAAAATTTATGAAATAGCCTATTCTAATTATGACATCTATTGCTTGAGCGAACCATCTCCAGTCGGAATTGTTTTAAAAGGTAATAAAGATATTTTAAAAGATTTATTATTAAAATATTCAAAAAAAGCAAAATTAGCAATAAAAGAAGGTGAAAATGTAGATCTTAATATTATTAAAAATATTGACGAGGTGTAGAGAAGGTTATAGTCCGATTTTTTTTAATTCTTTAATAGTATTTTCTGCTGAAATATGTAATATGCCAATACCACCACGAAGTAACCATTCGTCAATATTTTTTTTCATATCATCTATTAGAATGCTTCCTTGGTCGCTGTAATTTTGTTTTTCTTTTCTACTTGTAATATAATATTCTATATCTAAACCCAACTCATCTCTAATCCATTTTTCCTTATATTTAGTAGCTATTTTTGCCATGGAGGGGGGCACAGAAGATAAGATAATTGGATTGTATGGACGAATAAACTGCCATAATTTTTTTCCATCATTCTTCCATTTAATACCACTCCAAAAGTCTTCTGCCTGTCGTGTAAAAGATGCCCAGAATGAAGAATAGCCGTATGTGTCAATAAATTCATTAGGATATTTACCAAATAATTCAAAAAATCTACCATCGAAATCAGTAAGTACTCCATCGAGATCACAAAATATTCTCATTGTTTATTTATTTTTATTTGTCGCCATAGTACTATTATAGCAGATAGTAATATTACAATTGAAAAAATGGCTACATATACAGGATTTACATTATACAAAATTCCCATTAACCAGCTTCCAACAAACCAAGTAATGCCATAAAAAGTATAATATATACCTAATATTCTACCTCTATAAGCTACTTCTACATTATCTGCTATATAAGCTAAGGCTACACTCTCCATAGCACCAAGCAAAACTCCCCACAATATCAATCCTATGACAATGCTTGTAAGATTTGTTGACACAAAAACCAAGGGAGCAAATAACAAACCAATAATAGCAGATATCAAGAGTGTCATAGCACCTTTTTTATCATACAAATTGCCAAAAATAAAGGCTGATAGTCCATCTACTCCCATTACTATCATATAGATCAAAGTAATATATTTGACATCTATCACTTTATTAGTTTCGATATGAAAAGCCATCAAAGGAAAATCTGCCATCCCCATTGCTAGTAATCCTATAGCAATAATGTATAATAATATAGGTTTGATTTCTTTAAATTTTAATTTTTGTGAAGTGATATTAGTTTTTTTATCAGTTAATTCAAATTTTTCTGCTTTTGGGAAGATTGCTCTAGCGATAAATAAAACAATTAGTGTGAGTACTGCTGGAACTGCCAAACTAGCAAAGGCCCATTGATATTGAGCATGTGTGCCAGCAGATTCTTTCCATTGCATAATAAAAAATAAAAATAAAGGACCTAACATTGCTCCTATTTGGTCTAACACTTCTACAAATCCGAAACCCTTACCTGTGCCTACACGTTTAGCTGCGAATGATACTAAAGTAGTTTTAGCTGGTGCTCTCACCGCCTTACCAAATCTCTCACATATGATTAATATAGCTGCCCAGATCCATCCATTAGGCGGTACAATAGCTAAGAGTGGAATAGCAATTAAATTAATAGAATAGCCTAAAATAGTAAAAAGCCAATAATTTTTAGTTTTATCCACTACAAAACCAAATACCAATCTAAATGTATATCCGATAAATTCACCTAGGCCAAATACGAAACCCAATACAGATGCACTAGCTCCTAAAAATAACAAATACGGACCTATCAAACTACGGGCACTTTCATAAGTCATGTCTGCTAATAAACTTACAATACCCATTAATAGTAAAAAAGTGAAAGCCTTATTTCTTACTTTATTATTTGGCATGATTTTATTTGTTTATGAAAGTTTTTATATAAAATTCAGAATTTGATAATGTAGCTAATGCCCATTTGCATAAAATCTTGTAATATTCATCACCACAGGGTTTTAACATTTTGTCAGCTTTTCTAATACGATGTGTAATACTAAATAATGAGATACCTACTGATACGGATACATTTAGGCTCTCAGCAAAACCATACATAGGAATATACATATATTCATTTGCTAATGACATAGCCTCATCTGATAAGCCTTCTTTTTCTACGCCAAAGATTAGTGCTATTGGTTTATCTATTGGTAATGTTTCTGGAGTATATGCTTCGGGCAAATGCGATGATGTAGCTACGATAGTGAAATCGCGTTGTTTGAGGACTTTAATGCAATCATTAAGTCCTTTTTCGCCACTATAAGTCATTATATCTACCCACTTATCACTACCCAGGGATATATCTTTATTAGGTTTAAATTTATTTCGTTTCTCGATGACATTGATATATTGTAGACCCATAGCATCGCAGGTACGTATAATTGCACTAGCATTATGCCCTTGATATATATCCTCTAATATTATTTGTACATTAGTAATTCTATCATTTATGACATTATAAAATCTTTCCAATCTATTATCTGTCAAAAATTGCTTTATAAAATCAAAGAATTCTTTATAATTAATATTTACAGGTAGATTCATAAATAATTAATTTCTTGACAAAATTATAATTTTTTTTAATGCCTGTTTTTTAATATTTTTATAATTCTTGACTTAATAGTAATGTTTTGTTTTTAAGTATTAAGTGTTTTATTAATACATTCTTCTTATATGTTTTTATGGAAATAATCTTTTATTTTTTACTAAATACGTAAATAACTACTTAAAAATGACCAAAAATATTAATTTATAAATAATTTTTATGGATTAATTCAAAATAATTTTAAATGTTGCTATTTCATCTGCTGAACTTATAGAAATAAAATAGATACCTTTTGCATTTTCAATGTTTATCAAAATTAACCTTGTATTATAATAATTGTTTTGATAAACAATTTCGCCAATCACATTAGCAAGTGAAATAGAGATTTTATCATAATAATTTTCAAGGTCAATATAAAAACTACCGTCTGACGGGTTAGGATAAATTTTGATTTTCCCTGCAAATGTATTTTCTAAAATATTATCAATTATTACATTTATGCAATCAGAAGTATCTATACATTCATAATTAGTAACTTCCACAGCATAATTTCCTGTTTCTGTTGGCGTGAAATTTTGATTATTCTCACCAAATATTGGTGAGAAATCATTGTTACAATCTAGCCATTGATAGTTTACTCCATCTGCATTAGAAATTAAAGTATCCCACATTTGTGTAATTGTATTATCAGGAGTATAGTTTATGGTGAGATCAAGCGATACAATAGAATCACACCCTGCCGCATTAGTCAATGTAAAAGTAGCAGTATTGTTACTTGCTGTGTAAGTATTGCCGTCTATCCATGTGTATGAATCACATGCTGTGATAACGTCTGTTATATTATCTGAATAGTTTATAGTAAGATTAATAGTTAATAAACTATCGCATCCCCAATGATTTGGAATAGTATCGTAATAAACGCCAGATGTTGTATATGTGTAATTACCACTCGGAGATGTGTAACTGTCACAATTCATAACCGCAAATGAATTTGCAGTATGGCCTGTAATTAAAATATCCATTTGTTTAGTGCTATCAGCGAGTGTAGTAGTATCAGTAATTGTCAAAATAACAGAATGAATGCCAGAATTATAAAATGTATGAGTTGGATTGGCTAATGTATCAGTAGTGCCATCTGCAAAGTCCCATAAATACATGTCCCCATCAATGCTATTGTCTGTAAATGCTATAACTGTGGAATCACAATTAGATAATAATACTTCATAAGTATAATCAGCGATTGGCAGAGAAATCTTTTCTATTGTATCAGTAGAAATGACACTCCAAAAGTTTGCATCATCTTTAAATTGAAAATTAATTGTGTGAATGCCTTTTGGTATCCTCGTCATATCAAGGTTATCAATTAGATTAAGTTGTTTTGTTGGCGTAGGTAAATCCACATAGATTAAATTATTGTAATCATCATCGTACCAATATTTATATGATACAATGTAATTAGTATCTGAACTTGTTACTGTTTTTTTGAAAAAAAACTGATATGCTATGCTACTGTAATATCCGCGTTCATCTTTTGCTCTGAAATTAAATAAATGCATACCATTGCTCATGGTACTCACATCTAATTGTGCTAATACTGTTGTCTGCTCAGCAGGTGAAATATCTACTACGGTTTTATTTTGAAAATCATCATCAAACCAGTATTCATAAGAAAGTAGGTGATTAGTATCCGAGTCTGTTAATTCTTTTTTATAAAAAAGTTGGCTTGTGATAACGCTATATTTCCCTTGCGAATCTTTAGCTCTGAAGTTTATCACATTTATACCATTAGGAAGGGTGGAAACAGATATCATTGTATCTAAATGATACTGAGATACTGGTGTAATAGCAGTAATTGTTCTATTATTAAAGTCATCATTAAACCAATACTCATATTCCACAATAGTTTGCTGAGCATAGATACTCTGCGACATTGCTAAAAACAATAATACAGACAATGTCTTTAGTATTGTACTGAAAAAGTAGCTTGGATTACTCATCTTGTGCACTTATTTTAAATTCTATCTGTAACTGTCCATTAGAGTCGCTTGTAGGAGCTACATTTTTCAGTTGTATATGAGGATTGGATGGGACAGCACCTTCTTTGTATGGGAATGTGCCACCATAAATGCCTATCTGGGTACCATCAGTGCCTATATATGTATCGGGATGTTTCAAGTGATAATTCTTAGAATAATCAAAAGTATAAATATTATTATTTACAAAAACAGAATCTATATTTACAGGATAATAGTTTCCACTTGCAGTATATGACCCACCAAAATATGGTGTAGCAGTTGTAAATAGATTATTAAAAAACTGATTTCCATTTCCACCAACTCCAGATTTATTGTCATTTTTAAAAAATATATTGTTTTTAATAATGTTATTATCACCAATAATAGTAAAACCGCTACTATAAGATGCGATTGCAAAAAACAAAATATTATTTTCATAAAGTGCACCATTAGAACTATTGCATTGGCTTTGTAAGATGCTATTGAATACAGCAGCATTAGTAGCGCGTGTGAAATTTATGCTGCCTATAACCACACTACGCTGGAGTGCAAAATTATTGCTATAAGTATTGCCGTTATAGCTTAAATTAATATTGCCAGATATTTTACAATAAGCAAGAGTTATATTGCTAATAGTATCAGGAGTGCTAAATTGTAATCTAACTTCGCCTGTCAAGTCTATTCCTTCTATGTATGTGCCATCAGTATTCCTATCAAGTATTAAATTACCACTTATAATAGTTTTACCAGTTGCTTGAGTAGAGTCTAGATAATGCCCGGCTCCATAAATATATAATGTTTTAGTAATGCTTGTTGGTGCATAGAATGTGCCTCCAGAGAGATAAATAGTATCGCCACTGCTAGCTGCATTGTGTGCATTAACGAAAGCATTGGAGCCATTGAAGATTTGTACTCCTGATGCTGTGTGTAGGGCTGCTTTTTGCCCATACATTGTCATTGATATGACAATCAAAATTGAAATTAAAAATAATTTTTTCATAATGTTATATATTTTTAAGGGGGGGATTATTTTAAAATTTATTAGGATAATATTTAATCTAAAAAAATATGAAATAAATTATAAAAAATAAATTAATCGATTAATTGCTATTATTTAAATATACATTAAAACAAATACATAAAATTATTATACAAAATTACAAACATTTTTTAAATAATCATAACATTTAATAAAAAAAATTTCGAAATATAATAATTAGAAAAATATTAATACTAATCAGTTGACTCTGTTAAATATATCATAATGTATTTCCCCAATTTAAATTTTTTTACTTTCACAAGGTAAATAAAATTTCAAATTAAAAAGCATATATTAAACTCTTGCACTATTACTATTTGTTTTTCATATTTCTTGAATTCTAAAAAGATTTACTATAAATTGAATATTATTTAATAAATTGTTATAAAAAACCAGGTTACTGATATATGATTAAGTAGAACATTGCAATACATCTCACACTATGATTTTTGTAATTTATTATTTAGTAATCTGCGAATTCCTAATATCAAATATGATTGTGTTCAATATTGTGTAACAGATAAAATATATAATTTTATATTTTGAGTGCATTGTAACACTCTCAGACAAATGATAAAATTTGTTAAAGAAACTATTATTTTGAAAATAAATGGAGCCGGAGGGAGTCGAACCCTCGTCCAAGCAGTCAGCAAAATAGCTGTCTACATGCTTAGCCTATCTATTATATTTCAGAATTTGGTTAGGGGATAGGCTCCCACCAAATTCCAAAGCTACAATATATCACTTAGAGGTCGTAGCTTCACTCTAAGTGAGCTCAATTTTTATGATACCTTATCCCAGACGCCATTGAGCACAGCTTCTGGGGAGGCAATTAGCTTCTAATCTCTAGATTAGGCAGCTAATGCAACAGAATAATCGTTGCCATTTATTTGTTTGGAATGATGATTTACGAGGTCACATCCCATCCTCGGCATGCAAGCTAATCCACTGTCCCTGCTGTCGAAACCAATCCGGCCCCGATATTTATAGGTTATACAAAATTACAAAAAAAAATTAATATATCAAAATTTTTTAAATTTTTTATTTATAATTAAAATATTTCTTTTATTTTTGCAAATCAAAAGTGTTAATTAAAAAAAAATAAATTATGCGTTTAAAAGGTACTGTTTGGTTTTTTGTAATCCTATTTTTATTAGCTTCGATATTTTCATTATCGTTTACACTCTGTACGCGAAAAGTAGAGAACAAAGCTAAAGAATTTGCTTATTCCGAAGCTACATATAAAGAAGCTGAGAAATTAGCTATGGGCGATTCTATTAAAATGATGATGTTATTAGATTCTATCGCTCGCGAAAAACAAAGTCAATATCTAGACTCTATGATGGATGTAAAAGTGTATAATATACTTATAAAAAAGTACACTTATGCTGAATGTAAAGAAAAAGAACTGCAATTAGGTCTGGATTTAAAAGGAGGGATGAATCTTACAATCGAAGTAGATGATGCTGCTATTATAAGGGCATTAGCTGCTAAAAAGAATGATCCCAAACTCGAAGAAGCTCTAAAAAGAGCTCAAGAAAGAAAAGTAGCCAGTAATGTGTCTTTTGTAGATTTATTTGTAGAAGAAATAAAAAAAATAGATCCTAATCAGCCACTTGTTACATATTTTTTATCTCGCGAAACTAGTGATTATTTAAATGTAAATTCTACTGATCAGGATGTAATAAATTATCTAAAACGAGAGATAAAATCTGCTTTTGACAATACTTTTATTGTTATACGTAAACGTATAGATAAATTTGGCGTCACTCAACCTAATATTCAAAAATTAGTGGGGCAAAGTCGTATACTGATAGAATTGCCTGGTGTAGATAATCCTAATCGTGTAAGAAGTATTTTGCAAACAACTGCCAAATTAGAGTTTTGGGAAACTTGGAATCTGACTGAGATAGCTCCCAGGCTCGAACAAGCTAATAAACGATTGGCTCAAATGCTCAAATCTCAAGATTCTCTTCTTTTTGTCGAAGACACAGCGACTATTGTAGAATCTAAACCCAAAAAAGATACTTTAAAAGATACTAGTAAACTAGCACAACAACTAAAAGCATTAGAAACCAAACCTCTCGGAGAAACCCCTGAAGATATTGAATTCGAACAATACAAAAAAGAAAATCCACTTTTTGCTTATCTAACTATTAATATAAGACAAGAAGGTAATCAACAATTTTATGGCGAAGGACCTCTAATTGGTTATGCATACGCTAAGGATACAGCAAAAATCAATGAATATTTTCGTTTGACTCAAGATCTTTTCAGAGATGTTAAGTTTTTATGGAGTGCTAAACCTATTGCTAATACGAGGAATGTCTATGAATTAATTGCCTTAAAAGTAAATCCTTTGACTAATAAAGCTCCTTTAGAAGGTGATGTGATAGTAAATGCTCGGCAAGACGTAGATCAATATGGTAATGTAATAGTAGATATGCAAATGAACTCTGAAGGGGCTAAAATATGGAAGGATCTAACTGCTAAAAATATTGGTAGAAGTATAGCTATCGTCTTAGATAATCTAGTGTATTCTTATCCTGTCGTACAATCTGAAATACCAAATGGTAGATCACAAATATCAGGTAATTTTACTATAGAGGAAGCTCAAGATCTAGCTACTGTATTAAATGCTGGTAAATTACCCGCTCCAGCTCGTATAATAGAAGAAAATGTAGTGGGGCCATCATTAGGCTCAGAAGCTATTAAATCTACTATGATTGCTTTTTTAATAGCTTTTATTTTAGTAATAATCTATATGATAACATTCTATGGTACTGCTGGTATAGGTGCTAGTATAGCTTTATTGCTAAACTTGATTATACTTTTTGGTGTGTTAGCTTCTATCGGTGCCACTTTGACACTGCCAGGTATTGCGGGTATAGTTTTAACACTTGGTATGGCCGTAGATGCGAATGTAATAATTAATGAACGCATAAAAGAAGAAGTAAGGGCTGGCAAAGGGCTACGGCTAGCTATCAAAGATGGTTATAAAAACTCTTATTCAGCTATTATAGACGGCAATGTTACTACCATAATAGCAGGTGTAGTCTTATTGATATTCGGGATGGGACCTGTACAAGGTTTCGCTACCACACTTGTGATTGGTATTTTGACTTCTTTATTTACTGCGATATTTGTTACTAGATTGTTTATTGAATTATTACTAGATAAGGGCAAAAATGTTACTTTTTATCATAAATTTTCAGAAAATTTCTTAGCTAATACTAAAATAGATTTTATCACTAAGTACAAAACATTTTTTATAATTTCTGGTATTGTTATTTTGGCTTCTATAGTATCTCTATCAACTAAGGGATTACAATTAGGCATCGATTACTCTGGTGGTCGCGCTTATGTGATACGTTTTGACCAACCCGTAAAAGCTACCGAAGTGCAATCTTCTCTTTTTAAAGTTTTAAATGAAGTACCAGAAGTAAAAATTTATGGCAATAACAATCAGGTCCGTATAGTAACTAAATATATGCTCGAGGATACATCAAGAAATGTAGGAGCTATTATAGAAAAAGCACTTTATGATGGGGTAAAAGAATTTTATAAAAATCCTGTTTCTTTTGAAGATTTTTCTACTGATAATCCAAATAAAGTAATAGGTATAATGAGTTCACAGAATGTAGGTCCATCAATAGCTAAGGATATTCAACGTTCTGCCTTTATCTCTATAGCCATAGCTCTCTTAGCAATGTTTATATATATAATGATCAGATTCAAAAAATGGCAATATAGCCTTGGAGCTACAGTAGCATTATTTCATGATGCTTTCATAGTGATAGGATTTTTTAGCATCTTCTATGGTATTTTACCTTTTAATCTCGAAATAGATCAAAATTTCTTAGCTGCAATTCTTACACTTATTGGTTATTCTATTAATGATACTGTTGTAATTTTTGATAGAATACGAGAATATAATATACTGTTTCCTAAACGACCATTAAAGCAAAATATGAACGAAGCAATTAATGCTACTCTATCTCGTACCATAAATACTGCTGGTACAACTATTGTAGTACTTTTGGCAATCTTTTTACTTGGTAGCGAAGTGATACAAGGCTTTACTTTTGCTATAATTTTAGGTGTAATAATAGGTACTTATTCATCTATTTTCATCGCTTCTTCTGTAGCTTGGCTAATAATGGATGGTGGCAAGAAATCTAAAAAAATCGAAAAGAAATAATAATATTTTCAGATAATTGAGCCTGAGAATCATTTATTACTAAGAACTTTATTTATTTAACAAAATTTTTTATAAATTATTCTCATATAAATTGAGTAATGTTAATTAATTAAATTATATTTAAAAAATTAAAAAAATAATGAAAAAAAATCTAATATGGAGCTTGTATCAAGCTAATACATTATGGATGGATATAGATGGTAATCTAAAAAATATAGAAACTGTAATTAAAAAATCTAAATCTTTTGATGCAGATATATTAGTTTGTCCCGAAGTGTGTACTACTGCTTATGCTACTAAAAATCCAGAAATAGCCCAAACTATGGATAGTTTTATGATAGATAGATTATTATCTATGGCAAAAAAATATCAATTGGCTATTTGTGGTAGCTTTATGATACAAGAGAATGGCAAACTTTATAATAGATTTATATGGTTTTCTGCGGATGGAGAAATTTTTAAGTATGATAAAGCACATTTATTTTCCTTAGCTGATGAGAATATATATTTCACTCGAGGCAGCAATACAATTACTATTTCTTATCAAGGATGGGAAATACGTCCCTATATATGTTATGATATACGTTTCCCAGTATGGAATAGAAACAAAAAGACAGATAATAAGTTTGATTACGATATTTTAGTATATGTATCTAACTGGCCTACTAAACGATATTACCATTGGAAGCATCTACTAATAGCTAGAGCTATTGAAAATCAAGCTTATGTAATAGGAGTTAATCGTGTAGGAAAAGATGGAAATGGATTTGAATACTCTGGGGGTACTATGTGTATAGATCCTGCTGGTAGCGTGGTTTTGGAGGCTAAACAAGATGAAAATATTTTTATCGTAAATACTTATTATGATCACTTAACAAAAATAAGAGAAAAGCTTCCGTTCTCTTCTGATTGGGATAACTTTAAAATTTAAAAAAAAATATAAAAATCAAAAAAATGAATAGATTATCTATAGATGATATAATCAAATGGGCTTTAATAGAGGATATAGGTGATGGCGATCATACATCTATAGCCATCATAGATCCACAAGCTGTGGGCAATACAGCTTTGTATGCCAAAGAAAATGGAGTAATAGCAGGCATATCATTTGCCAAGCGGTTAATCCATTACTATGATCCGAATATTTCAATAAAACTATTAAAATCAGATGGTGATGCTATAGTAGCTGGAGATATTATTTTCATGCTTTATGGCAAACAACTATCAATACTATCTATAGAAAGGGTTTTACTTAATTTTATGCAAAGGATGTCTGGCATAGCTACTACTACTAGAGCAATGGTAGATCAGATATCACATACACGAGCTAAATTATTAGATACACGAAAAACCACTCCATTACTCAGAACACTCGAAAAAGAAGCAGTGAGATTAGGAGGTGGGTACAATCATCGTTTCGGTTTAGATGATATGATATTAATAAAGGACAATCATATAGACTTCGCTGGTGGCATATCACAAGCTATTAAAAAAGTAGAAATATATTTATCAAAAAATAATTTAAAATTACCCATCGAAGTCGAAGCACGCAATATTGATGATGTAAAAGAAATATTAAATTATGATTCAGTATTACGTATTATGTTAGATAATTTCAGTGTAGATGATGTAAAATTAGCTGTATCTATTGTAAATGGGAAAAAAGAATTAGAAGTCAGCGGTGGTATAACCCTTAAAAATATAAAAGTTTATGCAGAAACTGGTGTAGATTATATTTCGAGTGGTTACATGACTCATCACTATGGTAGCATAGATCTAAGCTTAAAAGTAATAAAAGGTACTTAGTTTATTTTGAAATGAGAAAAAATAATTAATTTTGTAAAAATAAAAAACAAGAAATGAAAAAAATTTTTTCTATATTAATAATTATCTTTTCAGTTTCAATAGTAATGTGCAATGCTCAGACAATCACAGATACTATAGATTTTAATCCTGATTATTCAGAACCACTAGTTATTATGCCAAATGCTTTTACTCCCAATGGTGACGGGATAAATGATTATTTTTATCCTTTTATATCTTATAATTATCCCATTGTTTCTTATGAATTGAGAATATATGGTTTGAATGGACAGGAAGTCTTTTACTCTACCGACCCTTTTACAAGGTGGGGTGGTGATAAATCTGATATGGAAACAATACATAATAATACCAAAACATTCGTTTATTATCTGAATGTACTATTTAGTGATGGTGCCAGAAAAAGATTGAGAGGTAGTTTTTTGTTATTATTATGAAAAATTTTTGGTTCAAATTTTTTCATTTATCTATCTCAGAATGGAGAGGAATATTTTTATTAGCAATTTTGATTTTTTTCATATCCTTACTACCTTATACATTAAAAAATCATTATAAACCTACTGCCTTAAATTTTGATGATTTAGACAGTATATCAATTTTATTACAAAATAATAGGATTTTAGCATTAGCAAGTAGAGATTCTCTTTTTCAAACTAATTATAAAACTTGGGGAGTAAATTCAATAAATCCATTTCCTTTTGATCCGAATACTATTAGTGCTAATGATTTTAAAAAATTAGGATTTACAGATAAACAAACTCAAACTTTTATTAATTATAGAAGCAAAGGAGCTACTTTTAAGACAAAAAATGATTTACTTAAATTATATTTTGTAGATGATGATATATTTGCAGTTTTAGCACCTTATATATTACTGCCAGATACTATTACGTATTCTAATGTCAAAACTACTAAAAAAACGGATAAAGCAAAAGTTCAAATAGAGCTAAATGCAGCAGATAGCATTGATTTAATTAAAATACCCGGCATTGGCAAATATAGGGCAAAAAAAATTTTAGAGTTAAAAAATAAATTAGGTGGATTTATTGATTATGATCAATTAAAAATGATTTATGGATTTAATGATTCTCTAATAGAAACACTGAAACCTTATTTAACCATTAATCCATATTTGATTAAAAAAATTAATATCAATAATGCTAATATCAAAGAAATGGCTAAGCATCCTTATATAGGGTATAATTTAGCCATTTCTATTTATAATTATAAACAAAATCATGGTAATTATAAATCTATTGAGGAACTAAAAAATTTAAAATCAGTAAATGATAGTATTTATCACTTAGTTTTACCTTATATTACAGTTCAATAAATTAACATTTTATTAATTGATATGTATAATGATATTTAAAACCTATATTTGATTTTATTATTAGTTTGTTCATTATTGATTTTGTAATAGCTATTATTTACTAGATTTCAGTTTTGATTTTATTAAATTTAGTTGCATTAGAGCTTCTAATGGTGTCAATTGATCTAAATCTAATGATAGAATCATTTGTCTTAGTTCTTCTAATAATGGATCATCTAATTGGAACAGACTAAGCTGTATGCCTTTATTTAATGGTTTTTCTTCCCATTTATTATTTTCTCTGTCAGCCTCTAATTGTTTTAGAATGTTATTAGCTCTATTTACTACAATATTAGGGATACCAGCCATGCGAGCTACATGTATGCCAAAGCTATGTTCAGTACCACCTTCTTCTAATTTTCTCAAAAAAATTATTTTATTATCAATCTCTTTAACACTGAAATGAAAATTTTTTACTCTTTCTAAATAATTAGCGACTTCATTTAATTCATGATAATGAGTAGCAAAGATAGTTTTAGGTCTATAATATGGGTGATTATGCAGATATTCGATGATAGCCATAGCTATAGATATACCATCAAAAGTGCTAGTGCCACGTCCTATTTCATCTAGTAATATCAAACTTCGTTCGGACAAATTATTTAAAATACTAGCAGTTTCATTCATTTCCATCATAAATGTAGATTCACCTAAAGATATATTGTCACTAGCACCTACTCTAGTAAATAGTTTATCAACAATACCTATAATTGCTTTATTGGCAGGTACGAAGCTACCCATTTGGGCCATTATTACTATTAGCGCTGTTTGACGAAGAAATGCACTTTTACCAGCCATATTAGGACCTGTCAATACTATTATTTGTTGATTATTAGTATCTAAATACAAATCATTAGGTATATATCTCTCACCAGCTTTTAGCATTTTTTCTATCACTGGATGTCTACCTTGATCAATATCTATGATTAAATCATCCGTTAAAACAGGCCTTTTATAATCATTTATTATTGCTATATGAGCAAAATTAGTTAATACATCCAACTCTGCTATTAGATGTCCAGCGTATAATAAGTCTCTGCAGTAAGGTATTAGCCCATCTAATAGTATATCATATTCTTCTAATTCTAACTGCATAATTCTGGTTTCTGCACTTATGATTTTATCTTCATAAGTTTTTAATTCTTCGGTAGTATATCTTTCAGCTTGCGTTAATGTTTGTTTGCGAACCCAAGAGGCGGGTACTTTATTTTTATGCGGATTTGTAACTTCGAAATAATAACCAAAAATATTATTAAAGCCAATCTTTAGACTTGCAATACCAGTATTTTTAATTTCTCTTTGTAGTATTTCCTTTAAAATCTCTTTGCTATGATTTTTAATATTTCTCAATTCGTCTAATTCGACATTAATACCATCTTTAATACAATCGCCTTTCTGTATAGAAGCAGGAGGTTCTTCTACAATAGTATTTCTAATTTTGTTTACGATATTTATTAGTTTGTGATCTATCTTTTTTTTATTATTAAAAAAATCAGGCACATCATCTAATATTTTTTGAATATTAAATGCTACATCGATAGCATTAGCTAATTGTAATAACTCTTTAGGATTTATCTTTTGACTTGCTAATCTACCAACCATTCGTTCGATATCACCAATAGAGCTAAGATTTTCTCTTATAAGTTGTAATTTCTCATTATTATTTACAAAGAAATCGACAATATTTAATCTCCAATTGATAATATTTATATCAATAATGGGCATAATAATCCATCTCGAGAGCAATCTAGAACCCATAGGTGTAACACAGTGATCTATAATTTTGCGAAAAGAAATACCTTCATTATGTAGAGGTTCCAATAATTCTAAATTTTTGATTGTAAAATTATCTAACCACATATAATCATTATTATCAATACGACTAATAGAAGTAATATTAGATAATTGTCTCTGTTGAGTGCTACTCACATAATATAGAGATACACCTGCACAAATCTGAGCTAATGGCATATCTTCGAGCCCAAAGCCTTTTAAGTTTTCAGTTTCGAATTGTTCTATCAGCTTATCACGTGCAAAATCATATTGAAAGATCCAAGAGTCAAAAGTAAACACAGGGTAATCGCCCAAATCATCTAAGAAATATTCTTTTTGTTCTTTTGATAATAAAACTTCGGTAGGATGATGTGATTCTAAAATACGTTTAATAAAGTCTTTATCGCCTTGAGTGGCAAAAAAATCACCAGTGGATACATCTAATAGAGCTATACCGTGTAGATCTTTTTCATAATAGTAAGCCGCTAAAAAATTGTTTTCTTTTTGCATTAAAACATTATCAGTAAAAACTACACCAGGAGTTACAAGCTCAGTAACACCCCTTTTTACAATAGTTTTGGCAAGTTTTGGATCTTCTAATTGTTCACATATAGCTACTCTATATCCGGCGCGTACAAGTCTAGGTAGATATGTATCTAAACTATGATGTGGAAAACCAGCTAAATCTTCATCTGCTGCTGCACCACTATGACGTTTGGTAAGAACTATTCCTAGTACTTGAGATGCTATACGCGCATCTTCACCAAAAGTTTCATAAAAATCTCCTATTCTAAATAAAAGAATTGTATCTGGATATTGGCTTTTTATTTCCCAATATTGCTTCATGAGAGGTGTGAGTTTTTTTGCCATGAAATAGTTTTTTAAAAAAAAATACTGTTTAATTAAAAAAAAATCAGAAGTAAAATTAATAAAAAATAATGATAATTTTTTTTAAAAAACTATTTGCTTTGACCATTTAATTTAATTTTTTTTGGAAATATTAGGCTTTGTATGGGGGTTAGAGGAACAATATTCTTTGTTTTACTTTACGTATTTTATACTACCATTAAATAATTTTTATTTAATTTTACAAAAAAATAATTATGGATAATTTTAATTTATTAGATTATCAAGCTCTACCCAAAGAGCAGAAACGTAGATTTCTAGATAATCTATATCAATTTTTATTAAAAAACAACTACACGGCTGTAGATTATCAGAAGCTAAAAATACAAAGCACAGCCCCCATCTGTCCTAGATGCGAAAGCGAAAATGTAATAAAAGCTGGAGTACGTGACGGCAAACAAGTGTACAAATGCAAAGATTGTGGCCGACAATACCGCGAAACAGCTAGAACCTTCGTATATCGCATGCGAAAAGCTGATAAAATGCTCGAATACCTAAAATGCATGCTAGAAGGCAAAAGTCTAAGAGCTTGCGCATCTGAGGTAGGCATAAGTCTGAGAACAAGTTTCAATTGGCGACACAAGATACTAGCAGCGATCAAATCATTACAAGGAGGTATCAGCTTCTCAGGCATTGTAGAGGCTGATGAGCTGCTAATGAAATATTCAGAAAAAGGTCGTAAATACAGAAGCCGAAAAGAATACGAAAAAGCAAAGAAAAAGAAACATCCCAAAGTAGCTGTGCTAGTAATGACAGACAGAGAAGGCAATTTACTTTTCAAACATGTAGGACGCAAAAAAGTAACCAATAGTCAGATAAGGGAAGAGCTATCGCATAGAGTGACAGATAGCAACTTAATATGTGTGAAGCAAAAGAAGGAATTCAAAAAAGCTGTGAAAGGGACCAAAAGCAAAAAAGTTGTTGTAAACAAAACGCAGATTAGACGCGGTGTATACAGTGTACAGGTTGTGGATAAGCATATAAATGATTTCAAGGTTTGGTTGCAACGATTTAGAGGAGTGGCTACCAAATACTTGCAGAGCTATCTGATGTGGTTTGTAATCACACATAAATACTTGACAAGTGAGATAGAATCAGACATTGGTAGGCTTTTAAACCTCGCATCCTCGGACAGATGGGCGTGGGATGAGTATTGGCGGCTGGTGAATACGAAATATAGATAAACTACTTCAAGTAAAACAATGATTTGTTTCTGGACTTTTTTCGATTCCTTTTAAATATACTCAATAGGCTTTTTTAATTCAATTAAAATTACCAATGTTTCTTATTTATTTTAGCTATATTCAGAATTATAACACAGAAATAACATTATGATTATTTCACTAATCAAAACTCATTTATTGAATAGAGCAAAAAAAATACCAACAATAAGTTAATTAATAATTTTAGAACAAAGCTGAAATAATTAAAATGATCCATTCACAATATTTATTTGAATTTTTTTCTTCTAAATTTATTATATATTTTTGCAATTAGTTTTAGTGTTTGTTTAATAAAAATTCATTATAAACAAACTAATAGGGAATCGGGTGTGAATCCCGAGCTGTGCCCGCAGCTGTTAGCTCTTTTTTACCTCTATCTTAATACTATTAACCACTATCTTTTTATAAGATGGGAAGGTGATAGAGGTGAGCAAGCCAGAAGACCTGCTAAAACTTTTTATCCTTTTTTAGGACTATTCTTTTCGGGGTCAAAAGGAGTAGAAAATTATTAAAATCATTTTTATGATTAATTTTTATAAGCATACGATTATTATTATTTGTTTTATTTATATTATTTTCAATTCTGATTATTCTTGTTGTCAGGATACCATTTATTTGCAAAAGATTGAAATCATTGATTCTACACAAAAAATGGGTAGACTTTCTACTTTTATTAATAGTTTCTCTATTAGCGATTCTATGCATTTCATACCTATTGCAGAAAGACAATGGTTGCAAATAATAAAAATGCAAACACCTGTATATCTAAAGGAATATGGTGTGCAGAATGCTTCTATTTCTTTTCGTGGTTTTGGTGCTGGTCATACTTTACTTATTTGGAATGATATTCCTTTATTGTCATATTCTTTAGGGCAGAGTTTATGGTTATCTTTTTTTTCTAATAATTTTCGTATTAATAATTATGAAGGTGCTTTTAGTTCCTTAGGTTTTCCAGGTGCCTTAGGTTCCATCATAGAAGCTGAATCTGTTTTTGCTGGCAAGAATCATTATTATATTGGATATTCATTTGCTACTATTAATAATAATGATATAGAATTTTCTATTTCACAACAGTTAAAAAATGGTAATGCCTTTAGAGTTCAATACAATGGAAGTTTTGATAAAAATTATTATGAATTTATAAATACAATGCATAATAATAAATTAGAAGTGAAAAGAGATAATGAGCATTTGGGACAACAGCTCAGCTTTGATATTAAATTAAATAAATGGCAGATGGGTTTTAATATTCAGTATCACCAAAATGAAGTGCCAGCTTCTATATTAAGTGCACAATTAGATAATAATGCTACGCAAAATGAAAATATTCAATTAGCTTATCTGAGATATAATTGGTCATCGAGCTTTCATTGGCAGCATTATTCTTCCTTTGGTTGGTATAGTGAGCAATATGAATATAATTCTAATTTACCGCCAGCAGAAACTGTTTCTAATAGTTTAGCTCCACAAATATATCATCAGAGTAATTTTACTTTTGGAGATCATCAGTTGTTGTTAAGAATTAGATTTTCTTATCAATATTTGAATAGCTCTGCTTATCAGAAAATAGCTGATAGATATATTACAGATCAATCGTTAATTTATAATTACGAAAATAATGGCTGGCAATGGTGGGTAAGCGAGCAATTGCAAATTAAAAATTTTAAAAAATATTATCCACAGGGCGGAATAGGAGTTAGCAAAAAGTGGAAATATGGTAATCACAATTTTATTGTAGCGGGTGCTCTCAGCCATCTGGAGAGATTGCCCTCATTCAATGATTTATATTGGGTGCCAGGTGGTAATCCTGATCTGATACCAGAAGCAAGTAATAATTTTGATATTAAAGTGAAATGGTTATTTAATAAAGGATTTTTCTATTCTATTTGCGAAATAAATCCTTTTTATTATTTTACCAATAATTTGATTCAATGGAAACCCTCTGAAAATCAAGCTATCTGGACCCCAATTAATATAAATAAAGCTATTCAAAATGGAATACAAGCTAATTGGAAACTAGATTTTACGTTTAATAATTTTATTTTACGCTTTACATCTAATTTTTTGGTTCAATATGCTGAGGATAGAGAAACTCACAAAGAGCTTATTTATGTACCTAATTATATTTTTAATGAACTTATTAATTTATCAATAAAAAATCATTGGAAAATAAATTATGAATATTCGTACAATTCTAAACGATTTAGTACTTTTGATAATGATAGATATTTACCCTGGTATGCAGTTCAAAATCTTGGATTATCTTACGAGCATAATATCAAAAAAGTATCTATGCATTATAGCATTTGGGTAAAAAATTTAACTAATGCTAATTACTGTACAGTAGCTTGGTATCCTATGCCTCGAAGATATTATATTTTTTCCTTGCAAATAGAATTATAATTTTTAGAAACCATATAAAAAATAAAATTATGAAAAAATTAAATTTAATTATTTTTTTAGTTTTCGCTCTCATATTAATAAGTTGTAATAATGATGAGCCAAATGAGACACCAGTAAATCCTGATAATGATGTTAGCTTTATAACTGATGGAGTTCTTATCATCAATGAAGGGCTTTTTGGTCAAGGTAATGGTGAGATATCTTATTATGATTTTTCTACTAATAAAGTTAGTCATCAGATTTTTTATAATATTAATAATAAACTGCTCGGTGATCTACCATACAGACTAGCTGTATCTGATGATGTAGCCATTATCACAGTCAATAATTCTAATAAAGTTTATATTGTAAATCTGCATAATTTTTTACTTTTGAGTGAGTATGATGTGCCATCACCTAGAGAAATAGTTTTTAGAGATTTACGACATATTTATGTATCTAGCCTTACTGAATCTTATTTATATGTGATTAACTCAATAGACAATAGTATTTCTAAAATTTATTGTGATAGGCCAATAGAGCAGATAATTGAGGTAAATAGTAAAATTTATGGATTAGCTTGGTCCAACTATTATAGTGGCAAAGCTAATAAATTTGTAATGGTTATAGATCTAGTTCAGAATCAATTAATTGATAGCATCGAAGTCGGTATAGAACCTCAAACTATCGTGTACAAAGATAATTACTTATGGGTACTGTCTACAGGTGGATATATGCACGAAGAAAATGCTAAAATTTCTAAAATTTCTTTAGATAATCATCAAATCGTTCACTATTGGAATTTTCCTAATAATAATGATTATCCATCTTATCTGATTATTAGGAATGGCAAAATGTATTTTCTGAATAATAATGCTATACAATCTGCTACTATTGATGATCATAACATATTGTCTATCAATACTTTATATGCTGCTTCTAGTAGTTCTAGTTTGTATTATCTAATGTGGGATGGTGATGATAACTGCTTCTGGGTGAGTGATGTAAAAGATTATATGCACAATGGATCAGTTTATAAAATTTCTGAAAACGGTGAATTACTTTTGACTATAGAAGCCGAGCTAGTACCTGGTATGATATGTCGCATATTGTAGACTTTTGCATCCTACCATTATGGTAAATGAATTAGCATCGATGTCATTATTTTCTTACTTCATAATCATAATAATTAAAAAAAAATTATTCAAAATTATTAAGATTTTTATTATTTATTTTTAGATCTGAGTCGATACCATGAATTCTCATTAAGTTATTTACTATTTCAAAGAGTTCAGGTAATTTTTTTAATAATGCAATTTCTCTCATTTTATCTGATGCTTCTCTAGCTGGACTACCAAAATACACTTTTCCGGGCTCAATTGATTTAGCTATCCCCGATTGTCCTAAAACTACAGCCCCTTTACCAATAGTAAGATCTTTTTGTACACCTACTTGTCCCCAAAGTATCACATTATCTTCTATGTTTACTACACCAGCTATGCCAGCTTGAGCTGCTATTAAACAATTTTTTCCTATTATGGTATCATGTCCTACTTGTATCAAATTGTCCAACTTAGTTCCTTTCCCTATTATAGTATCAGCAGATACTCCTCTATCGATAGTACAGCAAGATCCTATTTCCACGTTATCCTCTATTACTACTCTACCACAACCTTCTAATTTGTCTAAATAGTCAGGTCTACGTTTAAAGTAAAAAGCTTCTCCGCCTATTACAGAACCACTATTAATTATAACATTATTGCCTATAATGCTATTTGCATGAATGCTTACGTTAGGGTGAATGATACAATTTTCACCAATCTTAACATTTGGTCCAATAAATACAAGAGGTTGAATTATAGTGCCTTTGCCTATTTCTGCACTTGGATGAATGGCCATATCTTGTGGTATAAAAGGAGCAAAAAATTTAACCAATTTTACATAATCTCTAAATGGATCGTCTGAGTATATTAAAACTTTTCCATCTGGAGCTTCTATTTCTTTATTTAATATAATGATAGAAGCATCACAAGATAAAACGCGATTAAAATATTTTTCATTATCGACGAAGGTGATATCTCCCGGATTCACTCTATGTATCTCATTTATACCTGTTGCTTTTATAGAAGTATCTCCTATTACTTTTGCAAGTGGATTATCAATTATTGAAATAATTTCTTGAATACTGTATGATCTATCTAGTGTCATTTTTCAAGTATTTTTTTAAAATTTTTAATATTAATTATTAACTCTTTCACCATATTCTCCTGTTTGCGTGTTTACTTTTATTTTGTCGCCTACATTTATAAATAAAGGTACTTTTATTTCTACCCCAGTTTCTAAAATTGCCAATTTCATAGCATTAGTAGCTGTATCTCCCCGTACTCCTGGTTCACTATAAGTAACTTCTAATACAACGTAGGTAGGTAATTCGCATAAAAGTGGTGTCTCACTATTTGCATGAAATATGATTTCAACCTCTTGACCTTCTTTAAGAAATTGAGGAGCATTTATCAATGATTCAGAAATCATTATTTGCTCAAAAGTCTCTGTATGCATAAAATGATAATATTCATTTTCCTTATATAAAAATTGATAAGGACGTCTCTCGATACGTTGTATATTTATTTTAGCACCTGATGCAAAAGTATTTTGTATGATTTTGCCACTGGGTATATGCTTTAGCTTTGTTCTAACAAATGCAGCACCTTTACCAGGTTTTACATGTTGAAATTCTACCACTGTGTATAGTTCACCATTAAATTCTATACAAATTCCGTTACTTATATCTGATGTTGTTGCCATTTATATTTTTGACAAATTTATATCAAATTTTTGAATTGGAATAAAATAAATAATTTTTTTTTATTTATTTATTTAAAAATTTTAACTAATAAACATCGTTTTGTTAGTTTATTTTTGAGATTTTTTTTTAATTTTTTATAGATAATTAATATTCTATACCTTGTTATAAAAATTTTGAGAAAACTTTTTTGGATAATTTCATTTAATCAATAAAAAAAAGCGGAGCATCTACTCCGCTTTTTTTATTTTTTTTGTCTTTTTTAAGCTACTTTAGCTGATTGTGACTTATTTACAGCATAGAGATCATTAGCTTTGATGTCATAAAAAGCTCTACGCTTTCCATCAATTTCTTTTACTCTACGGTGTATAGTAGCCAATACTATTATTTCATTTCCTTTTTTATATTGCTTGCCTACTATATCAGCTAATACACCATTTAGTGTTATTGGTAAATATTGATTATAGTATTCAAAGTTTGCACCATTCCATTTGCGTTCAGATACTCCAAGCGTAAAGCTATATTTCTCCCAGGTACCATAATTGAATACTTGTACATCAGAAGCTATGAAACCTTTTAATAATAGCATATTTACGCTACGTTGTTCAGAGATAATACCAGCTAATTTCTCTGCAAAAGCATTTTCGTCTAAGCATAAATCTTCGCTAAATTCTTCTACTTGACCATTTTCTACTTCGTTTAACATTTTTTCGTTGTTTTTTTCTTGTGTTTTCATAATTCACTCTTTTTTGAAATGTTTGTTTGGCAAAATTAATATCAAGCTCTCGCTGTAGTCGGATAATAATCAATTACTTACGAATATATTCGTTTGTAATTATTTGTAATCAATTACAAATAATAAAATCACAATTATATTACTTGTAAAAAAATATAATATTTTCAAATTTTTATCTAATGTTGGCACGATTTTAGTATGTATTATTCTAAAAGTTTAAGATGAAAAGGAATTATTTGAGTATTTTATTTATATTTTTTCAATATATTTTTTTGTTTGGTGTTAATAATTCTTCTGATTCACTTGTTTTAGCATGGGCTAAAGATGATCCTACACTATCAAAAATTTTATCTGTTTTACCCTCGAATTGGCATTTTGAATTAGATAAGCCATATTTAAAAATTTATTGTGAAGATTCTTTATATTGTAAAAATAAAAATATCGAGTCTGATAGCCTAGAATCAGTTATAACTGATAAGGTACAGGTATTTATTTTACTAAAATTTGAACCAATTTGGTCGATAGAAAAAATATTATCTGCTAAACAAAATAATGAAAGGGTAAACAAAGAAATCATAGAATTGCAACATAAATATAATAAAAAAATAATAATGGAAAGCAAAAATCAAGCATATAAGCCTACTACCTATTTGGATAGTGTATATTATCAAAAATTAAAAATCATAAATAATAAATACATTGAATTGCCAAATTTCAATACAATAAAGTATAGTTGGTTTTTTGTGGATGAATGTTGCACTACTAATGAAATCTATGACTATCATCCAATGGAGCTCATGATACAAATGCTAAATATTAAAAATCTTTTTAGAGAATTAGGAGGCAGCTAAAAAAAAAATTAATTATCGTTTAGATATTAATTTGATAAATAATTTTTTCAATTTAATAGCTGCTTGATATGCAGTGATTTTTTGCTTTAGTACCAGATCTTTTAATTTATTATATTCATTTTGTAATTTTTCGTTGTTCCAAAAAAACATGTTTAGCTCTTCTATCAAATAATCGTATATTCGTTGAGCTTCTTGATTTTGTCTATTTTTTTCGAAATATGCATTTTGTTTTACAAGATTTATATATTTTTGAATTGTTTCCCAAACTTTGTCGAGATTGTATCCTGTGATAGCACTACAAACATCTACTATAGGCGTCCATCCTGCAGGGTGTGGTGGCAAAAGATGGAGAGCTAGTTTATATTCTTGAGCAGAGGCTAGAGCTTTATTGATATTGTCTCCATCAGCTTTATTAATAAAAATAGCATCAGCCATTTCGATGATACCTCGTTTCATACCTTGCAACTCATCGCCTGCGCCAGCTACTAGAAGTAAGAGAAAGAAATCTACCATATTTCTCACTGCTACTTCATTTTGTCCGACCCCTACAGTTTCTATCAATACTATATCAAAACCAGCCGCTTCGCATAAAATCATAGTTTCTTTAGTTTTTCTAGATACTCCCCCCAGAGTACCTGCCGAAGGTGAAGGACGAATAAATGCTTTTGGATTTGTTGCTAGTCGTTCCATTCTTACTTTGTCGCCCAATATGCTTCCTTTAGATAATTGACTAGAAGGATCTATCGCTAAAACAGCTACTTTATAATCTAACTCTGTAAGCATAGTACCAAAAGATTCTATAAAAGTACTTTTGCCCGCTCCTGGTATACCAGTTACACCTATTCTTATACTATTCCCACTGAGAGGCAAGCAAGCTTCAATTATTTTTTGAGCTTCGCAATAATGTCTCGGATTTAGACTTTCTATTAATGTAATAGCTCTCGACAGAGCAACTCTATCACCATTTTTTATTCCTTCTATTAATTCTTGAGTAGAAGGTGTTTTTGTTTTTGACAAAAATTTATTTATTACTTCTTGATTTACTTGGGATGGTTGTTCGATTCCTTCATTTATTTTAAGAGCTGACTCTTTATTATTTTTATTATCTTCTGTTAACATATTTTATAATTAATAAACTATTTGAACAATGTTTTATAATACTATATGAACAAATATGGTAAATGATATAATGAATCTGTGAGATTATTGAAATAAGCTTTAGCAAATAACTTAAGTTTTTATATAAACAAATCTATCAATTACCTCAATTTGCTCAATAAGCAAATGCTTTTAACATATTGTTAATTTTTTTTTTAACTTTTTTAATAAATTAAACTTTTTTACCTTATAAATTCAAAAATAGTCAAAAAAAATTTTATTAAAAATTAAAAGTCAAAATTATTTATTTTTTTGGAATATTTGCGAATAAAAAATCAAGAATGTAATATTAATTGCAAAAAAGTCCTAAACAACAATTTCTAAATTGTAAATTAAACATTCAAAAATTATTTCTCAATGTTTTTTTCAGTTTCTCACTCTTAGCCACTCCAGTTTTATTTGTTTAATGGTCACTTAACAAACTTCATTAGTTATTTTGCCATTCAAATAATTAAGAAAATTATCAATTCCTATGTCGGCTCTTTTTTCTAATGCTTCTTCGGTATAATAGCCAATGTGTGGCAGAGCTAAAAAGTTATCAATATGTAATAAAGGATATTGTGGATCGAGAGGGGGTTCTATCTCAAATACGTCAGATGCTGCACCTGCTATTTTTTTGTTTATCAAAGCATCTATTAAAGCTTCTTGATTTACTATTAATCCCCTAGCTGTATTTATTAAAATTGTATTATCTTTCATCTGATCAAACTCTCTAAAACTTATAAAATGTTTGGTTTCGTTATTTAGTGGCATATGTATGCTTATAATATCAGAATTGGCTATTAAATGTTGTTTAGAAACGAAATCTATATTAGAAGCTTCGGGGTGCAGAGAGCGAGTATGCACTATTATATTAGCACCTAAACTTTTAGCATATTCTGTTACTTTTTTACCTATGTTACCGTAGCCTATCACTCCCCATGTTTTATTATATATTTCTCTACCTGGTTTATTTATTTTATCACCAGATAATTTAAAAGATAAATATTGAGGTATTAATTGACGATAGAGCATTATAGCCATAGCAATAGTCAGTTCAGCTACAGCTGTAGTAGAATATCCAGCTACATTACTTACTTTGATATTATTAGCTTTGCAATAATTTATATCTACATGATCGTAACCAGTAAAAGTAATAGAAATATATTCTAAATTCTTTGCTTTGCTCAATATATCAGCGTTTAATGGTAATACAGCTATAATTAAATAATTAGCATTACTTATTCGATTTATCAATTCTTCATCATTAGAGGGTTCATCGGTATAGTAAACTAGCTTGACATTATATTTGCTCAATTCATCTTTTAAAAACCTAATTTGCTTCTCGGATATCTCTATTGGATGTGGTATAACTAAAATTTTTTCCATAACATTTATATAATATTAAATTATTATTACTTTAAATGTTTAGCAAATATATACAAAAATTACAATTTGCATACAGATAGATAAATGTATAAAAAAAATTAATAGATTGAGTAATAATTAGATAAATTTTAAATAACTTTGTAAAAAATAATAATGAAACGTATAGCCATTATAATTTTTACTGCATATATTTTAGTTTTTTGTGTCAATATTAATGCACAAACTACTAAGCATATATGTGATAATGTAAATTGCACGGGCAATTGTGGCAAATACATTGATGATGATCAAGATGGTTATTGTGATTTTGGTATCAAATTAGAAAATAAAAATATCGATACAATCTCACAAAATATGACATTATCATCAGTGGATGATGTGCCAAATGATAATGGAATAAATAATAATTTTATCCATAAAACTATACAACAATATTTAGTAAATTATCAAAATCATTTTAATGTTTTACCAGTTTTGAGGTTAAATATTAAGAAACGTTCATATAATTTAATAGAGATCGGGGCTACAACGATAATTTTATATTTATTATCTTGGATATTATCAAAGAATAAAGTAATAAGCAAAAGATTGCACAAGCGTATATGGAATTTATTATTATTGATTAGTTTTTTAGTTTCTTGCCTGTTAGGTATTTTATTAATTATACAAATAAATTACGATTTTCCTCACAAGGTTCTATATAACGATTTTTTATATTGGCATGTACAGATAGGTATAGTAATGGTATTGATTGGTATATTCCATGCCTTATGGCATATACCTTATTTTAAAAAAATATTTTCTCCAATAGAATAAAATGAGATTAATATTTGTAATTATTCTAATATTAAATATAAATTTTTTATTAGCTCAAGATTTTTATCCTGAAGAATGCGAAAACTTGGTGCCAAATGCAAGCTTCGAAGGCAATGGTAAAACTACATTGAAACCATGGAAAAAATTAAATACAGCAGACTATTTCGTTTATAGTACAAGTAAAAAAATACAAGACGTAAATAAAATAAAGTTTGACAAGAATTATATCCTTAGGCCTGCTCGCACAGGCAATGCTTATGCAGGTTTACGTTTTTGGCCCAAAAATTATAATGAATTTTTGCAAGTAAAACTAAACAAAACTTTAGAAAAAGGTAAAATATATTACTTCGAGGTGTATATTACCCCATCCAAATATAGCAATTGCTATGCTAAATCTTTCGGTGCAAGCTTTTATCCTAATGCACCAAATTACCTATCGCCCCTAGTATTAGAAACATATAGACCTCAGATAGAAGTAAGAGACGAAAAAGGGCTAAAAAGTGATGATCCTGAAAATGAATGGTTAAAAATCAGTGGTACATTTACTGCTATGGGGAATGAACTTTTTCTCACTATCGGTAATTTCGATCTTAACAATAGAGATAAATTTAAAAGAAAATCGATATTTTCATTTGGCAAACGAGAGGCTTATTATTATGTGGATGATGTTTTGTTATGTGAAATAGGTATAGATTCTACATTGTATTTTTTATCATTAAATACTACTCTTGATAGTCAGTTATTTGATATAGATGAGATAGATATCTCTGCCAAAGATATAATCAAAACTCCCAACAGGGAAGATACATTAGTGCAATTAATACCTGATGAGGGCGGATCTAAAACTTTTTTTATATATTTCGAACCTAATTCATATAAATTAAATGATACTATTTATCGTTTTTTTTCTTATGTAGTTGAAGTTTTACGCGAAAATCCTTCATTAAAAATATTGATTAAAGGCTATCAAGAAACGAACGAATCTGATGATATTAAATTAGCTGAAAAAAGAGCAATGAATATTTTCTATTTATTAAATGGTAATGGCATATCACAAAGTCGTTTTACTATTCAACTACCCAAACAAAGTTGCAAGTCCGATTTCGGTGCTTTGTTGCATTGTAGATTAGTAACTATCACTATTATAAATGAATAAAATTTTGTATTAATGTTAATAATTAAAATGATAAAAATTAATAAAACCTTAACAACTTTGATAAACATTCGAATAGTTATAAATTGATTTGTTGATATTTGTATAAACTGTGAAATAATCAGCAAAATTATATTTCACGGATAACAAATTAAAATATTACAAAATAATATTATTAATTTGTTTTATATGTTAGAATTGTTCAATGCAATATAATAAAAAGTTTTTTTTTATTTAGTAGTATAATAAAATTTAACTTTAACTTTGTAAATTAATAAAAAAAAAAGAACATAAATGAAAAAAATAATTGTGTTTATTATTATTTTTTATTTTTCTACTTTTATTTATAGTCAGAAAAACACTGTAAATATAGAACCTGTCAATGACATTATATCTACTCAAGTACAAAAATTTTCGCAATTACTAAATCTATTAGATAGATATTATGTAGATACAGTAAATTTTTCTCATTTAACAGAAGAAGCTATCAAAGGATTATTATCAGAATTAGATCCTCATAGTGTATATATACCAGCTAAAGATGTAAAAAGTGTAGAAGAGCCATTGGTAGGTAGCTTTGAAGGTATAGGAATAACATTTCAGATAATACGTGATACGATAAATGTAATAGAAGTGATTAGCGGCGGACCAGCAGAGATAGTAGGCATATTTCCTGGAGATAAAATCATAAAAATAGATGATTCAGTTGCTTATGGAAGTTATGTTACTAATGATTATGTAACTAAAAAACTTAGAGGTCCAAAAGGTACATCTGTAAAAGTTACAATCAAGAGAGTAAACCATTCAGAGCTAATAGATTTCATAATTATTAGAGATAAAATACCACTCAACTCCATCAATGCAGCATATATGCTAGAGCCTGGCATTGCTTATATAAAGGTAGACAGATTTGCTCGAAATACTATTAATGAATTCAAAAATACTATTAATGAATTAAAAAAAGAAAAAATAGATTTTTTGATTCTAGATTTACGTGGAAATGGTGGGGGATACTTATCTACTGCAGTGCAGTTAGCAGATGAATTTTTAGATGCAGGTAAATTAATAGTGTATACCCAAGGCAGGAGTATGCCTGTAAACAAGTATGCATCTTCTGCTAAAGGTGAATACCAAGACGGCAAATTAATAGTATTGATAGACGAACGTAGTGCTTCGGCCAGCGAAATAGTCGCTGGTGCTATGCAAGATTGGGATAGAGCAATACTGATGGGACGAAGATCTTTTGGCAAAGGATTGGTACAAAATCCTTATTATTTATTAGATGGTTCACTTGTTAGATTGACTATAGCTAAATATTATACGCCTACAGGTAGATGTATACAAAAACCTTATTCTAATAGTAATGAATATTATCATGATATAGAAAATCGATTAAAAAAAGGTGAACTTATGCATCCTGATTCTGTACATTTGCCAGATTCATTGAAATATTATACTCTAAATAAAAATCGCCTTGTATATGGTGGAGGTGGTATAATGCCTGATGTCTTTATCCCTCTAGATACAAGCTTAAGTTCTGAATTATCAAATCAATTAGTTAGAAAAAATATTTATAATATGTATGTAATAGATATTATAAGTAAGGAGAGAGAAAAATTGTTGAATAGTTACCCAACAAAAGAAGTTTTTCGTAAAAAATTTATAATATATGATGATTTATTTAATAATTTTTTAAATTATGCAAAAAATAATGAAATAGAAATTAATAATGATGAATTAGAAAGATCAAAATCGATTATAAATTGTGTGTTGAAAGCCTCTATTGCACGTTATTTATATGGAGTTAGTGGTTATTATTACAACATTTATGAGATTGATTATGAGCTTAAAAAAGCTGTAGAGCTTGGGAAAGATGGTAAGGTTTTTGAACAATTGTATTAATCGAAATATTATTTATATCATTTATTAATTAATGACTGGTTTTATTAAAATGGATTTGCTACAAGAGCGAAAAATATCAAATTTCTAAGCTTCTCATCTCTGTCTTTTAGTTTTTCTTTTCTTTTTTTTCTAGTCTTATCTAATGCTTTTGTTTTTACAATACAAATTTTTTTTAATTAAATTAACATATTTTAATAATTCTAATATGATTTATATTTTTCTTTGTATGTTAACAGTTGATTTTAAAATTAAATAATTCCTAATCCATTTAAAAATACTAAAATTATCACTAGGGGTGCGATGTATTTAACAATAAAAAAAATCATCGATCTCAATGATAGAGTAAATTTGTTATTAACACCAGCAGATAATTCTTCGTAAAAAACATCTTTCTTTAAATACCAACCCACATAAAGCATGATTAAAAAACCACCTAAAGGAAGTAAGATATTTGATGAAAAATAATCACAAATATCAAAAATGTACATGCAATTACCTTGTGCAGTAGTGATGAAAAGATTTTGAAATGTATTCCAAGACAAAGTAGTAAAAACCCCTAAACACATAACTAATATAGTAGTAATAATGGTTGATAATGTTCTAGACCATTTAAGTTCTTCCTTTAGTACTGCGACTATTACCTCTAATAAAGATATAGAAGATGTAAGGGAAGCTATGAGTAAAAGGATAAAAAACAGGGTAGAAAAACCTGCCCCCCAAGGCATCTGATCAAAAATAGCTGGTAAAGTAACAAATATCAATCCTGGGCCTTGATTAGGTGCTACATTAAAAGAAAATAAAGTAGGAAAAATAACAAAACCAGCAAGGATAGCTATTAAAGTATCAGCAATTGTAATAGAAAAACCGATAAAAGTTAGATTTTGGTCTTTTTTTATGTAAGAACCATAAGTAAGCATTGCCCCCATACCGATACTAAGTGAAAAGAATGCTTGCCCCATGGCCGCTAAAAACGTTTTACCCGTTACTTTACTAAAATCAGGTTTTATAAAAAAATCAATTCCACTCTTACTTCCTGGTAATGTAACTGCTCTAATCATTAAGATTATTAACATCAATATTAATAATGGCATTAGCACTTTAGAACAATTTTCTATTCCTTTTTTTACTCCTCCTAAAATTATTATCGCTGTCATTATTAAAAATATGACTTGCCATAATAATGGTAAAAAACTTTTATCCTTGAAATTTGTAAAATATTGCTGATAATCTAATTTAAAAACTTCGCCGCTAATACTTGCATATATGTAATGTATAGTCCAGCCACCAACTGTACTATAAAATGACAAAATAATAAATGCTGCTAGTAATCCTATGATACCTATAATGATACTACTTTTAGGCCCTAATTTTTTGAAACTTCCTATGACATTTGCTTGTGCTCTGCGCCCTATCATCATTTCAGAGATTAATAATGGAATTCCCAAGATTAGTACAATAAATATGTAAATTAATAAAAAAGCACCACCACCATTTTCACCTGCTACATAAGGAAATCTCCATATATTTCCTAAACCAACAGCAGAACCCGCTGCAGCCGCTATAATACCAAAAGTTGAAGAAAAATTTTCTCTATTAGACATAAAAAATTTTTACAAACTTATAAAAATTTAAAAAATAGAAAAAAATTTAATAAAATTAAGAGCCATCCGTGAGACTCGAACTCACGACCTGCTCATTACGAGTGAGCTGCTCTACCTACTGAGCTAGGATGGCAAATCGGGATGACTGGATTCGAACCAGCGACCACTTCGTCCCGAACGAAGTGCGCTACCAACTGCGCTACATCCCGTTATGTTTTTGCAAAATTAATGTATTTTATGTAAATACATAAAAAGTTAGGTATGAAATAAAAATTTAGATTTTTATAAAATAATGAATGATATCAATGTAATTGATTAGTTAGTAAATTTTTACGTTTTTAACAAAAAATATATAAATAGTAATAGAATTGATTGTGTAATAATCAAAAATCTATAATATACTGTAATGATAAGCTTTATAATAGAATATGTATGTTAAAGTAATTAATAAAAAAGAATATAAAAAATAGGGGTAAAATGAAGTTGTTCGGGAAATTTGGGGAATCTAATATATGTTTCAATTAACATATGTTAAATTCACTAACTCTCTATACCGATACCACGCCCACCTGTCCGAGGATGCAAGGTTAAGCATTCGCCCAGTATTGCTTATAGTCTTGCCTGTGAGGTATTTACCCATCACTACATACCACATAATGTAGTTTTGCAGGTATTTGGTAGCTACACCCCTAAATTTGAAATATATCCAATTTGTGAATTCACTAGCCTTTTTCTTGACAGTACTTAGGCTATATATGCCTCGCTTTTGCCTATTGCTAGTTACTATTTCCTTGTGCTTGATTACATTTCTTCTAACCTTTTTGAATGCTTTTTTATTACTGCTACACATGACTCCATCCTTTGGCATCTTAGCCTTCAGAAATTGTTCTATCTGTTCTGAACTTAGCTTTTTGCTTTCAAATTTTTTGAATAATAAATTGCCAGCTCTATCTGTAGCTGCCAATACGGCTACTTTCTTTGGCTTTTGCTTCCTAGCTCGCTTCAGCTCTTCGGCATTTTTGTATATTCTACCTTTTTCGGAATAATCTATCAATAGTTCATCCATCTCTACTACACCGAAAAAATTGATATTATCTTCGAAACTTTGTAAAGCTGCCAATATCTTGTGTCGCCAAGCGAAGCTTGTTGGTAGGCTGATGCCTACTTCTTTAGCACAAGCTCTGAGACTTTTGCCTGCTACCATACATCTGATGTAATCGAGCATTTTCTCTTTCTTTTGCAACCTGTAAACAAAAGTTCCAGTGGTAACTCTAAATTGTCTGCCGCAGTCTTTGCAGCGATAGTTTTGCATTCCATTTTGTAAGCCATTTTTAATAATGTGATTGCTACGACAGTCTGGGCATAGTGGCGGGGCACTGAGTATTTTCAGGCCTTGATAATCGACTACATCGGCTTCTAATTTTTTCATTAGAGAATAAAGATTGTCTAAGAATTCTTTATTCTCTTCCTTGCTCATAGCTAGGTATTTACTGGTATTCTCTACGATTTTTTTCATAGCCTAAAATTTTTATAAAAATATAAAAATTATTTAACATATAAACTTGAAAAAGTTAAACATTTATTAGTTTCATTCATCATAACGTTAGAATTACTAACTTATACAACTCCCCCTATCTCATGCTTTTCGATATTATATTATTAAATACCAAATTTAATGTACCTATAATATTAATGTGGTTCTATAAAGTTTATTGTGGGTAAAAACATTTTAGATTATTACAAAAAATAACTATCTTTAATTATTTAGGTTGATTTTTTTACCACAAAGGGCACTAAGTTATTACACTAAGTCCACAAAGTGCCATTTATAACCCTTTTAATTTCATCTTTCTTTGTGTTCTTTGTGCATTCTTTGAGAACGTTGTGGTTAATATTTAACAGTCTTATAATTAATAAACCAATTATTAACAATTTTTTTATAAAATCACTCTTTTTTAATCTTTACCCATACAAAACGTTATATAACTATTAATGTTTTTTATATAAAAAAATGTTATAGTATTCCTTATATTAAAAAAATGATTCTACAATACATGCTATAAAAAATTAGATTGAAAAAATAAGAATAAAGTTTAACAAATCTATAATGATCATTGAGTGAGATGATGAAAAACATCTTCTACACTGAGCTGGTCCATTTTCAGTTCTAAAATTTTTAAATTATGATCTACAGCTTTTTCAAAGATTTGCTCATTTACCTTTGCATTGTATTGAGCTAATATTTCATAACTATTATTTGGCATGGCTTGATATGAGATGATGCCATGTAAGTGAGCAAAAAAATTAGTATCTACTTTTTTATCGAAACGAACTTCTATTTTTATCTGATCAGATAGATAAACACCTATATCTTTAGTGGGTGCATCTGCTACTATTTTCCCTTTATCCAATATTATTACTCTATCACATAAGTATTCTACTTCCTGCATAATATGAGTAGATATCAAAACAGTTTTCTTTTTTCCAAGTGTTTTAATAAGATCTCTTATTTCGATTATTTGATTTGGATCTAAACCCGAGGTGGGTTCATCTAAGATAAGAATAGGAGGATCGTGCAAAATCACTTTTGCTAAACCTACACGTTGACGATATCCTTTAGATAATTGTCCTATTTTTTTATTTATTTCGTTTTTTAAACCAACCATTTCTATTACTTCGCGTATTCTTTCATTTTTGTTATTTATTTTGTATATGTTTGCTACAAAATTTAAAAATTCTATTATATACATCGATAGATACAAGGGGTTGTGTTCGGGTAAATAACCTAGATTTTGTTGAATTTTTATAATATCATTATTAATATCATAATCCATTATTTGTGCTTTGCCATTTGATGGTGGCATATATCCAGTCAGTATTCGTAGTAAAGTGGTTTTGCCAGCACCATTTGGTCCTAAAACACCTACAATTGTTTTATCCTTTATTTCAAATGATACTTTATCTAAAGCTTTTTGTTTTCCATATAGTTTAGTGATTTCTTGTACTTTTATCATAATTTATTTTTAAATGTTTATCAATTTTTATACAAAATTAAAAAAATTATCATAGTATTTTTAATTATATTTTAATATTGACTATATTTATTTATTAAATTGAAAATTTATAATCTCAAAATATAAATGAGATGATAGCTGAGAGAAAAAAGGTAAAGAAGTGAGTGAGACTGGAAACTTGGAGGCAAGAAGAAGAGATATTGTTAGTTATTATTTGTTTAATGTAATTTAAAATTTAATTATATATTTTATTTATTTTTTTTATATATTTGCAGAAAATTAAAAGCTATGAAAATAAAATTATTGATAAAGACTTTAATTTTAAGTATATTATTAATACCAAATTTATTAGTTGCAGATGAAGGGATGTGGCTTTTAAATTTAATAGAGGAGCTCAACTACACTGATATGAAAAACAAAGGACTTAGAATAACTGCCGAGCAAATATATGCTATTAATAAAAGTTCCATTAAAGATGCTATAGTTATGATAAATGACGGACTTTGTACTGGGTATATGGTATCTGATCAGGGATTGATGATGACTAATCACCATTGTATTTTAGAGTATATTACTGATAATTCTATAAAATATAATACTGATTTTGTGAAAAATGGCTTTTATGCTACTGATATGCTACAAGAGCTTTATAATCCAAACTTAAGAATAAAATTTTTACTTAAAATAGAAGATGTAACAGACAAAGCATTGAAAAATGTAACTTATGAAATGGATGCTATAGATAGACAATCTATAATAAATGAAAATATTAAAAAAATAATAGAAGAAGCCACTAAAGGTACTTCGTATGTAGCTTCAGTTACATCTTTTTATAAAGGTTCACAATACATTCTGATGTTATATGAGGAATATAAAGACGTTAGATTAGTATGTTCGCCGCCATTAGCTATTGGATTTTTTGGTGGCGATACAGATAACTGGATGTGGCCCAGACATGCAGGTGATTTTGCATTTCTACGTATTTATATGGGACCAGATGGGAAACCAGCTACTTATAATAAAAGAAAAAATGTGCCTTATACTCCTAAGTATTTCTTACCAATTTCTAATAAAGGATATAAAGAAGGTGATTTCACTATGAGTATAGGTTTTCCAGGAAATACTGATAGATTTATGACTTCATATGGTGTGCAACAAGTCCTTGATCTTATAAATCCTACTATCGTTTGCATTAGAGATATTAAATTAAGTATTCTAAAAAGAAATATGCAAGCCGATTCTATCATAGATCTAATGTATAAATCTAAATATAATATTATATCTAATTATTGGAAATATTATATGGGACAGATAGAAGTAATGAACAGACTAAAAGTAATGGAAACTAAACGCGCTCTCGAAAATGATTTTACTAAATGGATAAATGAAGATATACAACGTAAAAATGAATATAGAAATGTATTATTAAATATTCAGAAAATCATCTCAGAGTCAAATCAATTAAGAAAAGCTGTTATATACTATAATGAAGCAGGATTTAATGGTCCTGAAATCATCTCTTTTATTTTAAAATTTGATAGCTTATACAATATTATGAATAATAATAATTTACCTAATGAACTAAAAAAATCAATGATTACAGACCAGGCAACTAAATTGAAATATTTTGCTTCTAATTATTTTTTCCCTAGTTATGATATTAAAGTTGATAAAGAGTTATTTATCACATTATTTCAAATGATGTATAATAATCTTCTACAGCAATATCATCCTGATATTTTTACAGAACTTAGTAAAAACTATACTTTTGCTTTATTTGCAGATGAGTTATTTAATAATTCTATTTTTACTAGCAAAGATAAACTTTATAATTTTCTAAATAATCCTCTATTATCTACATTAGAAAATGACTTGGGATTTAAAGTCACACAGTCATTATATTCTAAATACAAAGAAATATATAAAAGTTATTATAATACAACTATTTCATTAAATAATGAAGAGAGAAAATTTTTAGCTGGAATACGTGAAATGTTAAAAAATACATATATATTTTATCCTGATGCTAATAGCACTATGAGACTTACCTATGGTAAGATTGCAAATTATACTCCCATAGGTGGACTCCCGCTAACTTTTTTTACGACTTTAGATGATATGATAGCACGCGAAAATCCTAATGATCCAGACTTCATTATAGATCCACATTTAAAAAAATTGTATAATCAAAAAGATTTTGGTATTTATGCAGTGGATGGTAAGTTGCCTCTATGTTTTATTAGTGATTTAGATGTTATTGGTGGGTGCTCAGGTGCACCAATATTAAATGGTGATGGAGAAATCATAGGTATAGTTTTTGATATTAATTGGGAAGCAACATCATCACAATATACTTTTGACAAAGAACAAACAAGATGTATAGCTACTGATATCAGATTTGTTTTATTTTACTTAGATAAATATTTGAATGCAAAAAATATCATAAATGAACTAAAAATTGTGTAATTGTAATAAAACATAAATTTTTCAATTACTAAAACTGATCCCTGATAAAATATTATTCAATTTAGTAATACTTCAGATAAATTTTGAGATTTTAGTAGATCCTACTCAAAAATATTTAGACAATAAGTATATATAATTAAATACTTAAGTTTTTTTAATATCGATCAAGTTATATAGATACTAAAAAATTGGTTCTATAACGTTTATTGTGGGTAATAAAATTTTATATTGTTACAAAAAAATAACTATTTTTTAATTAGTTAGGTTGATTTTTTTTACCATAGAGAACACCAAGTTATTACACAAAGTCCACAAAGTGCCATTTATAGTCCTTTTAATTTCATTCTTCTCTGTGTTCTTTGTGCATTCTTTGAGAACGTTGTGGTTAATATTTAACTGCACTATAATTAATAAACTAATATTAACAAATTTTTTATAAAATTACTCTTTTTTTAATATTTACCCACACAAAACGTTATAGATACTAAAAAATTATTAAATAGTATAGGGTGTTTTTTCAAACTTTCAACTTTCTTGTGATTTATTTTCATTAAAGTATTCATCAAAAATTTTTTTTGCTTTTTTATATTTATCTATAGGTACATACATTTTGATGCCACCTATAGCTTGAGACAGTAAAGGATCCACATAAATGGTAATGTCATCTTTTAATATTACTTCTATACCTTCAGCTTCTAACAAAGATTTTAGCACAAAATATTCGTGAGGATAAGAAAAAATAGCTAATAAAGTGAAATTTTCATATTTATTGATATCTTTCATTTATCAATATTTTTAATAAAATTACAATAAATAATGAAATAAAGCAACATTTTATTATAAAAAAAGAGAGGTAAATTTTTTTACCTCTCTTTTTTTTTTATAAACTTATTTAAACAATTTATTGTTTGGTATATGTTTCTTTGCCAGTAACACTAGTACCATAAGTGCTTTCAATATAATCAATATAGAAAGAATTGTTTGTTGATGCTTTACCAGAACCAGAGAAAGTACGAACTGCAGCTGGACTACCACAATTCACTTCTTGTTGTGGAAGAATTACATCTGTTGGCACAGTTTCTGGATCTTCAAATTTGAATTTAACTGCACCATTAGTATAATAAGCAAATTTAGTTACCCATACATGTCTATTTTCAGTTTGAGAAAAAGTAATAATATCAGAATAAGTATATTGATCTCCCTCTACTTCATCTATAACACTGTAGTTACCAGCCCATCCATCAGCAGTATTTCTCACTCTTACAGTACGAGTTTTTGTACCTGTATTGCCAGCAGCATCAGTTGCTGAATAGGTGATTTTGTATACGCCAACTAAATCTACATTTACGGTCCCACTAACTTGAATATTAGTAATCACACCATCTTTATCATCTTCTGCAATGGCACCTGGGTCTGTCCATGTAGAATTTAATATAATAGTAGTATCTGCAGCTCCTATTAATCTGACTACTGGGGCTTTGTCATCTTCGTCATTACAGGAAACAAATAATACGCTTCCTATTATGACTATTGCTAATAAATTTTTCATTCTTTTCATAATCTTATTTTTTTTTAAGGTTTGACATTACAAAATTAAGTAATATTTTTTAAATAAAAAATAAATTTATTTATTTTTTTTACTTTTTTTAAAAATCCATGCATTATACAATTCGCCAGCACCATATATTAATAAAATAATTCCTAAAAATATTAAGACTGCTCTGGCAGTATCAAAAGGATTTATTAACATAACAATACCAGAAATAATAACTAGTATCGATATAATTAATGTGAACCAAGGCCACCTAAATAAGCGTCTTATAAAAAATGCACTAGATAGGAGAAAAACACCTAATATTATCAAGATAATACTTAATAAAATAATAAAAATACTTGCAACAGGATTTGGGAAGAAAATAAATAATAACCCTAAAACCAGATTGATAATAGATTGTACAATTAATATATTGCGTTCATTTTTAATTTGTGTCCTTATAGCCATTATAATAAACAAAACACAACCTAATAATAATAACAGACCAATAGTTATAATTAAATACTCTAATGTTATACTTGGCAATGCTATTGCTAATATACCAATAATTAAAGCTATAATGGCTCTAATTATTGAACTTTTTGATGTAAAAAAACTATTTTTCATAAATTTTTTTACAAATTTACCAAAAATAAATAAAATAAATAATTTTACTTTTTTCTTTGTCCTCGGCTACACATATTACTATCTCAAAACATTTGTATTTATTAAAAAATCAAGTAAGAATATTTTTAAGGTTCTATAACGTTTATTATGGGTAATCAAATTTTAGATTGTTACAAAAAAATAACTATTTTTTAATTATTTAGGTTATTTTTTTACCACAAAGTGCCATTTATAGTCCTTTTAATTCCATACTTTTCTGTGTTCTTTGTGCATTCTTTGAGAACTTTGTGGTTAATATTTAACTGCACTATAATTAATAAACTAATATTAACAATTTTTTTATAAAACTACTCTTTTTTTTAATCTTTACCCATATAAAACGTTATAGAATCAATATTTTTAATAAGCTTATCTTTTTTTAATTAGATAAACTTTGTCATTTTTTCTAACTTTTTTTGGAACTTTTAAAGTAATTATACCTTTATCAGAAACTTGAATAGAATTATTATCGTTATTTCTCATTTCGCTAATTACGCATTCTACAACACCTGTAGTAGGACCAATGATATAAATATTGTCATTAAGATTCAAAATACCAGCATCTAAATTGATTTCAGCTACACCGATGTTATTAAAATAATTAGAAACGAAACCCACATATTCTTTTACTTCGGTAGCAGAGCTACCTTCTTGATCTGTCCATTCTCCTAAAGATTTTCCTAAATAATAACCTTCCCAGAAGCCTCTATTATAAACTCTATTTAATTGCTCCATCCATTTTTCGATTTTTTGTTGAGAGAAACTATCATCATAGACACTTTGTATAGCTTCTTTATAAATACGAGTAGTTAAAGCCACATACTCTGGCTGACGTCCACGACCTTCAATTTTAAAAACCGAAACTCCACAATCAATTAGTTTATCTATAAATGGCAAAGTACATAAATCTTTTGTAGACATAATATGTTCACGATCTATTAATAATTCTTGATTAGTTTGTGCATTATATAATTTATATTTACGTCTACATATTTGATGACACTCACCCCTATTGGCAGATTTGCCTTCGAGATCTAAACTCAAATAACATTTGCCCGATATAGCCATACATAAAGCGCCATGCACAAAAGCTTCTAAACGAATCAAATGACCATTAGGACCTCTAATATTCAAAACTTTTATTTTTTCAGATAATATTTTTATCCTTTCTAAAGTCAACTCTCTAGATAATACTACTGTATCAGCCCATTTTGAATAAAATTTTATGGCTTCTATATTTGTAATATTTGCTTGTGTGGAAATATGAATAGGCAATCCTCGTTTAGCCGCTTTTAAAATCACTGATAGATCACTTGCTATCACTGCATCTACACCGTTTTTGATTAACTCATCTAAAATGTAATCTATTTTTTCTAGTTCGTCATCGAAAACTACAGTATTCAGAGTAACATATATCTTTACGCCATTTTCATGACATATATTTACTAAATTTGGTAAATCTTTTATAGAAAAATTCAATGCTGAGGAGCTTCTCATATTCAAATCACCTACTCCTAAATACACACTATCGGCTCCATTGTCTATTGCAGCTCTTAAGCTAGCCCATGTCCCTACAGGTGCTGTCAATTCTACCATTTTTATTCTAAACATTTTTTACAAAATTAATTTTAAAAAATCAAAATAACAGATAAAAGATAAAAAATTTAAATGGAGCACCATTGTCAGTTGTTAGTAGTCTGTTGTAAGTAATTAATCGAATGCACAATAAAATCATTGAAATTATCCACTTGCACCCAATGACCAGCATTAGATATGGTTTGTATTATTGCATTTGGGAAAAAATTATATATTTTATCGTAATGTTTAGGTAATATATGGTCACTTTTGTCGCCTCTTAGAAATAGAGTATTGGTACTTGACACTTTATCTATTTCTAGAAAATTAGCCAAATTATCAATATTATTCATTAGTGCATCTAGATTAAGTTTCCACTCATATTTTTTATCTAAGTTTAATCTTATATTTTTCATAACTAAATCCAATTCTTTAAAGTTAGGAATCTTATTTATGATATGATTTTTTATTTCTTCTCTATTTTTAAATTCATTTAGTTGTATACTTTTTAATATTTTTAATAGTTTGTAGTTTGAATCAATTTTGTACTTATCTGGAGCTATATCTACGATTATGATTTTATCTACTCTATCAGGGTATAAAAGAGCTAATAGCATGACTAATTTGCCTCCCATACTATGACCTATTATAGATGTATGATCTATTTTTAAGTGATCGAGTAGTTCTATAACATCTTGACTCATAGCTTCGTAGGTCATAATAGGATGATGCGAGGAATCACCATGATTTCGTAGATCAGGTATGATGACGTTATAATATTTTGAAAATATTTTAGCTTGCGGGAGCCAGTTGTCTGCACACCCTAAAAGTCCGTGTAATATTAGTAAATATTTATCAGTTTTGATCCTAGATTTTATATATTTATAATTTAATAACATTATCAATAATAAAATTTTTAGAAACTAAAATTTTAATCAAAAATGATCATTTATGGCTTTAGCTAACTATTATTTTTTTTGCATTTATGTTAGAGCTTTAGCATCCACGCTATTAATTGATTAATATCCAAGTTCATTCAAATACATTTGTATAGTGTTTTCTAAACCAAAATATAATGAATCACTAATGAGAGCATGCCCAATGCTTACTTCTAAAAGATTAGGAATATTTTCGGAGAAATACCTTAAATTATCCAAGTTAAGATCGTGTCCTGCATTTATCCCTAGTCCAACCTGATTAGCTACATTAGCAGCAGCGATAAAAGGTTTGATAGCTTGTTGTCTATTAAGATTAAAATTTTTGGCATAGGGTTCAGTATACAATTCTACTCTATCAGTACCAGTTTTAGCAGCATTTTTTATATTTTCTAAATCAGTTTCTACGAATATAGAAGTTCTAATCCCACAATCTTTTAGTTCTTTAATCACTTCACTAAGGAAATCAAAATGTTTAAATGTATCCCATCCAGCATTACTAGTAAGAGCATCTGGAGGGTCTGGCACCAAAGTTACTTGAGTAGGACGTACATCTTTTACTAATTTCAGAAATCTATCATTAGGATACCCTTCAATGTTAAATTCAATATTTATTACTTTTTTTATGGAATAAACATCTGTATATTTTATGTGTCTTTCATCGGGTCTAGGATGAACAGTTACGCCATGAGCACCAAAGCGTTCGACATTAATAGCTGCTATAGTAACGTCTGGTATATTACCACCCCTCGCATTTCGTAGAGTAGCTACTTTATTAATATTTACGCTTAATCTAGCCATTTATTTTTAATTATTTTTTGCAAATTTACAAGTAAAATTCTAATTTATAAAAATATTTAATTATAAAATACAATAATAAATTAAATAAAAATCGTTACAGAATTGCATTATAGCAAGGTATTATCATGACATATTTTATAGTTTTCTGATAAAAAGTTTTAATTTTTATATCTTTTTTTAATTAATTTTTTATCCGCTTTAATTTTTACTAATTTTGCCAATTAAATTTTTTTAGAATGAAAATATTTAATAAAATTAAACCATTGCAGGAATATTTAGCAAAACAGCAACGCCCTATTGGTTTAGTACCTACCATGGGAGCTTTACATCAAGGGCATTTATCTTTAATAGAGCAGTCTAAGAAAGAAAATTCTATTTCAGTTGTTAGCATATTTGTAAATCCATTGCAATTTAACGATAAAAACGATTTTGATAAGTATCCACGGATAATAGATAATGATTTGAAACTTTTAGAGGAATATAAATGTGATGTGGTTTTAGCTCCTAGTGTTGATGAAATGTACCCTGAGCCACCACAAGAACACTATGATTTTGGCTATTTAGACCAGACACTTGAAGGTGCATATAGGCCTGGTCATTTCGAGGGTGTCGCCATAGTAGTAAATAGATTATTTCATATTGTCAAGCCTGACAGAGCTTATTTTGGTAAAAAAGATTTTCAACAATATGTAATAATAAAAGAGTTAGTAAAACAACAAAATTTACCTATAGAAATAGTAGCAGTACCAATCGTTAGAGAATCAAGTGGTCTAGCGATGAGTAGTCGCAATCTAAGGCTAAATGAGCAAGAACTAAAAGTGGCCCCCGAAATATATAAAGCACTTATTAAAGCTAAATCATTAGCTTATAAAAAATCTATAAATGAAATAAAACAAATAGTAATAAATCATTTAACACAATTTCCAAATTACAAAATAGAATATGTAGAAATAGTAAATGAAGAAAACCTAAAACCACTTAATGATTGGAATGAAGGGAAGGCTATAATCTTAATAGCTACGTGGTTAGGTGATGTAAGATTGATAGACAATATGGAATTATCTTAAAATATTAACTAGCAAGCTATGACTTCTCTCTATATCCTTGTTTTAATTTTTTCTGTGTATTTAATATAATATATAATTATAGATAGCTTCTTGTACTCGTGTTCTAATAGAATTTTCTGAAATTTTTGTATTTTTAGCTGTCGGATACACTCTATTAGACAAAAAAATGTATATCAATTTGTACTCTGGATCTACCCAAAACATAGTACCTGTAAACCCATAATGACCATAGCTAGATGGAGAAGCTTGGTGACATGCAGGGCTATCACTATCATTAATGACAGGTTTGTCGAAGCCTAAAGCTCGTCTATTTTTATCAAAATAAGTAGAGGTAAATTTTTGTATTGTTTCTGGCTTTAGATATGCTTCACCGCCATATTCACCTCCGTTTAATAGCATTTGTAATATTATAGCTATAGATTCGGCGTTACCAAACAATCCTGCATGTCCAGAGATGCCACCTAATAGTGCTGCATTGCCATCATGTACATAACCGCAAAGTAGTTGCTTTCTAAATGTACTGTCGTACTCGCTAGGAGCTATCTCATTCTTATCAAATTTTTCTAAGGGTAAAAAACATAAACGCTTGATTCCTAAGGGTTGATAAAAAGTATTATATAAATATTGATCGAAACTCATTTTTGTTATATTCTCTACAACAAATTTTAGTAATATAAAACCTAAATCAGAATATACCATGCCACTATTGGGATTTGGTATAATATTGTTTTTTAAATAATTAATGACGCTGTCTTTGATAGATTTACTAACATAAATACTATCAGCTACTTGATGATAATCTGCTTTTGATGTTTTAGAATACAAATCAGGGTATTTATCTTGGCTAAAAAGTTCGTAAAAATTAATAAAAGGTGGCAAACCAGCAGTATGAGTCATGATGCGATCTATTTTAATTTTTCCTATAGAACTACTACGTAGCTCAGGTAAATATTTAGAAATTGATGCTTGCAAATCTATTTTATTGTTTTCATATAATTTCATTATAGCTAGAGTAGTAGCCAAGGGCTTAGTAAGTGATGCTAAATCATATATAGTATAACGATTTACTTTTGTTTTTGAAGAATCATAAGAGGTGGTGCCAAATGTTTTGTAATATAATATTTCATTATCTTTAATAGTTAATATAACAGCTCCGGGAAAAATACTGTCTATTAGTGCTTGCTGCATTATATCATCTACTTCTTCGATATTTCCTATTGGGGGCTTGGTAAATCTAATTACATCGGACAACATCTCACTAGTCTCTCCCATTCCTTTATAAAATATTTCATTGATTTTAATAGGCAAATGCCCTGAGAATGAGCTAAAACCAATTAATTTTTTTGCTAATAAATCAACAGCAATAGAATCTATATCATAAGTAGTAGTAATAGCCAAAAAATCTTCTACATCATTAAATTTAGCTAATATAAAAGGTTGACCAATAACATTTAAAATCAAGTAATGCTTTTTTGATATACCTTCTAACCATTTAATAGTTTCATTATCTCTACCATTCATAGTATGCATAGAGCTAACAAATAAATTTACAAAAACATAATCATATTTATTCAAGTTTTGTCTAAGCAGGGCTGTATCTTTTATTGAATAATTATCATACATGAAATATGTAGACCAGATATTATCCATATATTTAGGTAAATTATTTACTAAATTTAGCATAGCTATTTTCCCATAATCATATCTGAGAGGTATGGCATTATTATCTACCATCAAAGTTAGAGCTTTAGAATAGATCTGTTCAGACAGACTATCTATCTCATCATTATAGAATTTGATATATTTATCTGATAGATAATGCTTATAATTATCAAGAGGAAAATCTCTAATGATGAAATATTTAGCTATTAATATTTTTTTTACTTTACTTTCTATCATAAGGGAATCCAATTTTTTTTCTCGTACTGCTTTTTTGACAATAGAAACAATTTTATAAGGATTTTCAGGTAATAATAATATGTCTATTCCAGAATTTAATGCCTTAATGATTAAAGAATCATAAGCTAGCGTAGCTATGGCTTGCATATTAAGGGCATCAGAAAAAACTAAGCCTCGAAAATTTAAACTATCTTTTAATAATTTTTTAGTTATAATAGGATTGACAGTTGCCGGTAAACTATCACCGGTATATGTAGGAAAACTAAGATGCCCTACCATAATAAAAGGAATTTCGTAATCAGCAAAATACTTAAAAGGTAATAAATGTGTAGATTTGAATTTTTCTATGGGCATATTCAGAAAAGGAAGGTTGTAGTGCGAATCGATATTAGTATTTCCATGACCAGGGAAATGCTTAACTACTGGTAGGACTTTATATTCATTTAAACCATTTATAAACAATTCGGCCCTTCGTATCACTTCTATTGGATCATCGCTAATAGCACGAGTGCCTATTACTGGATTTAGTGGTTCATCATTAATGTCGAGAATGGGGGTATAATTGATGGGTATAGAAGCTAGAGCAAAGTGTTTGCCAACCATTTTACCATATTCAAAAAATAAACTATCATCCCCGGTGGCACTCAAAGTCATGATTCTAGGTAGTGGTTTTATATTAGTAAATCTCATCCCTAAGCCCCATTCTCCGTCCATTGAAAAAATTGTTGGAGGTTTATTACATTTATCTAAAATATTTCTAAGTTTAATGTAATCATTTGTTGTCATTTTTAAAAGAATAATACCACCAGGACACAGTGTATCGATTTGTTTTTCTAATTTTTGAAAAAATACGTTGTTATTATTATCTAATTTAATACCCTGAAATATTAATTGAGCTATTTTCTCATCCCAAGAAAGCTCAGATAAATAATAATCAGCATAGGCATTAGCTAGCTCATCATCCCAATTTATCTGAGAACATAAAATACCATTAGTAAGTACAAAAATTAAAATGAAGCATATCCACTTTTTCATTATCTTTTAAGAAATTTATTATAAAATAAAGAAATAATTAATTTACAAAGATAAAAAAACTTAATATAAAATTAAATGTAATTAAGAAAATAGAAGGCAAATCAGTATTTATTTAAACAAAAAGGCTCGCTTTATAAAGCGAGCCTTTTTGTTTAATTTATCAGGTTTTTACTTTTGTACAGCTTCACTTAGAGTAGAACCTGGTTTAAATTTCACTACTTTTTTTGCAGGTATTTTTATTGGTTTACCTGTTCTAGGATCTCTACCTTCACGTTCTTTTCTTTGTACGACTTCGAAACTACCAAAGCCAACTAAAGCAACTTTTTCTTGTCTTGCCATTGACATTTTAACAACATTCATAAAAGCATCTAATGCTTTTCTGGCATCAGCTTTTGTTAATCCACTTTCTTTTGCCATTGCTGTAATTAATTCTTCTTTATTCATATTTTTTGTTTTTAGGGGTTTGTTTATTCCTGTTGCAAAATTATGTATTTTTTTTAATATGCAAATATATATGCATTTTTTATTAAAATAATTTATAAAAACACATAATTTATTAATAAATATTATTATTATTTAGCCTAAAAATATGTTTATTTATACAAATTAATTTTTAGTATTTTATAAAAAATCATTTACTTTGCGATATATATTTGAAATATGAAAGATATAATTTCTAAAGCATTTGAAAATAGAGAGCTCTTGGATGATAATGATGTTAAAAAATCGATATATAATGTCATTGATCAACTAGATAAGGGAATAATAAGAGTAGCAGAACCCCAAGGAGAAGAATGGGTCGTAAATGAATGGGCTAAAAAGGCTATATTATTATATTTTTTAATCCAAAAAGTTGAAAAAATAGAAATAGGTCCTTTTGTTTTTAATGATAAAATACCACTCAAACGAGATTATGATATAAATAATATAAGGGTTGTGCCTCATGGTATTGCTAGATATGGTAGTTATATTGCGCCAGGTGTCGTTATGATGCCTTCTTATGTAAATATAGGGGCATATATAGATACTGGTACCATGATAGATACATGGGCTACTGTAGGCTCATGTGCTCAAATTGGCAAAAATGTACACATAAGTGGTGGAGTAGGAATAGGTGGGGTATTAGAGCCTATTCAAGCCAATCCAGTGATCATTGAGGATGATTGCTTTATAGGTTCGCGTTCTATAATTGTAGAAGGTGTCAGAATATGTAGAGAATCAGTAATCGGTGCAGGTACCATTATTACTGCATCTACACATATTATTGATGTTACTAAATCGAATCCTATAGAGTATAAAGGTTTTATACCACCGCGAAGTATTGTAATATCTGGCACTTATTCTAAAAATTTTTTAGCTGGCACTTTTAATATTCCTTGTGCATTGATAATTGGTGAGAGAAATAAATCTACAGATTTTAAAACACAATTAAATGATATACTTAGAAATAATATTTGATAATTTATAAAAAAGGAATAATTTTTATAATTTTGGATTACTTTGAGTTTGATATATAATAATATGAAATAATGTTTAGAAAAATTGTTAATGTAGTTGCTATAGTCTTTTTTGTAGCTATATGGTTAATATTGATATATTTTAAATCTAATTATGAACACTCTACATTTCAAATATTAAAAAATGATAAAACAGAAAAATTCAAAATAGCACAATCATCACCTATTTTTTATGATTCTACAACAAATCAAATTTATGGTTTTTGCAAGGAAATCGAAAAAAACAGCATTGATTGCTTCTTTATTATTTCATTATTTGATCACAAAATAGATTTTTTTGACTTACCAGCTAATTATCAAAATGTTTTAGGATATTCAAAAAACAATAAAGAGATAGTATGGATGTCTCATAATGACAGTCTATCTTCTTTACTCGAAATACAAAGAGCTAAATCTAATATTTCTGTTTATTACGACAGCATCCTATTAGATATAAATTTAGTAATTGGTTTTGGATTTAAAAATAATAAACCTGAAATAGCATTACGAAATCCTATAAAGAACAATGTTATTATTTATACATTTTATGATACTATATTTGATGTCAGGATAGTAAGATTTCCCATATTTTATCAATCTTTTTCTATTCCAAACATTGGATATGTAGATAAAAATAATTGGCAATTCCTTTGCAAAGCACTATATAATGAGCAGCAATATTATTGGAGGCGTTATGACACAACTCAAAACATGAATATCATTAGATTTCAAGAAAATATTTCTTTACCATTTTTTTATGATTTACTACCATATCCATACCATACGCCAATATCTAGTTATCATTATTTATTTTTTCAGTATTTACCAGCTTCGCATTTGATGTTTAGATCTGATACTTTTTTATATGTGCCTCATTCTACACCATCACAAAATATCATTGATATAAATACAAAAGCTATATGGAGTATATTAGATGATACAGTTTCTGTCAATTTTTTCCGGTACGACTTACTTTTAAATGAATTATCTCTGAGAAAATCTTATGAAGGTGATAAAGTCTATTATTATTCTAAGGATGATAAAAATTTCGATAATAATCTGTTTTTTGTGCCTATAAATAATAATTTTAGTGGCTATATAAACTTAAATAATGATAGTATTTTTTTACTAACTGAAGATTTTCATTATTTATATATAAATGCAGATGGTATCAGTTATATTTCATACAATTTGATCAATCATATAGTATTGACAATAAATGAAAAATTACCTCAAAAGTATAAGATCCTCGATGGATATATTCCAAATATAAAAGCTATGGGTATATATACTATGCTGATAGGTCCTTTTGTACTATGGATTATCGTTTGGATAATAGTATGGTTAATAAATTTATTTAGCAAAGAAAAAAATAATTACAAATATTATACCTATCATAGGCGAACTAAAAAAAAGCATACTATTACATATTATACTTTCATTGGTTCTATTATTTATATTATTGCAGTATTTATACTTTTTCAAAACTTTTTACAAGTGTTTAATATTTTGTAATTGAACAATAAAAGATTTTATTTATTTTTATAAAAATTTAATAAAAATTTAACAATTTCTTAACTTTTATTATGAATCAAATTTTATAATTTTACCAAAAAATATAAAAAATAATGAAAAAAAGAAAAATTAATGTAACCGTAATTATTTTGTGTTGTACCTTATTGATTTCTTGTAATCAAAGAAATATTGAGAGCAATGAGCCCAATAATGATCATCTGATAATGGCAATTTTATACCAACAGAGATCTGCTGAATATGAAGCGATATGTTATCAAAGTTTCAATCTTGCTAAGCAGATTATTGATAAAAAAATACAAGAGAATAAAAATAATAAAAAATTAGCTATTATTACAGACATTGATGAAACGATATTGGATAATAGTCCTTACGAAGCTTCTTTAGTTCTTAATAAAACTAGCTATCCTGTAAAATGGAAAGATTGGACATCATTAGCAAAAGCAAAGCCAATTCCAGGCTCACAAGATTTTTTAAATTATGCTGCATCCAAAGGAATTACTATATTTTACATAACTAATAGAGATACAGATGAAAAAGGTGCTACAATAGAGAATTTAAAAAAATATGATTTCCCTTTTGCTGATTCTATACATGTGATGACTAGAGATAGTGTTTCTAGTAAAGAAATCAGACGAAACAAAGTAAGAGAAAATTATGAAGTAATATTATATTTAGGAGATAATCTCGCAGATTTTAATGATTCTTATCTCAAAACCACTATGGACCAAAGGCATCAGTCCGCTTATGAACAACGTGACTCTTTTGGTACTATATATATAGTATTTCCCAATGCTATGTATGGAGAGTGGGAAAGTGCTATGTATAACTATAACTATAAACAAAATACAGACTCTATCAGAAGGAGTTTACTTATTAGTTTTTAAAATATAAATAGTAATTTTAAAGATGAAATTTCAACGAATAACTTACAACCTATCAACTTTTACACTTCTTAATTTTCTATATATCATAATTAAAACATAAAATATGGAATGGTACTACACATTTCTTGTAATAGTTTTATTAATTACAGCAGTTTTAGATCTAACCGTAGGTGTAGCTAATGATTCAGTAAATTTTTTAGGGCCAGCTTATGGTACTAGAGTAGCTAATTTTAAGTATATAGTATTAATAGCTAGTTTAGGATTAGTCATAGGAGCAGTATTTGGAGGTCAGATGATGGGAGTAGCTAGAAAAGGTATTTTTAATCCTCAAATGTTTACTTTTCATCAAGTGATGATAGTTTTTGTGGTAGCTATGATGTCTGATATTATTTTATTAAACATCTTTAATGCTTATGGATTGCCTACATCTACTACGGTTTCGATGGTTTTTAATTTATTAGGTGCCGCATTTGGAGTAGCCATAGGTTTTATTTTACAAAATCATTTGCCTTTTAGTACAGTAGATAGTTTTATAAATGTATCTAGCTCACTTAGAATAATTACAGGTATTTTTGTTTCTATAGTTTTTGCATTTATATTTGGCTACCTAATACAATTAATAGCACGTATAATTTTTTCTTATAATTATTTACAAGTAAATAGGATAATAAGAACCTTATTTAATTCTGCATGTATAGTAGTGATAACGTATTTTATCTTTTTAAAAGGCATCAAAGCGCTTCCATTTTTGAGTGAAGAGCATTATATAGTGATTTATGATAATTTATCTTTAATATTAACATGTGTCGGAATAATATCATTTGTTATTTTATATATGGTAGAAACTATAAAAAAATATAATAGTTTTAATATTAGTATATTGTATGGCACTTTTGCCTTAGCTATGGCATTTGCTTCTAATGATTTAGTCAATTTTATTGGTATTCCATTAGGAGGGCTAGCATCGTATCAAATTTTTTCTGCTGTTGGCAGTGGGGCAGATCCAAATACCTTCACCATGGAGGCTTTATTAGAGGATCCACAAGGTAGTTCTTTACTGTATTTATTAATAGCGGGATTGATAATGTGTATAGTATTAGCAAGAAATAAAAAATTAAAAACTGTAGTAGAAACTTCTGTGAGGTTGAGTCAGCAATCTGAGACTACTATTGAGAGATTCTCAGTAAACCCTATAGGTAGGATGCTAGTAGATCTAGGCTATAGAATAGGTAAAATATTTTCTACTTCTAAACAAACTAAATTTTCACTTTGGTTAAATAGTAGATTTGATATACAAAATATAGAAGATAAAAATATAGCTTTCGATAAGGTACGAGCTACAGTCAATCTAATGGTAGCTAGCTCTTTGATAGCTTTAGGTACATCACTCACTCTACCTCTATCTACCACGTATGTAACATTTATAGTAGCTATGGGATCGGCATTTGCAGATAAAGCTTGGGGGCGAGATACAGCTGTATATAGAGTATCTGGAGTAGTTACTGTGATAGGTGGCTGGTTTTTAACTGCTTTTTTAGCTTTTTTATTTGCTTCTTTACTGGGATTTTTTGCTTATTTTACAGATTTTATAGGTGTTTTAATTATCATTGCTATATCTACTTTAGTATGGATAAGGGCTAATCGTAAGCATAGTCAAATAGCTAGCAAGATCAAAAAAACTGATAGTATCTCGCATATAGCTAGCAAAACTGAAGTAAATGTACAAGTAAATAATTATGAAAAATTAGTATTTCAATTATTAAAAGAAACTACAAATACTATTATCGAATCTCTGAAAAAAGAAAAAATATCCGTCTTAAAAGATACACTAAAAAATTATGAAAAACTCAAATCGGAAGTATCAGATTTTAAAATTCTTTTGCCTGATATTATGTCACAAATAAAAGGGCTGAGTACAGAAGAATATCAATATTTTTTAGTAAAAATAGATTTATTGGATCAAATATTAGATATTATTTATTATGTATTAAATCCTACACTGATACACTTGCAAAATCATCATAAACCATTAACACAATTCCAAATAGACCAAATAAAATACATATTCGATATAATAGATAATATTTGCGATATAATAATTGATAAAAATAAAGAATTGAGTAATGAAATAATACATTTATTAGAAATGGAAATAGTAAAAGTGCGAAGAAATCTAATAGCTGTATCTCTATCTGATGATAAAAATATCAAAATGCCGCGTAGAGCTACTATTTTGGTTTATAATATATTAAATGAGTGCGACAACCTAGTTAGACTTTTATATAGTATGGTAGAAAATAATTTTAAGAAACCATCTTTTATTTTAACTTAAATAAATTATAAAATTTAAAACAGACTACCGACAATGTACCTTTTGTAACTTATTGCCAATCAATTTTATTTTCCAAATTTTTTGATATCCTTGTTGTAAAAAAGCGAAATATATTTGTGAGTTAAACTGTACAAGTAAAATAAAAAAAACAACTTTTGCATAGGCACAATCATATAAAATGCTATTTACTGCATAATAAATTTTAGTATATCTGTAAGATTAAATTGATTTTTCTATGCATTACTATCTGTTTCGATTATTTTATAATTATTCATATTACTAATTTTATATTGATAAATTGTTAACAACAATATAAACATAAAAATTGCAATATATGTTTTTTTATCTTTAATTATATTTGCATATATTTTACCTGATCTAATGTACAAATATTTAAAAAAGATAATTTTTTTATTGACAAATATTTTTTTATTAACACAATTTTTGACAGCACAAAATAATGGTAATGCTATAAACTGTTCAAATAAAACGATTAGTTTGCTAGGTGGTGCCTATATTGGTATTAGTATTTATACATATTATAGTTGGTATTATCAATATAATACTGGCAAATTTCATTTTTTTGATGATAGCAGAGAATGGTTGGGTATGGATAAAATAGGTCATTTTTTTTCAGCTAATATACTAACTAAATTAAACAAAGATCTATTAGGGGATTGTAGGCAGAGTAAGGTATTGGCACCACTGATAACTTTTGGTTATATGACAAGTATAGAAATAATGGATGGATATAGTGAGGGATGGGGATTTTCTATAAGTGATATGCTAACAAATATTGCTGGCATAATGACAGCTATTTTACTAGAAGATCAAGTTCAATGGAAATTTTCATTTCATAGTACCGACTGGGCAAATAAAAGGCCTGAGATTTTAGGAGAAAATATCGGGCAACAGATTCTAAAAGATTATAATGGTCAAACTTATTGGCTTTCATTGTCATTAAATAAAATATACGCTCAATTACCCAAATTTTTAATGCTTTCTTTAGGTTATGGAGCTGATGTTATGATATATGGTAATCCTAATGAACAAAAACAAGTAAATCCTTCATTGATACCTTATCGGCAATTTTATTTTTCATTAGATATAGATTGGTGGTATTTAATAGATAAAGCGAGTATAAGAAAATGGAAATATATTTTTTATCCATTAAAATACATCAAAACACCCATGCCTACTATTGAAATATCAAAAAATAAAGTAAAACTACATCCTTTTTATTTCTAAAAAAATTAAAAAACATAGATAAAAATATTTTTTAATATTTAATAAATAAGTGCAAATAAGTGGCTTTTCAAAAATTCCAAAATCTAATTTTAGATATATTGTAATTAGATTTATCAATATATTTAATTTATTTATTAGTTATATTAATTTATATTAAAAGAGAGCTCATTAATGTATCAAACAAACAATTATCATTTGGCTAATTTTTTCATTTCTTTTATTACTTCTAATGGATTGTGTGCTTTGAATATAGAAGTACCTGCTACTAAAATATCAACTCCCGAGGCTATTAGTTTCTTTGCATTTTCTAGATTAATACCACCATCGATTTCTATTAAACAATTTAATCCTTCTTTTTCAATAAAATCGTGTAATTTTTGTACTTTATTAATAGAAAAAGGTAAAAATTTTTGTCCACCAAAACCAGGATTTACTGACATTATTAAAACATAATCTATATATGGCAAATTATCATATATTAATTCTACAGGAGTGAATGGATTTAGTACTAAGCCTGCTTTTACATTATTATGTTGCAATTTTTGTACTAATAAGTGATGATGAATATTATCTTCCACGTGAATACTTATCATTTCTACACCTATTTCGAATAAAAAATCAAAATATTGTTCTGGTTTTTCTACCATTAGATGAACGTCAAGTGGTTTTTGACTGATAGTAGCTACCTGTTCTATTAATGGAAATCCTATAGAAATATTTGGAACGAAATGTCCATCCATTACATCTATGTGTAGATAATCTGCTTCGCTGATATTAATAAGTTCTACTTCTTTTCGTAGATCTAAAAAATTAGCTGATAATAAAGATGGAGCTACTAATACTTGGTTGTGTATCATATTTATTTTTGTTGTTTTATTTCTTTAAATTATTTTTAAAAGTTATAAGTAATGCCTAATAAAAAATGAACCTTGTAAGTAGGCAAATGCCAATAATAATATTGAGGTTTACTAAGTATATTATAAATATTTAGATAAAAAGATAAAGAATTATTAAAGAAATATTCAATACCTAAATTCCAATCTACAAAAGGTGATAACTCGATTGTATCATTATTATCTGGCTTTAATTGACATGCATATCGCTTCCCTACAAAAGTTAAATTAGTACCTACTAAAAATTTTTTAGCAAAAAGATATTTAACATCTAAAGTAGACACAAAATTTGGTTCATGCCAAGGTTTAGCTTCAGATTTAGTCTCTAAATGATTATATCTAGTTTGCCAGTTGATATTTAATCTATCACTATACCATTTGATATTCAAAAAAGGTATAAGGGCAGTGGTAGTATCATAAACAACATTAAAACGTGAATATGGTCTAATGATAGTGTCATTAATGAAAAATGCATATTCATTAGTTTTACCATAAGATACACCTATCTCTAATTGTAATTTATTAAAAAGTTTGCTAACTAAAGAACCAGTAAAATATTGACGCCAAACTACCGGTGTAGGTTTAATAAATTGATGTATAAAAGGATTGATATGATATAAAGAATCAAGAGAATATACTTCTGTGAAACTACCAAAGCTAGCATGTAATTCAAATATTTCTGGTACAAAAATTAACTTACCACCGATATATGGAAAAACACGAGCAGAACCCACACTATCTGCTATAACATCTATTGAAACCCCCAGTTTCAACGCCCATATTTTTTCTTTTAATTGATATGATAGTAATGAATTAAAAATGCCAAAATTATATTTTTCTAAAGTATTATTTTCGAAATAATGATTATATTTTAAATACATAGCGGGTGTTTGCGTAACATTTTTTAGTGGCAGCCATTTAACGTTTTGATAAATATTAACTAGTGCACCTAATCGATATTCATTGTTTTTGAGATAGGTAGGTAAAATAGTCCCCGAGATTTTATATTCCTGTTTAAATTCATTAGGATTAGTAGAATTGCTAACAACATCAAAATTAATGTTTATCGTGTTGTATTTTTGTAAATGATCTTTTTTGGTTAAACTATCATTAGGATATTCTGTTTTTTTGAAACCATAATAATGTATTATAGAAGCATCATAACCTGCTGATAAAGTCAATGTAAATCTATTTTGTATCCATTCTATATATCCATTCAGATTATGTTTCCAATGCGCTGGAGGTCCATAGTTTGATATTTTACTATATAAACCGAAACCATCATAATAAATTCCATAATTTCTTTTGGTCTTAATAGAATTAGCGATAGATAAATGCCAATCTATCATTTTATTACCTACACCAAATTTAGCATAATTGCTAGGCAAAGCTTCTATAGGTTCTTTATCTAGCTTTATAGGCTTCAGCGGTGATGGATTATAAGTAATAAAAATAGGATGTGGGAATATATCATATTGCAAAGAATGTTTTTCAGCTTTTTCTTCATATATAGTTGGTTGGAGTATAGGTTTAGCAATATTTGGTAATTCAAGCTTATACTCGCCTATCACTATAACTTTTTCATCATATTTTTTTGTTGTGTCAGTTTTTTGTGCAAAATTTGCTATTGGAAGGATTAATATTAAAATGAAAATGTAAAAATTATTTTTTTTCATAGTAAATATAAAATATTTTAGCAAAGTTAAAAAAAAAATCTATGGTGATATATTTTAAATAAAATTCACAAAAATTAATATATTTTAAATAACTTAGAACAAACCTAGAGTCACCTAACTCAAGGGAAAGAATCGCTAATTATTATAGATTTACAAGTAAAATGATAAGGTTGTGAGTTTTTATAAAACTAAAAAAAATTATTTAAAAAATGTGTATAATATTTTTCTATACATTTTAATGATAAATATCAATAACTGTTTAAATAAATCATATGAAGATATAAAAAGGGTAAAAAAACCACAACAAATATGAGTAAAATAAGAAATGTTTTGGAAGGGGGAGTAATATTATTCTTCAGTGTTTAAATATACACAGGACTTGCTCTCAAGTCCCTATATACATACCACGCTCGCCTGTCTGATGATGCGAGATTGAGCATCCTACCTACATCGGGCACCACATTGTTTAACAAATATTTATGCATTACTACATACCACATTATATAGCTTTGCAAGTACTTAGTAGCCACACCTCTGAATTGATTATTTATCCAGCCAACAAAAGTATTTACATGTCGTCTAATGGTTGCTACACTGTATACTCCTCGTTTCCTTACCCTATCTATCACTATTTCTTTTCGCTCAAGATTCTGACTCTTCAACTTTCTAAACTCATCATTGT
>Ga0265295_1000245_pt1 | contig 111639 bp, 114 predicted proteins | sample Munlansysbiofilm_FD_192503 | JGI IMG/M metagenome (GOLD analysis project Ga0265295, IMG submission 192503) | Leachate microbial communities from a municipal landfill in Southern Ontario, Canada - Methane capture system biofilm | ecosystem: Engineered > Solid waste > Landfill > Unclassified ...
TTTAGATGGGAATTATAAAGGGACGTCAATAAGATATAACGCAGATGGAACAGTAGTTTTAGCAGATAATAAAAATATAAACTCTTCAATAGTAACAAATAGTACAACTCCAATAGGAACATTAACTTTAGAAGGAAGTTCAACAGTAAGTGGAACAGTAGGAACAGATGCGAATAAATTGAAAGAGATAAACGCTAATGGAATTACTGGAAAAACTGTAACATTTGAAAAAGATGTATATGCAATAACTACAAATATCAATTCTTTAGAAATAAAATTTGAATCGGATTTAACAAGTAATATAGTTGCAAATATGAGTGATGAAGGCGTTGTAAGTTTTATAGGTGATAGTAGTGGAAAATCACAAATTGTTACTGGAAATATAGGAAGTTCTGGATCATTTATTTCAACTTTAAATATTGGAGAAAGTGGAAATTCAACAAACTATTCAACTACAACAATAAATGGAAATATATACGCAAACAGTACAGTTTTAAATAATGATGGAACAACAAATAGCTCAACATTAGTTTTAGCTGATGGAAGTAATATTACATCGACAATTACAACAGCAGATGCAAATATGGGAATACTTACTTTAGAAGGAAGTTCAATAGTAAGTGGAACAGTAGGAACAGATGCGAATAAATTGAAAGAGATAAACACAGGAGCGAATGGTTCAAACTCAACATTTAGTGATGATGTGTACGCAACAAACCTAGATGTAGAAGGAACAGGGACAGTAAATTTAGATGGGAATTATAAAGGGACGTCAATAAGATATAACGCAGATGGAACAGTAGTTTTAGCAGATAATAAAAATATAAACTCTTCAATAGTAACAAATAGTACAACTCCAATAGGAACATTAACTCTAAAAGGAAGTTCAATAGTAAGTGGAACAGTAGGAACAGATGCAAATAAATTGAAAGAGATAAATGCAGCAACAGATGGGGAAACTGTAACATTTGAAAAAGATGTATATGCAATAACTATAAATCTTGGTTCAGGAATTACTAACTTTAATACAATTTCTGGAAATACAACTTCAAATATAGTATTTTCAGGAGATGGAAAAGCAAATTTAAATGGATATCTAAATGGAAATATAAACTTTGCTGGAAATGATGCAGTTGTAAATATTGCTGATGGAAAAGGAATTTTAGGTTCAGTTGAAACATTAGCAAATAATACAGGAATTTTAAATTTTAGTGGAGATGGTGTTGTTGATGATCTTATTGGAAGTGCACTTTATGGTATTAATGAGTTAAATATTAATACAAATGATGACCAAGATAAAGATAGTAATGGAACAGTAACTTCAAATGGATTATTAGCAAGAAAAGAAATTTTTGCAGATATTATAAATTTAAGAAATAATGCAACTTTAACATTAGCAGATAATGCAAATATTACAAATACAGGATTAAATAGTTTAATCATATCAACGGATAATGCAAATACTGGAAATTTAGTGTTTGAAGGTAGTTCAAGTGTAACTGGAACTGTGGGAAGTAGTAGTAAAAATTTAGAAAGTATAGTTGCTGGAGCAAGTGGTGAAACTGTAACATTTAATAATATGGTTTATGCAAGTAATTTAAATTATGCTTCTGATGGAACAGTTATCTTAAAAGGTAATAATGATACAAATAATGAAGGTTTTATAGGAAATGTAGATTTTAATTCAAATGCTGGAACTTTAGAAATTGCAGATAATGTAAATCTTACAACAGGAAGTTCCGGAATAGAGTTTACAAATGCAAATGATGCAACTTTAACTTTTAGTGGAACTTCAACTGTTTATGGTGTTTTAGGTGGAAATACAACTGGAAATTCAACTTTTGAAAGAATTTATGCAGGAGCAAATAACGAAATAGTTACTTTTAAAAATGATGTGTATGTTGAAGAAAGTAATGATACTACATTTCATGTGAGTGGTAATGGAGTTGTGAATTTTAAAGGTGATTTATATGGGGATTTAATCTTTGATGCAGATGGAATAGTAAATGTAGATGATTCAAAATCCATAATTGTTTCAAGTGTACCAACATCAATAAGAACAAAAAATGATGGAAAAGGAACAGTGAATTTTGAAGGAACAACGACTTTATACACTGATATAGGGACAGAAGATTATAGATTAAATAATGTTTCTTTTTCAACAGTAGGTTCTTCCATTTTATCTCAAAACTTAGATAAAAATATTTATTCTAAAAATACTACAATAGGTAATAGTTTAAATACTACAACATTAAACATAAAAGATGATGTTTTTTTTGCAGGTAATTTAAATTTAAATAAAAATAGCATTATAAATGTAAGTGATTATAATATAACAATTGCTAATAATTTAGATATTGCAAAAGATGCTATTATTAAAATGAAAGTTTATACTACTGATTTAAGTGCAGGGCAAGCAGTAGAAAATGGAAATTCAGGGAATATTACAAGTTCAAGTTTAACAATTGCAAATAATACAAAATTTTACATAGATTATGATGGTAGTTGGGAAGGTGCAGGAAAGTATAATTTAATCACAACTTCAAATGATATAATTACAAATTATTATGGATCAGAAATTAATGGATTAGTAACTGATAATAGTATTATAGATTCTGTGATTAAAATTAATGGTACAAATCTTACTTTATATGCGGATAGAACAAATGGAGGTTCTTTCAATCCAGAAGATTTATATATTGAAAAATCTGAAATAGGAAAAGATTATTCAAATGGTGCATCACAATCACTTGCTGGATATGCAAATGAAGCTATACGTGATCAAGCATTAGCGGATATAATACGAAATATTGAAGAATTAAATGATGGTGTATTAACTGATACTAAAAAACAAGAGATGATAAATACTCAAAGATTACTCGCTCCAACGGCAAATAGTTCAAATATGCAAACTTCTATAACTGCTTCAAATTTAGCAATGACTACAATAAAAGGAAGATTGTCAGATATTAGAACAACCGAAACAAATAATTTTACTCCAAATATTTATAGAACTTTGGGAATGTCTTCTGGAAATTATTATAGTTTTGATACATCATTTTGGTTAAAAGCAATGGGTGGAAAAGCAACTCAAGATAAAGTAAATGAATACGATGGTTTTGATACAACTACTTATGGTTTTGTTGGTGGAATGGATAAAATTACAAATGAAGGAACAATTTTTGGTGCAGCAGTTGCATATTCTACAACAAAAACAAATCAAGATAATCTTGCTTCTGATAGTTCAGATACAACAAGTATTCAAGCAACACTTTATTCTTCTTTAGCTTTTGAAAATGCTTATATAGATAGTTATTTATCTTATGCAAAACATAAAACCGATGGGACAAGAACTGCAAATTCAGGAAAATTAACTTCAAGTGTTGATGCTGATCAAATTTCAGCTAAAGTAGAAACAGGATATTCAATTCCTGTTAATGATGGGATTTCAGTAACACCATTTGCCTCTTTAGAGTATAGTTTATTAAATCAAAAAGGTTATACAGAAAAAGGTACAGCTTATCAAAATGATGCTTTAAAAGTTGATAGTTTAAAATTAAATAGAGGAACAGTTGAAGTTGGAGCAAAACTTACTTCGAATATAGAGTTAGAAGATACTTTGATTATTCCTCAGTTATCTGCAAGTGTGTATAACTCATTTGGTGATAATAGTGCAGATATAAAAGCACAATATATTGGTGGAGGAAAAGAGTTTGTTACTCCTACAAGTGAACTTAATAAAACTATGTATAACGTTGGATTGGGTGTTGAAACAAAAATTTCTGATTCTACAAGTTTAATTTTTGATATGGATTATGATAGAAGTAAAGATGGTAAATTCCAAGGATATTCAGGAACAGTAACATTTGGTATTAGTTTCTAAAAAGATTTAATTTAAGGATAAATGATGATAGTAAAGAAAATATCTCTATATATATTTCTAGCTTTTTTTAGTATTAATATATATGCAAATGAAATAGCTTCATATTCAGCTATAAAATATCATGCTGATTATGAAAAACAAAATCCTAAAATGAAAGAATCTTTAGCAAAAGAATATTCAAAAGTTAGAAATTTAGCAAAAACTTTAGAAGCTACGGTTATGAAAAATGATGTTGATGTAGAAGTTGCAAAGAATTTAGCAATTGTTGATATTTGGTCGAATAAATTTATACAAAGTTATAAGCCAACTCAAAAAGAGTTAGAAGAACTTTATAAATTAGAAAAACCAAGAACAGTTGCAAAATATGAATTAAGAAATATCTTAGTTTCTTATGAAAAAAATGCCGATAGAATTATTGAAATGCTAAATGAAATAAAAAATAAACAAGAAAAAAAAGATTCATTTATCAAATATGTAAGATCAGTTTCAAATGATGTTGCTTCAAAGCAAAACAATGGTTTAACGGCATTAGTTGATGAAAATAAATTAAATCCTCAAATAAAAGAGTCTTTAAAAGGAAAAAAAGAGGGTGAGATAGTAAAAGTAACTTTAAAAGATTTAGGAACACAAATTTTATATATAGAAAAATTTATTCCAGAAAAAGTTGCAACATTTGAAGAATCAAAAGATGCTTTAATAAATTTAGCAAAGAAAAAAGCTTTATTGAGAGAGATTGAATTATTATCAAAATAAAAAATGAAATATATAAATTTTTTATTAGTAATTTTTCTTTTTTCAGGTTGTATAAAAGATATTCCAACACCAAGTGAAAGAAAAAATAGTGTTTTATCTCTTGCAACAACGAAAAATTTTGATGAAATTGATATTTCTACTTCAACTTTTTCTTTATTTTCTTTACAAAAACCAAATATCAACTGTCAAAATAAAAATCTAAAAGTCTACATTGAAGGTGATGGTTTAGCTTGGTTATCAAGAACCATAATTTCAAAAAATCCTACACCACTAGATTCAACAATTATAAAACTAATATTTGATGATAATAGTGAATGTAAAGTCTATCTTGCCCGACCTTGTCAATATATAGATTCAAATATATGTAATAATAGTTTTTGGACTAATAAAAGATTTTCAGATGAAGTAATAAAGAGTTTTGATGAAAGCTTAAATATATTAAAAACAAAATATAAAAATAAAAATTTCACTTTAATAGGTCATTCAGGAGGAGGTGCTGTTGCAACTATATTGGCTTCAAAAAGAAATGATGTAGATTTACTTATTACAATAGCTGGAAATTTAGATATAGAAAAATGGACTACAATGCATAAAATTTCTAAATTGGAAGGTTCTTTAAATCCAGCAGATTTTTCAAAAAATTTAGAAAATATTAAACAATATCATTTAATTGGAACAAAAGATAAAATTATTCCTAAAGATATATTTTTATCTTATTATTCAAAATTTTCAAAAAAAGATAATATAAAGTATAAATATTTTGATGCTGAACATAATTGTTGTTGGGAAGATCCATATAAAAAAATATTAGAAGAATTAAAATAAATTTTAGATAAAAAAAAGTCATTTGAGAGTAATTTGTAATATATAATTAAAAAAAAATTCTAAGGAAAAGTATGTATTCATTTTTAATGAACGAATCATTAAAAAATTTAATAATTCACCGCGTTGCACTTTTTAAAGCTTTAATAATCCCATTTATTTTATTAACAATGATAAATATGATTTTTGATAATTTTATGATTTATGATGAAGTACAAGGGAGATTAGTATTTGCTAATGAAGAAGAAAAATATTTAGTATATTTTCTTTTATTTTTAACTTTCTTGATTAATATCTCAATTGCAGTATCTGTACATAGAATACTTCTAATAAATGAAGATATTTCGCCATGGCAAAGTGTTAAAACAACAAAAAGAGAATGGAAATTTTTCTTTAAATCTTTTTTGATTTTTCTTTTTGGAGCTTTAACTTTTTTATTGATTTTTTTCTTTTCAACAGCCTTATTAAAAATCTTTATTGCAAATTTTACATTTCCAGTCTCTTTACTTTTATCTTTAATATTTACTCTAATAGTAATTAGCAGAATTTCTATTGTATTACCAGCAATTGCAACAGATGAAGAGCTGGACTTTTATGAAGCTTTCTCAATTACAAAAAATTATAAATTTTTATCTTTTTACATGGTAGGAATTTTCCCTACAATTATTTCTGTATTAGTTTTTTTTGTATATGGTTTAATTATAAATTTTTTGACAGTAGTTGTTTCAAATTATTTTGAATTACTTTATTCTTTATTGAATATGTTTATTACGGCTTTTGTAATTAGTTGTTTATCTGTAACATATAAATATTTGAAAGAAGAAAGTTTGAGAAATATAGAGCAAATAGAAGAATAATTTATCTATACATAAAAATATTATTTTTATGTATAGAATTTTGTAAATTATATAAATAATACTTATTAATCATATATAGTTTAATAGCAAAATCTTATAAATTAATTATTAATATTATATAATATAATAATTCTAATTTAGGTGTTATTTTGTTGAAAGTAATTTGTTATATATTTCCCTTGGTAATTTATCTATTTGCTAAAGAACCAATATCTCCAATTCCTTTAAATATAAAGGTAAATATAGAAAAAGCAGATTTAGGAAAAGAACTTTTCTTTGATACTATTTTGTCTAAAAATAATACAATTTCTTGCCATACTTGTCATTTATTAAATCAAGGTGGAGTTGATAATCTACAGTTTTCTGTTGGCATTGATGGAAAATTAGGAAATATAAATGCACCTACCGTTTTAAACTCTATTTTTAACTTCGTACAATTTTGGGATGGAAGAGCTAAAAATCTTCATCAACAAGTATTTGGTCCAGTAACTAATCCTGTTGAGATGGATAATAACTTTGAGAATTTAATAACAAAGTTAAATAAAACTAATTATAAAAATAAATTTGAATCTATTTATAAAGATGGAATTACAAAAAATAATATTGCAGATGCAATAGCAGAATATGAAAAAACATTAATTACACCAAATGCTCCTTTTGACAGATATTTAAGAGGAGATAAAAATGCAATTAGTGATGAAGTAAAACAAGGATATATTTTATTTAAAACTCAAGGTTGTATTGCTTGTCATCAGGGAATAAATATAGGCGGAAATTTATATGCGAAATTTGGAATTGTATCTGAACTTAAAAGTAAATCAAAAGGTAGATATGAAGTAACAAAAAATGAGTTAGATGAATATTATTTTAAAGTTCCAACTTTAAGAAATATTGAATTAACAGCACCTTATTTACACGATGGGCGAATAGATAATTTAGAGGATACTGTCAAGTTTATGGCTCATTATCAATTGGGCAAATCATTGAATGAAGATGAAGTTCAAAAGATAGTTCTATTTCTAAAATCTCTAACGGGACAATTATATAATCATGAATAAAATTAAGAAATTTTTTTTTAAATATCTTGATCCAGTTTTGATATTTTTATTTTTATTCATAATTGTATCAACACTTTTTATTTACAATCTTACTTTACTCAATAGTAAAATTAAAAATTTTAATTATTATTTAAATACTTTAAGTAATATAAAAATATTACATAATGAATTCGAATCTCTTTTTGATAATAAAGCTACTTTTATCAATTATGATAGGATAGTAAAAAAAACAGATGAAATGTTTAGTTTAATTGAAGAATTTAAAAATGATAAATTTTATGAAAAATTTGGAACAAAGCTAAAACCAAGTATTGAAATTTTAGATAATGAATGGCATGAAAAATATGAAAATATTGAACGGTTTAAATCTAATAATTCTGCAATAATTGGTTCTTTAAGTTATATAATAGAGTTGAGTAAAAAAATCAAAACAACTTACATAGTAGATAATTCAGCTGATATTTTAACTTTTGATAACAGCTTAATTACTTTAATCAAACTGTTTGTAAATAATATTGAACTTGAAAAGGAAGCTATAGAAGAAAGCCTAAAAAATCTCTCTTTTTTAGCTAAAAAATATAATAATCAAGATTTTAATTTTTTAAATAAAACAGTTAATTCAACAGTTGATAATTTAACTAGATTAAATAACATAAAACAAGAATATATTTCTATTGATATGAAAAAAATAATAGATTTTATAGAATCAACTTTGATAAAAGAATACAATAGCAATATAGAGAGTCAACAAAAGACTGCTTGGGTTTTATTTTTTATTTCCTTATCTCTTCTAATTACGTTAATTATCATTTATATTAAATCAATAAAAACAAAAAAAGAGTTAATAGCATTTAAATATGCAGTTGAAAATAGTGATAATTCAATCGTAATGACAGATAAAAATAGAAGAATTATCTATGTAAATGAATCTTTTGAAAAAGTAACAGGATATAAAAGAGAGGAAGCTTTAGGAAAAGATCCAAGTATATTAAAATCTGGTAGATTATCAAGTGAATTTTATAACAATATGAATGAAATACTTAATCGAGGAGAAAAATGGACAGGAGAGTTTATTAATGTAAATAAATATCATGAAATATATTATGAAACGGCTTCTATTACTCCAATTATAAGTGATGATGAAATTACTGGTTATCTTGCAATAAAACTAAATATAACTGATTATGTAAGACAACAAGAAAAAGTTGAATTTTTAGCTTATCATGATAATTTAACTCTATTGCCAAATAGAAGAAGTTTAGAAAAAAAGTTAAATGAACTAATATCTAAAGCTACTAAAAATGATAAATTTGCAGTTTTATTTCTAGATTTAGATGGTTTTAAAATCATAAATGATAGTTTAGGTCATGATATTGGAGATTTATTATTAAAAGAAATTGCAAAAAGATTTCAAGAATCTTTACATAATGATAATTATGTTTTTAGAGTAGGTGGAGATGAATTTGCAATTATAATTGAATATACGAATGATAATAGTAATGAAATAATCAAAGATATTGCAAAAAATATTATAAAAAATATTAATAAAAATATAGTTATTAAAAATAACTCTTTACAAGTTGGTTGTAGTATAGGAATAGCAAAGTTTCCAGAAGATGGAGAAAATCTAACAAATTTATTAAAACATTCAGATACAGCTATGTATAAAGCAAAACAAAATGGAAAAAATAGATTTGAATTTTATACAGAAGATTTATCAAATAGTGTACATACAAGATTAAATATAGAACAATCAATGTCTAAAGGTTTGAAAAATGGTGAATTTTATCTTGTTTATCAACCAAAGTATAATCTTCAAACAAGAAAAATATTTAGTGTTGAAGCTTTATTAAGATGGAAAAGTTCTATATTAGGAAATATAGAACCAATGAATTTTATTTCAATTGCAGAAGAAACAGGATTTATTAATCAATTGGGTCTTTTTGTATTCAAAAAAGCTTGTGAAGATTTTAAATATTTACAAAAAGAGACAAACTTAGAAATGATTTCTATAAATGTATCAACTGTGCAATTGATGGATTCTGAATTTATTAAAAATCTTAAAGATATTTTGTTTGAAACAAAACTAAATGCTTCAAATATTGGAATTGAAGTTACAGAAACTTTTATAATTAAAAATATGGAAGAAATTTTAGAAACATTAAATGAATTGAGAAAAATAGGGTTTAAAATCATAATAGATGATTTTGGAACAGGTTATTCTTCTATGCAATATTTACAAAAACTTCCAATAGATGTAATTAAAATTGATAAATCATTTATTGATGATTTATCTTCTAATAATCAAGAAATTATAAAAGCAATAGTAGCTATTTCAAAAAGTTTTGGTTATCTGACTGTTGCAGAAGGAATTGAGTTAAAAGAGCAAGAAGAGAATTTATTGAAATTAGGAGTAGATTTAGGTCAAGGATATTTTTTCTCTAAACCAAAAACATTACAAAAACTCATTAACTATTTAGCTTAAAAAAGCTAAATAGTATAATTTAAAATTCAATTTTCATTCTAAAATATCTTGGGAAATTGTTTTTAATTGATTCATCCATCATAACAGGAAATGAATTATAAATTGAATTTTTAATTAATTCATAATTTTCTTTATTTCCACCCATAAAAGTTAATTGTTCATATCTACCATCTTTTAAAATAGTTACTCTTATATTTACAGATTCTTTATTTTTTAAAGATGTTTTATCAATATTCTTTTCTATATTTGAATAAATTTTTTCTCTTATTGTTTGATAAAATGCTTCAATTTTTGCTTTTTCATCAACTATTTGTTCTTCTTTTTGCAAAGGTTTTTCTGATAACTCATTTACATTAGGTTTATTTTCAATTATTTTTTCAGTAGTTATTATTGGTTCTTCTTTTTTTATCTCATCAATAATAGGTTTATTTTCTGTTCTTTCTACATCATTTGTAGTTTTATCATTATCAGTAGGTGTTGGTTCAATTAAAGTAGTAGAAGGTTCTTTTTGCGTTTCTGTAATAGTCTCTTCAACTTTTTTCTCTAACTCTTCATCTTTTATTTCATCAACAATTGGTTTTGAAAAATTGTCATTTTCAACACTTTTTTCTATAACAGGTTTATTTTCAACAAATTCATCTTTTTCTTCATCAGAAAAAACGAAACTATAAATTGCATAAATGATTATTCCAAGTACTAAAAGTACAAATAAATCTTCAAAAAAAGTTTTAGTTTTTGTTGTCAAGGTCTATTCCTTTTTATTTTTCTTCAGGCGTATAAATTTCATCAAGTAAACTATCAACAAAATTTTCAGGAGAAAATTCTATTAAATCATCTTGTTTTTCACCAATTCCAACATAAAAAATTGGAAGTTCAAGTTGATTTGAGATAGAAAATAAAGCACCACCTTTTGCAGTTCCATCTAATTTTGTAACAATTATTCCATCAATTCCTATCATTTCATTAAAAGCTTTTGCTTGTGCAATTGCTGTATTTCCTTGTGTACCATCTAAAATCATTAGTTTTTGATGTGGCGCATCGTTCATTGCTTTAGAACAAACTTTTACTATTTTTTTTAGCTCATTATTTAGGTTTGTTTGTGTTTGTAACCGTCCTGCTGTATCAATAATAACATTATCAATATTTCTAGCAATTGCAGCACTTATTGTATCAAATGCAACGGCACTTGAATCATGTCCTTGTTTAGTTTTAATAATAGGAACATCTAGCTTATTTGCCCAAGTAGAAAGTTGCTCAATAGCAGCAGCTCTAAAAGTATCACCTGCACCCAATATTATAGATTTACCTTCTTTTTTACATTTATTTGCAAGTTTTGCAATAGTCGTAGTTTTTCCTGCACCATTTACTCCAATAATCAATCTTACAAATGGTTTTGGAAGATTTGATAAATCAACTTTTGGAGCATGTTCAAAAAGCATTACAAGTCTATGTCTTAATTGTTTTCTTGTAATTTCATCAGGAAGACCATTCATAGCTTTTTCTATGATTTCATATTCCATATCTGCTTCAATTAAAAGTTCTTCAATATCATCAAAAGAGATTTTTTCCTTTTTTTGAGGAACTACATTTTTAATGCTAGCAAAAGTTTTTTCTAATGCTCTTGATAAAAAACTTTTTTTCTCTTCTAGAATTTCTTGTTTTTCTAAATTTTGATTTTCTTCTTCTTTTATTTCAACTGGATTTGCATATGCTTCATCATTTAGTGTTGAATTTTCTAAAGTTTCTATCTCTTTAGTTACTTCTGTTTGTTCAATATTTTCTTCTTTTTTCTTTTTAAAAAAACTAAACATTTTTACCCTTATTTTTCTAATACTTTTTTAATATCTATTTCCATCATTTCAGCTGGAACTAAACCTACATATTTTTGGAAAATTTTTGAATTTTTATCTACTAGAAACATAGTTGGAATTGATTTAATTCCTCCTAAACTTTTGGCTAAATCAAAACTATCAGGAGTATTTACAACTGTATAATTTATATCAAAGCTTTTAATAAAATCTAAAATTTCTTCGTTTGTTTTCATCTCTTCAAGTAATACAGAAATTACTACAAAATCATTCTTGTAATTTTCTTGTAGTTTTACTAGATTTGGGATCTCTGCTTTACAAGGTGGACACCATGTAGCAAAAAAGTTTAATAATACTATTTTATTTGGATAATCTTTTAAAATGATTTTATCATTTTCAAGTTTTAAATCAATTATCGTGTTATCCGTGGTTTTTAGTTGAAAATCTGTTTTTCTATCAACTTTTTCAATTTTTGTTTCATTATTGTTTTCATTTTTATCTTTAGAATCGCACCCTGTAAAGAATAAAATAAATAAAATTGATAAAAATGCTAAACTTTTAAACTGCATTTTAAGTCCTTTGGGTAAAATTATTTGTTGGGTAGAAATTTTACCCAAGTGAGGCTTAAATATGAAAAATAATCACAAGAGTGATTTTAGAAAATCGTGTATAAAGAAATTAGAATTTATTAGCCTTTTTTCAAAGTATTATAAAAACAAAATTATTGTAAAAAAATTAGAAAAATTTATAAAAAAAAGTGAATCAAAAAATATTTTATTATACATACCTTTAGGCATAGAAGTAGATATAAAACCTTTGATTGTAACTTTAAGAAAGATGAAAAGCAAAAATGTCTATGTTCCATTTATGCAAGGGGATAGTTTTAAAATTGTAAAATTTAGATTGCCTTTGTATAAAAAAAAATTTGCTATAAAAGAGCCAAACAACTCTTTTTTGAAACCTAATAAAATAGATATAGCTATAGTTCCAGTAGTTGGAATAGATGCTGTAAATAAAAGAATAGGTTATGGAAAAGGTATGTATGATAGATTTTTTGATAGATTAGATTACAAACCAACAATAATTTTCACCCAATTAATACTTTGTAAAAGTAAAGAAATTCTATCCGATAATTACGATATTCAAGCTGATTATATAATTACAAGTTAAGGTTTTTGAATATGGAATATATGATAGTAACAGTCTTTGTCGGAGTTTTAAGTTCGGCAATTAGTATATTTGTGATAAAGAAATTAGATAAAGCAAAATTTCAAATTTTTATAGAACAAGCAAAGGCCAAAGCCAAGGTTATTGAACATGAGGCAGAAGTTGCTTTAAAAGATGCTCAATTAAAAGCTAAAATGGAATGTGATAGAGAGTTTAAAAATGCTCGTAGAGAGTATGAAATAATGCTTTCAAAGATAGAAAAAAAAGAGAGAGATTTAAACGAACATTTAGAATCTGAATTAAAAACTATAAAAGTTGAAAAAGAACAAATTGTAGAAAAAAATAGACAAATTACTACTTTAAAAGAGGGATTAGAACAACAGAAAAAAACATATGAAGAAAAAACACTAGAAGCTATTAAAATTTTAGAAAATGCTTCTGGATTAACTCAAAGTGAAGCAAAAGAGTTAATGATTAAAAAAGTGAAAGAAGATTCAAGAGCTGAAATATCATCAATTTTTAGAAAAAAATATAAACTTGCAGAACAAAATTCTAAAAATGAAATAAATAATATGTTTTCTATGGCTGTTACAAGATATGCTGGTGAGTTTGCTGCTGAGAGATTAATCAATAATATTCCTTTAAGTGATGAAGAGACAAAAGGTAAGATTATAGGAAAAGAAGGAAGAAATATAAAAGCATTAGAGATGCTTTTAGGTGTTGATATTATCATTGATGATACCCCTAATACTATCACTATTTCATCTTTTAATTTATATAGACGAGCAGTTGCTACAAAAACTATTCAAGAATTATTAGAAGATGGAAGAATCCAACCAGCTAGAATAGAAGAAATTTATAAAAAAGTAAAATCCGAATTTGATAAAAATATTCAAAAAGAGGGTGAAGATGTAGTTATGGAACTTGGAATAAAATCTATGCATCCTGAACTTATCAAACTTGTTGGAAGATTAAGATATAGAGCAAGTTATGGTCAAAATGCATTAGCACATACACTTGAAGTTGCACATTTATCTGGATTATTAGCAGCTCAAATGGGTGGAGATGCAATTCTTGCACGACGAGCTGGATTATTACATGATATTGGTAAAGCTTTAACACATGAAGCACCAGGTTCGCATGTACACTTAGGTGCTGAAATCTGTAAAAGATATGATGAATGTGATACAGTAATTAATGCAATTTATGCTCATCATGGTCATGAAGAACCAATAAATGTTGAATCAGCTTCTGTTTGTGCAGCTGATGCTTTAAGTGCTGCAAGACCAGGTGCTAGAAGAGAAGTTCTTGAAAGTTTCCTAAAAAGAGTAGAAGAAGTTGAAAATATTTCAACAAGTAAGCTAGGTGTTTTAAATGCTTATGCGATAAATGCAGGGCGTGAAGTTAGAGTTATCGTAAAAGCTGAACTTGTAAATGATGATGAAGCAGTTTTATTAGCAACAGAGATTGCAAAAGAGATAGAAGAAAAGGTACAATATCCTGGTGAAATAAAAGTTAACGTTATTAGAGAATTAAGAGCAGAAAGTTACGCAAGATAAATCTTTTACAAGGCAAAGCATATGAAAACGGATAAACCAACTACAAAAATAATTGCAGGGGCGTATAGAGGTAAAGTTTTGGAACTTCCTTCTTTGGATGTGACAAGAAGTTCAAAATCTGTTTTAAAAGAATCTTTATTTAATGTTTTACAATTTGACATAATTGATAAAATATTTATTGAATCTTTTGCAGGAAGTGGTTCTATTGGTCTTGAAGCGATAAGTAGAGGTGCAAAAAGAGCTTATTTTATTGAACTTGATAAACAATCTTATCAAATTTTATTAAAAAACTGTAAATTAGTTGATATAGAAAAATGTCAAACAATCCAAGGAAATACTTTTGTTCAAACACCTTTAATCATAGATTTTATGAGAAATTCAAAAGATGAAATTATTTTGTATGTAGATCCACCTTTTGATTATAGAGAAGGAATGGAAGAAATATATAATAAATCTTTTCATATGATTGAAAATATTGAAGTTGATAATATTTATATGATTATTATAGAGCATGTTTCAAGTTTAGAAGTACCAAAAGTTTTAGGAAAGTTTTCCTTAGATAAGACTAGAAAATTTGGTAAGAGTTCACTTTCTTATTATACTTATACAAAAGAATAAGTTAGATGTTTAAAGTTGCATTATATCTTTTGATAGCTGTAATTTTAGCTATTTTTTTTCTTCCTTTTTTTTATACAGTTTCGCCATATGAGTTAAATCCATTGAGGATTTTAGAAGCTCCATCTTTGCAGCATTTATTTGGTACTGATAGGTTAGGACGTGATGTTTTAGCTAGAATTTTGGAAGGTGGACAAACATCTTTAATCATTGGATTTTTAGCAGCTTCTATATCATCTATAGTTGGATTATTTATAGGAATAACTGCTGGTTATTTCAAAGGAAATATTGATAAAACAATTACAATTGTAATTGATTTATTTTTAACTTTTCCTACATTTTTTTTACTTTTAGCTTTAGTTTCTTATATCCAAGCATCTTCAATTATTTTAATTATAGTAATATCAATAACTGGATGGATGGGAATGTCAAGAATGATAAGAAGTGAAAGTTTTGCAATAAGTAATAAACCATATATTAAAATTTTAAAAATTTCAAATGTTTCAACATTTAAAATTATATTTAAATATTTTGCACCACTTCTTGCACCTATTTTTTTAATTTCTTTTACTTTTGGAGTTGGTGGAGCTATTTTAGCAGAATCTGGTTTATCATTTTTAGGACTTGGTATAAATCCTCCACAAATGTCTTGGGGAAGTTTACTTAGTGATGGAAAAGCTGTGATTGATATAGCTTGGTGGGTTAGCTTCTTCCCTGGATTTATGATATTTATAATTACATTTTGTTTAATACAAATAAGTGATTATTTACAAGGTTTGGCAAATAAAAAAGAGATAATAAAAAACTAAAAGGAGTCTTTTATGAAATATTTAAATCAAGTTTTTTTGATTTTTTTGATGGCTTTTTTTTCTGCGTGTAGTTCAAAACAAAATTTAAATCTCAACGAAATAAATTCAATATCGTTAAATAACAATATTATTGTTGCAGGAGTTCCTCAGACTTATAGAAGCCCTGTTTCTGTAGGTTTAGGTGTTGGTGGATTAGTTTCTCGACATGTGGGAATTGGTGTTAATACTTTTTTTACTCCTGAATTTTCAAATAATGAAGATTTAAGAATGCAAGATGCTTTTTATAGAAATAATATATCAATAGCTTCAATGATAGAAAATGAGTTTGAATTTCAAATGAAAAATGATGAAGTTTTTAAAAATCGATTTACTCCTTTTGGAAGTGATTATATGATTTATCTTTTTGTTCCAAAATATAGTTTAGAACAAGCAACTTTTTCCTCAAAAGTTCAAGTTAAAATCACAATAGAGTTGAAAATTATTGATAAAAACAATAAGATAATTTATGAAGATAAAAAAGATAATATTTTATTTTCTGATAATTATATTTTTAATGAAAGTGAAATTTTTTATTCAAAAGAGGCTTTACTAAAAGCCTCAAATCTTGCAATTAGACAAGTAGTTACAAGATTGATTTTACAGATGAAAAAGAATTAGATTTTATTTAATAGTTTATCTAAAAATGAAGTTGATAAAACTCTTTTGAAAAAGCCTAAGATATGTGTAGCAAATGTGACATAATATCTAGGTTTTGGTTTTTTACTTTTCATGATTTTTAATACAACATTTGCAACACTCGAAGCTGGAAGATTAAAAGGCGCTTTATCTTCAGTTGTTTCAAGTCTAGCTTTTAACTCTTTTTTATAAGTTTCTTCCCAAAAACTTCCTTCAACTGTGATATTTTTATTGAATTTTTTTAGGGCATTTTCTCTAAACTTTGAAGTTACTGGTCCTGTGTTTATGGTACTAATATATATTTGACTTCCAAGAACTTCTTGTCTTAATGTGTCATTTATTCCTTCAATTGCATATTTACTAGCATTATATGCACCTCTAAATTTTAAAGAGATGATTCCAAGAACGGAACTGTGTTGGATAATTTTTCCATATCCTTGAGTTCTAAATATTTTCATAGCTTGAATTGTTACTTCATGAAGTCCAAAAAAGTTTGTATCAAACTGCTCTTTTAAAACTTCTACACTCAAATCTTCAACAGCTCCTGGTTGTCCAAAACCTGCATTGTTAAAAACTGCATCAAGTTTTGAATCATTTCTTAAAATAGTTTTTAATGCATAATCTATCTCATCTTTATTTCGTACATCTATTTTAAAAGTTTCAAAACCTAAATCTTTTAACAGTTCAACATCTTTATCTTTTCTTGCACTTGCATAAACTTTTATTCCATTTTTTTTTAAAATCAGTGCAGTTTCAAGTCCAATTCCACTTGAACATCCAGTTATTAGTATATTTTGCATATTTTTAATCCATATAAATTTTTGAAATGGTATTATAACTTTATAAATATAAAAGCACTTTGGATAAAAATGACAAAAAAAGATAAACAGATTAAACAACTTTTAGATATTGAAGTAGAAAATAGAAATAAAAATGATGAAATAAGTTACGATAAACCTGACCCTTTGATGGTTGCAAGAAGATATAATGATGAGTTTATCATACTTTTATGTGCATTGTTTGCTTATGGAAATGCAAAATTGATAGTAAAATTTTTAGATAGTTTGGATTTTTCATTGTTAAATCAGAGTGAAGAAATAATAGAAAAAGAGCTTAAAAATCATTATTATAGATTTCAAAATAGTTTAGATGTGATAAATATATTTAAAACTTTTAGACGAATGAAACAAGAAAATAGTTTAGAAAACTTATTTTATGAAGCTTATAAAAAAGAGAACTCTATCTTAGAAGGAATTGATGCTTTAATTCAAAAGATTCATAATTTATCAAACTACAATTCTCAAGGTTTTACCTTTTTAGTTTCTAGCCCTTTTAAAAGAGACAAAGTTGGACTTATAAAAGAGAATGGCAATGCCCCATATAAAAGATGGAATATGTATCTTCGTTGGATGATAAGAGATGATAATCTTGATTTAGGACTTTGGAAAAATATAGATAAAAAAGATTTAATTTTGCCTCTTGATACTCATACTTTTAAAGTAAGTCAAAAACTTGGATTACTAGATAGAAAAAATTATGATTTGAAATCAGCCTTGATGATAACTGACAAACTAAAAGAGTTTGATAAGTTTGATCCTATAAAGTATGACTTTAGTTTGTATAGAATAGGGCAAGAGAAAATGGAATTTTGATGAATAAATTACCGCATAGAGATGATTTAATATATAAAGAGATTGAAGAGTTTCGAGATTATGAATTAACTAATTGTGTTGCTTATGAGATGGCTATTAGGAATAAGAATTTAATAAGAATATTAGATGATTATTTAGATACAAAAGATGAATTGATTTTTGGAGAAGATGAAAAAGAATATAAATTGTTAAATGATTACGGCTTTGAAGGATCATCTTTATTTTGTTATAGAATTTCAAGTTTTTCATCTTGTAAAATCAATTATAATAGTGGAAAGATTAGTGCTAACTATTCAGATGATATTCTTTTAAATAAAAATGAAAATAATAATATTTATTTAGTAGATAATATTTTAATTAATACTTCTTATGAAAATAATCAAAATAATGAAATTAATATAATAGAAAATATGAATATTAACAAAAATTATATTCCATCGATACATTTTGGATATGCAAGACCATTATTAAAGTTTAAGAAAAATAAAATATTTAATACCGATATAAATTTAAATCTTCCAAAAGAAGAACTAATAGCTTACCTCTCAAAAATAAAAGATGAATATGATAAAGATAATTCTATTATCAAAACACCTTTAGAGTTATTAGGTGAAACATTAGAAAAAAGTGACAATAAAAAAACTCCCAAAAAGCCAAAAGCTTGTGTTTATGCTGATTGGTTTTATATTTATGATTATTGGAAGTATGAAAAAGCTTTAGGAAAAATAGATAAAGATATTTTTGTAGCTTTAGAAGTTGAAAATAATGTTCCCTATAAAGAAGATATGATAAGAAAGATTAGAGATAAAATGAAATATTTTATTGATGATTTAGGATACAAAGAACTTATAACAGGTGTTAAAAATAGTTAAATTGGTAAATTTTTGAAGCCTTTTTTTACCACATAAAAATCCAATTTTTATTTTATAGTTTCATAAATTAATTAAAAGGTGATTTATGAAATATAAAAAAAGAATAAAAATAACAAGTAAAAGATTAGTTGTTACTTTCAAGTTATATATAAATGTTATACTTCTTCTATCAAAATAGTAGGGGGAAATTATTTATGAAAAAAGTTATAGTTATAGCAACATTATCTGCTTTATGTGCAAGTTTTTTATCAGCTAATGAAGTTCAATTTGATGCGAAGGTATTAAAAGAACGTTCAAATAATGGATATAAAACTGATGCAAAATTAGAATACAAAGTTCCAGATGTAAATACAATACCAAATAATCAATTTGGTGATTTAGTAAAATACGGAAGAGAACTTATAGTTCATACTTCAAAATATATAGGTCCAGAAGTTGATGACCCAAAAATGAGATTTGCTGGAAATAACAACCAATGTCAAAACTGTCACTTAGATGCAGGAACAAAAGCATATTCAGCTCCATTTGTTGGAGTATTTGCTGCATTTCCACAATATAGACCAAGAGAGAATACTATTGGTACTTTAGCTGATAGAATCAACGGTTGTATGGAAAGAAGTATGAATGGTTATAAATTACCTGTTGATAGTAAAGAGATGAAAGCTATGGAAGCTTATATGTTCTGGTTGAGTCAAGGAGTTCCAGTTGGTGGTGCTAATGCTTTAGAAGGAAGAGGATTAGCAAAAATTGATAGAAAAATGATAAAAAAACAAGCAGCTGACCCAGAAAAAGGAAAAATTGTTTATGAACAACAATGTGCAGCCTGTCATGGTATGAATGGAGAAGGTATCAAAAACGAAGGAAAAGCAAATGGATATATGTATCCAGCACTTTGGGGTACAGATGATACTTATAACAAAGGTGCAGGAATGTATAGAGTTCTTAAAGCAGCAGATTTTATAAAATCTAATATGCCTTTAGGTGCTACAAAAGAAGCTCCAATTTTAACTGATGAAGAAGCTTATAATGTTGCTGCGTATATAAATATGGATTCTCATTATAGACCTGAAAAAATAAATAGAGTAAATGATTTCCCTGATGATGTTGTAAAAGCACCAGATGTTTATAGACCATCAATTGAATCAAAAGAACATCAAGTTGGTCCTTTTGGAAAAATTATAAAATAAAAAAGAGGAATATCTTAGGATATTCTCTTTTTTATTTAGTTAGAATTACTTATGAGTAAAACATACAAAAACTTTATCTTACTATTCATTTTAGTAGTTATTACACTACTTTACTTTTTAAATAAATACAATAATATTATTCATAAAAATCAAATAGATATACTTGTTTCAAATAGAGTTGAAATGGTGCAAAATGAGCTAACAAATCAAAAAAATCAAGCCTTGTCATTGGCAATTTTATTTTCAAAAAATCAAAATATAATAAATAATTTAGAACAAAATAATCCAAAAGAATTAAAAAAAGAACTTTTAAAGCTACTTAATAACATAAAAACATATACAAATCAAAATAATATACAGGTACAAATTCATACAAAAGATTTAAAGGTTTTCGTACGAAGTTGGGAAGATAAAGATGTTGGATTAAATTTAGAGAGTTTTAGAAAAGGATTAGTAAAAGTAAAAGAGACAAAAGAGCCTTTTGTTTCAAATGAATTAGGAAAAAGATTTAATATAAAAGCAATCTCTCCGATTTTTAATAAAAATGATGAATACATCGGAACGATTGAAGTTATTATGGATTATAGTGATTTAAAAAATCGATTAAAATATATGGGAATAGAAATAATTCCTCTTTTAGAAAAAAAATATTTACAAATAGCAGAATATTATAAAGATAATATAACTTTGGCAGATTATGTTGTAATTCAACAAGAATATGATAAAAAGTTATATGATTTTTTGTTACAACATAAAGAGTATTTATCGAATGAAAATTTTTATTATGAGAATAAAAATCGAATAATTACACAAATACCTCTTGGAAATATTGATAATCAAAGTGTTGGAGTTATGGTGATTTGTTTTGATAAAAATGAGCAAAACTTTAACTACCTACCAAAATATGAATATTTAGGTGACATAAATACAAAATCAAATTTTAAAAATATTGAAGAAAAAGATAGAAAAGAGATTATTATAAAATGATTAAAATTTTATTATTAGAAGACGATTATTTATATAAAATCTCAATCAAAGAGTTTTTAGAAGAGTTAGACTTTTATGTTGATGATTTTGAAAATGGTGATGAAGCTCTTGATGCTATTTTTGAAAACTCTTATGATTTACTTTTATTAGATATTAGAGTTCCTGGAATGGATGGTTTTTCTTTGGTTGAATATGTAAGAAAAGAGAAACTTGATGTTCCTATTATTATTTTAACTTCCTTAACTGATATAGCTGATTTAAGTAAAGGTTATGAACTTGGTTGCAATGATTATATAAGAAAACCCTTTGATATGATAGAGTTAAAATTTAGAATTGAACAACTTATAAAAAACTGTTTCAAAACAAATGAAGATTTGATAGTTTTAACAAATTCTTTTAAATTTGATGTAAAAAAATCTATTTTATATAAAAATGATAAGATAATTGATTTAACTCAAAAAGAGAGTGAATTAGTAGCTCTATTAGTTTTAAATAGAGGTTTTTTTGTATCAATTGAAACATTACATGAAAAAATATGGGAAAGTAAAGAAATCTCATATTCAGATATTCGAATGTGCATAAAAAGAATTAGAGAAAAGACAGATAAAGATTTTATAAAAACAAAGAGATTTGTAGGATATAAAATTGATAAACAATAAATATGAAATAAAGTATATACTTATACAAGTTATTTTAACTTTGTTTATTGCTTTTATCCCTATATATTTTTATTTAGATGCCTCTTTTGAAAATCAATCTATAAAAGATAAAATGGATTTGAAAAATTATGCAACTTCTATTATTTTAAAAATAGAAAATTTCGAAAAAGAAAATAGCGAGATTTTTTATTATCCACGTTCAAATATTTTTACTTCTGCTATATTTGATAAAAATAATAGTGAAATTTTTTCATTGCTAAAAACTAAAAACCTTAATTTTGATGAAGAATTTAAAAAAACTAAAAATCAACTTTGTTATAAAGAGTATCTTCTTGAAAATATTTTACAAGGAAAAACTCTAATAGTTTGTAAAGAGATTGATAATTCATTAGTTATTTACAATGCGATTATTTTACTTTTAACTATTAGTTTTTTCATCTTTTTATCTTCTTTTTTCATTATAAAACAAAGTATTGAACCATATAGAAAACTAAATCAATATTTAGATGATTTTTTAAAAGATGCAATGCATGAACTAAAAACTCCTATTGGTGTTGCTAGAATAAATGTTGATATGTTGCAATTAAGACTTAAAAATGATAAAAATATTCTAAGAATAAAATCTGCACTAAAAAATATGACAGTTATTTATGAAGATTTAGAATATTATATGCAACAAAACGCTGTAAAAGATGAAAAAAGAGATATTGATTTTTCATCTTTTTTGGCAAAAAGAGTAGAATTCTTCAATGATTTAGCAATCTCAAAAAATATCACTTTTTACAAATATATTGAAAAAAATATTAGTATAAATTTTAATGAAATAGAACTTTATAGAATTATAGATAATAATCTTTCAAATGCAATAAAATATTCAAAAGATAGCTCAAATATTACTGTATCTTTGAAAAAAGAAGAAAATTTAGTGAAACTTATTTTTCAAGATGAAGGAGTTGGTATAAAAGATACTTCAAAAATCTTTCAAAGATATTTTAGAGGTGATAAAATCACTGGAGGTTTTGGAATAGGGCTTAGTATAGTGAAAAATATTTGTGATAAAAATGGTATAAAAATAGAAGTAAATTCTCAAGTAAATGAAGGAAGTTCTTTTATGTATATATTTTAGTCTTTTTTTTAGCTTATCGTTATATATTTATGTATATAATGATATTTTTAAAATAACTTTTTGAAGGAATAAGGTAATGACACGAGAAAAGATTATGACTGAACTTTTTGAGTTCTCATCTCCAACATATTATAAATGGACAAAACAAGATAAAAGAAAGATTTTTGATTTGTTAAATTATGCATTTACAAACAATGAATTAGAAGAGTTTATAAAAACAGGAAAAATAAATAAGATTGAAGAGTTAGGAAATCAAGCTCAACTTTTTGAGTTGGCTATTAGATTTTATAAAACTTCAAGACATATAACAAATTTCAAAATTGCAAAAAATTTATTATATTTATTAGAAAGAAGTTATGAACAAAACAATAATAGTGTTGTTATTGAAAAAATTGCAGAAGCAATTTATAAATCTGATAGAGAGTTATTTGAAAAAAGTGATTCAAATAAAAATTTTGAGATTATTACTTCGATGAAATTAGCTTTACTAAACTTAATACAAAAACAAGATATTTTCGTATTAGAATATATTTGTAAAAATAGAAAAGAGTTAGAAAAAAGCTCTCTTAGAAAATCAACTACAAAATATATAAATAAAATAGATTTTTCTTATGCAAATTTAGCTTACAGGGCATAAATTTTAACGGGATTAGATTTCCATCCCGTTTTCTAAAATTATTTTATTTCTTCCTGCTTCTTTTGCTTGATACAAAAGCATATCAGCTTTTTGTAAAGTATTTTCATAAGATGGATAACTACTTCTTATTGCAACTCCAGCTGAAAATGTAACTTTTATCTTTTTATCTTTGTATAAAAAACTATTTTCAGTTACTATTGTTTTTATTCTTTTTAAAAATTGTAATAATTCTCTATTTAAATTGAAGTGAATAATAGCAATAAACTCTTCACCTCCATATCTTCCTACGATATCATGATCTCTTACACTTTTATTTAAAATTTTTCCAAATGTAGAAAGTACAACATCTCCACATTCATGACCATATGAATCATTTAAATTTTTGAAGTGATCTAAATCAAAAAAAACTACAGCATATTGTGTATTTATTCTTTTAAATGAACTCTCTATTCTTTTTATTTCTTCACTAAAAGCTTTTCTTGTAAGAAGACCTGTTAGATGATCTCTCATATTCTCAGATTTTGTCCTATTTAACTCTTCTTCTAAAGTTTTTACTTTTTCTTCAAGTTCTTGAACTTTTGATTTCCCTGTTTCTAGTTTACTTGTTACTGTATGCATCTCTTTTTCAATAGATGCTGCTGCATTCACAAGTTCATTTTGAAGTTTAGTTAGAGATTCTATTCCATTCTCATTTACATCAATAGCTGCAATTCTTTCTCTAATATTAAAAACATTTTTTGTTCCTGAACCATTACTTGAAATAGCTTCATTTAAGTATTCTTCCATAAGTAAAACAAGTTTTGAAATATCAGAAGCTCTTTCTATAACAACTTGTTTATCTCTTTGAAATCTTTTTGCAGTAAATTCTTCAATTTTATGTTGAACATTTCTATCAAATAAGAGATTTGGTTCTTTATCAATTTGTGTAAAAAGTTTATCTATTTCTTCATTTGTTTCTATGCAAATAGAAGGTAATAAAGATTGTTTTATAATTGCTGCTAAAACATGTACATTTTGTGGATGAACTCTTTTTAATAAAAGAGGGATTAATTTTATTGCAGAATCTATTTGATTTGATTCTACTTCAATCTTTTCTTTTTCATCTAATTGATTTAAAATATTTTCAAATTCTATATTCATATAAACATTCCCTAGATTTTTTTATTTAAGCTAATAGTTTTTTTACCATTTCATTTATTCTTTTTCCATCTGCAACACCTGCAAATTTTTTAGTTGCAGCTCCCATAACTTTACCCATATCTTTAACTGATGTTGCACCAGTTTCTGTAATAATTTCTTTCATTCCAGCTTCTAATTCTTCATCACTTAGTTGTTTTGGAAGATATAACATAAATACATCAACTTGTTCTTGTTCTTTTTGAACTAAATCATCTCTTGAAGCAGCTTTATATTGAGAAATAGCTTCTTCTCTTTGTTTGATTCCTTTTTGAATTAGTTTAATAATATCTTCATCATTTAACTCTTTTCTTTCATCAACTTCAATTTGTTTAATCATTGTATTAATAGCTCTAATTGAATCTCTTTTTACAACTTCTTTGTTTCTCATTGCAGTTTTTAAATCTTCGTTTAATTGCTCTTTTAGGCTCATTTGAATCCTTTTAATTGTTATTAATATATTTAAATATTATATCTTTTTATGAATTAAAGCTTTCAATTAACTCTTCAAGTTCTAAAAATCTTTCTACTTTTTGTTCATAAATTTCTTTTGTCTCTTCAAGCTCTTTTGACATGGCAACGATTCCTTTTTGTTCGTAACATTTTGGATCCATTAAACATGCATTTATACTTTCTAGTTTTTGCTCTAAATCTTCAATCTCTTTAGGAAGCAAGTCATATTCCCTTTGGTCTTTATATGAAAGTTTAGTTTGCTTTTTTGCAGTTTGTGTAACTTTTGGTGTGTTATCTTCTTTTGAAATTTCAGTTTCAAGTGAACTAAGGTCTTTTAACTCTTTTTCAATTTCAAGATATTCAGTATAAGGTTGGAAACTTTCCATGATATTTCCATTTCCTTGGAATACAAAAAGTTTTTTAGCAATTTTATCAACAAAATATCTATCATGAGATACAAAGATTAATGCACCTTGAAAATTTTGTAAATACTCTTCTAAAATATTAATTGTAGGAATATCTAAATCATTTGTAGGCTCATCAAGAATTAAACAATCAACTTTTCTAGTAAAAAGTAAAGCTAATGCCACTCTGTTTTTTTCTCCACCACTTAAAACACCAACTTTTTTATCAAGATATTCTCTTGGAAATAAAAAGTTTTTTAGATATCCGTAAACATGCATGTTTCTTCCATCATCTAAAATAACTCTATCTCCACCATTTGGACAGAAAGTTTCCATCAAATTTTTATTGTCATCTAAACTATCTCTTTGTTGGTCAAAATAGCCGATATTAAAATCACCTTTTTTGAAATTACCACTATCTATTTTCATTTTTTCCATAAAGATTTTTAGTAGTGTTGATTTTCCACTTCCATTTGGTCCAACTATTGCGATTGTATCTTTTTGTAAAATTCTAGTTGTAAAGTTTTTGATTAGTTGTTTGTCACCAAGAGTTTTACAAACATCATCTAATTCATAAAGCATTTTTCTTTTATTTTGTTGTTTCTCTTCTGTATTAAAAGCTTTTTGTTCCCTTTGTAACTCTAAAGACATTTTTCTAATTGCAGCTGGATTTGAACGTGCTTTTTGTTTTAAATCAAAATATTCAGATTTTCTTCTTTCATTTCTTTTTCTTCTTGCAGTAATTCCATGTTGCATCCAGTGAGCTTCACGTTTTACCATTCGAAGTAAATTTTCATGCTCTTTTTGCATATTTTCTAATATTTGAGATTTTTGTTCTAAGTATGAAGAATATCCACCATTAAATCTTCTTAAAACTCCACCATCAACTTCAACAACACTTGTTGCAATATTATCAATAAAATATCTATCGTGAGAGATAAAAAGTAGTGTGAAATTGTTTTTTAGTAAAAGTTGTTCTAGAAACTCAACCATATAAACATCAAGGTGGTTTGTAGGCTCATCTAAAAGTAAAACATCAGGTTTTTTCAAAATTAGTCCAGCAAGGCTAACTCTTCTTTGTTCTCCTCCACTTAAAAGGTTTACATCTTTGTATTCATATTGTTTTAATTGAAATTCAACTAAAACTCGCTCAATCATATTGTCTAAATCCCAAGCATTATGAAACTCTAAAAAAGAAGCAAGTTCACTTTGTCTTCTAATAAGATCTTCATTTTCATAATCTGTCATTAATTGATTAGTGATTTTTTCATATTCATTTTTTGCAGTTTTTAATTCTGTCAATTGATTTTCAATTGCATCTCTAACATTTAGATTTGCTTTAAACTTTGGTTGTTGATCAAGCATTTCAATTTTTAAAGATTTATCAATAGCCATTTCTCCGCTATCTGCTTCTACTTGTCTCATAATTATTTTAAAAAGTGTTGATTTTCCTTGTCCATTTTGACCAATAACAGCAATTCTTTGTCCTTGGTTTAATGTAAAGTTAGCATCTTTTAAAATAACTTTTGTGTCGTATTGTTTTGAAATGTTTTGTAAGTCGATTAGTGCCATATTTGTTTAGTATTTCCTAGTTTTTTGTTGCGTAATGTAGCATTTTTAGCGTTAATATTTGCTTTTTGTAGATAAAAAAAAGGAAGTTATAAGTTCATTAAAAAAAGAATAATCATCTTTTTTTAATGATGTAAATCATTTATTTTGAAATCATCATATGGATCCATATGAATATTTATAATCCAATCTCTAGAGGTATCTAATTTTTTTATTTTATTTTCTATTGAATCACTTGCTCTATGTGCATCCATCAAAGTAATTAAACAATCAAATACAAGATGAACTTCAACAAATGTTTGATTTGCAGCTTCTCTTGTTTTTAATAAATGGTAAGTATTAACTTTATTATTTTCTTTTATAATTTCTTCAATTTTTGATACAACTTCTTCATCAACAGCTCTATCTAATAAAACTAAAATCCCTTCATGAATTAATTCATAAGCAGAATAAATAATATAAATTGCAATTCCTCCACCAACAAAAACATCAATGATTTCATATCCAGTGAAAGTTACAAGTAAAAGTGAAATTAAAACAGCAAGATTACTAAAAACGTCAGTTTTATAGTGTAATGCATCAGCTTTAATAACCATAGAATTTGTTTTTTTAGCGACAAAATTTAAATAAGTTACTAATGAGATAGTGATGATTAAAGAAATAATCATAACATATATAGAAATATCAAGATATTGAGATGTTTCACCAACAATTGCTTTTTTTATTGCTTGATAAAGTAAAAAAAATCCAGATAAGGTAATAATAGTACCTTCAATAACAGAAGCTAAGGCTTCAATTTTTCCTCTACCATAATTAAAATTTTTATCAGCTGGTTTTTCAGATTTTGAAATTGCAAAATAGTTAAATATAGATACAAACATATCTAAAATAGAATCAACAGCAGATGCTAAAACAGCTACAGAACCACTTGCAAATCCAATTATAAGTTTTAAAAGAGTAAGTACCGCTGCAACACTTGATGAAACAACGGTAGCTTTTTTTTGAGAAGTCATTATTTACTTTCTACAAACTCTTTGATTCTTTTGATACCTTCTTTAATAGTATCTAAATCTGTAGCAAAAGAGAATCTTATATATCCTTCTGTACCAAAAGCAAGTCCAGGTACTAAAGCAACACCTTTTTCCTCTAATAAATCTGCGCAGAATTTCATAGAATCATTTGAAACTTCTTTGATATTTACAAAAAGATAAAATGCACCATCAGGTTCAATACAAGATAAACCTTTGATATCATTGAATGCTTTAACAGCATAATTTTTTCTTTTTTCAAATTCAACTCTCATCATCTCAATATCTTTATCAGCATCACCTTCAAGTGCAGGAATAGCAGCATATTGAGTCATTGTATTGATATTTGAAGTTACTTGTCCTTGAAGTTTAGTTAAAGCTTTTGCAAGTGCAGTATCGCAAGTTGCAATATATCCAAATCTCCATCCAGTCATAGCAACAGCTTTACTTAAACCATTGATAGTTACTGTTCTTTTAAACATATCTTCAGATACTTCAGCACAAGCAGTAAATTTTTTACCATTGTAAATGATTTTTTCATACATTTCATCTGATAAAACGATAATATCTGTTCCTTTTAAAACTTCTCCAAGTGCAGTTAATTCTTCTTTTGAATATACTGAACCCGTTGGGTTTGAAGGTGTATTTAAAAGTAAAATTTTTGTTTTTGGTGTGATAACAGCTTTTAATTGAGCTGGTGTAATTTTAAATTCTGTTGAATCATCTGTATCAATAAATACAGGAACACCACCTGAAAATTTTACTTGTTCTGGATAAGTTACCCAATAAGGTGCTGGAATAATTACTTCATCACCATCTTCAACAAGTACTTGGAATAGGTTAAATAATGAGTGTTTTGCACCGTTGCTAATTACGATACCATCTAACTTATAATCTAAATTGTGGTCTTTTTTTAGTTTGTTAATAATTGCTTGTTTGGTTTTGATAATACCTTCTACTGCTGTATATTTAGTTTGTCCTTCATTAATAGCTTTTATTGCAGCTTGTTTAATTAATTCAGGTGTATCAAAGTCAGGTTCTCCTGCACTAAAACTTAGTATATCTTTACCTTGAGCTTTAAGCTCTCTTGCTAGGGCAGTTATTGCCATAGTAACCGATGGAGATAAGTTCTCCATTCTGTTTGCAATTTTCATTAGCATTTTCCTCAATAAAATTAACATTATACTTTTGATATAATAGTTCGGGATTTTAACAAATAAATACTTAAGGAATAAATAGTTTGAGTTTTCAAATTGAAATAAATAAAAAAATTGTAACTGTAAAATTGGAAAATAAAAAAAATATAAAACATTGTTATATGAGAGTAATAAAAGATGATTTGATACATATTCGAGCAAATTTTTATTTTACTATTTATGATGCCAAAAGTTTGGTAGAAAAGAAAAGAGAATGGATAGAAACTTCAATAGCTAAATTATCAAAAAATATAATAAATGAAGATGAATTTTTATATTTAGGTGAAAGAAAAAAGATAGAAGATTTTAGAATAAAAAATTTAGATCTTTTTTACAAAAAAGAAATTCAAAAAATATTACCAACAAAATTAGAAGAGTATTCAAGAAAAATGAGTCTTTTCCCAACTTCAATAAGTTACAGAAAAAATAAAAGAACTTGGGGTTCTTGCAATTATAAAAATGGATTAAATTTTAATATTTTACTTATGAAATTCCCCATTGAAGTTATGGAATATGTAATCGTGCATGAATTAGCTCATATAAAACATAAAAATCATTCTAAAGATTTTTGGAATTTAGTAGCTGTTTATTGTCCAAACTATAAAGAGATAGAAAAAAGATTTAAGAATTTTTTATAATTTCTCTTATCTTTTCAAATTTCTTGAAGATTTTTTCATCTTTCGCTTTATTTTCAAAAATACCATAAGAACGCTCTTTATAAAGTGGTTTTTCTTCTTCTATTATCTCTTTTTTTTCAATTACATTGGTCACAAAAAATCCTATATCTTCAACATTTGCAATCTTGAAATTTTTTAATAATGATTTTATATCTGCTTTGTTATACTCAAATTCCATTTTATAAACAGGATGAGTTAATACAAAATATAAAGTTTGGTTCTTAACATAGCCAAATTTTACACCTTTTTTAAGTTTTAACGGAAGTGCTTCTATAAACTTACTTATTAAAGAAGAAGTATTAATCTTTCTAAATTCAGGATTATTTTTAAGATGACTAAGTATTTCATTAATTTTTTTCATGTGCTAATTATAGCAAGTTTTATATTATCATTAAGTGGTTGTGGATATAAAGATGATCCAACATATATCCAATCTGATTCAAAAGTTGCTCAAAATAATAAAGTTGAACAACAATGATATATGATTATGTAATAATAGGTACAGGTGTTGCAGGATTAAATGCAGCTAGATTGATCCCAAAAGATAAAAGAGTTTTAATTTTATGTAAAATGTCTACTTGGAATTGTAATACTTTTTGGGCTCAAGGAGGAATAGCAAGTGCTGTTGATGAAAGTGATATTCCCACTCATATAAAAGATACTTTAACAGCTGGAGTTAATTACAACGATAAAGAAGCAGTTGAACTTTTAAGTAAAAAATCAATTTCAACAATAAAAAATCTTATTGATGCAGGTATGAAATTTGATTTAAATGACAAGGGTGAATTAGCTTATACAAAAGAAGCAGCTCATAGCAGAAATAGAATTTTACATGCTGATGGTGATGCAACAGGTAGAATGATGCATATCTTTTTGCTAGAAAATTGTCCTCATGAGATTGTAACACAAGCGGTTGTTTGTGATTTACTTATTGAAAATGATATCTGTTATGGAGTTCAATATTTTACTAATGAAACAAATCAAAAAATAGTTTATGCTCACAATACAATAATTGCAAGTGGGGGAGTAGGTTCAATCTATAGATACCATACAAATTCAACTGCAAATGCAGGAGAAGTGCAAGGAATTATTGCAGAAAAAAATCTTCCATTAAAAGATATGGAGATGATGCAGTTTCACCCAACAGTTGTAAGAGGTACAAACTTTGCTAGAAAACCTCTTTTAAGTGAAGCTTTAAGAGGTGAAGGGGCATATATTGTTGATGAAAACGGATATAGATTTTTATTTGATTATCATAAAGATGGTGAATTAGCACCAAGAGATGTAGTTAGTCGTTCTATTTTTGATTACAATAAAAAAACAGGTTTGGGAGTTTATTTATCTTTTGAAACTTTTGAAAAAAAAGCTTTTAAAAAACGATTTCCAAATATTTATTCTAATTTGAAAGAATTAGGATATGAATTACCTTTTGAAAGAGTTCCTATTTCACCTGCATTTCATTATTCAATGGGAGGAATAGAAGTTAATTTAAACGGAAAAGTAAAAGGAATGAAAAATCTTTATGCAATAGGTGAAGTAGCTTGTACAGGAGTTCATGGAGCAAATAGATTGGCTTCAAATTCTTTGCTTGAAGGTTTAGTATTTTCCCAAATAGCTGTTGAAACTTCATTAAAAGAAAATTTTAAAATTAATCCAGAAAGTTATGATAAACCAATTATTAATTATGTAAGAAATAAAGATATTGATAAAGATATAAAAGATAATTTAAGAGAGATTATGTGGACTTATGCATCAATAGTAAGAGAGCCAAAAAGTTTGGAAAAATCCCTAGAAACCATTGAAGAGTATCTAAAAAAAGATGTAGGTAGATTACTTTTTTTAAGGCTACTTACGGCAAAATCTATTCTAAAATCTGCATTAAAGCGTAAAGAATCGCTTGGTGCACACTATATTAAGGAGAATTGATGTTAAAAGTTATAATGACTTTGCTCTTAGGAACTTTATCTTTATTTGCTAGTTCAGCAAGTGAAAGTGAAATTCCTAATTTAACTATGACTTGGGTTGGGTTCGCAACTTTAATTATATTTGTAATTGGTTATTATTTTGTAGCTGCGGAAGAAAAATATGCAATTGATAAAGCAAAACCTGCTTTATTTATAGGTACATTTATGTTTATTCTAGTAGCTATTTATTATTCATTAAATGGCTTAGATATGAATTTAGTTCACACTCAAGCTCAACATTTGATTTTAGAAATTGCTGAAATTTTCTTCTTCTTATTTGTTGCCATGACTTATATTGAATCATTATTACATATGGGTGTATTTGATAGATTAAAATATAATCTAATCTCAAAAGGTTATACATATAGAAAACTATTTTGGGTAACTGGATTTTTAGCATTTTTTATCTCTCCAATTGCAGATAACTTGACAACAGCACTTATTTTATCAACTGTTTTAATCACTATTGAAAAAACTAGAAAAGATTTCCTAGTTCCAGGTGCAATAAATATTGTTGTAGCTGCAAATGCAGGAGGTGCATGGTCACCTTTTGGAGATATTACAACACTTATGGCATGGACTGCTGGAAAAGGTGTATTTACAGACTTTTTATATTTATTCCCATCAGCTATTATAGGTTATGGAGTTACAGCATTTTTATTATCAAGATTTGTTCCAAAAGTAGTACCAGAATTTGATGCAACAAAAGAGAAAAAACCTGAAATGGTTGAAGGTGCTAAAGTTGTTATGATTCTTGGAATATTTACAATCTTCTGTGCGGTTATGTCTCATCAAGTATTACATTTACCTGCAATGTGGGGTATGATGTTTGGTTTAGCTTTATTAAAAGTTTATTCTTATGGATTAAGTAAAAAATATGGGAAAGAACATTTTAATATTTTTCATTCAATGGCAAAAATTGAAAATAATACTTTAATGTTTTTCTTTGGTATTTTAGCTGCTGTTGGTGCATTATATTTTGTTGGATGGTTAGCTTTAGCAGCAATAGTATATGATCCGTCAGTATTAGGTGCAACTTGGGCAAATATTGGTGTTGGATTCTTATCTGCTATTGTTGATAATGTTCCAGTAATGAGTGCAATATTAAAAGCAAATCCAGAAATGGGACTTGACCAATGGATGTTAGTTACATTAACAGCAGGAGTTGGTGGTTCATTAATCTCTTTTGGATCGGCTGCTGGTGTTGGAGTAATGGGTAAATTACACGGAATTTATACTTTTGGTTCTCATATGAAATTTGCATGGACAGTTCTTATTGGTTATATAGTTTCTGTTAGTATTTGGTATTTCCAATATCACATTTTGGGAATTAGTCACTAATAAATTATTATTAAATATTTGAAAGGCTATTAGAAGATTTTTTCTAATAGCCTTTTTTTTTAGCTATTCTTTTACTTAACCAATTTTTTACAACTCTTTAGATAAAATATCTAACTTAAATTTGTAATATTCAAGCACTTAAGTGTAAAATACGAAGGAAACAATATATGAAACATGTACCAATAGTAGTATTAGATTTTGGTAGTCAATATACTCAAATCATTGCTAGAAAATTAAGAGAGGCAGGTGTTTACTCTGAAATAGTTCCTTATAGTGAATCTATCGAAGATATTATGGCTAGAACTCCAAAAGGAATTATTCTTTCAGGAGGACCTGCTTCTGTTTATGCTGATGATGCTTATCATCCTGATACTACAATATTTGAACTTGGTCTTCCAATTTTAGGTATTTGTTATGGAATGCAGTTAATTTCTCAACACTTTGGTGGAAGCGTAATTCCTGCAAGTCATCATGAATATGGAAAAGCTAAACTTAAATTTGAAGTTGAAAATCCAATTTTTAAAGATACACAAGACGGTCAAATAGTTTGGATGAGTCATGGAGATAGAGTAGAAAATATTCCATCAGGATTTGAAAAAATCGCAACAAGTGAAAATTCGCCTTTTGCAGCTATTGCAAATACTGAAAGAAATATCTATGCTTTCCAATTTCATCCAGAAGTTTACCACTCAGTTGAGGGAAGTAAATTATTAAAAAACTTTGCAAAATATATTTGTGGTTGTGAATCTACTTGGAATATGGGTTCATTTGCTAAAGAGCAAATAAAAAGAATTCAAGAACAAGTTGGAAATAAAAAAGTTCTTTGTGGTGTTTCAGGAGGAGTTGATTCTTCTGTTGTGGCAACACTTTTAGCTGAAGCAATTGGTGAAAATGTAATTCCAGTATTTGTTGATAATGGATTATTAAGAGCAAATGAGAGAGAACAAGTTGAATCAATGTTCAAAGCAAGAGGCGTAAAACTTATCACTGTTGATGCAAGTGAAGAATTTTTAACTAAACTTGCAGGTGTTACAGACCCTGAGAGAAAAAGAAAAATCATTGGTGAAACATTTATCGAAGTATTTGATAAAGAAGCAAAAAAACACCAAGGTATTGAGTTCTTAGCACAAGGGACTTTATATACAGACGTTATTGAATCAGTTTCTGTAAAAGGTCCTTCAAAAACTATCAAATCTCATCACAATGTAGGTGGACTTCCTGATTGGATGAAATTTGAACTTGTTGAGCCTTTAAGAGAAATCTTCAAAGATGAGGTTAGAGCTTTAGGATTAGAATTAGGACTTCCAGCATCTATGATTGGACGTCATCCATTCCCAGGACCAGGACTTGCTATTAGAATCATGGGAGATGTAAATAAACCTGATTTAGAGTTATTAAGAAAAGCTGATGTTATTATGCTTGATGTATTACATGCAACTGGTTATTATGATAAAACTTGGCAAGCATTTACAGTATTATTAAACGTAAAATCTGTAGGTGTTATGGGTGATAATAGAACTTATGATAACACTGTTTGTGTAAGAATAGTAGAAGCAACAGATGGAATGACAGCAACTTTTGCACATATTCCACATGAAATACTTGAAACAATCTCTAGAAGAATTATTAACGAAGTTGATGGAATTAATAGAGTAGTGTATGATATATCATCAAAACCACCAGCAACTATCGAGTGGGAATAAAATAAAGCAGTATCTTTTAACTTGATACTGCGTCAAATAAGAAAATCAACTCAATCACATACTTGTTGTATGCTCAATCGTTGATTTTCTTCTTTTCCTTGTCTGAAGCTAAAATCTACAGCTTTATTCGACTCTTCTAATATTTTTTTAAAAATCCAATGGACTTATTATTTCATTTTTATTTAACTCTTTTACTACATGGGTATATATCATCGTTGTTTCTATTGATTTATGTCCTAAAAGCTCCTGAATACTCCGAATGTCTGTGCCATTTTGTAAAAGATGAGTTGCATAAGAATGTCTAAAAATATGTGATGTTACTCTTTTGTCTATATTTGATTTTTCAACTGCATTTTTTATATTTCTACTTAAAGTCACATCTAAAATATGATGTCGTCTTTGTTCACCACTTCTTGGATCTTTTGATATTTTATGCATAGGAAAAACATATTGCCATTTGGTCTCAAATTTTGCTTTAGGAAATTTTCGCTCAAGTGCATAAGGTATATAAACACTTCCATATCCATTTTGTAAATCTTTTTGGTGTATTTCTTTTACTTTTTCTACTTGAATTTTAAGTTCATCTTTAATCTTATTAGGAAGAGGTAAAGTTCTATCTTTAAGTGATTTACTATCCCAAATATAAATTTTATCGAATCCAAAGTCAATATCTTTGATACGTATATTTTGTGCTTCTTTCATTCTGAGACCACAACCGTACATGAGTTTTACCATTACTTGATAAATTCCTGTTATATTGGAAATAATACTTTTTACTTCTTCAATTGTCAAAACCACGGGTATATGTTTTCTCTCTTTGGCTCTTAAAGCCTGAATATTCTGATCTTTTAATGAGATACTTAATACTTGTTCATATAAAAACAAAAGAGCATTGAAAGCTTGATTCTGCGTAGTTGGACTTACATTTAGTTTTGTTGCAAGATGGGTAAGAAACTGTTCAATTTCAATTTTTCCCATATCCTTGGGGTGTCTTTTATTATGATAAAGTATATATCTTTTTGCCCAACCAGTATAGCTTTGTTCTGTCTTTATACTATAGTGCTTAAATCTTATTTTTTCTCTCATAATATCTAATAGTTTTTTACCCATAATAGACTCCTGATATATTTATCATTTTGTTAAACTACTAAGATTTTTAACCAATAGCATAACATTTTGATAAGCTATTAAGGATATACGTTAATAATCTAACATGAAAATTATATAAAAAATTCAAAAACATTGTATAAAATATTACATATTGTAATATATTATTTTATGTTTTATTGAAAAAACCTATTTATGGGCTTTAATTAAATTAATATCTTAACATTAAAAATATCATTCTATTAGGTAATCTTATATATTATTTATATATAATGTATTACTAATAAATAGTTATGATAACATTTCAAATAAATACCAAGGAATAAACTGATATGCAAAAAGAAGTATTAATATCACAAGGTTTAAGTTCATTATCTCAAATTTTAGAATATGGACAAAAATTAAAAGAACTTGATATAAAAAGAATGGATATTGAAAAAAAATACAAAAGTATGGATAATGCTATTAATTCAATCAAAGAAATTGAAATCAAGGAAATTGAAGAACAGAGTAAAAGATTAAAAGAAATTTTAAAAACAACTTTAAATCAGATTAAAAACAATAGACTTGAAAGAAAAGATATTATTAAAGAAATTTCATTATTAAATAAAAAAGCACTTGATCCTAAAAATTCATTAGATGATAAAAAAATGTGCTTAGATTTAATAAAAATGCAGTCAGAAATACTAAAAGATATTGGTGAAAATGGAATTAGAACATTACATGAATTAGCCCAAACAACTCAAAAAGCGATAACAGCTTCAAATGAAAAAAGAAGTAAATTTAATATTCCTGCTACATTATCCTACATAGAAAACTAAATGAATTATGGAAAAATAATTGCTGTAGGAGCAGCATCTATTGCTTTACTTTGGTTAGCAGACAAAGCAGGAGAAAAAAAGAAAAACTGGGAAGAGAATTACCAACAATATAAAAATGACTTGGAGTTATTTAATGAAATTATTGAAAACAAAGTAAGATCTGTCAATGAATATGTTGATTTCAAAGAATATATTCAGTTACATTATCAATCATTCTCTATAGCAAATGAAAAAAAAGTATTACTAGATGATGCACGAGATTCACTTAAAGCAATTGCTCAAACTATTATGATGCTAAAAAAAGATAAAGATGAAATTGAAATGAGAATTTTAAAGGAAAAGAATAGTATAAAAGCAAATGAATTAAAAGAAGAATTAAAAAGTGTTAAAAATACAAGAAAAACTCTATTTAATGATCAGGATATCTTAAAGAAACAAAGAGATTCATTATCTAAAACTTTAAAAAAGTTTAATTCAAATACAAGGGAATTAAAATTAATAATTAAAAATAATACAGGTCAAAGAGGATTAGATTGGTATAATAGACTTGAAGCAAGAAAAAATGGTGTGTAACTTACAAAATCAAATGAAAATATACTTACATCAATATTAAATAGAGTTTTGAATAAGATAAATCATAACAAATCATTGGAAAGAAAAACAAGGGTGTACTTGCGATAATTTAAAGTTTTATCTTGTAAACTAAGAAAAAAGGCAAATTAAGCTATCAAGTATAAAACACCCTTGTTTTTCAATTCAGTCGTTAGGAGGAAGTTTATGATAAGAGGCACAACTCCCAAAAAAGTCAATTCACAAATAAAACAAATTATTGACTTTCTAAAACTGGATTACAAAGAAGTAACATTTCTTAAACTTACAAAAGAAAGTAAATTTATACCTGAATTAAATAATTGTCATATTAATAATCTGGTTAAAATGAAACTTTATGGTGGTTCAATAGTTTTTGGTTGGCTTTTTTATCAAGATAGAATAAATGATTTTACGGAAGCACAGTTCCATTCTGTATGGTGTAATGAAAATGGGAAACTAATTGATATAACACCACGCGAAGATAAAGAAAAAAGAGTTATGTTTCTTCCAGATAAATTTAGAAAAATTGAAACTAAAATTTATAAAACCGAACCATTAGTTCTTACATACGACAATATTAGACTTTTAAATGGACAGTTTCAAAATGGCATAAAACAGGTTTTAGGTAAAGTTGGTGACTCGCTTGCATATGAATATAAGTTAGTACCAGCACACCTAACAACTCAGAGGAGCCAATAAATTACCCTGCGGCTAATTTATTGGCTCACTTCAAACGTTATACATAAAATAACAATTGATGAGCTTTTGAGCAAAGGAATAAAGCTGATAAAAGAGAAATATAAACAATAATTATACACAGACGTTAAATAGCACTTGAAGAAGAGCAACATCATTGATTGAAAACAAGGAAGAAACATAGAAAATGAAAGAAGAAACAAAAGCAGACTTAATAGTAACAAGTTGTAGTTTGGCTGATTTGTTAAATTGCAGCTCTTCAACGCTTCCAAATACAAAACTAAAAGGTCAATTGTCGATTCCTGAATATCAGCGTCCATATGTTTGGGGCGAAAAACAAATCAATACTTTATTAGATGATTGGCTAGAATACTCTAAAAGCAGTGAATCCAAGCCCTTGTTCTATTTAGGAAGTATCATTCTGCATAACGATAATGGCACGTTGAATATAATTGACGGTCAACAGCGTATTACTACAGCCATGATGTTTCAACTATTTAAAGATGAGAAATTTACCACTAATATTTCACACCATAATCCCGAAAGTATAAACAATATTAAAAACACGCTTCCATATCTGAAGGCTATTAAGAATAAGCTTGTTTTTGAATATAGCGAACAGGATATTATAAATTCCATTGACTTTACACTAATTAATGTAACTCTTGTAATTACTAATAATGAAGATTTGGCTTATACATTCTTTGAAACACAAAATACCGGTGGTGTTCGTTTAAGTGGCAGTGATATTTTGAAAGCTCATCATTTAAGAGCAGTTCCAGAAAAGAAATTGGTCAATTATCAAGCTAGGAAATGGGAGGCATCTGATAATAAAAAAGTTGAGCATATCATTCAACAGCTTACAAAGGTTAGATTTTGGGACAATAGGCATTGGCTTCGATTTCCATTTTATAAAGATTTGAAAGGTATTAAACAGTCAATTACAGATGAGTTTACACTTAAAACAAAATCTGATGGGAAAGATGTTTCATATCATTATAGTGCGGTAGTTAAAGAAGGTGATAGACAATCTCAAATGCACGAAAGCAAATATAAAATGCTGAAACAGCCGTTGTCAGACGGTGTAAATACTTTAGACTATGTCAATGATTACATAGAACTCTACAACCTGTTGTTTCAATCAGACTCACATCATTTAATTGATGATAGATTTTATGAATTTCGAAAAACATTAATTACTGGGGACAACGGCACTATTTTTTTAAAAGAACTTTTTGAAGTAAGTATTATTAGTTATGTAAGTCGTTTTGGTTTTCATCTCATTTTTGAAGCCTCTCTTTGGTTGTTTAGGGCTATTTATTCTTTAAGAGTTTCTAACGCAAGAAATGTCCGAGAAGATAGTGTTTTCAAATTCGTTTATGACAATCAATTTATTGATAATATCCTCGAAGTGTTTACGACAGAAGAGTTATTTCTTTACTTGAATAAGCTACGCTACAATTTTGACACAAGCTATTTAGTTAATAAAGATGGTGAGGTGAATACTGTTAAGACAAGGTTCATAAAAGATGTAACTGGATATTTTAACATTGAGAATAGACCTCCAAAATATTATGCAAAAAATTCTAAAAATAAAGATTACGATATTGACTTAAGAACAGGTATAAAAAAGAGGATTGAAAATGGAAACAAATAGAATGATTTTTAATTCAGAACTTTTATGCTTAAAGAATGTGTCAGAATATAATTTCAGTATTCCAACGTATCAACGCCCATATGTTTGGGGTGATGAACAGCTTAAAAAGATAATAGATGATTTTTATAAATCATATCTACAAAACAAAGAAACTCCCTATTACATTAGTACTTTAATTACTAAAGACAATGGCAAACAATCTGAATTAATTGATGGGCAACAACGCTTCACTACCTTGTGGTTAATAGCTTTAGTTATTTCAAGACTAACGGAAGATTCTGATATTAAGAAGTTTTTAAAAAAAGATGATGAACTTAGATTATCTTTTGAAATTAGAAGTGAAGTTTATGATTATCTAAACTATTTATTAGAGGAGAATTCGCAGACAAAAGGTAAAGTTGTAAAAGATGTTAAATCTTACCCATATTTAGAGAATATTACAAAAGCGGTTAAATCAATTGAAGGTTATTTAAAAGATGCTTTATCAAACAGAAAGGATGAAACTTCTTTTGATGATGAATTAAAATCTTTTGGAGACTTCATCTATACAAAAGTTTTATTTATAAAAAACACTACACCTCCAAAAACAGACTTAAACAAACTATTTTCTACAATCAACAACTCGGGTGTTCAACTTGAACAATCAGATATTGTTAAGGCCAATTTACTAAAAGTTATGGGTGAAGAGAAAGTTCTATACTCAAAAATTTGGGAAACTTGTGAAAATATGAATAACTTTTTTGAGCGGAATGCTCGAACATCTTTTCCTGCCTCTGACTGGAATAGAATCAATTTGACGAAGTTTGTTGAATTCAGTGCAGATACTTTTAAATATTCAACAGACACACAAAATTCTAATGGAGAAAGAAATAGCTGTTTTAAAATTGACGACATAGACATTAACGCAATAAGTGATTATCCATTTAATAAAAAAACATACGAAGGCGAAAGTAACCGTGATTCAGAAGAAATTTATTGTCGTTCGATTATTAGTTTTGAACAGTTACTTTTACACGCTTACCGTCTTCATCTTAAAGCAGAAAAGAAAGAAGATTTCAAAGGAACATTTCACGCTAATCGACTTATTGAGGTGTTCAAAGAACTTGATAATAGAAACGATTCAGAGGAAATAAAACGATTTTTTAAACTTCTTTGGAAGGTGAGATATATGTTTGATAAATATATAATCAAATGGGTGTCAGATACAAATACTAAGAATGAGACATTAGAGGTTGTTAATTTCACAAGAAATGAAAAGAGCTATTATTCTCGTACAAATTATGAGAAATCCAATAATTTAATGTTGCAAAGCGTGCTCTATTTTACTGGGGATTATCTTCGTCAATATTGGTTGAGTTCTTACTTGGATTATCTATACTATAACCATGATGACAAGACTCCAAATTGTGAAATGCATTTAGATTATTTAGAGCATCTTGATAATGTTTTTTCATTAACTAAAAATTTTACAGATAAAGAGTTGTCTTGGAAAATGATGAATCAAACCGATGGTTTTGAATCTGATTTCAAAATTGAGGAATATTTAAAACAAGCAAATGGTACTGCATTTAAGCATTATTGGTTTTACAAACTAGAATATATCTTATGGAAAAACTGGATAAATAGAGATGAATTGAGATTTAAAAATTATCGAATTACATCAAAAAATTCAGTTGAACACATTTATCCTCAAAACCCTGAAAATGAGATGGAAAATCCTAAATTATCAGCAGAAGATTTAAACTCATTTGGGAATTTGGTTCTTTTAAGTGTTTCTCAAAACTCTGAATATAGTAATAAGTCGGTAATTGTGAAAAACTCTATGTTTCAAGAAAAGAGTGATACCTATGATACTTTAAAATCGCAATACATATTCAATAATGACAAATGGGATAAAGATAAAATTGCTAAACATCAAAATGAAATGATTGAGAAGATTTTGCAACATTATAAACATGATGATAAATGAAAATGGCATACAGCACTATATAAATGGTATTAAAGTACTATTTATATAGTGCTCGTTGAACATTAAAAAGAAATTAAAAAAATGTATAACAAATCATGGCACATGACATTTTTCCGCTGTACTCCAAAATGCAGGTGAACTCGTCCGTTATATGTAAAATAGATAGTTACTTTTCTTCGTTCCCAAGCTCCAGATTGGGAATGTATACTTAAATTTTTTTAATTAAAACAGTTTTATTAAAAAATTATACTTTTAGTAATCCCCAAAACTTGATTTAGTGTATCTTCATCTACTTTTTCAACAAACTTAACTTTTCTTGCATTAAAATCTATTGATTTAATTTGTTCGGTCATTATAAAACCTTTAAGATTTTTGGCTTCTAGTTTTACATGAAAAGGAAAATTTCTATCTGTATTTGTAATTGGATATGCTATTGCTAAACCTAGGGCTTTGTTAAAAATTTCATTACTTATAATAAGTGCTGGTCTTCGTCCTTTTTGTTCGTCTCCTGATGATGGGTCAAATGTAAGTATTACTAAATCACCTTTTTGGGGAATGTAGTTTTTTACCATTCTTCTTTACCTAAAGTTGTATGAAACTCTTCACTAGCTTTATAGTCACTTGGTATTTTTGAAATTAGTTCATTTAAATCATAATTTAAAATCTCTTTTTTCATTGGTTCTATTATTACTTTTCCATCTAGTATAGTAATATTAACATTATCTCCTATTTGAAGATGTAAACTATCCATAATATCTTTTGGCATTCTAAGACCTTGAGAATTGCCCCATTTTGAAATTTTAGCAGTCATTTTAACTCCTTTATGTATATCCTAAGTATATCTTTTGTGGTTATAAATGTCAATATATTACAATTCTACGACGAACAACTAACATGTGATATACCAGCTATTCCAAAAAAATCTGAAGGTTTTTTTATATAATATTTTTCTTCTATCTCTTCTGTTTGTTCTTCATATGGTTTTGTCATTATCTCTTGCAACTCTTGCACTGGTTGATAATTTCCATTTTCAGCTTCTTGATACGCCCAAACTAGATGCCATTCTCTTAAAGTGTATTTTGGATTGGTAAGTTTCATTTGCTTTGTTAGTTTTTGTTTTGATTCTTCATCATTTACATTTATAAGTGATTTCCAACTTTCAAGCCAATTATTCCATCTTAATTTGATATTTTCATTTTGTGTTTTTCCATAAAAACTTTTTTCAAGACTACTCATATCATCAGGGATATTTGATAACTCTCTAAAAAATATTGTGTAGTCAACTTTAGTATCTATCATAAGATTGATTAGTTCTTCAAACAACTCAACATCAAACTTTTCAAGTCCAAGTTTATTAGACCACATTTTTTCCATTTTCTCTTGCATAACTTTGCCAAAGTTATTCTCGATTTTTTCTAGTTCTTCTAAAGACTCTTTATTTGAACCTAGTAATGGTTTTAAAGCACTACAAAATGACTTGAAGTTTTTCAAAGCAGCCGTTGGTTGATTGAAAAATGAAAAGTGATTTCCTCCACCAGTCCAAGATTGATATTTAGGCTCGAACATCTCTATAAATCCAAACGGTCCATAATCAAGTGTAAAACCTCCTGCTGCACAGTTATCACTGTTGAAGTTACCTTGGCAATATCCAACTCTTATCCAGTTGGCTACTAGCGATGTAAGACGATTTTGAAACTCTTTTGCTAGTTGTATTATCTTTTCTTCTAAAGTTAAATTTTGATTGATTACTTCACTATATTCCCTATCTATCAAATGTAAAACAATCATTTCCAACTCTTTTAAAGCATCTTTATGTTCATTTTTTCTAGCTCGTCTTCCAAAAAGTTCTATTTGACCAACTCTTAAAAAAGAAGTTGCAACTCTTGTAGTAATTGCTACATCTTCTTCTATCATAACTTCTGGGTCTTTTGAATATGAATTATCTCTAAACCAAGGTCTAGTTACTTGCTCTTTTGTTGAAGTAAATAGGGTTAAAGACCTAGAAGTTGGAATACCAAGTGAGTGCATATGTTCTTGAGCTAAAAACTCTCTTACACTTGACCTTAAAACTGCACGTCCATCTGCGCCTCTACAATATGGCGTTCTTCCACCACCTTTTAGTTGAAATTCCCATCTTGTATCATTTATTAGGGCTTCTAAAACAGAGATTGCTCTACCATCTCCATATCCATTTCCAGTTTGAAAAGGACATTGAGCGTAGTATTCTGTTCCATAAATTGATAAGGCATAACCAGTTGCCCAACCTTTATTTTGTTCAAGATTAGAAATATTAGACATATCACCTGAAAATAGTTTGATAAAATCATCTGATTTTAGTAAGTTATCACTAAAACCCAACTCTTTAAAAAAATTCTCACTATGAGAAATATATATCGGGTCTTTAATAGCAGTTGGACTTACTGGCACATAATGTCCACTAAAAACTTCCCTTGGAAATTTATTATCTCCACTATATTTTGCGTCTGGGTCAGCATTTAGCTTATTTGTAAAAGAGTAATCACTTAGATTGATAAGTTCTTCAAAAGTTTCTATATTATTTTTATTCATTATTGTATTTATCCATAAATTTATTTATTAAGATTTTAATATAGTAAATTTGTACTTAAATATAGAAACTAAAGCTACTATTAATTAGAATACAAAAAATAAATTAAAGCGATAATCATGGCAATAACAAGACAAATAATATTTTTAGCAAAAAGAGATTGTATAGAAGAACTAAAAGCACTACTAAAATCAACTATAGAAGATACAAAAAAAGAAGAGGGTTGTTTGATGTATGAAGTTTTTCAAACAAAAACAAATCCTGTAGAATTTATTGTGATTGATTCATGGGAAAGTGAAGAAGCTTTAAACAAACACTATGAAACTGCTCATTACTCACATTTTATAAATAATTTCAAACAATACAATGCACATATTGAGCCTTTTGAATTAGAAGTTTTATAGGAAATATAAATGCAAGAAAATGAACTAAAAGCTTATATAAAAGAAAATTCACCTTTGATATTTGAGTATATCAATAAAGAAATATTAAAAGATATTGGTGTGATGTCATCAAATTTTTTTGTTAGATTACTTGATGAATTTTTCAATAAACAAAAAAGAGTTTATGATGAAAAAGTTACAGCTGATACCCTTGGATATTATCTTATCACGGAAGTTTTAGGAGACGCAAAACAAGCTTTTCCATTTTTTAGAAAAGATACTTTGAGTTTAGATGAGATTTTTAAAGAGGCAAAGGTTTATTTTAATCATGTAAAATTTATTATAAAAGATGATATTTTTACTATCTCTTTAGTCCAAACAAAAGCAGGAGTTTCTACACTGGATGAAGAGATTATAAAGTTCTCAAAAAATTTCCCAATTAAAACTTTTGGTTTAGAAGAATTTATATCAAAAAACTCTAATATTACTTTAGATGAAAGCCTGCAAAAACTAAAAGAAGATGTAAAAAACATTCTTTAAAGGAAGTAAATGAAAATCTCTTATCATCGTAGACGAAAAATAAAAACGAGAAGAATTGCACTAAGAGATTTGATTTTAAGAGGTATAGAAAATCCTAATGATTTAGCAAAAGAGTTAAAAGTCACAGTTCCTACTATAAAAAGGGATTTAGAAGCTATTAAAATTATGGATGAAGAGGATTTTACATTTCAAACAAGACAAACATCAGAGCAGTTACTTGAGAAAAAAGACTTAATACTAAAAATGTTAGATGATGAAGAGTACTATACTGAAAAAGGTGAACTAAACATCAGTAAAATTATGGATGAACTTAAAACAAGTAGAGCAACTATAATGTCAGTTTTAAATGGTGATTAGATATATTTAAAACAAATTTCAAGGAGTATAACAATGAAAATTCATAGAATCAACCCATGCAAAAGATGGTCAGATGTGACAGTTTTTAATGGAATTGCAACTTTTACAGAAATTGCAGATACAGATACAAGTGCAGATATAAAAGGACAAGTAAAACAAATATTTGACCAAGCCCAAGCTTCACTTGCTTTAATAGATAGTGATAAATCACGAATTTTAGCAGTTACGATTTATATCACAGATTTTGCAAACTTTGATGGCTTAAATGAGATTTGGGATGAGTGGTTCCCTGAAAATTGTGCGCCAAGTAGGGCTTGTGTAAAAGCTGAATTGGTTGATCCAAATTTATTGGTTGAGATGACATTTACAGCAGCAGCTGGTGAGAAGTTTCAATAATATGAAGCCTTTGGATATTGGTAATTCTTACAATCAAATTACCCATATATGGGAAAATGAAAAATTTGATAAAACAAATGGAATTATGCAGCATAAAAAAGCAATAAATTTTGCCAAAAATCGAGGGAAAGCACTAGATATTGGTTGTGGTTGTACAGGAAGATTTATAGATTTACTAATAGATGAAGGTTTTACTACAAGTGGAATTGATGTATCTAGTAAAATGATAGAATTGGCAAAAGAACGTCATCCTTTTATTGATTTTTATTATGAAGATATTTGCGAATATGAATTGTCTGAGAAGTATGATTTTATTACTGCATGGGATAGTATTTGGCATATTCCTTTATCAAAACAAGAAAAAGTAATCGCAAAAATAATTGATAGCTTAAATGTTGGTGGTATTTTTATATTCTCTTTTGGTGGTACAATTGATTCTGGTGAACATATAGATGATTATATGGGCCCCGAAGTTTATTATTCTTCCCTTGGAATAAATGGTTTTCTAAAATGTTTTTTAGATTTAGGTTGTATTATAAGACATTTAGAATTTGACCAATATCCAGAATTACATACATACTTAATTGTAGAAAAAGCTTGATATTGGCTTTTATTTAACTCTTCGAGTTAGTTTTAAATTAAAAGTTAGAAGCAATATAAGTGTCTAAGCTCTTTATGTTACAATACTTTTTTAAAAATGCTTGTATTAATTAGGAGCTTAAAATCAAAATAATAAATGTAATCTCTAATGAAAATAGATTAAATCTAATTCGAAATTATTGTGAAGATGATTTAGAAAATAAAGTAGAAAATGTTTTAAAAAATATTTTAGAAAATGGTTCTACTTCTTTGAAATCAATGATAAAACTTTTTAATTTAATGGATAATTCACTTGATAGTGATTTACAAGTTTCTTATACAATAGGTAATAGAACAATAGAGGTTGTTAATACTTCTGAACAATTAGAAAATGTAATGAACTCAATCCAATTAACTCCTTTTATTGGTTTTGACAGTGAACAAAAACCAACTTTTAAAAAGGGTCAAGCAGATAATGGTGTTTGTCTTATTCAATTAGCTACAAAAGATAAGTGTTATCTTATTCAAATTAAACAAATCAAAAATTTAAAATCACTTATAAATTTTTTAGAAGATGATAAAATAATAAAAATTGGAACGGGATTAAAAGGTGATAATGAAGCACTTTTTAAACAATTTAATCTAAGAGTAAAATCAATGATTGATTTAGAAGATATATTTAAAAAATTATCATCAAAAAATCAAATCGGGGCTAAAAAAGCTGCTTCAATAATTTTGAATAAAAAATTACAAAAATCAAAAAATATGTCAAGATCAAATTGGGAAAATAAAGAGTTAAGTTCTGGACAGATTAAATATGCTTCAGAAGATGCAACAGTTGTATATGATGTAATGGATAAAATTTTAGAACAATATCCTTTTGTAATGAAAATGATGCCTGAATTTTTTCAGCTACACTATTTGCAAAAATGAATAATTTATTAAAACAAAACACCATAGATAAAGGTGTTTTATTTATGCTTTTAAGTGCATTAATAGGTGCACTTAATGGTGCAGTTGCCAAGTATTTATCTCAAAGTATGGATCCAATAGAGATAGTTTTTTACAGAAACTTAATAGGTGTCTTTATTGTACTTTATAGTTTTAAAAAATTTTCTGTTTCTATTGATACATCAAAACTTCATCTACTTTTTCTAAGGGGAGTTTTTGGAGCACTTGCTATGGTTTTGTTTTTTTATACGATAGCAACTATTCCTTTGGGAGAAGCTGTTGTATTAAATAAAACATCACCTTTTTTTGTGACTATTCTTGCATACTATTTGATGAAAGAGAGTATTACTCTTCGTATATTTTTTGCTCTTATTATTGGGTTTATTGGAATTGTTTTTATTATGAAACCGTTTGGAGTTGAGATATCAATCGAGCATATTTTTGGAGTCTTGGGTGGTTTTTTTGCAGCTTGTGCATATGCCACTATTAAAAAGATAAAAGATATTTATGATGCAAGAGTTATTATGCTTTCATTTATGACAGTTGGAGTGTTAATTCCTTTGGGATTGTTTTTATTTACGCCTTATGTACATTTTAAAATATATACAGATATTTTTATTTGGGCTTTGATAATTTTTATGGCGATTATTTCAACTGCTTCTCAATGGTTTTTAACAAGAGCTTATAGTATTAGTCGTGCCAGTATCATCGGAGTTGTTAGTTATTCTAATATTCCTTTTGCTATAGGATTTGGAGTGATACTTGGAGATTCATTACCTGATTTATATACTTTTTTAGGTATTGTTCTTATAGTTATTGGTGGAATTTTAGTTAGCAAAAAATCATCAAAGTAAATATATAAAAAGAGAAAAATGTTTAAAACAAATGATTATTGGGAAGAAGAGTTTATAGATTTAGAAGAAAAAGAGTTAGACTCTATATATTTTGATAATTGCACTTTTGTAAAGTGTAATTTTTCAAAAGCAGTTATTTATAAATGCAAATTTACAGAGTGTAGATTTGTAAATTGTGATTTATCACTTGCTGTTTTAAAAGCTTCTACTTTCAACGATGTTTCATTTGAAAACTGTAAATTGATTGGTATTTCATGGAGTGGTTGTGATGAACCATTTGATGTTACTTTCAACTCTTGTAATCTTTCTCAAAACTCATTTCATCTTATGGATTTAAGACAAATAAAATTTATAGATTCTCTTATAAAAGATAGTGGTTTTGAAGAGTGTAATATGGAAAAATCTCTTTTTGATAATTGTGATTTACAATTATCATCTTTTATAAAAAACAATCTAAAAAAAGCAAATTTTGTAACATCAAAAAACTATTTAATTGACCCAAAACAAAATGATTTGACAAAAGCTTCATTTTCTCTTCCTGAGGTTTTGAGTTTTCTTTCATTACTTCCTATTGAAATAAAATAACAACTGTTTTTATACTTTTAACGCTATTCTAAATAGCTGTATGATATGATTAGCGACCACTTTTATTTAAGAAAAATCAATTAAAAATTAGGAGAATCATGAGATTTATTGTTATATGTGTTATTTTTTTTATTCCACTTTTTGCTGCAAATAAGGATTTTACTCTATACAAAAAAGAAGGGAATATAAAAGGTAATACACTTTTAATTATTGGAGGGATTCACGGCGATGAACCAGGAGGATATTTTGCACCTGCTTTTTTGGAGAAACATTACAAAATAAAAAAAGGTAATGTTTGGATAGTTCCAAATATAAATGCAGATAGTATCATTGCTAATAAAAGAGGTCTTTACAATGATATGAATAGAAAGTTTAGTGTTATAGAAAAAGATGATCCTGATTATTTTGTTGTAAACAAGATAAAAAAAATTATTTTAGATAAAAAAGTTGATTTAGTTTTAAATTTGCATGATGGTCATGGTTTTTTTAGAAAAAATTATGAGAATGCAATTTTTAATCCAAATGCTTGGGGACAAGCAACTATAATAGACCAAGAAAAGATAAATGGTCTTGAAAAGTTTGGAAATCTTGATGAAATTGCCACAAAAGTGAATAATGCTTTAAATAATGATAAATTGTTTCAAGATTTTCATTCTTTTGGAGTAAAAAATACAGAAACAAAGTTTAAAGATGAACAAATGCAATTATCTTTAACTTTTTTTGCTGTTACTCACAATAAACCAGCATTTGCCATAGAAACAAGTAAAAATATTACAGATTTAGCCCATAAAGTTATATATCAATTAAAATCAATTGAAGAATTTATGAAAGTAATGAACATTGAATTTGAAAGAGATTTTGATGTAAATAATTATGAAGAGGTAAGTAAAAAACTTTTTGATTTTGGAAAAGTAAGAATTAATAATAATATGATTTTTGATTTAAGTGATATTAAGAAAACGACAAGATTTGTACCTTTAAAAAATGATAAAAATGATTTTAAGTTTGAACATATTTTAGCAGACACTAAATTTATAGATAATCGATATGAAATCTATATTGGAAATTTAAAAGTATCTGATTTTTATCCTCAAATTTTTCCTATTGCAGAGTATAAAAAAGATATAAAAATAGAAGTTGATGGAAAAATTATAAATACAAAATTTGCTGAAGAAGTAAATATTAAAGAAAATTTTAAAATTTTAAAAACAGATTTTAGGGTTAATATTATTGGATTTAGTAAAACGGGTGTTGAAAGTGAAGATGATATTTTAGTTAAAAAATCTGATATTTTAGATAATTATTCAGTTGATAATGGGAAAACAAAATATAGAGTTGAATTTTATAAAGATGGTAAATTTTATGGAATGATTATTTTGAATTTCCTTAAAGATGATATATAATTATTTTAAAACTAAAATGAAAAAGGGAAGATTTTAAATCTTCCCTTTTTTTATGATTTTGTTTTTGGTGTACATTTTTTAGAAATAATACAAACAGGACAAAAGTCAATAATTCCTACAACTAAAGGAATAATTCCTAAATAGAACCAAGCAATCCCTGTAAAGTATCCAATTGCAATTAATACAATACCTAAAACTATTCTAAATGGTCTACAAAAAGCTCTAATTTTATCAAATTTATTCATAATTAATTTCCTATAATATTTTTTATTTGAGATTATTATATAAGTAAACTTAATTTATTATAAATAAGAAAAACTTATTTTTATTAAAAAATCAGAATAAGTTAGATATTCTGATTAAGTGATTTTTTTGTACAATTTTTATAAATTTAATTGATATTGGTAAGTAATGAAAGAGAAAATATATTTTATTCCAGGGCTTATGACAGATGAAAGATTATGGAAAAGAGTTATTCCTTTTTTAGAAAAAGAGTACGAAATAATACATATTCCAATACCTGAGAGTTCAGATTTTGATGAAATAATAGATATTTTATATGGTACTTTTGTAGAAGAAAAAATAAATCTTTTAGGATTTTCTTTAGGTGGATATATTGCTTCATATTTTACAATAACTTATCCTAATAGAGTAAAAAAACTTTTTATGGTTGCTTCAACTCCTGGTGCTACAAATGAAGCTGAAATTGAAAGAAGAAAAGAAAAATTTACAATCATTGAAAAAGAAGGTTTTGGGTTGACTTATGAAAAAGCTTTATCTTTAGTTGAAGAACAAAATAAAAATGATAAAGATTTAATTCAAACTATTATGGATATGTTTCATGATTTGGGAAAAGAAAAATTTATTTCTCAATTAACTTCAACTTTTTATAGAAAAGATTTATTTGAAGATTTAACTCATTTAGATATTCCAATTTGGATGTTTTATAGTCTAAATGATAGGCTTTTAAATAAACAAGCAATAGAAAAAATTCTAAAAACAAAACATAATATAACTGTAATTTCACGAGAGGGAACAAGTCATAATATACCTTTAGAAGTTCCCTTTGAATTTGCTATAAATATAAAAAAATGGATGGAAATTAATTGATATGAAATTGTTTTTTATATGATTCTTCTAATGAAGTTTTATCTTTATAATCAATAATTTCTCCAATTTCTATCTCTATATTTAAATTTTTACTTCTTTTATTTATTGCCTCTTTTAAAACTTCATTTGCATGAGTTTTTATATAAACTGGTAAAATATTAATTTTATTTTTTAAAGCAATTAATTTTGCTCCTTCTTTAAAACTACTGATTTGATTATCTGTTTTATTTCTTGTTCCTTCTGGAAAAATAAATATAGAATTACCTTCTTGAATAACTTTTTTTGTATCTTTAAAAAAAGATGACATATTTGCTGATTCTCTATCTAATAGGATTGAATCTGCATTTTTAGTAAAAGAGCCAAAGAAAAAAGAGTTATATAACTCTTTTTTAGAAACCCAAAAACCATGAATTGGAGAATCTTTTAGTGCAATTTCAATAATAAGTGGGTCAATTATACTTCTATGATTTGCTACTAACAAATATTGACCTTCTTTAGGAAGATTTTCTTCATTTAAAACTTTTATATTAATATTTAGTTTTGATAGAAGTATTTGAGAATATTCTAATCTTAATTTTCTCTTTTCTTGTGATGTTTTGGCTCTTTTTAATTTAAAACCAAATTTGTTTGTTAAGTATGTTGCATATATTGCAATGCTTATTTGTTTTAAGTTCAATATAATCCTAATAATATTTTTGCAATTGTATCAAAATGAAGATATATTTGAAGCTTTTTTTACAAAAATTTCATCAAGATTTATTGCTGATTGATAGACTAAAACTTCAACACCGTTTTTGGTCACTTCTTTAAAAGTTTCACAATATTTTTTATCAATTTCGCAAGCTAATCTAAAAGGTAATTCATCATCTCTTTGAATGATGTATAACATTACAGCTCGATGACCAAGTTTTACCATATCTTCAAGTTCTTTTAGATGTTTAGTTCCTCTTGAAGTTACAGCATCTGGAAAGGCTAAATAGTTATCTATTTTTAAACTTACACTTTTGATTTCAACATAACATTTTTGTTTTTCATTTTCAAGCAAAATATCAATTCTACTATTTTGACCATATTTTTGTTCAGGTTTTAAAGAGTTATATCCTTGAAGCTCTTTTATTGTTCCTTCTTTTATAGCTTCAATTGCTATTTTATTTGCAACACCTGTATTTGTACAAATTATATTTTCATTTATTTTTGTGAGTTCCAATGTATATTTTAATTTTCTTTTTGGGTCATCGTGAAAACTTACCCAAACATCACAATTATCTTCTATACAGCTAGTCATTGCTCCACTATTTGGTACATGAGCAGTTATCATTTCACCATTTTCTAAAATAATATCAGCTAAAAATCTTTTGTATCTTTTTATTAATTTTCCATGTATGAGTTTTTCAAATTTCACTAAATTACCTTTTTTTATAATCTTTTAAATCAGAATTATTATACTATCTGAACTTCGATTTTGTTTTTATAAGGAAAAGTGATGGATGACATTCATAGAAAAAGAGATAAAACCTTAGGAATTCCAGAATTAATTGCAATTGCATTAGGTGGAATGGTAGGTGGAGGAATTTTTACAATTTTAGGAATTTCTGTCTCTATGATTGGAGCATATACTCCGTTTGCTATTATTTTAGGAGGAATAGTTGCTGCATTAGCTGCATATTCATATATAAAATTAGGAGTTTATTATCAGGATGAAGGAGCAACATACTCTTTTTTTAAAAGAACCTTTCCAAATTCAGCTTTTGCAGCTTCATTGATTGGTTGGTGGGTTATTTTTGGATATATAAGTACACTTTCTTTATATGCATATACTTTTTCTTCTTATGCTCTTAGTAGTTTTTCTTATGCAAATGATGAGATTATTAGAAAATTAGTTGCTGGAGTTGTAATCTTTGTTTTTACACTTATAAATCTTTGGAGTGTAAAAGGTATGGGAAAAATTGAAGATTTGATGGTTTATACAAAATTGGTTATTTTGATTATCATATCTTTTGTATTAATTAACCATAGTAATACAACTATTCCAAATTTATTAAATGAAAGTAAAGATGTAGAATTTTCAGCTATTTTAATCGTTGCTTCAATTACTTTTGTGGCATATGAAGGTTTTCAATTAGTTATAAATGCTGTAAATGAGATGGATAATCCACAAAAAAATATTCCAATTGCTATTTATAGTGCAATTGCATTAGCTATTTTACTTTATGTAGTTATTTCTTTTGGGGCAATTTTAGCAATATCATTTGATGATATTATTGCAAATAAAGAGTATGCTTTAGCTTCAGGAGCTAATAAAGTTTTAGGACATTGGGGAAATGATTTGGTAATCATTGGAGCTTTACTTGCTACAAGTAGTGCAATAAGTGGTACTCTTTTTGGTGCTTCAAGACAAATGTCAATTGTTGCAAAAGATGGATTCTTCCCAAAATTTTTAGAAAAAAGAAATATATATAATATTCCAACAAACTCTATCTTGATGATGAGTTTTTTAGCTTTTTGTTTGATTTTAAGTGGTTCATTAAAATTGATATTAGAGTTTGGAAGTGTTACCTTTTTGATTGTATCTTTGCTTATGGCAATTGCAAATTTCAAAATAAGAGATAAAACAGATTCTTCTTTTTTTATTACAATTTTAGCAATTGTTTTATTGTTGGCAAGTACAATATTAATAATTTTCTACGAGTTTCAAGTTGAAATGGAACAAATGTTTTTTATAGTGTTTCTTTATGTAGTTTTAACTTTTTTATCTTGGATTTATTCAAAGAGAAAATAACTTTAAGGAATACAAATTGCATTATTAGTTTCCAAAGTAGGAGGAACTAATGAGAGTATTAAAGTTATTAAAAAAAGAGAACCATCTTCTAAACAATGAGTTAATTGATACTTTACATATGGAGTTTATTGATATTTATAATAGTGTAGATATTAATTCAAATGAGAGTATAAAATCAAAAGCAATTGCATTACTTGTGCATACAAGAAATCATTTCAGAAAAGAAGAAACTTTAATGAATAGATACAAATACCCAAGAAGTACAGAACATAAAAATGAACATAACAAAGTTATTGCAGAGTTGGAATTTTTTATTGATAAATCTTCAAGTATATTTGGTATGAATATTTTAAAATCATACTATTTAGAAAAACTTCCTTATTGGTTTAATTATCATTTATTAAGTATGGATAGTGATTTAGTAGCTTTTTTAAGAACATCAAAAACTTCTTTTCACAAAAAAAAATTAGAAGTAAATTAGAAATAGATAAAACAAGCATATAATTAAATAAATGACTTTTATATAAGTGCTTAATAATGGATTTTAAGGTATTATGTCGCCCAATTGAAGAATTAAATTTGATTATCCTCACAAGGAAATTAAGTTATTTTTTAAGAAATTATCTTAGAAATCTGGAGGTTTAATGCCTATTACGCTTACTGATAATGTTGCATTATCAACAAATATAGTTATTGCTGTTTTATTAACGGTTTTATTTCTTACATTTAAGAAGTCTCAACATACGGATGTTTTTCCTATTTCTGTTACACAAGAATTAAAAGGATTAGGAATTTTAACGGTTGTATTTGCACATTTTGCTTATATGAAAGTTACGAATCCAGAATTTCTTTTTCCACTTTCAATTATTGCAGGAGTTGGAGTAGATTTATTTCTTTTTATGTCAGGTTATGGTTTAAGTGTTGGAATGTTAAAAAGACCAATGCCTGTTTTAGATTTTTATAAAAGAAGATTAATCAAAGTTTTTATTCCATTTTGGATTACTTTGATTATTATTTTTGCAGCTGATGCTATTTTCTTAAAAATCTATTATCCTCTTCCTTATATGGTTCAATCATTTTTAGGATGGTTTCCAACTGCTTTAGGTTTTGGAGATGTAAACTCACCATTTTGGTATATTACTTGGATGATTATGTTTTATGCACTTTTTCCAATAGTATTTAGTGTAAAAAGACCTTGGTTAAGTGCTTTAATATTAGCAGTTATTGCTACTTTAATTGGTACATATAATCCTTTTAACTTAGGAGACAATTGGCTTCATAGATTACATACTTTAGCGTTTCCTATGGGAATTGTTGCAGCTTGGTTATTGATGGAAACAAAAGACAAAGAAAATAAACTTGTAAAATATATTAAAGAGTTTAGAAATAGCTCAACAGGGATTATGAGATATTTAGTTATTGCTTTGATGTTTGCAATTGTTGTTTATATGTCTTTACACACAACAGCAAATCATTGGCCAATTTTAACTTCAATTTTAGGAAAAGGTTTTTATGTTGAACAATTTACTTCTTTAGTAATAATGATGGCATTTATAGTAATCTTTTCTCTTAAAAAACTTGATAATAAATTTTTGGCAATTTATGGAGTTTATTCATTTGAAGTTTATTTAATTCACTGGCCATTAATAGGAAGATATGATATATTCTTTGATTATTTACCTTCTTGGGCAGCTGTAACAGCTTGGTTAGTAGTATTTATCATTCTTAGTTGGATTTTACAAAAACTTGTAACTCCTGTTAGTGTTTGGGTTGATAAAATAGCAAAATAGAGATAATTCCAATCTTTTTAGATTGGAATTATCTTTTATTTACATAAACTCCAAAATCTTTTGGAACATCTACAGATGTATCATCAAAAAGTTTAGCAAAATACAATTTTCCAAATTCTTGTTTTATATGAGAAGTATCAATAAAATTATCATCATTTCTTGTAACACTATTATCATACATAAAATCCCAATAAGGTGTGATTTTTGCAATTTCATCTTTCCATTTATAATAAATATCCATTTTATTTAAATCTTTTAATATATCTAATTGTGAAGTATGAATAGCTGTTGTAAAAACTTTTAGATTAACGTTGTAATCTTTGCATAACTGAATCATTTTTTTGAAATATTCTAGATTAGTTTCTCCCCATTCTAAATAATCTCGATATTTTTCAATGTATCCATTATAAGAGTTATTTTTTCTTTGTTCCCAAGATTTTCCTTTTAATACAATATCTTGATGATATTTTGTTATTGCTCCATCTTCATAAAAAGGTTCTGTAAATGTATTGTTATAAGCAAATTTTAAATATTTGAAAAGAGGAACTTCCAAATAGTGTTTTATTTGTTGATAAAAATTGAATTTATTAGTAAAAATATCTTTATCAAAATCACTATTTGAATTGTCTTCTAAAACTTCACTAAAAGTATAGAGATTTATTCCAATAATTACATTTTTTATGTCAAAATTTTCTAAAGAGTATTTTAAAAAATAGTATTGTTCTTCTAACGTTGAATAACTAAGTCCTAAATTATAAACTTTATCATGAGTATATTTTTCTAAATCTTTTGGATTTAAGTAGTGAACTCTACTTCCTCCAAGCATTATAGTATTAGGTTTTATTTTATTAAGTTCAACAAATTTTTGTGTTCTATATGCAAGAGCAACATCTTTGTACAAACCTAGATTGAACTTATTATTTATTCCCACGGGATCAATTATATATCTTATTGCTATTCCAAGTGAAAAAAGAAAAAGTGTTAAAATGATAGATAATAGTAAATAAATTTTATATTGTTTTTTCATTTTTTAGCCTTAAAATTGGAAATATAAAAATTCTTTAGAACTTGAAAAAGTAAACAATGAAGCTGTTAAAAGAATTACTGTATAAAAAAGATATTTGAAATTTGGTTTGAAATTTTCAGAAATTTCCATACTATTTTTACAAGCAAGTGCTAAAAATAGTGCTAAAACTATATAAAAACTTTGTAAATAAGCATCTATATAAAATAAATTTGAAAATCTAAGATTTGAAATATCAAATAGAGTTGTAGTTACATACCAAGCATCACCAAAATCATTTGATACGAATAAAATTCTTGTTAATATAAGTCCAAAAAACATCAAACTCCATGCAACATAATAGTTCATTTGTAAATTTGCTCTTTTCATCATATGAGCCATAACTACAAAAATACCATTTAATAATCCCCAAACTATAAAAGTCCAACCAGCTCCATGCCAAAAACCAGATACAAAAAATGTAATCATAATATTTAAGTACATAACCCAAACTATTGTTTTATTTCCACCTAAACTTTTGTAAATATAATCTCCTAAAAATCTTGAAAGTGTAATATGCCATCTTTTCCAATAATCAGCAAAATTTCTTGCTTTATATGGACTATTGAAGTTTTTAGGAATATCTATATTAAACATTTTTCCAAGTCCAATAGCCATATCAGCATATCCAGAAAGGTCAAAATAGTAAGATAAAACATAAGATGTTGAAGCATACCAAGCTTCAATCATTGATAGTTTTTGTGCATTATCAAAAGCATATTGTGCATAATCAGTTAGTGGATCACCAATCAAAGTTTTTTTAGCTAAACCAATAGCAAAGATAAATAATCCTAAAGAGACATTTTCCCATTTTATAAAAGACTTCCAGTGCGTTTGAAATTGTGGAATAATCTCTTTATGGTGCATAATTGGTCCCATTAGTAATTGTGGGAAAAAAGTAATAAATAGTGAATAATTTAAAAAGTTATACTCTTTTGTTTCACCTCTATAACTATCAACTAAAAAAGCTATTTGTTGGAAAGTAAAATAACTAATAGCTAAAGGAAGAGCTAAATGTAGTAAATTTACATCTTTATTTAAAACCCAGTTAAAATTTTCTATAAAAAAATCAGCATATTTAAAATATCCCAAAAGTGCTACATTTCCAACTATCCCAAAAGTTAGCATAAATTTTGAGTTCTTTTTACCTAATTTTTGTCCTACTAAAAAGTTAAAAACCATACTTCCTAAAATCAAAGGAAGATATATTGCATTCCACCAAGAATAAAAAACTAAAGAAGCAACAACTAAAAAGATTTTACTAAGAGTAACAAGTCTTTTGGAGTTTAAATAAAAATATATGAAAAATGTAATAGGTAAAAATAAAAAAACAAATTCATATGAGTTAAATAACAAAAGATACCCTTTTAGTGATGTGAAAAAATTGTGGAAATTTAATTGAAAATTGTGAAATAATTGCTAAATTATTTAATTACTTGTTTGGAAGAGAATTTATAAATAATATCCAAAAATTTAAACTCTAAATAATCAGCTTGTAACATCAATCTTTTTGCTTTTGTAACTTCTTCTCTTTTTTCATTTGAAATCTTTTTATTTAAAAAATCATTTGCAAAATTCATATCAACACCATAAAGTGTATCACCAATTATAGAGTGACCAATAGAGTCTAAATGAACTCTTATTTGATGTTGTCTTCCTGTTATTGGAATAGCTTCAACTAAAGTTTGATTTTTATTTTCATCATAAGATATAGGAGTTATCAAAGTTGTTGAGTTTTTGCCGTTTATATCAGTTTTCATTTTTAGTTTTATTAAGCCAGTATCATTTGTGATTGGTGTGTCTATTTTTATAGGTTTATCTATTTTTCCAAAAACAATAGCTTTATATTTTTTTATGTACTCTTTTTCTTCAAACATAGCTTTTAAAAACATATCACTAAAAGCATTTTTAGCAACTAATACTAATCCTGATGTTTCTGTATCAATTCTATGAACTAAAGAAGCATTTTCTCCTAAATAAAATCTAATTTCATCTAAAAGAGTATATAGGTTTAATTGATGAGTTAAAGGATGAACAGTTACCCCACTTGGTTTATCAAAAATAGCAAAATGAAAAGTTTCAAATATTGGTTTTAAACCATATGAGAGAGGTTCAAAAATAGTTATATAAATATAGTTTGATTTTAAGATTTGATTTTTTTGTAAACGATTGTTATTTTCATCACTTATTTTGCCTTTTTCAAGTAAAGATAGAGTTAGTTTTAAATCAAGATTTAAAGTTTCTAAAAAATCTTCAATCTTTTTACCTTTTATTGTTTCAAACTCTTTTTTTATATACGACAAAATAAATTCCTATAAGAAAATTTAATTAAATATAAATACCTTTAAAATAGCCATTTTATGATTTATTAAAGAAATATTATAAATATAACTAGATATAATTATACTTAAATAAACTTAATAAAGTATACTTTTTAGTATACTAATTAGTATACTTTGTACAAGGCGTAACATATGAATAAATTTATAAGTATTAATATTGAGAAAAAAGACTGTAAAGGTTTGTACTTATATTGTGATACGGAATTAAAATCAATTAATACAGCAGATGAAGCTGCAAAACTAATAGGAAACATTTTTAAATTGCAACTTAAAACTAGAGTTGATGGAAAACTATTTAAAAAAACTTATTCATTCAATAAGAATAAAAAATCATTTATAAAAGCATTGGAATATGTAGCAAGTCAAAGAGATGATTTAAGAGCAAAGATTAAAATTGATGGAACAGTTAGAGAAATAAAGAGTAATGAAGAAAATACTAAAACTAAAAAGATTACATTTTTAAAAGCAGTTGAAGAATATCTACAATTAAAAGAAGTATCATTAAGGGCAAGAACTTTAGTATGTTATGAAACAGCTCTATTAAATCATTGTAAAGAGTTACACAATAGAGAAATAACAACTATCACAACTTACGATATTCAAAAAGTAGTAAATACTCTAATTGGCAAGGGAAGACAAGCCGGAACAATTAAAACTTTTGTTATGACCATGAAAGGTTTTTTTACAGTTGCAAGTGATAGATATGATATAAAAGTAAATCTTAAAAAATTGGAGTTGCCCGAAGTGGATAACAAAGTAGAGTATAAATTATCTTTTGATGATACAAAGAGAATAATAAAAGTTTTGAGAGAGTATTCAAGAATAGATTTAGGAAATGGCGAAGTATTTTATCAATTTGAAGAAATGAAAAATATTTTTGCTTTTTCACTTACTGGAAGAAGAATATCGGAAATACTTAGTTTAAGATTTAGCAATTTTGATTTAGATAATAATTCATATTTTATAGCTTCTGCAAATGCAAAAGGAAAAAAGAAACTGGATTTTGTTCTAGATGAATATTTGTTACAAGCACTAAAAAGTCAAGCAAGATTAAGAAAGGTTGATTTTGATTCTAAAAGCGATATAAAGCTATTTACTTACAATAGAGAAAGTGCAAGAAAACATTTTCAAAATTTACTTAATTCTTTAAATTTACCAAGATTAAGACTGCATGATATAAGACATATGTTAGGTACAACTCTTGTACAAAATGGAGTGCCAATTCAGGATATAAGTAGAATGCTAGGACATAGTAGTATTTTAATTACAGAGCAAAGATACGCAAAAACAAATAAAGAACAAGCAAGTAGAGCAACAACAGCATTCAATAAATTAATGGAAGTCTAGAAGATGAGAAATACAAGACAACACCATAAAGATAAATACACTACTGAAAAACAAATAAGTGAGTGTATTGTTGAAGTAATGAAAAATGCTAATAACTACTTTGAAAATGAAAAAGAAAAAATAGATATTACAAATAGAGAAATAAGGAAGAATGTTAAAACTGAGTTTATAGCTTTAAAAATTCTTACTCATGATAATTATGAGTTTATTAAAGTTGAAAATGAATTAAATAGAAATTTTGAATTTATAGAACTTGACAATACTTTAATTGGCTTAATAGAGGCTATTTCAAAAGAAATATTCCAAGATTATCAACTAACATTTCTGAAAAAGAAAGATAATGATGTAATATTTGATTATGAAGCATTGAAAAAAATTGCAGATTTTATGAGATGGAATATCAAAATTGTTAAATTATTGCATAAGTTTAAAGCAAAACAGAAAAAAGGTTTTAGAGCTGTAAAGAGTTATCTTAATAGTTTAAAATCAATTATTGATAAAACCTATAATGAAGCTCTAAGAAAAGAAGCTCAGAAAGAATATAATTATTATGAATTCATAGAAACTAAAAACGAAGAATTTAAAAAAAATGGTTTTATCTTTGATGCCATAAAACTACATAATGAAAGTTATTTAGATGTTGGAAATCTAAGAAACAAATATTTTGGTTATGTTCCTAAAAAAGATTTAGACTATAACAAATGTATTAAGTTAGAGAAATTAATTAAAGCAAAAATTATAGAAATTATTCCAAAATCTGAAAACTATTAATTATCACATAAAAATGAATAAATCTTATTTTTGAATTTGCCCCTAAAAAAGGGGCAAAATATTCTTGTTTAAGAAAATTAGATTAACTAAAATTACTCTTATAAATACACATAGGAGTACATAAAATGAATATACAAACAAACTACGACAAACTTATTCCCGAAAAAGTTTTATTTCCATTATCAGAAGTACAAGACATAGGAATTTTAAAAATATCAACAGCTAAAAAGATGATTGATAAAGGATTACTTGAAATTGTTAGAATCGGAAACAAAATACACATATCAAGAACAGAGTTAATTAGATACTTAGAAGATAATACGACAGAGAAAACAGCATGAGAGCAACTTCAAATAAATACACTAATTCAATTTATAGAACAGACACGCATAGAGGAACTAAGATTATTATTAAAGCTAATAATTTACTAATTTTAGAAGATATGCTAACTCAATCACTTAATCGAGTTAAAGAGCAATTAAAAATGCCTTATAGTGCTGATAGTAAATTAAGTACAAGAGAGGTATTAAAAATGAATATGATTTAACACAGCCCCACCAAAAGTCTTGATTGTAATTGATGAGGTAGTGTAATTCTTTGTAGCTACTGAATTATATCACATATCTATCATCAAATATTCAATCAAAACTTAAATTTTTATATTCGTAAATTTAGAGCATAAAAGCCCTAAAAATAGTTATTCCTTTAAGTAGGAAGAATAAAGCATATTTAAACAAATAGGAGTTTATAAAATGGCTAAGAAAAAAAAGACCCATACAATGAAAATATTAATTAAGTTTCTTAATGGCGAAACAGTTGTTAGTTCAGACATATTTGCTTCAAATACTAATCAATACTTCGGACATATAAAAGATGAGGGAATTAAATTAATAGAATGGAACGACCCAAAAGAGGGAAGACATTTAAAACGGAAATTAGAAACAAGTGAAGAAAATATTAAAAAAGCAAGAGAATATTTAAGAAAATTAGAGGGTTGTGAAAATGGCTCATAAAGGAATGATAGACTCAATCAATTTTAGTAATGTAAGCTTTATTGGTATTTTAGATAATGATAAGTATGTAATAGAGCCTATAAAAGGACTAGGAGTATTTGAGCCTAATAGATGGATTGAAGCATTTGGAAAATCTTTGACTAAAAATATTATTGAAGCAAAGATTTTACATACAGAGGAAGGATTGGAACTACCACTTAAAAGATATTCAGTAAGCCCAAAAAAAGAAACTTTAGAGTTTGGGGGTGTTAATGGATATAATGAAAAAGCAAGTTTATTGAAGCAGCTATTGCATGAACTAGAAAATCAATTGCAAGATAGTTATGTAGTTAGGATTGATATTGCAATAGATTTTAACGGGAAAATTCCAAATAGTACAATCAAAGAATTATGTAGAACAAGAAAGCCATTTGTATTCAAAAACACTACATACTACAAAACAGAAAAAGAAAAGAAAACTAATACATGGATAGACATTAAAAAGTACAATAAATCTTTAAAAGATAGATTGGGTTATCCGTTGGAAAGATTGGAGTTTGTTTTTAAAGGTTGTTATTTTGATAAACTACAATTTAAAGACCTTGAACAATCATTTAAAAGAATGGAAAAAAGCATAAAAAAATTTGCTAAATTAACTGTAAAAATTCAATCAATTTAGACTCTATAAGTTATATACAAGAGAATTTTCAGAAAAACACGCTCAAAGCTCCACCACTACGGGGCTAGAGTATATCTTCAATTTTGCTTAAATTAGCAAGAAAAATACTACTTTATAATTGGGAAAAATAGCAAGATTTTAGTAAGCTATAAAGAGCAAGAAACTTAACAAAACTTAACATTTTATGTTATCAAATGTTATCCTCAAAACCTTGCAAAACTTAGTATGAAAAAATTTAAAATGTTGACAAATGTTGAACTCAAAACCTCACAAAACCTCACCTCACAAAACCTCATTATAAAAAGATTTTAAAATACTGATAAATGCTGACTCAAAACCTAACATTTATTTTAATCTGAGAACTTGTCAAAACTTGACATTTAAAAAAGATGGTAAGGTTACGGCAAGGTTTTTATCTGTGTTATAATCATATTATGAAAATAGAAATAAAAGAAACAGATAGAACAATAGAAAAATACAGATTGAATAGAGATAATGTATTTAAATTTAATCTTAATGGTGGAGAGCCACACTATAAAGTTTTATTATTAGATGTTCCATTTAAAGATTGTGGATATTGGATTGATTGTGATATTGTAAAAGAGTTTTATTTCCTTGAACTTTATATGGGAATATTTGAGGAAATATTTGAAGATTTATTAAAAAAATTTGATGATTTTTCTTTTTACGATATTAGCAATTTTAGTGGAGATTCTTTGCTAAAACTTTTAGAAGCTTTAGAAAATGAAAATAAAGAAAATTTAACATTAACACATGATAAATTTATTTCAAAATATGAATATGTATATTCATATACTAAAGATAATGAAGATGGTGCTTTATTTAGTAAAAATGAGGTAAAAGAGAGTATTTTACTTATATTTGAAACTTTTATATTGTTTACAAAAAAAGCAATAGATGAACATAAATGTATTACAGTAGTAGGAATATAAAATATTAAAAAATAGTAAGGTTTGGAGAGGGTATTCCTTCGCTGGGCAGAATTACTTCAACCTCTCCAGCTGATGAAAGTATGTCAAACAATATTCCTAAAAGTCAAAAATACTTTTTATTTGATATAACTTATGAAACTTTTTTATCATAACCTATACGCTTTAAGTTATCTTGTCTAACTGTTTCATTATCTAAATCAAAGAATGCACCATTTATTACACCATTTTTTAAGCAGATATAATAGTTACCAATATCTTTTTTACCTTCTTTGTGTTTTAAGAATTTTGTATCATTCTCAACAAGTTCCAAAATATCAAAATCATCAAAAGATAATCCTATTGCTTTATTCCAGTATTGAAAGCTTTTATTATCTTCAACTTGTTTTTTGATTGTTTCTAATTGCATTTTATTTCCTTTTTATTTTTTTGATATTTATAATATCACATAACAAAAAATCTAAAAAATGTATTCTAAAAAGTATACTTTTAATTAATACTTATAATATAAGTACTGTAAATAGGTAATATTTGCACTATTTGATATATGGCAAAGTAACTCCTCGTTTTAAAATCAAAGTATATCTCAACTGAACTTTGAAAGAAAGGGTATAAAAATTGCATATTTGTAAAGAAAAAATAGGTTGAAATATGGTAACTCCTGCAATTGGAACACAAGAATTATACAAACAATTACAAATATTATTAAAAAGTGATATTCCTGTATTTATACATGGAAGTCCAGGAATTGGAAAATCATATATAGTAAATGATATTGCAAAAAAGAATAATTTGGAGTTGATTGATGTTAGGCTTTCTCAACTTGATGCAGTTGATTTACGAGGAATTCCTGCAATTTTAGATAATCAAACAGTTTGGATGAGTCCAATTTTTTTACCAAAAGATGAAAACTCTAGTGGAATTTTATTTTTAGATGAGTTAAACTCAGCTTCACTTTCTGTTCAAGCAGCAATTTATCAGTTAGTTTTAGATAGAAAAATAGGGGAGTATTCTCTTCCAAAAAATTGGAAGATAGTTTGTGCTGGAAATAAAATAAATGATAAAGGAATTGTTTTTAAACTTCCAAGTCCACTTGTAAATAGAATGGTTCATTTATTACTTGAAGCAAAATATGATGATTTTAAAAATTGGGCAATTTTAAATGGCATTCATTCATATATTTTAGGTTTTTTAGGATTTAGACCTGATTTATTAAGTAGTGAAATTCCAAATTCTACTGAAACAAATCCTGCTTTTTGTACGCCAAGAGCTTGGAGTATGTTATCAACTATTTTAAAAAATGAGAGTGATGTATCAGTTATTTCACCAATTATTTATGGGACAGTTGGATATGCAGCTGCTATTGAGTTTATTTCATTTATTAAAGTTTATGAGACTTTACCAAATATAGATGAGATATTAGAAGGAACTTGTGACGTAGTTCCAAACGAACCTAGTGCTTTATATGCTTTATGCTCAGCAGTTATTGAAAAATATAAAGATTGTAATCAAGCTGTAAATATATTTGCTTATAGTAAAAAGCTTCCAGTTGAGTTTGCAGTAATGCTTATTAAAGATTTAATTGTAAAAGATGAAGAGATTACAACATTAGGTGAATTTGATGAGTGGATTGAAAAATATGCAGACTACATCATATAAAGATGTATTTGAAAAAATAAGAGTTAATTTCTTATTTAATCATCCTTTTTTATCTGTTTTAGCTTTGAGTATAGAAACATCTTATGATGAAAATAAAAATAGTGCTTTTTTAACAAATGGTTTTAAAATCACTATTGATACAAATAAGTTAGAAAAATACTCAAAAGAAGAGATAACTTACCTTTACGCACACACTTTACTTCATATAGTTTTAAAACATCCATATAGACAAAAAACAAGAGATAGTTATATTTGGAATAAAGCTTGTGATATTGTAATAAACAATATTCTTTCGACTTTTACAAATGTTGGTTCAAGACCAACTGATGAGATTTTTGATTTAACATTAAAAGATAAGTGTGTTGAAGAGGTATATGAAATACTTTATAAAAAGAAAAAAGAAGAGATAGGAAAAACAAATCCCAATAAAGATGGAACTTTAGATTCAAATGAATATGACAAATCAAAACTAGATTTAGATGAGGTGTATGTGAAAAATGAAAAAATAGATCAAGAAAAACTTGATGGGATTATTATTCAAGCTTTGAGTATTGCTAAAAAAGCTTCAAATTTATATGAGGGAATGAGTATTGAAATAGATACTTTGATAAAACCAGAAATAAATCTAAGTGATGAGTTAAAAGAGTATTTAATAAGCTCTTTTTTTGAAAAACAACTCTCTTATGAAAGACCAAATAAAAGGTTCATAAGTAATGGTATTTATATGCCTGGAACAAAAAAGCTAAACGACAATCTAAATATCTATATAGCACTTGATAGTTCTTCTAGTGTAACCCTTGATGAATATAAAAAGTTTTTGGGAATTATAGGGGAAATTGCAGATAGTTTTTATGAATATAATGTAGAGATTTTACCCTTTGATTTAAAAGTGCGAAGTGAATATATCATAAAATTTGATAGTTTCAATCCTCTTTCAAGTGATGAATTATTAATTCCAAAATCAAATGGTGGAACATCTTTTGATGAGTGTTTAAGATATTTAAAAAAATCAAGTGAAGTAAGAAATGATAGTTTATTGATTGTTTTAAGTGATGGAGAGTTTGAATTAACAGAATCTCTTTTATGTAATACACTTTTTATAATCAGTAATAAAAAAAATCTAAGAAAGTTTGAAAAAGATGGAAGAGTTATTCAATTTAACATATAAAGATGAGGTTGAAATACTAAAAGATGAAGATGATTTTGAAGCCTTAGGTGATGAAAAATATCTAAATCATCCAGATATGGAAGCTAGACTTTATTGGGCATTTTGTAGACCAAATGGTTCTTGTGAAGCTCAAATAAAAGATATTGACCCTCTTGTTTCAATAATGGCTTTTAATCACTCTAAATTAAATGCTTTAAAAAGATTTACTCTTTTACATAAAGAGGTTATAGAAAATCCATCTTTGCGAGTAAAAATAAAAAATAGAACTAGAATGTTATTTCGTTCACTTGTTGATGATGATTTCAAAGAGTTAAATAAGGTTTTGGATATTGTTCCAGTTTTTTTAGAAGTTGCTGTTGACCAGCTTAAAAATGGAAGAAAATGGAATGACATATTTGCAGATGAAATAGAAGCAACAATTTTTATGCAAAAAGCTGAAAAGTTTATTGATGAAACTTTTAAAGAAGCACTTTTTTTCAAACTAAAAGATTTAAGAGAACTTGACCAAGAAGAGTTAAAAGAACATTTAGAAGAAATAATAGAAAAAAAAGAAAAAATCCATACTTTGATATTAAAACATTATAAAAATGAGGTGGATAAATGGATTGAAAAATCAAATTTACATCTTCTTCAAAAAATGACAATAAAAAAGTTAGCAGAAAAGCTAATCTAAAAGTGGTATAAAAATTGCATATACTCTTATAAAAAGGGATTTTATGGGAAATTTTGCTTTTTATAAATTTACATTCTATGAAAAAACAGGATGTAGTGGTAATGCTAGACAAAAAGAGTTATTAAAAAGTTATGATATATCTTTTGATGTAAAAAGTTTACTTGATACAAAATGGACTTATGATGAGTTAAGTAAATTTTTTGAAAATTTAGAAGTTAAAGATATGATAAATCCTTTTGCTCCTCAAATAAAAAATAATGAAATAGATATAAAAAACCTATCAAAAGATGAAGCTATAAATCTGATGATAAAAACACCAATTCTGATAAAAAGACCCTTGATGGAAATAAATGGAAATAAAATTTGTGGTTTTGATCTTGAAAAAATCAATAAAATTTTAAATCTAAAAATAGATACAGATAAAAAAATAAATAGCTGTTCAAGTAGTGACTCATGCACAAATGTTTAATAGAAATTTGTAAAGAGTTTGAGACGGTTCATGATTTTTTAACACAGCCTTCAACAGAAAAAGAGGAGTTTATTGAATCCTTGTTTTTGGATTTTATGGAGTGTTTTAGTTCTTTAAAAGAAGAAAAGCTTCATTATCCAAAAGAGTTTATAGATGATGTAAGACTTTTTAATGAAGGTAATTTTATGGTTGTTAGAAAGTTTCAAGATATTCAAATGCGATATTTGATGTTAAGTGATTTTTATGATTATGCCAGATTAACGAAGAAATATATAAAAAATTAATATAATTCTTTTATGAATAAAGATTTAATTACAAAAAATGGTTATGAAAAAATAGTTGAAGAGTTTAAAGCTCTACTAAAAGAGAAATCTTTTTGGGTAAAAGAGAAAGAAATAGCAGCTCAACTTGGCGATAGAAGTGAAAATGCTGAGTATATTGCTGCAAAAGAACAAATAAGAAACTGCGATAAAAGACTTAGATTTCTTGATAGAATTATAAATAATAGTGAAGTAATAGATATTACACAAATTCCCCATACAAAAGTAAATTTTGGTTCACATGTAGTTATAGAAGATTTAGATACAGATGAATTGAAAACTTTTATAATCGTTGGAACTTTTGAAGTTAATATAAATGAAAATAAAATCTCAAATAAATCACCTTTTGGAAGAGCATTATTGGGTAAAAGTTTAAATCAAGAGTTTGAATTTGAAATCAATGGTGATATTTATGAATACAAAATAATCTCAATAAAAGAGTATAACTTTGAATAAAATAGATTTAGAAAAACTAAAAGAGATTATTTTAAAAAATCTAGAAGATAAAACAAAAGAGATAAAAAGAGTTTTTCATGGACGAGGAAACTTTTATGATGATTTTAATTATTTAACTGTTGATAGTTTAGATGAGATTTTATTTGTTACTTTTTTTGAAGAAAATGAGAAAGAAAAAGAGATTATCAAACTTCTTGATGAGGTAACAAATATAAAAAAAATTGATACTTTTATTGTTCAAAGAAAATATAAAAACGAAAATCATAATGAAGCAATAAAAGGAGAAATCCCACCATTTTATATAGTTACAGAAAATGGTTTAAAATATAAAATTAACTTTTTCAATAAAAATATTGGAATTTTTTTAGATATGAAAATAGGGCGTGAGTATATTAGCTCTATTTGTAAAGATAAAAATGTTTTAAATCTATTTTCTTATACTTGTGCATTTTCTGTTGCTGCAATAAATGCAAATGCAAAACAAGTTGTAAATGTAGATATGGCAAAAGGTGCTTTAACAACGGGAAGAGAAAATCATCATTTAAATAATCTTGATGCTAAAAAAGTAAAATTTATGCCTTATGATATTTTAAAATCATGGAGTAGAATCAAAAAAGAAGCTCCTTATGATATTATCATTATTGATCCACCATCTTTTCAAAAAGGAAGTTTTGCAGCAACTAAGGATTATGAAAAAATCATAAAAAGATTAGATGATTTAGCAAGTGATAATTGTATTGTTTTATCTTGTTTGAATGCCCCAGAACTTGATAGTAACTTTATAAAAGAAAAATTCAAAGAATTAGCACCAAGTTTCAAATTTGAAAAAAGATTGGAAAATTTAAAAGAGTTTATTACAAATAATGAAGAAAAGTCATTAAAAAATCTTATATTTGTAAAACAAAACTCTAATTGATTTTTAGATATTATCCCAAGTTTTATTTTAGGAGTAAAGAAATGGTAGAAAAAAATCGTTGGCTTATGGCACTTAGTGCTGTAGGAGTTCATATTTGTATCGGTTCTGTATATGCTTGGAGTGTTTATGTAAAACCAATTCAAGCTCAAATGCAGTGGGATTTGACAGATGTAACAATTGCCTTTAGTATTGCGATATTCTTTTTGGGATTATCTGCTGCACTTATGGGAAAATTTGTTGAAAAAAATGGTCCAAGAGTTTCAGCTATTATAGCTGCATCACTTTTTGGTTTAGGAACAATGGGTTCTGGACTTGCAATAATGATGGAATCAAAAATGTTACTATACTTCTTTTATGGAGTTTTAGGTGGATGTGGTTTAGGAATAGGGTATATTTCTCCTGTATCAACACTTGTAAAATGGTTCCCTGATAAAAGAGGTATGGCAACTGGACTTGCTATTATGGGATTTGGTTTTGCATCAGCTATTTGGGGACCTGCTATTAAGGTTTTAATTGAAGCTGTTGGAATTGCTGGAACATTCTTTATTTTAGGAGCTATATATTTTGTTGTTATGTTTGCTTCTGCTCTTTATTTAGAAAAACCACATGATGAATATTTACCTAAAAAATTTGAACAAAAAATCAAAGAGGGTAAAAAGAAATTAAAAGAGGATTTAGAAACTTTAACTTTAGCACAAGCTGTTAAAACACCAAGATTTTATGGTCTTTGGATAATGTTATTTATAAATATCACTTGTGGTATTGCTATTATTGGGGTTGCATCTCCATTGCTTCAAGAAGTTTTAGGAATTTCTGCAATCGCAGCAGCAGCAGCTGTTGGTTTAATGGGAATTTTTAATGGTGCAGGAAGACTTATGTGGGCTTCAATTTCAGATTATATTACAAGACCTGTTGTATATGTAATCTTTTTTGCTACACAAATAGTTGCTTTTTATATGTTACCTTCGATTACAGAAATTGTAGTATTTCAAGTAGTGTTATATTTTATTATGACTTGTTATGGAGGAGGATTTGCTTCAATTCCTGCATATATTGGGGATATTTTTGGAACAAAAGAACTTGGTGCAATTCATGGATATATCTTAACAGCTTGGGCAGCAGCTGGGCTTGTTGGACCACTTATTATTTCTATTGTAAAAGATAGAACAGGTTCATATTCTGAAACACTTTATGTATTTGCAGGTTTCTTCGTAATAGCTTTAGTTGTATCTATTGCAATGATTTCAAATATAAAATCTATTCAAAAGAAAAAAGCAAAACACAATCACTAAAAACAAATCTAAACTTTGAATTATTCAAAGTTTAGAGCTTATTTAATATCTTTTACTAAAACTACAAAATAAAAAAATCATTATAAATTTATTTGACAATTTTATAAATTTCTATTATTATTTTAACTTGTCCAATGATTGGATGAATTTTGAAAAATATTAGGAATTATAAATGCAAGTAACAAAACCAGTTAAACAATCTTTACCAAAACAAATAACACTTGAAATAGAAAAAGCTATTAAAAATGGTATTTTTAAAGTAGGTGAAAAAATTCCTTCTGAACCTGATTTAGTAAAAGAGTTTTCTGTTAGTAGAAATACAATTCGTGAAGCTATTCAATCTTTGATTCAAGCAGGAGTTTTAGAATCAAGACAAGGTGATGGAACTTATGTCCTAACAAATGATAGATTTGAAGCAAATATTTTTACTCGTTTGAGTAACTCTAAAATTCAAGAAGTTCATGAAGTTCGTGTCTCTTTAGAAAAAGAAATAGTAAAACTAGCTACACAAAGAAGAACAAAAGATGATTTAATCGAAATAAAAAAAGCATTAGATGAAATAAATGCGACAAATGGTTCTTTTGAAGAAAATAGTGAAGTAGATTTAAAATTTCACTTAGCAATTGCAAAAGCTTCTCATAATTCAATTTTTTATGATTTATATAAATCTATTTCTGAATATATTTGTTTTTCTGTAGCTAAAAGATTGGAATTAACACTTATTGAAGAAAAACTGATTTCTCAATTACATATAGAACTTTATGAAGCGATTTATTCTCAAAATATTGAAAAAGCACAAGAAACTATAGACAAAATTTTAGAAATTTAATAAAGGTAAAATATGAAATTAAATTCTCATTTATTTCTAGTTTTTCTAGGAATTATTTTTGTCTCTTTTAATCTACGAGCTCCAATAACTTCTGTTGGTCCAGTTATAGATTTGATACAAATAAAATATGATTTAAATAGCAGTATGGCTGGATTTATAACAACTCTTCCTTTATTGGCTTTTGCAATAATTTCTCCTTTTGTTGCAAAATTAAATCATAAGTTTGGACATGGTCTAACTATGTTTTTTGGACTTTTATTGATTATTTTAGGAGAATTAATTCGTTCTTATACAGATATTTATGGATTATTTATTGGAACAGCTTTTATTGGAATTGGTATTGCTATTGGAAATGTATTAATCCCAAGTGTAATAAAACATAAATTCAAAAAGAATGTAGGAAATGTTTTAAGTATTTATATTACTTCAATGTGTATTTTTGCAGCTTTAGGTTCAGGATTAAGTATCCCAATGACAGAAATCTGGGATTGGAATACTTCTTTAGCAATTTGGACAATTTTAACAGTATTTACTTTATTGATATGGTTGCCACAACTTAAAAAAAGTGGAGAATATAATAATAGTGATGATTTAAAAATAGAAGAAAAAATGAAAAGTAAATCTATTTGGAAATCGCCACTTGCTTGGTGGGTTACTTTATATATGGGAACACAATCATTGTTATTTTATACTTTAATTGCTTGGATTCCTTCAATTCTTTTATATAAAGATTTTGATGCTCATTTTGCAGGAATGATGCTTTTATTATTTCAATTGATAAGTCTGCCAGCTACTCTTTTAGTTCCTGCAATTGCAGATAAAATTAGACATCAAAAGTTAATTGCAACAATTATTACATTGATATATCTTGTTGGAATGGTGATATTTTTATTTGCAATATCTAAATCAAGTGTAATTATTTCAATGATATTTTTAGGACTTGGAATGGGAGGAACTATTAGTTTAGCTATTGGATTCATTTCATTACGAACTCCCCATGCAAAAAAAGCAGCAGAACTTTCAGGAATGTCACAATCAGCAGGTTATTTACTTGCAGCAGTTGGACCTATTTTGATAGGTTTTATTTATGATTTATCAAAATCATGGACGATTCCAATTCTTATGTTGATTTTATTGATAATATTATTAATTTTCTTTGGTTTAAAAGCAGGAAGAGATGAAGTTACTCACCATTGATTTGAAAAATTAATATCTTTTTCTATAAATTAAATCTAGGCTTTGAGTATCTTCTTCAAAGCCTAGTTCTATATTCCAAAGTTTTGTAAGTTCTCTCATTAAAATAAGCTCACCACCAGTTGATTTGTTTTTTAAAACTATTTTACTTCTTTGAGATATATTTTTACCTACATAAGTTTCTATATATTGAGTTGTTGGATCATATTGAAAATACAACATATCAATTCCTAACTCTTTTGCGTAATCTTTTGATAATTCATTTAGTAAAAATAATGAAGCTTGAGATTGTTTACTTTGTGTATTTGTTTGTGCGTTACTAGAAAAAGTTGTACCAAAAATCAAATAAGATAAAATATCTTTTTGACTCATAACTGGCGTTGAAGTAAGATTTATTCTAGGTTCATTTAAACTTCCACTTATTATGATTGAAATATCTATATCATTTACACTATAAGTTGCGTGAATATCTAAAAGTGGATCAATTGGCTCTAATCCTCTAAAATAGATATTTGAATCTTTTATAATATAAGATTTTCCAAGTTCTGTAAATGTTCCTGAAGTATCTTGAAGTGAACCAAAAATCTTAAGATCTTGATAAAAATCTTTTTTCAAAAATAAAATACTTGAAGCTTTTAAATCGATATTTTTGACTTTATAAGTTAAATTATCTGCAAAAATTGATAATTGTAAAGCAATATCTTCAAAAAAAGTATCCTTTTCTTTCTTGTTTTTATTTTTATAAACGATGATTATATCTTTATCTTTACTGATACTCACAGAGGGTGTTTCATAATTTATATAAAGTTTATTTGCTCTTACTTCTCCTGTAATTAAAACTTTATTTTGAGGATTAATTTGAACTAAAAGATTTGATGATAAGGAACCTTTTCCATAGTTATCATATGAAATAGCTAAATCTTTTGTATCTATTTTGATATTAAAATCTTCATTTTCTTTTGATGTTGAAATTAAAATATTATCAAAATCAAAAATTCCACTTAATGATTCAATATTTAAAATTGCTTGATTTTTTAATGAGAAATTTTTTTCAAAATTTATATCATAAATTTTTGAGATATAAAAATTTAGAGTATTAAAACTAATAAAATTATCTTTATAAGTTCCTTTTATATCTATTTTTTGGATTGCTTCTTTTTCAAAAGATATTTTAGAAGAATCTAGCTCAAAAGATATTTCAGAATTATCAATTTGAGCTTTTATATCTACTAAACCTTTTAAGTCTAATTTTGGCATTTCTAAGATGGTATTTAATTCTTTTTCAAAATCTTTTAACTCTTTTATTTGGGCTTTTATAGTTGTTTTTTCGTCTTTTATAGAAAAATCTGTTTCAAATGATTTTGAAGAAACTTTTCCTTTTATTTGCTCTTTATTTTTAAATAAATTTGTATTAATATCAAATGAATTATTTAAAACTAGATTTCCTTTTAGATTTAAATCATCTTCATATTCTGCACTTATTTTTCCTTTTAGATTTGAAATTTTTATCTTTTCATCAAGTTTATAAAAGTCATTTGGATTTATTTCTTTTATATTTAAATCAAAAAGATATTTTTTCAAATTTTTACTAGATATTGATAAATCTGCAAGTTTAGATTCAAGATTTATATCAAGTGAATTTTTTTTGTAAGTGGTATTTATATTTACATTACCAATAGAGTTTGGTTTTATATTTTGGTATGAAATCTCACTAATTACAGTTTTTGCTTTTATTAAAAAATCTTCTATTTTTGAACTATTTAGTTTTAATTCTATTTTTGATTTTTGTCTTAAAATATTTGATTTTAGATTTAAATCTGCAAAAATATCAATGTTATCATTATTAAATTTACTATTTCCTTCTAAATTCAAAGAGTCTATTTTGATATTTTCATCATTGATTTTTAAACTATTTGCTTCAAAATTATTTGTAAATTTTATCTCTTTTAAATTTCCTGATATTTGGCTTTTGATAAGCAAATCTTTTTGAAGATTTTTTAAAATATCTTTTTTTATTAAAGTATTTAAGTTTGAGTTGAAAACTAGACTATTTATATCATTGTTTTTTATACTTAGAGTTGCCTCTATATTTGAATTTATAAAATCATAATTTAAAATAGCATTTAGATTTGTAATATCAAGATTAAATGTTGAAAAGTCATAAGTTCCGGTTGTATTGATATTTTTTAAATCTATTGGTTTATTTGCTTTTAAAGTTAATTTTTCACTATTTATTTGAAAATTTATTTTCTCTAAATTTCCATTTGCTTCAAGATTAAAATTATTTGTTGTTAAATTTTCTATGATATTTTTATCTAAAAATTCTTTGATAAACTCTATATTTGATTTTAAAGTGTAGTTATTTTTATTTAGATTTATAGAAGCTGTTAAATTTGCTATATTTGATTTGGCACTAATCTCAAAATCTCCACTTAGATAACTATTTAAATCGCTTGTTATATTTTTTGATTTTAAAAATAGTTCTTCTATTTTATAATCTTCATAAGAGTAGTTGTATATTGAAGCTTCAAGTTTTTTTATGATAAGTTTAAAAGGTAAATCAAAAGTAGTTTTTTCTTCTTGATTTTGTGTTGTCTCAAAAAGTTTGTTATCTAAAGTAATTCCATCTATTTTTAACTCTTTTATATATATTTCTTGAACTAATAAAGATAAAAGTTCTGGTTTTATATAAAAATCTTTTATTACTAGATTATTTTCATAGTTTAAATCTTTTATAGAAATACCACTATATAAAGTTCCTTTCAAACTTGTATATTTTAGAGGAACTTCTTTTGAAATATAATCAAATATCTTTTGAACAACAAAAGATGAGTTTATTAAATATAAAAAAGCTACTAAAAATAGTGCAATTATAGAAATAAATAAAAATTTTAAGATTTTCAAAATACTTGTCCTATTCCTATATGAAATACAAATCCACTATCTTCAAGTGGAAATCCAATATCAGCTCTTAATGGACCAATAGGAGTATAATATCTTAATCCAAATCCATAAGAATTATAAAAGTTATCATTGAATTTTTTAGGTTCTAAAGTTAACATCGTAGAATCAAAAAATGTAGCAATTCCTACATCTTTATAAAGATTGTATTCAAACTCTAAACTGCTATCTATCATAGATAATCCTCCATAAGGATTATCATCACTATCAAGTAATCCTAACTTTTCATAAGAATAACCTCTATTACTATAATCTCCTCCTGCAAAGAAGTGTTTAAATATCGGTAAATCTTTATCAAGTGTTCCGATTTTTGTTTTTATTGAGGTTGTTAATTTATCAAATGTTTTTATATATCTTAATTGAGTCAGAGTTTTTATATAATCCTCTTCACTTAAAATCATTTTTGTACCATTTTCAATATAAAAAGAGAGATAATAACCATTTTTAGGATTTAAAATATCATCCCTTTTATCCAAAATAACTTCATAAAAAAGAGAGTTTAAAAGATAATTCCCACTTTTGTATTCTTCCAAAAGAGAATTTATATTACTATGTTCTAGTAAAAATCCAACTGTATGTGATAAACCAAAAAAGTCTTTAGATAAAGAGATTTTTTCTTCTATTTTTTCTTGCTCATAACTTGTATAATCCATATTTTCATAGTTTATGTCATTGTTAAAAGATAAACCATCAAAGTAAAAATATGGATTATTTATATTGTTATAAAATTCATAACCATCTTCATTTATTTTTGTACCAATTGTAAGCTTTTTTAGATTTCCCCAAAAATTATCATTTTTATATTGGGCTTTAAATCTAGCTTTTGTATCTGTATCATAACCTATACCATAAGTAGTTTCTCTATAATCACCAAGTAAAAGCTTGATATTTACAGGAATAGTATCATCTTGTGTATCTATATTTTGTTCTATTGAAATATATTTATATATTCCAAAATTATAAAGATTTTCGTAGGTTTCATCAACAAGTAAAGAGTTATATAACTCTCCTTCTTTAAACTCTATTTTTTCTTTTATATAATTTTCATCAACTTTTGCATTGTTTTCTAAGCTAACTTTTCCAAAATATTGAGGTGCATTTTTTGTAACTTTATAAATAATATCAACTTTATAATCTTCCATATCAACATAAGCTTTTGCATCAAGTGAAGCCTTTGCAAAACTTTTTTCATGAAGATATTTTTTAATAGCTTTTTTTGAGTTTGTAAAGTTTGAAGCTTTGAAAAAATCACCAACTTTTAAATCAATAATATTTTTATATTCATTTTCTATTTCAATAGATGATATTTTTATTTGTTCATTCTTTTTTAGAGTAATTACTGCTTTGTCATCTTTGATTTCATAAGAAGTTTCAGCTTTATAAAAACCTAAACTTTGTGCATATTCATTTATTGATTCATTACAGATAATAATATCTTCTTTGGTAAAAGTTGGATTTTTTTGCCAAAATTTATAAAATGTAGGATATGAGATATTACAAACTTTTTCTAAATTACTTTTTGAAAAATCGCTTATTACTAAATCCACATCACCTTCAAAATCCAAAGTTTTTATCTCATTTGCCAATATAAATATAGGAAAAATAATAAGTATTAAAATTTTTATAAACATCGTATCATATTAACATATCTAAACTAAAATCAGTTAAGCTCAACTTCTCTTATATCCACGTAACTTCCTGTTGTAAAGAGATCTATTTTTGATATTAAATTATCTAGTTTTTCAGCTGTTTCTTGTGGAGTTTGAATTATGCCATTATTTAATTTTTTTACTGATGGAAAGATATTTTCATCAAGTTCAAATCTTATAAAATCAGTCATTGGTGTTTTTATAACTCCTGGAGCAACAGCTAAAATCTTTGTATTTTTCATCTCATTTGAGTATAAATTTACAAGTATATTAACTCCAGCTTTTGATAAAGAGTAAGCACCCCAACCAATATAGCCATTTTTTGAAGCACCAGAAGATATTATGATTATATTTTTAACTTCTAAAGTCATAAAAATATCTAAAAGTTCTTTATTTGCATAAATATTTAAACTATAAACTTTATTTAATTCTTCGATAGTTAAATCTTTTAATAGTTTGATTTTTCCTAACATTCCGGCATTTAAATAAACAGTTTCAAACTTATGAACATCACTTAAAATTGTTGTTAAATTTTTCTTAATTTCTGAAATTTTTGATAAATCAAAAGAAAAATGAGTGAAATTCTTATCTTCAATATCTGGTCTGTTTCGACTTATCCCAAAAACTTTAAAGCCTTTTTGTAAATAGAAGTTTGTAAGTGCAAGTCCAAGTCCTGAACTACAACCAGTAATTAAAATATTTTTTTGCAAAATTCTGCCTTTTTTATTTTTTTTATTTTAGTAAAGCTTAGATTTTAGACAGTTTAGAAATCAAAAGAATTAAAAAAATAAATATAATTAATTTTTTAATTGAGGAAAAATATGAAAAATTTATATATTGTAAAATGTGGTTCGACTTTTGATTCAATAAAAGATGATTTTAGAGATTTTGAAGATTGGATAATAGAAAAATTAGAAGATAAAAATAGAGATATTTTTGTACTTGATGTTCAAAAAGATGATTTTTTACCAAATTTAGGTAAAAATGACGCAGTTATAATAACAGGTTCTCATAGTATGGTGACAAATGAAGAGTCTTGGAGTTTGAAACTTGAAAGTTGGCTTCCAAAATTGATAGATGAAGAAGTTCCTCTTTTGGCTATTTGTTATGGTCATCAATTATTAGCAAAGAGTTTAGGTGGAGTTTCAGGATATCATGAAACTGGGATGGAAATAGGAACGGTTGAGATTAGTTTAGATGAAAATGCAAAAGAAGATGAACTTTTTTCTAAATTAGAAAATAACTTCAAAGCTCATACAATTCACTCTCAAACAGTGTTAGAACTTCCAAAAAATGCAGTTAGATTAGCTTCAAATAATCATGATAAAAATCATAGTTTTAGAGTTGGAAGTTGTGCTTGGGGAGTTCAGTTTCATCCTGAATTTGATGAAAATATTATGAATCTGTACATAAGTGAAGTATCAAAAAATAAAGACTTAGATGTAAACGAACTTATTTCAAAAAGTGAAAATACTAAAACTTCAACTTTAATACTAAAAGAGTTTGAAAGATTGTTTTTATAGGACAATCTTTCTTAATAACACATATAAAATATATAAAAAAATAATTGGCAATAAAATAGTTTGAAATACAAAAACAATAATCAAATCAATCATATAATTGCTTGAATTATCAACTGCATTTTTATAATCATCAACTTTCTTTTCATAAAAATTTATATCGAATTTTTCAGTGATTTTGTCAAAAAATGAACTCTCTTCTTGTTTTTGTTTTATAGTTTCTTGATTTATTTTACTTACATCATCAGTAACTTTTAAAATATTTTCATTTAAAGTTTCTATGTTGTATTGAGGTTTTACAAAATAGTTGTAAGAAATCTCATTTACATAGCCAATCATTGGAATAGAAAATCTTAAAAATAGAAGAACAAAAGTAATTCTAAAAAAGATACTTCTTATTTTTTCATCATTTGTAAATCTTTTGAATAACCAAATATTGAAGATGATAATAAAAGCGATTAATATGTAGTTAAATATCTCATTTGTTACAAAATTTAGTAAAATTTTTTGAATACCAAGTGATACTAAACTAGCTAACATTACAAAAGAAAATTGCTCAACCAAATCATTTATTGGGTCAAGTATTTGTCCAATTGCAACAGTGACAAAAGGTAAATCAAGCTCTGTTCCTTGAGCTAGAGAAATCACACCATTTAACGCTTTTGCACTTCCAAATACAATAATAGCTTGTTTAAATGAGTCGTTTATTAGTTTTTTTGAACTTTCATCAATAGTAAATGAAGTAGCAACTGCTAAAGCAATCAAAGTAAAAAATAGTAAAATAAGTTTGTTAATGTTGTTTAAAATAAATGTTTTCATAAAATGGATTATACAAAAATAAAGGATAAATTATGCAAACTATTATGATATTGATATATGTTGTTCTTTTTATCTTAGCTTTGATTCTGAGTTTTGCTAGTGTGAAGTATTTTATAACTATGTGGAAATTTAAAAATAGAAAAAAAGATGGAAGTGAAGATGATGATTTTAAGAGGTTTGATTAGAATTATTCAACAATATGATTTCCATTCATCAAAGTTAGTATTTTGTTTATTTATTAGTTTTTTATGTGTATTGTCATAAAACCTTTTTACATTATTTGATTGTTTGTCTATTGTAATTTCATATAACTTATCTAGTTTTTTATTAGATGCAATTTCAAACATTTTGAATAAAATTATCCATAATTTTTCTACAAGATTATGGTCAGGCAATTTTCCCTCATGTAAAAGTTTATTTCTATTTTTTCTATTTTTATCAAGTAGTTGAAAAATAGCTTCACTAATAATATTATATTCTCGAAGGACTTTGAGTTTTATGTCAATATTTTCAGTTCTCACATTTGTAATTTGCATAAGTTTTTTAGTTTTTTCTTCAATTCTTTTATTCCAAATTAAAGTTGTTAATTGTTCAATTACAATCCACAAATTACTTAAAGCATCTGCGGTTTTCCAAAGTTGCATAGAATGATAACCTTGTACTAAGTAAATAGGTGAAAAAGAGATATTATTAAGTAAATCTATTCCTATTGAGTAGGCATTTTTTATATTTTCAACATCAATATAGTTTGGATTTAATAAAACATTTAATTCTGAATTAGAAGCCCAATTATTACGAAGTCTATTATATGAAGAAGGCATATAGGAAAAACTATATTCACCTCCTTCTTGTAATGTACCTTGTTCTAAATCTCCCAAATGAATAGCATTTATATTTAAACCACCTAGAAATAGAGCACTTATAATTTCATTCATTTTATTTACAGCTATTTCCTTTGTTTTATAAGTTTCATGTACAGGAAGCATTATTGAACCATCTACTGTTATTAAAATTGGCAAAGTTGAATTTTTTTCATTATCTTGAAGAATTGTAATTATTTTAGATAATTCTTTTCCATTATAAGAATTTTTATTAATTTGATTTAATGTTATTTCAAATTTATTCTCTGAATTAAATAAAATTGTTCCTTCTTTAAATAGAAAAGTTATCCATGCAGGATTATAAATAGGTACTTCATAAATAGGCTCTTTATAGTTCATATTCTTATTTTCTTTATTAATCCATTCTCCATCATACCAAATATGATTATTACTAGGTTTTTCTTTTACTTTGTCTATCAAAGTTTTTGGAATATTTCTACTTGTTTGCATAAGTTTTTCTACATTAACATGATTTTCAAAAGCATAGATTTGTCCAGTTATTGTATCTTGATAATATTTCATTATTTTCCTTATGTTAGTAAATTATAAAAATAAAACCTTTAGTGATTTTTAAATAATCATTCTATCAAAATGAGATAAAAAGTAAGTTGATGATAAAATCCCTTTATGAAATTAAAAAGAGTATTAAAAAAAGAGTTTTATATAACACTATTTATCAAGCAAAACAAATGGCACAAATATGGAGTTTTACTACATACTTTAGCTGTTGCGATTCATACTTTTAAAGCTAAAAAATATAAGATGATACCAGCAGCATTTTTACATGATATTGGAAAACCTTATGTTGCGTATCAAAATGAAAAAGATAAAAAAACAAAAGAGTATTCTTTTCATAATCACGAAGAGATAAGTTATCATATTATTAAAAACTGGAATCTTTCTGATTATACAAAAAATCTGGTACGTTATCATTATTTACTAAGAGGTATGCAAAAAGCAGAAGAAAGAAATCTTTTAGGCGTTTATAAAAGGATGAAAAGAAGTTTTGATAAACTTGATGATAATTTTATTGAAGATTTAAAACTTTTTATGAAGTTTGATGATATGGGCAAAGTAAGTTTTTTCAAAACTAAAGATAATATTTAAGCTATTTAAAATTTTTTTAGATATAATCAAAACCATTATAGAAATAGAAGAGAAAACTTGCAATTTACAATAACAGATAAAATAAAAAAATTAGAAATAGAAGATATAAAAGAGAATCTTTTTCATTATTCATACGATAACAAAAGTTTAAAGGCTTTAGTAAAAAACAATACCTCAAAAGAAGATATTTCATACATTTCAGCTTATAGTAGTTTCAAAGGTGAAATTTATGAAAATATCATATATGAATTACTACTTCAATATGTTTTAGAACAAGAAGAAATCACAAGATTTGTGTTAAAAGGTCCATATCAAGATAAAGAGAATCTTTTTATAAAAAGTGGACTTTTAATAGATAGTAGTTCTCAAATAGTTTATAAATCAGCTTACAAAGATATTAGTGAATTTGATGCACTTTTTTTTACAAAAGATAGCCTTTATTTTGTGGAGATGAGTACATCTAAAAAAACAGCAAGTTTAAATAAAAGATTAGTAAAAAAATATGCACTTTTAAAGATGATTTTCCCAACTTTAAATATCAAAGCTTTGATAGTTGTAACAGAAGGTTCTGTTGGTCTTAAAAACTTTCCTTCTTATGCAACAATTTGGATAACAAAAGATTTAGATGATGAAGATTTGATAGAAAAGATAATTTTTGCAAAAAAAGTAAAAAATGATGTTCAAACCCTAAAAGCTCCTACAAATAAAAAATATATTGAAGCTTGTAAAATAAAATATAAAAAGTTTCAATATTTTCCAACTTTAGAATGGATTTTAAATACTTCAAGACAAAACCCAAAATTTAAAGTTGATTTAAAATTCTTTTCATCTGCAAAATTAGGACTTTTCTTTGATATTTATACAAAACTTTATATTGGATATATTACAACAGAAGAATTTTTAGAGCTTTATAAAGAATTTAATTTACAAGTAAAAACAAATAGAATCATAGTTACTATTGAAAAGGTAAATCAAAGTGAACTAGATATTGTTTATTATGTAAAAGAAGTAAATGGGAAATTAAAAAGAGTAAGACTTGAAGAAAATAATATTTCTATAAAAGATAAAGAACTTGATGGTTTTACAAATGCAGAAGTTAGATTTTTTATGAAGATTTTAGAAGAAAAACATCATTTGAATCCAAATGATATAAAACATATACAAAATAATATCTCTCTAATAAAATAAAAATATGGTATAATTTACCTTAAAAATTTAAAAAGGATTAACTTTATGAACTTAAACGACTCCTATCGTAGGTGTGGCTTATTTATTTCTTCTTTAGGGGCTAAAAAATGACCCTTTTATTTACCTATCTTATCATTGCATTATTTGTTTCTTTTTTATGTTCGATACTAGAGGCTGTTTTACTTTCTAGCACTTCATCTTATATAGAGTCTTTATCAAAAAAAGATAATACATCATCTGCTGTTGAATTATTAAAAGATTTAAAATCAAACATTGATAAACCAATATCATCTATTTTGATATTAAATACCTTTGCTCATACAATGGGAGCAGCTGGTGTTGGAGCACAAGCTCAAATACTTTTTGGTCAAGAGATGGAAACAATTATTGCTGTTTTATTAACTTTAGCAATTTTGTATTTTTCAGAAATTATACCAAAAACAATAGGTGCTGTGTATTGGAAAAAACTTTTAATTCCATCAGCATATTTGATTAATTTCTTTATAAAAATAACTTATCCATTAGTTTGGGTTTCTATGTTTATTACTCATCTTATTTCAAATGGAAAAACAAAAGAGTCAAATTTCTCAAGAGATGAGATTATGGCAGCAGTTACTATGGGTGAAAAAGAGGGTTCTATTCTTTCTAAAGAGAGTGCTTTAATTGAAAATCTTTTTAAACTTAAAAACATAAAAACACAAGATATTATGACTCCAAGAAGTGTGGTTTTTGCTTTTAAATCAACAACAAAAGTTGAAGATGCAATTGAAGATGATAAGATGTATGTTCATTCAAGAATACCAGTTTATGATGAAACAATAGATGATATAGTTGGAATAGTATTTAACCAAACTATTTTGGAAGAGAGTGTTGAAGAAAGAGATGATACTATTTTAAGAGATATTATGGTTCCAGTTCATAAAATATCTGAAAATGTACCTGTTTCATCACTAATTGATCAATTTATAAATAGAAAAACACATCTTTTTATTGTTGAAGATAATTATGGACAAACAAGTGGAGTTGTAACTTTAGAAGATGCTATTGAAACACTTTTAGGAGTTGAAATAGTTGATGAAATGGATGAAGTTGAAGATATGCAAGTTTTAGCAAAAAATAGATGTAAAATCCAAAATAAAATGTTTATAGACAAAAAAAGAATAGAAAAAAAATTAGACTTGCAAAAACAAGCCTGATTTTTTAGAACATAAGTTTCTCTTGAATCTTATCGTAGTTATAAATATCTTCTCTAAATTGTAATTTCCCGTTTTCATCTACAAATGAAGTTAAATATATGATATGAACGGGAATTTTTTTACTCAATCCTATAGCTTTTTCTTTTTCAGTTTCTTCACTTAATATTTGATTTACTCTTTCTGAATTTATAGTTTTATCTTCATCTAAAATTGTTGAAAGTAATTCTTCTGGTTTAGAAAGTCTTATACAACCATGAGAATAAGCTCTTCTTGCATTGTTAAATAAAGATTTAGCAGGTGTATCATGTAAATAAACAGCATGTTTATTTGGAAACATAAATTTCATTCTTCCAAGTGGATTTTCATCACTTGGTCCTTGTGTAAATCTAAAATTTGGAACAGAATCAATATCTTGTAAAATTAAAGTATCTAAAACTTCTGTTGTTTCAACTTTTTCAGAATCTTTATGCCAACCTTGATAAATATCAATACCTTTTGATGCTAAATAATTTGGGTCTTTAAGAAGTTTTGGAAGTATCTCTTTTTTTGTAATACTTTCAGGAATATTCCAATTTGGATTTAAAACTATATATGACATTTTATCTGAGAAAATTGGAGTGGGATGTTTTCTTTCTCCTACAACAACTGCCATATTTAGTTTTATATCATTATTTTCAATCATTCTTAATCTATATTCAGGGATATTAATAAGAATATATTTATCTCCAAAATTTCTAGGAAGCCAACGCATTCTTTCTAAATTTAATCTGATTTGTTCAATTTTTTCTTTTGCACTTTTATTTAAAAATTTTTGAGTTTGAAGCCCTACAATTCCATCCGCGAAAAGCCCATGAATTTTTTGAAAAGAGATAACAGCATTTTTTAAATCTTCATCAAAAATTTCTTCACAAGGAACACTTTCTTTCTCTTCAATTTGTTCTGTGGCTTGTTCTTCAATACTATTTGTAACTATATTTTCAGTATTTATAACATTTTCGCAAGTTTTATTTAAATCTTTACTTTGTGCTAATCTTTCCCTTAATATCTTTACTATTTCAGATTGATCACCAATTCTTAAAGTTTTAAATTCTGGTAATTTTATATAATCACCATTTTGAATGATAGTTTCTAAATCTGAAATTGCATTTATAAGTTTTTGTGCATTAGGATATGTAAAATCTAACTCTTTAAATGCCAATGATAAATCATTGTTTTCAATGGCAAGTTTTAATAACTCTTTAGGATTTTTTTTGATTTCATATCTATCCCATTGAGCATTAATCTCATCATCTTTTTCAAGTTCAGTAAGCTTTTCTTGAAAAGCCTTCCAATTTATAGAACCATTTAATAAATAAAAAGCATATTTATCATAAAGTTCAGTCATCATAAACTCAATTCTTAACATACTATCAATATAATTTTCATTTGATTTATCTAAAGAATTTAAACTGTTAATAACTTCATCAAATTTAAAAATTTTTGAGATATGAGCTTGTAAAACAGGATCATTTTTGATTTTTTCTAAAAGATTTAATGCAATATCTTTTATCTTTGCTTTTTCATCTATCCAATATGGTTTATATTGATTTATTTGGTAATAATCTTTTAATACTTTTTTATTGATTAAGAAAGTTGAATAATCTTTATCTAAAAGTCTTTTTATATTTTGTTCAAAAGAAATTTCTTGTTTATCTTTATTTTGTTCTTCTAAAGTGTCTGAAAATATAAAATTATTTATTAAAAATATAGAAACAATAATAAACTTTAGCCTATTCATAAAACAGTCTCCAATTCTTATATGTAAATTCAAAGTTTGTAAAATATCTAAAAAATCATTAAAAATTGCAATAAAAAAATATATTTTATTATGAATTTAAGAATATATTAAAATCATGACAAATGTACTATCTTTTTATAGGGTATTTTATATCTTGTTCTATTTTCATCATATGCACATTTTACTTGATATTCAACCATTTCTTCAAAAGGCTTCAAAAAATTTCCTAAAAAATCATTTGAAATTTCTTCCATTTTTTGGTTATTTAATTGTTCTAAAACACAAAGAGTCGATTCAATTGTAGATAAACAATATTGATTTGGTTGAGTTTTTATTTTAAATTGTGATGATTTATCATGTTCAAAACTTATCTTTTTTAGATTTTGTAGATTCTTGCTAAGTCTTAGTATCTTTTTTGAACAAGGCCAAGTTGAATCAATAATAAATATCAAAGATTTTTTTTCATTTGGTAATTTTTGTGTATTTAATTTTATACTATTTGTATCAGGATATAAAACATAAGCTTCATAATCTTCATTTTTTAAAAGTTCATTTACTCTTTTATGATTTGTAAAATCAATTCCAACATGTAACTCACAATTTTCTAAGGAGTTATTTGTCATATGTCCTGTACCATTTTTTGTTTTTCTAAACTCTTTTGGATGCATCAAAATGACAAATTTTGTATTTGTTTTTATTGGAGTTATTAGATGTTCACAAATGCAAGAAGATTTTGGTCTATAACATTTATAACAGATTTCTCTAGGATTCTCAATTTGCAATATTTATACTTTCTTATGGGCTTTTTTCTATTTAATTTGATATTATATTATTAAAATTTTTAAAGGCTGATTTTGGAAATAATACAAAGAGATACCAATTTTGCAAAAGCATTTTATTTTTTTGCATTTATATTTTTAGTTGTTTATGCTTTAAATAGTTTAAGCTCAATTTTAACACCAATTGCAATAGCTATTTTGATTTGGTTTTTGATAAATGCATTAGCTTCTCAAATCAAAAAGATACCTTTTTTAAGCCCAAAAATAGCCAATACTATTGCTATCCCTTTATCTTTGATTTTAATAGTTTATTTTATGATAGAAATAGGTAGTTTTATAACTTCAAGTATGATGGAATTAAGTTCAAGTATTTCTCAGCTTGATGGAAAAGTAAATGCTTTAATTGCAAAATTAACGCTTATGACATCTATTGATTTTACGACTCCTTTACAAAAGTTTTTCCAAGAATTTAGTCTTTCTAGTGTAATAAATAAAGTTATTGCTGCTTTTAGTGCAATTTTTTCAAATCTTATACAGATATTTTTATATGTACTTTTTTTATTGATAGATCAGCAATTTTTTAGGGCAAAATTGGATGCACTTTTCCCTAAAAAAGAGAATAATGAAAGAGTTGAACATATTTTAACTTCTATTTCAAAAGGAGTAAGGACTTATATTTTTATAACAACTTCTATTAGTTTAATCACAGGTTTTTTAACTTATTTGATTTGTGAAATGTTCTCTTTACAAGGTGCAGTTTTATGGGGATTTATTGCTTTTGTTTTAAATTTTATTCCAACTATTGGAAGTATTATTGCAGTTTTAATTCCAACCATTTTTGCTTTAATCCAATTTCCTTTAATATCAGATGTTCTATTTTTAGCTTTATCTTTAGTTGTAGTTCAATTTGTAATTGGAAATATAATTTATCCAAAACTTATGGGAAATAAATTAAATATTTCTCAGTTTGTTGTTATTTTATCTTTGGTTATTTGGGGTGCTATGTGGGGAACTATTGGAATGTTTTTATCAGTTCCTTTGATGATGATTTTATTGATTATTTTATCTCAGTTTGATAGTACAAGAAGTTTAGCTATTTTAATTTCAGGTGATGGTACAATTTTTGATAAGAAATAGAGCTTATTCTTTATTTCTTACCGTGACCTGTATTCCCAAAGTTTGCTCTATCTAAAAATTCATCAAAGTTTTTTCCACCAAGATTATAAGCTTTTCCAAACCCAAAAACAGCTTCTCCATAAAAAGGAGTAAATTCAAAAAGATAAAAATCTCCCATTTTATGAAGCATTGTTATCATCTCATTTCCAAATTTTTTACTAAATTGCTTTAATATCTCTTTTTCTTCATTTGTATTTTGTTCTAATCTTTTAGTTGTACACTGAATTGATACTCTTTTTTTTGCAAAGATATTTTTACAATCTTGTTCATCTTCACAAAAAAAGATTGAAGAGTTTTGATTTTTTGTTAAGTTTGAAGAGTGTTTTGCCATCAATGATAAATAAACATAATATTTATGATTTATTTTTACAAATGGAGCATAAGATGAAAAAGGATTTCCTTTATCATCTAAAGAGCTAATAGTCAAACTTTTTATTGGTTCTAAAAATTCATCTAAACTGTTTATCATAATTGTTCCTGCCATAAAAGTTCTAATTTAACATTGTAAATATCACTTCTTTTTGGTTTTATAAATAACTCTTCGATTGGAAAATTTGAACTTAAATTAGTAGAGTTGATTTTTTCAATTTCATTTTCAAGCATTGTTTTTAAACTGTTTCTTTGTTCTTCCAATTGATTTATTTCATTTTGTACATATTTAACATCATTTTTTTCTTTTAAGATTTTTGTAGCTCCTCTTGCACTGGTTGCTACTTTTCCAAGAGTTGTTGCTGTTGAACTTTTTCCAAAAAATGCACCTAAAATAGAAGTTCCTATTGAAATTATTGTATCAGTTGTTGTTGATGTTGCTTGTTGTTCTTCTCGTTCAAGTTTCTCATAAAGTTTTGATAATTTATTTTCTATTGAATCATTCTCTTTTTGAAATTTTATTTGAAGTTTTTCAACTTCTAAATCAATTTTTTCATTTAATCTATCTTGTAATCTAATTTTAAAATCACCTAAACTTTCATTTTGTTTTGAAGTAAGTTTTAACTCATCATTTTTATAAAGTGTAAGTTTAGAATTTCTATATATGTAATCAACAAAATCTTTCTCAATAGCTTTTAATTCTTTTTCACTTTGAATAAAAGTTGGTAATTCATAATAGTGTGAATTTGGTCTCTCTTTTGTTTCAAAATTAGAGTTTTCTACTTCTTCTTTTTCATCAAAGTTTATATTTTTCATTTCTTCATCTAAATATATTTTGCAAGTTTCTGTTGTTTCTAAATCTATATTTTTAGTGCTGTTTATATAATGAATATCACAAGAACAAATTAAATAAGGTTGTAAATAATAAGCACTGTTTTGAGAACCATAAAGATATTTTTCATTTAGATTTGATGTAATTATAGGTTTAGAAATCCCTTTTTCTATATTTATTTGAGTAATTGTATCTTCATTTTTTTCTTCTTTTTTAGAAGATGAATTAGTTCTTTTATTACTCATTAGTTTTTTTATTCCATCTTTTGGAATAGGACCTTTTAGATAAGATAAAGCCCATCTAGTTTGAAAGATTTTTATTCCATCTTCATTTATATTTTTAAGAATAAAATTTCTTTTTTCAAGACTAGATATAAGATTCATTATCTCATCTTTATCTAAATTTCCTTCATTTGCACTACTTAATCCATCTATTACTTTTTCTTTATCTTGTTTTGTTTGAAGTCGTCCTATAAACCAAGTTCCAATATTTGCTAGACCTTTATAATCAATATCAACAGGATTTTGAGTAGATAAAATAATTCCAATACCAAAACTTCTTGCTTGTTTTAGTAGAGTAAGCATTGGTTGTTTTGATGGTGGATTTGCATTTGGTGGGAAATATCCAAAAATTTCATCCATATAAAGTAGGGCTTTAAGTGAAGTAGTTCCTTCTTGTCTTCTCATCCAAGAAACCATTTGATTTAAAAGAAGACTTACAAAAAACATTCTTTGGCTATCGTTTAGATGCGCAATCGAAAAAATAGAAACTTTAGCTTTTCCATTTTCATCATAAAGTAGGTTTGAAATATCTAAAGTTTCGCCCTCTATCCAAGTTTTAAAAGATGGATTTGCAATAATTGTGTTTAATTTCAGTGCAAGTTTTAATCTCTCACTTTGAGCAAAAAATGTCTCTAAATCAAAAATTCCAATTTTTGCAAATGGTGGAGTAACTATCAAAGTGATTAGTTCTTCTAAAGTTAAATCTTTACTTTGAGTAAAATAGTTCATAAAAATTGAAGAAATTAATATTGATTCTTTTGAAGATGAATCATTTTGTTCTGCAATTAAAGATAAAATAGATGAAACAGTTGAATTTACAAGTGAAATTAATAAATCATTATCTTCTAAAACCTCTTTTGAAGGAGCTTTAAATGATGATAAAATTGATATTTGAACACCTGCATTGCTTCCTGGAGTATAGATAGTAAAATCAGCAGAATTTTTTAATTTTTCAATTCTTGAAGAGTTTTGAAAATCATTTTCAAGTCCAGTTTTCCAAAGATTTGCAGTGTTTATTGCAAATTCTTTTAACGTTTGTCCATTATTTTGAGCATCTTGTTCTTCAATCCAAGGTTCAAAATCACTTCCTTGTAGATTTGGAAAAGTAAGAAGTAAGTTTGTCATATCACCTTTTGGGTCAATAATAATTGAAGGAATATTATCAATAGCAGCTTCTTCTAATAAGGAAATACCAAGTCCAGTTTTTCCACTTCCTGTCATACCAATAATTGCAGCATGTGTTAATAAATCTTTGTTTTTATAGACTAAAGGAACAAAACTATTTTCAACTTTTTGTTTTCCTATATAAAAAAGTTTTAACTTTTCATAGTCAATTGTACTATCCATAATAGACCTTTTTTCAAATTAAGTTCATTTATTATATCAAAAAAAAAGTGAATGCCAATTTGACATTCACTTAAAAAAATAGAAATAAAAAATACTATTTATTATTTTCTTGACTATTTTCTTGAATTTTCTCTTTTTCTTTTCTCTTTGCTTTCATTTTATTAAGTGCAAGCTTTCTCATATCAGCTGTTGTGTCTAATTCATCCATAATTTCTAAACCAAGTAAAGTCTCAATACAATCTTCTAAAGTTACAATTCCTTCTGTTTGATTGTATGAATCATGAACAATAAACATATGCTCTTTTTTTTGAATGAACATATTCAAAGCTTTTGCAACATGTATATTTTGATGAAGTGAAAAAACAGGTTTCATAATATCTTCAAGATTTTTATCACCTTCTGTTAAAGCTTGTTTAAAAATTTTTTTAGTTAAAACAATTCCTACAATATTGTCAATATTACCTTCATATACGGGAACTCTTGAAAATTTAAATGTTCTTTTATCTTCTACAATATCTTTTATTAAACTATTTTTTTCTATTGCATAAACAACAGAACGAGGAGTTAAAATATCTTTTAACTTTATACTATTTAAAGTAAGTGTATTTTCTATTATTTGAGATTCTAAATCTCCAATAATTCCTTCTTCTTCACTTAAAAGTGTAGAGTGGATTAACTCTTCTCTTGAAATAGAATCGTTTGATTCTTTTCCAATTTTATTAGTAACGAATTGAGTTATTATAATAATTGGATAAGTAATAAAAATAAAAAAGTTTATAATTCTTGGTGCATAAGGAGCTAATTGCTTCCAATAAACTGCTCCAATTGTTTTTGGAATAATTTCAGCAAAAAATAGAATCATAAATGTTAAAACAATTGAAACAATCATAACTAAACTACTATTTCCTTCAAAAACATTTTGAGCTTGAACTCCAATTGCAGTTGCTCCTAAAGTATTTGCTATAGTGTTTAAAATAAGAATTGAAGCAATAGATTTATCAATATCTGTTTTTAATTTTTTTAATAATTTTCCAGCAGTAGGATTATTTTTTTCTAAAACTGAAATATAAGAAACATTTGTGGATAAAAGAATAGATTCTAAAATAGAACATAAAAATGATGTACCAATAACAGCAATAAATAGTAAGATTAAAATTTCCATTTTTTCTCACTTTTAACTAAACTTTGCCTCGGGGAATTATCTTCCAAGCAGGACTCCTTTTTTAAATCGATATAATTTGTAACTAATAATATCAAAATAAACTTAATAAATAAATTTTTTTTTGAAAAAAAATGATTTTTTATAGTATAATAAGCTTAATAAACAAGTTTTTATTATAAGGAGGTTATCATGGAATATGGATTAATACCAAAAATAGATCAGTATAGTGATAATAAAGCTTTAGAAATGCAAAAAGTTCAACCTTCTTCAAATTCATCTGAAATTAGAGATAAAGAGAATTTAAAGCAAATACAACAAGAAACTATAGTAAAAGCAAAAGAAGCTTCAGATGTAAAAGAAGCAAAAAATGAAACAACAACTTCCTCAAATAAATTTGAAGTTGTTTTATCTAATACAAACTTTGGATACAATGTCTCTTCAAAAGATTTTTATGTAAAAGTATCTCGTGGTAGTGTTGAAAATCAATATCCTACAGAAGAAATGATGAAGATGAAAGCATATATGCTGAATTTAAGTGAGGAAGCTGTTACAGCTTAGAAAAATCAGGTAGAGTTTTACTACCTGATTTTTTTATTTAATTCTAAAAGTATCTCTTTTGCTTTAAAGTATTTTTCTTTTTCTTCAAAATCTACTGTATCTAAAAGTGGAATATATTTTTCAAAAGCAATCCAAACTTTTTTGTGACTTTCTGGTCTTTTTTTGATATAAAAAAGAGCAAGTGCAGTTGCTCCATTTATTAAACCTTTTAATACAAGTGATTTATTTATTTCGCCTTGTTTTTTATAAAAATTCCAATCATCTTCAAGTAATTCATGAGCTTCAACAAAATAGCTATTTTCTATTGCAAAAATAAATCTATCAATTGCTGTTTTTTGATTGAAAATATTATAATCTATTTTCATTTTTCATTTATCTCTTTGTCAAGATAGTAACCTGTATAAGAACCTGAGTTTTTATGATTTTGTGCTAAAAATTCTGGAGTTCCCTCATCTACAACTTTTCCACCTTTATTTCCACCTTCAGGTCCAATATCTATAACCCAATCAGAATTTTTGATAACATCAAGATTATGTTCAATTACAAGCACAGAATTTCCAAGTTCTACTAGGTGATGTAATACTTTTGTTAATCTATCAACATCAGCAAAGTGTAAACCAGTAGTTGGTTCATCTAAAACATATAGAGTATTTCCAGTATCTTTTTTACTTAGTTCTTTACTTAGTTTAATTCTTTGTGCTTCTCCACCACTAAGTGTTACAGCATTTTGTCCTAAAGTTATATATCCAAGTCCAACATCACTTAATGTTTGAAGTTTTGCTTTTAGTTTTGGAACTTTTGCAAAAAACTCTAATGCTTCATCAACACTCATATTTAAAACATCAGAGATATTTTTACCTTTGTACATAATCTCTAAAGTTTGTGCATTATATCTCTGCCCATGACAAGCATCACATTTCACCATAATATCAGGTAAGAAGTGCATTTCTATTTTTATTTCACCTTCACCTTGACATTTTTCACATCTTCCACCTTTTACATTGAAAGAAAATCTTCCTATTTTATAACCTCTAAGCATTGCTTCTTTTGTTTTAGCAAATAAATCTCTTATATCATCCATAAGTCCAGTATAAGTTGCTGGATTACTTCTTGGAGTTCTTCCTATTGGGCTTTGGTCAAGGTAGATAACTTTATCAAGTTTTTCAAGACCTTCAATTTCAACACCATCGACTTTTTTTACTTTTTTTGCTCTATTTAAAAGTTCTTTTGCAACAGGAAGTAAAGTTTGAAGTATCAGTGAAGACTTACCACTTCCACTAACTCCTGTAATAGCACATAAGTTTTTTAGTGGAATTTTTACATTAAGATTTTTTATATTATTTATATTTACATTTTTTATTTCTATAAACTCTTCTTGGGGACGATTGTGAACATAATCAATCTTTTTTGTTCCTGTTACATATTTTGCAGTTAGAGTTTTTGCTTTATTCATCTCTTTTAAAGTTCCAGCAAAAACTATTTCTCCACCAAATTTACCTGCATTTGGTCCAATATCAACTATATAATCGGCTGCTTGAATAGTTTCTTTATCATGTTCAACTACAATAACAGTATTTCCTTTTTCTTGTAAGGCTCTTAAAGTTTTGATTAGTTTATTTGTATCTCTTTCATGTAAACCAATAGATGGTTCATCAAGTACATACATAACTCCTGTAAGTCCTGAACCAATTTGCGAAGCAACTCTTATTCTTTGAGCTTCTCCACCTGAAATTGTTCTTGCATCTCGTCCTAAAGTTATATATCCTAGTCCAACATCATATAAAAAATAAATTCTCTCTTTTATCTCTTTTAAAATAGGTGCTGCAATCATTTTATTTTGTTCATTTAAATAAGAGAAATTTTTTTCATCTTGGAAAAAAGCATGAGCTTCTTCAATAGGAATATTTAAAATATCAGGAATAGTTCTATTTGCTACAAAAACACTTTGTGATGAAGGTTTTAGTCTATTTCCATTACAAGCATCACATTTTTTTTCTGTCATGTATTCGCTCATCTCTTTTTCATCTTTTATCATATCATAAGCTAATTTTACTATCCCATCCCATTTTCGTACCAGTTTATGTTTTTTCCAAAAAAAAGTCACTTCATCAACAGTTCCATGCAAAATAGCTTTTTTTTGATGTTCTTCTAAAGATGCAAAAGGAATTTTAATATTTATATTGTTTTGTTCACAAAAAGCTAAAAGCATTTTAAAATAAAAACCTTTATTAAATCCGTAGATGATTTTAATAGCACCATTTTCTATTTCTAAATCTTCATCAATTACTTTTTTCATATCTAATGCGTATCTTATTCCTAAACCATCACAAGATGGACAGGCACCTTTTGGTGAGTTAAATGAAAAAGATAAAGGTTCAAGTGGTTCAAAAGAGATTTTACAATTAAAACAAGCCATATGTTCAGAATAATGTATAAACTTTTCAGTTCCTACTTCTTCATGGTTCATAATTTCAATTTCAAGTTCACCAAAACTCTCTTTTAAACCTTTCTCAACATCTTGAGCAATTCTTTCTTTATTTTCTTCTTTTACTGTAAGTCTATCTATTACAACTTTGATAGTATGCATTTGAGTTTTAGCTAATTCTATATCTTCATCAAGTCTTACCATAACTCCATCAACCATAGCTCTTACATAACCTTTGTTTTTAAGGCTTTCAAGTAAATCTGCAAAAGTTCCTTTTTTTCTATTTACTAAAGGAGCAAGTATTACGATTTTTGATTCATTTGGAAGAGATAAAACTTGATTTATAACATCACTTGCACTCATTTGAGAAATAGGTTGCCCACATTGGTGACAATGTTGTTTCCCAACTCTAGCATATAAAAGTCTAAAGTAATCATAAACTTCTGTAATTGTTCCGACAGTTGAACGAGGATTTTTTGAAGTTGTTTTTTGGTCAATTGCAATCGCAGGAGTTAAACCTTCTATTCTTTCAACATCAGGTTTTCCAACTTTATCCAAAAATTGTCTAGCATATGAAGAAAGAGACTCAATATATCTTCTTTGACCTTCTGCATATAATGTATCAAAAGCCAAAGTTGATTTTCCTGAACCACTAAGTCCTGTAAATACAATTAGCTTATTTTTTGGTATTTCTAAATTTATATTTTTTAGATTATTTTCTTTAGCATTAAATATTTTTATAGTATCTGTCATAGTTTTGCCTTTAAAATTTTGAAGCTGATATTATAGGATAGATATATATAATTGTCTATTAAAGGCATTTAGTTTATTAAGAAAAAAGATGCTATATAAAATATAATTATAAGTATATAAGGTATATGATGTTTTCATAAATAACTATATTACAAAGGAGATAATATGCATATTTATATAATTCATGGCTATTCTGCATCCGTTGAATCACATTGGTTTTCTTGGTTAAAAGAGAAATTAGAAGAAGAAAATGAAGTTACAATTATAGACTTACCAACTCCTCAAAATCCAAATTCAAAAGAATGGAATGACGCTTTAAAAGAACAAATTAAATTCATTGATAAAAATTCATTTTTTATAGCTCATAGTTTAGGTTGCATTAGTTTACTCAAGTTTTTATCAGAAAGCAAAATTGAAGAAAAAATTGCAGGATATATACTAGTTTCTGGTTTTAATGAATCTTTACCTAGTTTAAAACAATTAGATCATTTTTTAGAAAAAAGATTAGATTATAAAAAGTTAGAAAAAATAACAGATATTAAAATTGTTATTGGCTCAAATGATGATTATATTGTGCCAGTTGTATTGACACAAAGACTTGCTTTTTTATTAAGTGCAAATTTTATTTGTCTTGAAAAAGGAGGACACTTTTTAGATAGAGATGGTTATACTAATTTTCCTCTTTTATTATCAGAATTTAAAAAAATAAAATTCAATGAATAGAATAAGAATATATTAAATAAAGTTTTATTTTTTATATTCTTGTGTTCTAATTCGTCTTTGTATTTCTCTTTTTACAGCATTAATAGCGTATTTTTTATTTCCACCTGGAATACTTGTTACTATTTGTGAGTCACATTTTTCACAAATAAAATCAGTTTTTACAACTTCTGTATATCTTGTATGACAAGAACTTTCATCATATACTAATATTGAATCACATTTAGGACAATAACATTGAATATCAATTATTTCATCTTTTTCCCATTTCCATCTCCAATTTGCATCATAGATAAAATCTTCTAAATATTTAGTGTATTCTGCTTTTTTACTATTTGTAAGTAATAATAAAAAATTTATTATACTAACAAGTGCTAAAACAGAAATAATTAACAATAACCAGATAGGAAGAGAATATGAAGTTAATAACATATTATAACTCCAAATAGTACCAGTATAAATTAGTGCTAATAAATCAACTATATATTCATGAGTTTGAGGAATAAAGAATAAAGCAATAATACCTATTATCAGTGAAAAAAGAATAATAAGGCTTATTTTTATTTTTGAATTTTTTATTTGAATACCTTTTTTAGGTTAGATTTTTTCGAATTATATAGTATAGAGACTAAAAAATAAATTTCTGAATTAAAGACATTTATAATTTTTTATTAAAAAAGAATTTAAAGAAATAAAGAAATGATAAAATAAATAAAAGGAAAATAGCAAATGAAAAGAACTTCTTATGAAAAAGATAGCAATGGTGAATACGCAGAACTTTTCCTAAATGTAAGAGATTTCATAAAAATCTGTATAGGAAATGATGCAAAAGAAAAACATTGTGAAAATATAACAACACTATATTCAAAAGAGGGTGGATTTTGTTATATAAAAGTTAAAGAAAATTATATTCATATTGGTTGGTTTAGAGGTCGATATATAAATGATAAATACAACTTTCTTTTTGGAAAAGGAAAAACTATAAGAGGACAAAAAGTATATAAACTAGATAAAATCACAAGAGATTCTATAAAATATTATGTAAATGAGACTTCGATTTTTTTGTTTGGACATAATGGGTTGAAGAAATCATAAATTAGTTTATAAAAGAATAATATGAAATTTAACAAAAAGGTTATAAATGGATGTATATAAATTATTTCAAATAAAACTAAAGGAACACTTCCAAAAAATTTCTAATAAAAGAAGAGAATGTTGTCATCCCAATTGTAATAAAAAAGCAATAAAATCTCATACAGTATCAAAAGTTAGTAATCTTTTAAAAATATCTTTTGAAAAGCATGTATACCATATCTCAAATTCTATTTTTAATATAAATAATGATAGTTTGATAAATTTTAGAAAGATTGGTATAAATGAAGCTTCATTTTATCCCTTGTTTTGTGCAAAACATGATGCAAATTTATTTGAACCATTTGAAAAAAATAATATTTTAAAAATAACTCAGAAACATAGTTTTTTGTTGCATTATAGAATACTTAATAAAGCATTATATTTAAAAGAAATTCTTTATGATGCCTTTACAAAAGCAATTCATGATTTGAAAGAAAATGAGCAATTTATAAAAATAGAAGATTTACAAAACTATAAAAAATTTATAAATGAATTAACAAAAGAAGCAAGTATTATGGGGATAGAACCCAAAATGTTGATTCATCAAAAAGAAAATTTAGACAAATTACTTATAAAGCGTAATTATAAAAATCAAAGCTATTATGCAATAATTATTGATAAAATTCCTGAAATACAATGTTCTACAACTTGGATTCCTATTTTAGATTTTGATAATAATGAATTATTTGATTTGAATAACTATAATTTACATGTACCATCAATATCGATAGATATATTAGCATTTGAAGAAAAAGGGATTATATTATTTTCTTGGAATAGTGCTAATGAATATACATACAGTGAAGCTAATATTAAATTTATTAAATCATTGGATAACATTTTAAACACTGAAAAACCTATTGCAATATTACATTTAATATTTAGTTTTAGTGAAAATATATTTATTTCTCCTATTTGGTTTGATTCATTAGAAGAGAATAAAAAAGAAATATTAAAAGGAATACAAATTAAAGCTTTTGAGAAAATGAATATTCTAGAAGATTATAAAATTTTAGAAGATTTTGTTGATTGGAATGTAGTTGATATAAAAACAAATATAGAATTCTAAAAATAAAAAATTAAGCAAACAAAAGTTAAACTTTTATCAAACAATCGTTTGGATAAAATTATGGCAATCAAAAAAACATCAAAAGAAGAGATTTTAAAAGAATCAATAAAACTTTTTAAAATACGAGGATATTCAAATACTTCTATGGCAAATATAGCTGAGGCTTGTGGGCTTATCAAAGGAAGTATTTATCATCATTTTAAGAGCAAAGAAGAGATAGGTTTAGAGTCTTTAAAGTATATTCACAACTATTTTACTGAGTTTATTTTTTCTATTGCTTATAGAAGTGATTTAAGTGATAAGCAAAAAATAGAGCTAATAGTCAAAAAAACTGATGATTATTTTTTACATAGTGAGGGTGGTTGTTTACTTGGGAATCTAGCTTTGGAAGCAAGTAGTTTGAATCTTGATTTTAAAGAAGAGATAAAGCTTTATTTTACAGATTGGGAAAATGCTTTAATAAAAATCTTTGAGAACAAATACTCAAAAACTGAAGCTTCAAATCTGGCAAAAGAATATGTAGCTTTAACTCAAGGTGCCATAATGATGATGAATTTATACGATTCATCACAAAATTATCTAAAAGTAGGTGAAAAAATCATTAGTTTAATCTAATGGTTTTTTTTTATCTTATTTAAACAAACAATCGTTTGGTTGTTTAAATTTATTACAAAGGAAAAATATGAATTATTTTGAAAAATTTAAAGGGCAGGGTGTTGAACTTCCACCTAAATCATCTATATATGAAATTGCCTTTGCTTGGTTAGGTGGATTTATCTCTATATTTATTATTGGTTATTTTACAAAATTTTATGATAATCTTTTTGTTATGGGTTCTTTTGGAGCCTCATGTGTATTGTTATTTGGCTTTCCTAAAAGTCCATTTTCACAACCAAGAAATGTAATCTTAGGGCATTTTTTATCTACATTTATTGGATTAGTTTTTTTACATATTTTAGGAAATGAATATTGGAGTATGGCTTTAGCTTTGGCAACTGCAATTGCTGTTATGCTTGCAACAAATACAGTTCATCCACCAGCAGGTTCAAATCCTTTGATAGTGTTTTTATTGGGTGCAAATTGGGATTATTTGGTATTTCCTAGTTTAATAGGTGCTATTATTTTAGTTATAGTGGCTCTTTTTTATAATAATTTACATAAAAATAGAGCTTATCCACAATATTGGTTTTAAAGGTTTATTATGGAAATTTTTACACAAGAACATCTAATAGCAAGAGAAAAATATGGAACAACAAAACAAGCGGAGCTTATACTTGAAAATATGGATACAAGAACTCCAAATGATAGGATGATAAAATTTATTGAAAATATGAACTATTTTTTTCTAGCAACTTCTAGTAAAGATGGAAGAGTTAATGTAAATTTTAAAGGTACAAAATCAAAAAGTTTGATAAAATTTTTAGATAAAAATAGGCTAATTTTCCCTGATTTTGATGGTAATGGAATCTTACATTCAGTAGGTGATATTGAATCAAATCCACATGTTGGATTATTGATAATTGATTTTTTGAATGATATTAGAATAAAAATAAATGGTAAAGCTAAAATAATAGATGATAAAAATGAAATTATAAACTATTTAGATATCTTTGATTCTTTTAATTTTTCAAGATTGATTGAAGTGCAAATAGAATATATCATACCAAATTGTTCTGCAAACTTAAGTGTTGTAAGAAATTCGATTTTAAGATATTGACATTTATGTCAATATCTTTGATATTTAAAATTCAATTTCTTTAGGTGTTGATAAATTTGTATCAACAATTTTTAAAATCATTTCTTCATAAGACATATTTTCATTTATAAAAAATGCTTTATAAAAATAACCTTCATCAAGACTTGGCATAAAATCAGCTGCTAAAAAATGAAAAATACCATTGAAACTCATTTTTATATCAATTTTACCAATACTCTTTCCACCCAAAGCCCTAAAAGAGTTTATTGCAATTGAAGATACTTCTTTTCTGATTTTTTTATCAGTTATAGCTATAATTTCTTCTAAATTACTCTTTCTTGCATCAAAATCTAAAATCTTGTGACCATTTTTATTTTTGCAAGCAATGATTTCAACAGGTAAAATCATTAAAATGTTTTTTGATTTATTTTCTAAAATAGAAACGCTATATTCTTTCCCTGATAAATAATTTTCTACTAAAGTACGAGATTTTTGATTATTATAAATATCCAAAACCTTTGCTTGGTATTTTTTAAAATCAAAAACTACTGATTGGGCATTTATATCTTCTGGATTATTCTTTTTTTCAGGTTTTAAAAACAAAGGAAAAGTTACAGGAAGTAAACTTTCTATTTCATGTTCATTTGGTTGTGTTGTAAAAAAATTTGCTGTGTTTATGTTCTCTTTTTGTACAATTTGTTTTGCAAGATTTTTATCATATTCATTTTCAAAAGCATTTTTATTTGATGAAATATAATCAATATTATGTTTTTTTAGATAATCTGAAAACCAAATTTTTTCTTTTTTAAAATTAAAATATTTAATACGAGAAAATACCAAATCAGGTTTTTTTGTTATTAATGTTTTTAAATCATCTTCATTTTTTATAGTAGTAACTAAAACTTTTTCATAGTTTTTAGATAATATCTCCAAAATTAATTCTACATTTAAATCATCTTTCATATCTGTTTTTGTTAGAGAATTTGGAGTTGTTACAATCTCTATATATTTATTGATTTTAGAAAAAGGTTTGATAATAAAAACTTTTTGATCACTAAGAGTATTATTTTGTATTATCATTTCGATATATTAAAATATCTTTTTTGCATATTTTGTCCTTGTTAGGTAGTTTTTCATGATTAAGTAGTTTATTTTTGATTGAAAGGACTACCTAAAGTTATCTAGGGTAGCGTAAATAGTATTAATTACATATTTGTATTTTTTTTTTGAATATTTAATATATACAAAAAAATTGGATAATTTTTAAATTGCTTGAATAAAGGCAAATAATCATAAAATAGCACAATTCAAATATAACATAATCAAAGGACTTTCTATATGCCATTTTTAAAACTAAATCTTTTAGCCCAATTAAATAAATCTTTAGTTGAAAATGATTATATAAATCCTACTTTGATTCAAGAAAAAGTGATTCCTCTTATTTTAGAAAAAAAAGACATCATAGCTAAAGCACAAACAGGAAGTGGAAAAACAGCAAGTTTTGTTTTACCTCTTCTTCAACTTTGGGCAAATGAAAATTATGAAGGAAAAGCAAAAATAAAAGCTTTGGTTTTAGCTCCAACAAGAGAATTAGCTTTACAAATTTCTTCTAATTTTGAAATGTTTTCAAAATATTTGGCAAAAAAACCAAAAATTGTTAGCGTTATTGGTGGTGAAAATCTTGGTCAACAGCTTTTAGATATTCAAAAGGGTTGTGATATTGTAGTTGCGACTACTGGAAGATTGGTTGATATTATAAATAAAAAACAATTAGATTTATCAAAATTAGAGTTTTTTATTTTAGATGAAGCTGATAAAATGCTTGATTTAGGTTTTGAAAAGGAATTGGAAATTCTTTTGGAAATGATACCAACAAATAGACAAAATCTTCTTTTTTCTGCAACATATCCTACAAAAATTCAGAATATTATTTCAAAAATTACAAAAAAAGCTATTGAAGTATCTATTGATGAAATGCCAACTGTACAAAAAATAAATCAAAGAGCAATAGCTGTGAATATTGAGAATAGAAGTCCTCTTTTAAGGTATCTTATATCAACAAATAACTGGGAACAAATTTTAGTTTTTATGGCAAATAAAAGAGCTTGCGATAATATTGCTTTTAAATTTAGAAAATATAATTTTGATGCTCTCTCTTTTCACGGTGATTTATCTCAAGAAGAAAGAAATGAAACTTTAAAAGATTTCAAAAATAAAAAAATAAAGATTTTATTTGCCACAGATATTGCAGCACGAGGACTGCATATAGATGATATAAGTTGTGTTGTAAATTTTGATTTACCAAGAGCAACAGCTGATTATATACATAGAATAGGAAGAACAGGGCGTGCTGGTAAAAGTGGAGAGGCTATATCTTTTATAGGATTAAAAGATTTTGAGCATTTTGCATTAATTGAAAAAAGATGTAATATTAAGTTAGAAAAAGAACAAATTGAAGGTTTTGAACTTATTGGTACACCTCAAAAAATAGAATCTACCGCACCTAAAAAAGGGAAAAGAAAAAGTAAAAAAGATAAACTAAGAGAGCAGAATTTAAAAGATTAATTCTTTTAAATTAATTTCTCAGGCTCGTGTAAATAATATCCTTGTGAATAATCAATATCTAATTTTTTAACACATTCATATACTTCTTTGTTATGTACAAATTCAGCTACTGTTTTTATATTTAAAGCTTTTGCAAAAGTTACAATAGTTTCAACTGTTAGTTCTAAATTTTTATCTAAATGAATATTTTTTATTAAAGAACCATCAATTTTAATAATATCAATATCAAGTTTGATTGTATATTCAAAGTTTGAGTAACCAGTACCAAAATCATCAATTGCTATTTTACAACCTATTTTTTTTGCATTTATTATAAAATTATTTACTTCTTGAAACTCTTCAATACCTTCTGATTCTACAATTTCAAAGGTGATTTGCTTTGCAGTTTTTGTTTTTGAAATAGTATTAAAAATTGAGTTCATTGTATAACTATCTTTTAAATCTTCTAAAGTTAAGTTTAGAGTAAATTCAATATTCGTATCTTTAAAATAATTACAAGCTTTTTTTACTAATTTTCTTGTCATTGATAGATAAAGTTTTGCTTTTTTTGATGCTTCTAAAAATCTAAAAGGTGATAATATAGTTCCATCTTCAAGTTGTATTCTCATCAATGTTTCATACTTTATTTCATTTGTTTTGTTATTTACTATTTTTTGTCCATATACTAAAAGATTGTCTTTTAAAAGAGCATTTCTTAGATTTTTGATTAGTTGCCTATTTTCTTTTAGTTTGTCATAAATATTCATATTTTCATCTAAAAATAAGATATTTTTATTGTTTTCTTTTGCAACACGAAGTGCAAATTCTGCTCTTGTTAATAAATTATCACTAATAAGTTCATTACTACATGTACAAGCAACCCCAATTGAAATAGTTAAATAAAAATTATTTTCATTTACATGTATTGGTTCAAAATTTATATTTTTTAATAGAGTATTACAAACTTTTTTTAATTCATTTAAAGAAAAATTTCCAAAAGCTAAAAATACAAAAATATCATTTGAAATTCTATAAATATTTAAATTTGTAGATTTATATTTTAGTAAATTGTTAGCAAACTCTTTTAAGAGCAAATCACCTATTTCAAAGCCATAAAAATCATTTATATTTCTAAATCTATCTATGTTAATTATTGCTATTTTAGGATTAATTAAGGTCTTTAAATCTTTTAATAATTTTTGTCTATTGTCTAATGATGTAAGTTCATCTAAAAATTGTTCTTGAATGATTTTTTCTTTTTCAAAAAGCTGAGTTATATCATGTCTAATTGCAATATATTCAAGAATATTATGGTTATTATCCATAATTGGAATTATTGTTGTATCAACATAATAAGGTTCACCATCTTTTCTTTTATTGGTAATTATCCCTCTAAATATCTCTTTATTTAATAGAGTATTCCACATATCTTTGAAAAATTCTTTTGTCATACTTGGATGACGAATGATATTGTGACTTTTACCTATAAGTTCTTCTTTTTTATATCCAGAAATCTCACAAAATCTATCATTTACAAAAGTAATAATTCCCTTATTATTTGCTTTTGAGACAATAGAACTCTCATCAATAGCATTTTTGTATTCATTTAATAAAAAAAGTGTATCTAAAAGTTTTTCTTTATCAACATCACTATTTTCAATAATTTCATTAATTTTATGTATATATTCTCTTTTTTGAGATATTAAGATATTTTGTTTTTCTAACTCTTTTTCTAATCTTTTTATTTCATCTAGTTTTTTCCATTTTGCAAAAAAAACTTCTCTTCCTTGAAATATTATTTTTTTTAAAAATGTTTCAACATAAAAATTTTCATTTTTGATTGTTTTATGCAACCATTCAAATTTTATAAAATCTTTTTCTTGGCACTCATTTAAAAGGTTTTGAAATTTAATAGATGAAACTTGATTATCTGCTTGATATAAAGGAGAAATTTGAGAATGATGCATAGATTTTATATCATTTTTTGATAATAAACCAAGCGTTTCAATAGCAGATTGATTACATTCTATAAAATAATCTTTATCAAAGATAATTATTGGATCATCACAAAATTCAAAGATATTTTTATAGAAATAATCCTTCTCAAACATTAATTTCTCCATTTTTTTATAAGTATTAATTATATAATTAATTGATTTAATTTTCTTCTTTTTTTAATTCTTTATATGTTTCTATTGTTTTTATTATTTCATCTTGTGATTAGTTAAAAAGTATTTATCAACATATGTAAATGACAAAATGAATTAAATATAATACTATTCGAGAAAAAAAGGAATATGTATATGAGTGAAAATTTTAGAGCCCATATTTTAGTTATTTTAGCAACATTATTAATTGCGGGTTCATTTATAGTCTCAAAAAAATTAGCAGGTATTATTGATCCAATTTCATTAACACTTTTACGGTTTGTTTTTGCCTCAATAGTGTTAGCCCCTATCATTTTTATAAAAGAAAAATATAGAAGTAAAGTAAAAGAAACATTTAAAAGGGCTTTAGTTATCAGTCTGTTTTACTCGTTGTATTTTATTGGTTTATTCAAAGCTTTAGAGTACACCACCGCTTTAAATACAGGCACACTGTTTACTTTGGTTCCTCTTTTAACTGCATTTTTTGCCATTTTTGTGTTTAAACAAAGCATCACACTTTTTCAGTTTTTGGTATATGTAGTTGGAATAGTTGGCACATGTATGGTTGTATTTAAAGGGGATTTACAACTGTTTTTAAATTTTACATTAAACTATGGGGATATTATATTTTTATTTGCAATTATCTCTATGTCTTTATATTCAATTAGTGCAAAATATTTTTATAAAAAAGATGATGAAGTGTTGGTTTTAACCTTTATGACTCTAATTGGTGGTATTATTTGGATGGGCTTAGCTTTGGTGTTGTTTAATATCCCTTTACAATGTGAAAAAATAAATGGTAATCTATTTTTAGATATGAGTTATTTAGCAATTGCTGCAACGTTGTTTACTGTGTATTTAAATCAAAAAGCAACGGTGATTTTGGGTCCTAAAAAGATTATGGCTTATATTTACACAAGTCCTGCGGCAGTTGCTTTGTTGATGTATCTGTTTTATGCACAAAGCATAAGTTTCTGGATTTTTATAGGCATTATCATATCTTCAATGGCAACTTTCATCCTTTTATTGAAAAATTAAGCTTTAAATCTTCCCAAAGTAAGATAAAGGAGATTATATTGTAGGGTATTAAAGAATATTAGCTTTCTTTTTTAACTCTTTTCTAATACGACTCAAATGAGTAGGTGAAATACCCAAATATGATGCTATATAGTGTTTAGGAATTCTTTTTATGATATTTTTAAACTCTTCATTGAATTTTTCATATCTTTGTTTAGCATTGTCAAGAACAAGAGATGAGCTTATATCATCTCTTTCTAACACCCAATGTTTTTCTAAATAAAAAATATGGAAAAATTTTAAATCATCATATTTCTTTAAAAGTTTTCTATATTTATCATGATTAATATCTATGACCGTTGAATCTTCCATAGCTTGAACTACTGCATTTATGGGTTTTTTATATAATAGTGCAACCATTGGTCCATAAAATTTAGTTTCCCAGAAAAACTTTTTTGTATATTCTTCTGCCTTTTCATTAAATGAAAATGTTCTAAATAAACCTTTATATACATACGAAAAGGCATCTACTTTATCATAAAGTTCAAAGGCATATTCATTTTTTTTTATTTCTTTTATTGTGCATATATTTTTAAAATCTTCCCAAGTCTTGTCTGAAAGTGGATAATAAGAATCCAAAGTTTTTTTAAGTGAATTAAATATTTGTTCTGTACTTGTATCCATAAATCATCTTTAATATTTTAGAAAGGATATTGTAAATTTATTAAAAAATCAACATAGGTATATGACAATATTTAATAATTTTGATAATCTATATCAAAAAAAAGGATATTTTATGTCAAAAACACTTTATGCACATATTTTAATTTTATTTGCAACATTTATATCAGGAGGATCATTTTTAGTATCTCAAAAATTATCAGGAGTAATTAATCCTATATCAATTAATTTATTAAGATTTTTAATAGCAACATTAACTTTGCTGCCTTTTATATTTTTAAGAAAAGAGTATAGAATAAAACTTATTTCAACTTTTAAAAGAGCATTTATAATAAGTTTTTTTTACACATCATTTTTAATAGGAATGTTTATCTCTTTAGAATACACAACGGCTTTAAACACTGGAGCAATATTTACCCTTGTACCTTTACTCACTGCCTTATTATCAATAATATTTTTTAAACAAAAAATTCCCAAAAAACAATATATAGTATATCTCTTTGGAATTATTGGAACTTGTATTGTAGTATTTAAAGCAAATTTACAACTTCTTTTGTCACTTACTTTAAACAAAGGAGATATATTTTTTCTTATTTCAATTTTATTTATATCTATGTATTCAATTTGTGCAAAATATTTTTATAAAAAAGATGATGAGTTACTTGTTTTAGTTTTTATGACATTAGTTGGTGGTTGCATTTGGATGTCATTTGCTTTGATTATCTTTAATGTGCCTTTACAATGGGATAAAATCAGTAGTGATAATTTTGTTTCTTTAGGTTATCTTAGCATACCTGCAACTTTAGTTACTGCATATCTATATCAAAAATGTACAGTGATTTTAGGTCCTAAGAAAATTATGGCTTATACTTATTTAACTCCAGCTTCAATTGCTCTTTTAATGGCTTTGTTTTACTCTCAAACTATTAGTTTATTGATTTGTTTTGGGATAATAATCTCTTCATTAGCTACAATAATTCTTCTTTATAAAAATTAGGAATAATACATGTTTTTACCTAAAGAAGAATAGATTATTTTAACAAATAGGAATATAAATTTTTAGAAATAATAAAATAAATAGCCAAAAAATAGATATTTTTTTATAAAAATTATATTTCACCCTTTTTTCACCCTTTTTTTTTATATTATATTTTGAGCAAAGACGAAGGAGAAAAAGTGTTAAAGAATGTCTCAATAAAATTAAAATTGATTTTATCATTTTTATTAATTATTATAATAATATCTATACTGGGATTTTATAGTAATTATTCAATTAATAAATCAAGTAATGGGTTTGTGAAATATAAAACATCATCAGAAAAAAGTATTCTAATTGAATCAGTGCAAATAAAAATACTATTGATAAGAAATATAGTAAACAAATACATTAGAGTCCAATTAGAAGAAGGTATTCAGAATTTTGATAAATTAATGGAAGAAGAATTGCTTTTAATAAAAAAGTTTGAAAAAATTACAAATGATTCAAATTTAAAAAGCAATGAAAAAGTTAAAGTTTTATTAAATGAATATAAAGTAAATTTTGATTTAATCATAGAAATTTTCAAAAATATGGACTATATCAAAAAGAATTTTGCTAGTCATAATAAGGTTTTGAATAAAAATTTGGATTTTCTTGCCAGTGAATTTCATAAAAGAAATCAAGTAAATAATTATCATATATTCAGACTTGATTAAAAATTTAGGTAATTATATACGATATTACACAAAATACTTGATATCTATGTAAATAAATACTATTATTCTCCTATAAAAACATTTGGAGTATTACATGATTAATAAAGATTTTAACTCAATATTAGATTTAATAAACGCTTTCCCTGATGAAGAAACTTGTATTAAACACCTAGAAGAGTTAAGATGGAATGGTTATGTAATAAGTCCATTTGATAGAACTTCAACAGTTTACGAGTGTTCTAATGCTAGATATAGATGTAAAAATACTTCAAAATACTTTAATGTAAAAACTGGAACTTTATTTGATAACACTAAAGTTAAACTTCAAAAATGGTTTATAGCTATTTGGCTTGTAACTTTTCATAAAAAAGGTATATCTTCTTTACAGTTAGCAAAAGATATTAATGTAACACAAAAAACAGCTTGGTTTATGCTACAAAGAATTAGAGCTTGTTATGATAATGACCTAGATAACACAGTAGAAGCAGATGAAACTTATGTGGGTGGTAAAAATAAAAATAGACACCAAGATAAAAAAGTACCAAGTTCACAAGGTAGAAGTGCAAAAGATAAAACTCCTATTGTTGGTATAGTTGAAAGACAAGGTAAGCTAAATGCAAATGTAGTTGAAAATGTAAATTCAGAAACATTGACAACTGAAATTATAAGAAGTGTAAAACATACAGCGAGTTTATATACAGATGAATGGTTAGGATATAAAGGTGTATCAAAAATATATAATCATTCAATAGTTAAACATAATCAAGGAGAATATGTAAATGGTAGAGTTCATACAAATACTATAGAGGGATTTTGGTCATTATTAAAAAGAGGTATTGTAGGTATCTATCATTTTACATCTAAAAAACATCTTCAAAGATATGTAGATGAACTTGTATTTAGATATAACACTAGAAAAATAAGTGAATCAGGAAGATTTAATTTGTTTCTAGCAAATACAGAAATTAGAACAACTTATAAAGGATTGATTAATGGGTAAAGTTTTAACAGCAGAATATAAAGGTGAATTAGAAATTGGAGAAATGAAAATACCTTGTGCGGTATTAGAAGATGGAACAAGAGTTTTGAACGAAACAAATATTATCAAAAATTTTGGTTCAATGGGTGGTAAAAACTATAAACTAAGGGATAAAAATGAAAATGGACCTTTACCTCTATTTATAGCTTCAAAAGCATTAGAACCCTTTATTTATGGTATTTTTGAAGAAGAGGACCTTAAACCTATAGAATATACAACAGATGGTAAAAATGTATTAAAAGGATACGGTGCAACTATATTACCTAAAGTTTGTGAAGTATGGCTAAAAGCAAGAGAACAAAATACATTACAAGCTTCACAATTACCTAAAGCAATGAAAGCAGAAATATTAATGCGTTCACTTGCAATGATTGGTATTACTGCTTTAGTTGATGAGGCTACAGGTTATCAATATGATAGAGAACGATTTGAATTACAAAAGATTTTAAAAGCATATATCGCGAGTGAAATACTTAAATGGCAATTAACTTTTACTGATGAATTTTATAAAGAAGTATATAGACTTTGGGGACTTCCTTTTATTCCAAAATATATTAAAAATAAACCATCTTTTATAGGTGCAATTACTACCAAGTATGTATATGATGTATTACCTGATGGAGTAGTAGAAAAAATTAGAGAAGTAAATCCTAAAACAAATAAAGGATATTGGAAATATAAATTTCATCAATTTTTATCAGAAAACATTGGAAGAGAACATTTAAAAAAACAAATAATAGAAACAACTTTAATTATGAGAATGTCAAAAACAAAAGAAGAATTTATTAAAAAGTTCAATGAAATGTATGGCAAAAATTTGCAATTAGAATTAGATTTTGGAGAAGATGATGAATTGATAGAAATTGAACCAAAAAAATCTAAATTTAATAAAAACTTAGAAAAAGCGCTTGAATTTAATCCAGATAAAGAAAAGAAACCTAAAGTTGAACAAGGTAAACTTTTTTAATAAGTCCATTTTTGGACTTATATTTTTTTAGGCTTAGGTGTAATATTGTATATAGTTACCAAAATTTATTGTATGCAAGACAATTATTACCTAGAATATTAATGTTGATATAAATTTTTATAATGAGATTAATAAAGCCTTGAACTCTACAGATAATAGATTACAAAATTTGAAACCAATTGTAGATGAAGATTTAAAAACTGTTGTGATTAATGTAATTGATAAAAATAAAAAATATGAAAATGTTATAAAAGATATGTATGATTTATTAATTAAAAAGAATGTTATATTAGAAAAACTTGAGAAAATTGAGAATGGTAGTTAAGTTATTTTTAAAATATCTTTATAGAAATAATTTCTATAGGAATAATAATGTTAAATTTGCCAGAAATAGCCACTGAAGAAGAAATAAATATCTTTTTTGAACAAATATCAAGAAATGTAAAAAGATTACGTATAGAAAGAAAGTTTAGTCAACTAGAAGTGGCATTATCCATAGGTCAGAAATCTTCAGGATTTTATGCTAATACAGAAAATAATGCTCATAATAAGCATTTTAATTTAGTACATTTATATAAGTTATCAAAATTATTTGAAGTGTCAATTGAAGAGTTTTTTAAAGAGATAAAATAAAAATATAAAAAAAGTTTTACTTTATAAATTTAAATTGTTTTATAAATCATAATTATTAAAACACCAATACTTAAAAGTAAAACATATTTTTTATATGAAGTTGCTTTTACGAGATGTTTTGCTTTTATTCCAAAATATACT
>Ga0265295_1000246_pt1 | contig 111572 bp, 85 predicted proteins | sample Munlansysbiofilm_FD_192503 | JGI IMG/M metagenome (GOLD analysis project Ga0265295, IMG submission 192503) | Leachate microbial communities from a municipal landfill in Southern Ontario, Canada - Methane capture system biofilm | ecosystem: Engineered > Solid waste > Landfill > Unclassified ...
CAGGCAGATATCAATTTCCCTGGGTATCTATCTCTGCAGAAAGAGTAATAAAACAAGCTCTAATGTATCATACTTAAGAGGCTTGCACCTGGTGATATAATGTCTAAAGCAGACCTTGGTCTTTATAAACCAAGAAAAAAGTCTAACACAAACTAAAACAAAAGGAGAACAAGATGAAAACAAGAGCAATCGTCACCTTACTGCTGCTGGCAATTTGCACTGCCATCTACGCCAGTGAAGACATCACCGATCCGGAGGTGTACTGGCGTAAAACCCAGGAAATGAATCAAATGGCGGAGAGATTTAAGGAAGACACAGGGTTTACTGGAGAGGTAGCCCACAGCTTAAACACAATGAGACTGCATGTTTACAGAGGACGTTTCTCAGATATTCCTTTCACAGCCGATGCGGACACCACAGCTTTCCGGCAAGCCTGTGAAAGAATAGTGGAAAAGATTCTGCCATACTCACCCGCAAACCGGTCCCAGCTAACTATGAGCCGGATAACAAATCAGTGGGGTAGATGTACCACTGATTATAAGCAGCAAGTAGGGGGCTACCAGGTAGAAGGTGCGGGATACATAATGATTACTTACGATGCTGGACGCAAGCACTTTTCAATCAGTGATAATACTGTGGACTTACCGGAAGGTGTACAGATAAACATAGCACGAGATAAGGCAATTAGCATCGCTATTGACTATTTCAAAGATCAAGTTAGCCCTCCAGAACATAAATTAGTCCCATACGTTATTGATGATTTAAGGTTCCACAATCCGAACAAAATGAGTTACTCGTTGAAGTATATAATCTACTTGGGAGATTATGTTTACTATGTTGATGCGTTCTCTGGAATATTAGATTGGGATAATGTTATAGCTGATTGATTAAAAAGAAGCACTTTCTGCACAGGTAGATATCAGTTTTTCTGGGTATCTACCTATGCAGACAAAGCAATAAAGCAAGCTCTTATGTATCATACTTAAGAGGCTTGCACCTGGTGATATAATGTCGAAAGCAGACCTTGGTCTTTATAAACCAAGAAAAAAGTCTAACACAAACTAAAACAAAAGGAGAACAAGATGAAAACAAGAGCAATCGTCACCTTACTACTGCTGGCAATTTGCACTGCCATCTACGCCAGTGAAGACATCACCGATCCGGAACTGTACTGGCGTAAAACCCAGGAAATGAATCAGATGGCGGAAAGATTTAAGGAAGACACAGGGTTCGAAGGACAGATTAGTTACGGCTACAAGAGAATGAGATTAGGTTCTTTTGAAGGGAGTTTCTCTGATATCCCTTTCACTGCTGATGCGGACACCACAGCTTTCAGAGAGGCCTGTGAAAGAATAGTGGAAAAGTTACTGCCCTATTCCCCTGCGGATCGAATGCAACTATCCATGTGCAGAATAAGTAAGCAATGGGGTAGCTTTACCACTGATTATAAGCAGCAAGTAGGTGGCTACCGGGTAGAAGGTTCGGGATTCATAATGATCACTTACGAGGCTGGACGCAATCACTTTTCAATCGGTGATAATACTGTGGACTTACCAAAAGGGGATAGTGTACCAGTATTGAAGTATGAAGACGCCGTCAGAATTTACGATCAAAATGTCGTTTATGATGAAGTATTTAAGAGAATCCAAAAGGGAAGCCCTTTCCTCAGACTGAAGTTTTGTAACATTAACTGGGCTGATCCTAATAAGAAACCTGAGTATCGGCTTTGTTGGACAGGAACACTCACAAAAACAATTTATATTGATGCTGTTACTGGGAAGGTACATTTAGTGTTTGATAATAGAATGGATGATTCCTCAATTCATGTGCAGGCGGTAGTCAAGCTTGACTCCGACAATAATGGTTCAATGGACTCTACGATAGTGCATCTTGACAGTACTTTAGTGGTAGCCGTTTGCGACGGCAACCTGAAAATGAAAGTCACTGATGAAAATGGGAATATTGAATTTCAAGGGAATGTGATAACCGAGATCCAAGCATTTCTTTCTTCAGACTATAACATTACTGCAATTGATAGCTCCGGATTAACAATCAATGATAATAGCCTTAAAGAAGATTTACCAAACCTTACGTTCAATTATACAAACATAAATGGAAACCCAAGCAATCAATACTATCACGCTATTCGGTTCAGAGAAAAATTGAAAAGATTGATGGCTATTTGCAATTCACAATGTTATAATGACTCTACATGCACAGCACTAAACATAAAAGCAGGTCAACAGTTACCAGAGGACGTAAACGGGGAGTATACCCCTAGCCAGCCAGGCCTGATTAGAATTAGTGCTGATAATGGTAACTTTAGTTCAACACTATGTCATGAAATGACGCATGATATGGTATATAGAAGTTTAGAGAATCATTACTTTCGTAATAGCTATACCAGCGTTTTGTGCGGGGCTACCGATGAAGCATTTTCGTCATATTTTCCCTGTATGTATAGAGACAATCCATACTATAGGTCAAGCCTGTACACTAAGGATCTTCGAGACCCTGCATTAACGGTAGCAAGTGTTCATATCAGCCAGTATCCATCAACCACAATAAATGAAGACCTTTATGCTCGCTATCACATGAGATTTCCTTTAGCGTCCGCCTGGTGGAGTTTACGCAATAGGACCCACTTCCCGGATCTGAATGATAATAATTTTAATGCCGTTGATACACTACTTGTTGGTGCTTTGGGTATTGTTAAACGCGATCTTGATGATAACGCTAGCTATCGTTACAAGCCCCGATATTTCTACAATATCCTGATGAAGCGAGTGGATGATGATGTTAGCCCTTATCCATTGAACCCCAAGCAGGTGGCAATCAAAGAAGCGTATGAATCACGCGGTTTTCATTTCTATCCAAAAGTGGAGAGCTATAGCCTTGCTCAAAAGCCGAGAAACTCCTTTTCTGCGGGTAATCAGGTGCATGTGAACATCACCGAAGCTCCTCAGAATACCCCATTTAAGGTATATGTAATAAGGCATGGTGATTACACATATATCAATGGTGCTTCAGTATCTACCCTAAACGATCACCTTGCCAGTGAGTTCACCCCCATTGAAGAAGGCACTGATGCCGATGGTAGATGGAGCGGACTTATCTGGACTATCCCTACCATAACGGAAAACGCGATTGGTGATTATGACATAATCGTAGATTTTGGCAGCCCTGAGGGTTCGGATGGTCTTATTCATTATGCTTTCAATGCCGCAGATGTAATGGACGGTTTTGATGGACTTTTTGGACCTGGTTTTACAGTTTATGATAATGGGATTGATGTGGTTTTAGCCATAGACCTTTCGGGTAGTATGGCTTCAGAACTAGCAAACCTTCAAATGCTTACTAAGAAATTTATTGGTGCTATGATACCAGGAGACAAAATAAACATTTTTGGTTTTAGTGAAAATGCATCAAACTGGCCGGCTGGATTTATTAATTTACCCCCGACTTCCACAGCAGAGCTATTCCCAATAACTGTATCAAATCAACCCACTATGATCAATAGTGTGGGACTACCAAGTGCAATAGGTGCTACTGATCTATATGTCCCTTTTTTTAATGGATACGGTAGATTTGGAAGTCCTACTGACAGGAAAAAAGGGATGGTACTGCTGTCGGATGGGTTGCATGATCCAACGGATGGCAACTCTCACAATATGAGCCATGTTAGCAATAGCATATACGCTAATTACAACCCAAGAGATATTAAGTGTTACACGATGCGATTTAACGATGAAAGCGTAGGTGCTGAAAACATGCGCAATATTGCGTTTTACGGGCATGGCGCAGCATACCAAGTGTCAGAATTGTCAGGTATGTCATTGATTGTAAGTCGTTTATTAAACAGATTGAGGGGTACCCCCCCCCTCCTTTGATAACAATTATGTGATTCCGGCAAACTCTGACCAGACGTTTCAAATAGTGGTTGATGATTTGGCAGATGCCCTAAGAGCCACTTTGATATGGAGAACAGCAGGCAATGCAAGCGATAGGTATTGCACACTTACATCGCCTTCTGGCATTGTATTCAACCAACCGGATATCATTGGTGGGGTTACGCTGAAATTTAATATCCCATCACCAGAAAGTGGGATTTGGGATGCAATCATCACAAATAACCGTTCTACCACTCAAGGTTGTAGTATAATTGCTGAGGTTGATTCGGATTTAAGGGTTGCTATTGAAGAAATACCCGCGAAACATCCAGTTGATCACCCTTTGTTGCTGAAAGTTTCTGTCATGAATTATGTAACACCTGTGTCAGATGCATTGATTTATGCAACTTTGGAAAAGAATGGTTGTCAGTATTCAGCGAATCTGTATGATGATGGCAATCATAATGATGGGAATGCGGATGATGGACTGTATGCAAATTACATATATGCTTATTCGGAGCCATATCAACATGGAGATTTTGATCTATCATTCGTGATAGACATACCATCTATAAACGGACAGCGTGTCGTTAAGCAAAACATTTATTTAAAGCGTCCACAAACAAACTCATATCCTTTCGTAACACGCAACCTACACAAGGGATGGAACTGGGTTGGGTATCCCAGGCTGAAAAGGGATGAGTTCGGTGTCTCCAAGGATGAGTTCGGTGTATCCATTGAATATGCAAATCTATCTTTAGCCCCTTATCTTCACAAAATATTGTATTTTGAAGATTCTGCTCAGTATTCTAACAATCACTGGAATTATTACGGCTTGAACTCTCTAAAAAGCCCTGATGGATATAAATTGAGAATAGATAGTACTGAGGATGTAAAGCTGTATGAGCTGGGGACAATAGTTGATACCTTGATGATGCATCCATTATACCAGGGGCAATGGCACTGGTACACATATCCTTGCTATGAAAAAGTTTATCCTCAGGAAGCCCTATTAAACGTGATTAACAACATAGACTACATCATGGCTGAAAAATGGAGTATGAAGAAAGAAAATGGGGTATGGATTTTTGGTGGCCTTGGAAGGCCATATCTTAAATATGGTGATTCCATCATGATCCGTGCTACGCAAAACGGTGCTTTAGTTTGGAATAATCCCTATACCACTCCGCTGATTGTTGAACCACAAAAACCAATTCACTTTACTTTTGAGGATAAGCCCGAGTATGAAACTCTTATGATAGAATCAATTGAGGGTAATCAGGACTTTTCTGAGATCGGAGTATTTCAGGATGGTGAATGCATAGGAGCCAGGGTTATCCAGGCATATCCCATTCAGATTCTGGCATATTCGACCCCACCGGAAGAAGGTGGAGGCAATCTCAGTTTTCTGCTATACTCTGACAACAAAGCAGTCGTTACTGCTATTCCCAGCTCCGATTTGTACGAGATAAATACTGATCCTCCCTATAGTCTCGCGCCGGAGCATTTTGGCTTCCGCGGCTTTAGTTTAAAAACGGATGGTCAACAACTACCGGTTGTATTATCCTTACATTCAAATTATCCCAATCCATTTAATCCTTCCACTACTATCAGCTTCTCTATTCCCTCAAGTTCTAATGTAAAATTGACTGTTTACAACATTAGAGGTCAAGTAGTTAGGGAATTGTCAAACGCTATGATGGAACGTGGCAGGCATATTATCCAATGGGATGGAAAAGACGATAGAAATAGCTCTGTGAGCTCTGGACTGTATTTCGCCCGCTTGGAACATTGTGGGGAAACTAAAGTACGTAAAATGATGCTGGTTAAATAGTGTCATATGATTATAGGTTGCCTAAAAGCCTTTCTATAAAAGGGGTTTTCTAGGGCATCACCAAAATGGAAATTGGGGCACGGTCATCGGATCGTGCCCTCACTCGTTTTATATCCGGTTATTGTTGAGAGTTTGCTGCTCCAGCAGAGTCTGATCATGACAGCAGTAAGGCACTCCCCTGTGTGCAGATAAAGACGGATGAGCAAGAATGTGTAAGAACACAAAGATAATCCGTTTAGATCATGCAGCAAGTGGAGTATCATCAAAAAGATATTATTCATGCTGAGGAAATACAAGCACATAGTAATATACGCACTCGCTCATATGAGAGAAAGCCAAAGATAAATATCATGAGAATCAGCTACCCTGGATAACAGGCAAGAATAAATGGGGGACATGATCTCAGATCACACTTGACAAGTATTGCCCTCCAGTTAAAAGGGTAAAATGAATTCGAAATATCTACTGATCATCATATTAACAGCTTTCGCGCTGGTGGGGCTGTACCACGTCTTTGCGGTGGGAAGTTTTAACTATCCGGAGCTGCGTCTCAAAGCCGGACAAGTGGCAGAGACGGAGATCATCGCGCCCTTTGATTTTCCTATCCTAAAATCGCCACAGCAGCTCAGCACGGAGCAGGAGGAGAGCATACAGGCTTTGTCCACACCATACGAGATCTCCGATGATGCTCTGTTTGAGGCTTTTAGCAGTTTGGACGAAGTGTGGGAAGTGATCTACAGCCATCCCAATATGCCGGCTGAGGAGCTTTCCGGGGAGCTGGCCAAAGCAGGCTTTAAGATTTCTGCGGAAGCTCTGAAATTTGCGGAAAACCCGAAACAGCGTGATCAGCTCTATGAAAAGCTGAGAGGGCAATTGAACGCTTTGTACAGTCAGGGCATTTACGAAGACTTGAAGGCAGATAGCCTCAGCCTGTGGAGACAAGGCGAGGAAAGCAGAAGGCCGATCAGTGATTTTCTCAGCGTGGATACGGCTAGAGATACACTGGCAGTCTTCATTCCTGAAGCAGAGGGCTTGATCCTGTCTCTGTCCGGTGAGCTCATCAAGGCCAACATCCTGCCCAATAGTGACCTCAGGGAAGAGCTCAGCCAGAGACGGCTGCGCGACATCTCTGAAACCGAAGGCTTCGTGCTGCAAAATGAAGTAATCATCCGCAAAAATGCCCGGGTAGCGCAGAGCGATATCGACAAATTGGAATCCTTGCAAGCCGCTTATCGCAATAGAAATGTGCGAAAATCGGCCTTTCAACAGACCTTGCTCGCTCTGGGTATGCTGATCTATTTCTTTATGATTCTGCTCTTGGCGAATCACTATTTTGGCGTGAACACCCTGGAAGAAAAGAAGAGCGTGACCGATTTTCTGCCGGTGAACCTGGGCTTCGTGCTGGTTACCATCTTTGCCATTCTCACAAATCACGTCTTTAGCCTGAACAACCTCTTGATACCTTTTGCCCTGACCGCGATCGCCGCCGCCATCCTGGTCTCGGTGGATTATGGCATTCTGTACAGTGTGTGCAGCATGCTCATCATCAGCCCTTTCATCAATTGGGAGAGCTATCCCCCCGTGATTCTTCTGCTCAGCGCGATCAGCACTTTGGTCTTGATCAAGCGGCAAAAAGCACATCATGAGTATCTGAGCATCTGGTTTTATCTGGTGATTACGGTGGTCTCTGCCAATCTGGCTTTATCCCTGTACAAGAGCGATCCCCTCAATATCGTGTTCCGCAATATCGGCTTTAGCGTGGTTTCGGCAGCCATCAGCATCATGGGCATCATCATGATCGTGCCTTATTACGAAAAGAAATGGAACCGCGCTACCAAACAGACGCTTTTGGAACTACTGGATTTTAACCATCCTTTGCTCAAGAAATTGGCTACTTCTGCAGTAGGTACCTATCACCATAGCCTCATCGTGGGCAATCTGGCAGAAAGAGCGGCCGAAGCCATCGGGGCAAATCCCCTTCTGGCCAGAGTGGGAAGCTATTATCATGACATCGGTAAGATCATCAATACCGAGATATTCACAGAAAATAATGAAGAATCCTCTGAGATTCATGATGGCATGACTCCGGATAAGAGCGCCTCATTGATCAAAAATCATGTGCTGGAGGGGGTCACTATGGCCAGGAAATACAAGATTCCCCAGCCGGTGATCGATATCATTACTCAGCATCATGGCAACAGCACGATCCGCTATTTTCACGATCAAGCTGAGAAGATGAAGCTACCCTCGGAAGGGGATACCTATCAGTACCCGGGCCCCAGGCCGCAAAGCAAGGAAGCCGCCCTGGTGATGATCGCAGACATTGTGGAAAGCACCACCAAGGCCAAGACCATCAAAGATGAAAAAGACATTGTAAAGATCATAGACGATACCATTTCCAGGCTGATCCGGGAAGGACAATTCGACGAAGCGCCGATCACGATGAAGGATCTGGCCGTGGTCAAAGAATCCATGATGCCGGTGCTGGGCAGCATATACCGCAAGAGATTGGACTACCCGGACGACAATGACAAGTCTTGAAATCCAGGGAGATTTGCCTGACAGTATCAGTGCAGATCTGCTTCAAAATATTGCCGAACATATCTTGGGCCTTGAGGCTGCAGACACGGATTTTGAGATAGCTTTGCTGCTTACAGATAGCGGCCAGATGCGGGAATACAACCGCAAATTCAGAGGAGTGGATGGCTTTACAGATGTCCTGAGCTTTGAGGGCGAAGTCCTGGATCTGGGCGGTAGGAATCTGCGCCTCTGTGATATTATTATTGACACAAATCAAGTCTTCAGGCAAAAGGGACAAAATACGTATAATGAGGAATTTTGGCAGGTCTTGATTCATGCGCTGCTGCATTTGGCAGGCTATGATCACATAAAACCTGCAGACAAAAAGAAAATGGAAGACGCCGAAGAAAATTACCGAAAGCAGATTCCGGGAGCCCAAAAGCGTGGATACTAAAAGTTTGTATCTTGTGCTTTTTATCATACTCTCGGCTTTCTTTTCGGGCAGTGAGACAGCGATGTTCTCACTTTCCCGCGTGTATCTCAAAAAGCTGGAAAACAGCGGTGGTAAGAGTGGAAAAAGGGTTTTAAAACTCCTCCTGAGGCCCAAACGCCTGCTGGTGACCCTACTCTTGGGCAATACCTTTGTAAACATGGCAATATCGTCCTTTAGCACCTTGATTGCCTATAATCTGGCAATGGATAAGGGCTGGGATTTGTCTTTGACCATCGCCATCCAGATCATCATCGTGACCACAGTGATCCTCATCTTTGGAGAGATCGTGCCGAAATTGATCGCGCTGGCCATGGCAAATGAGATTTCGCTTTTGATAGCATACCCCATCAGCGCAATTCAATTTGTGCTGAGCCCTGTGGTCTGGGTTCTCGAAAAGCTCAGCTCGGCCATCTCCCGCAAGGGTTCTGTAGATGGGAAAATAGGGCAACGCTTTACCCATGAAGAATTTCACAATCTCATCCAGAGTGAATCCAGTTCCGGCTCACTCCAGGAGCATGAAAAACGCATGCTGGTGGGTCTATTCCGCTTTCGCGAAGCTGAGATCAGTGAGATTTATGTGCCCCGGGTGAAGATTGTCGCCATTGAGGAAAGTCAGAGTCTGGAAGATCTGCGCGCTCTGGTGATAGAAAACGGCTATTCCCGCATCCCTGTGTACCACGAAACCATAGACGACATCATCGGCATCATCTATGTGAAAGATTTGCTGCTGTTTCCTGAGAAACAAAGCCTTACCGAGCTTATGCGTCCGGTCTGGTTTGTCACGGAAAACATGAAGATCCAGAGCCTTTTGAACCAATTTAGACTCAAACGACTGCAGGTAGCTGTGGTGGTGGACGAATATGGTGGCACCTCCGGCATCATCTCTCTGGAAGACATTCTGGAAGAGATCGTGGGCGAGATTCAGGATGAGTATGATGACGATGAGATTCCGGAATTCATGCGGCTGGAAGACGGCAGCTTCCTGGTGAGCGGAAATTACAGCGTGCGCCAGTTCAATCAGGAGTTTTCCCGCGAAATCTCTGTGGAAGAATACGATAATATGGCGGAGTTTCTGCTGGCACAATTTAATCATGTTCCCCAGGTGGGGGAGCTGTGGAGCCTGGATGAAGATCTGAGCTTTGAGGTTTTGGACAGCGATGAGAAGAGCATCAAACAGATACGGGTGCAGTGTCACCAGTTTTAAGATGAGAAAAGCTGCTCTTTGCCTCATTCTCCTGCTGGCTACCTTCCTGCTAAATGCACAGGTTGCAGAGTACAAGATCAGCTCTCTGGGCGTCAAAGTGGCCGATCTGCGCATCGAATTTCAGCCCAATAAAGCCGTAATCAAGGTGCAGAACAAAGGCAAGATCTGGATATTCCCCCATATCGACAATCTCTACGAGGTGGAATTTGATAAGCAGTTCTTGCCCAAAAGGTATTTACGCACTATCCATCAGGGTGAGCTCAGAGATTCTGTATTTACACTTTACGCTGCCCCCAAAGCCACTATGTATCAGAAGAGTACTGGGAAAAACACCTTCTATAGGATTGAGCCCTCGACGCGGGATTTCTTCAGCTTTTTGCGGATGATCTGCAGCAATAAGAATACCAGCGGAAACTACCTTTTGGATGGCAATGGCGCGAGCTGGCAAGCCTGGGTGAGCCCCGGGAAAATGGACAAAATCAAGACTGCCCTGGGCACTTTCACCGCTAGGAAACATGATATCACCCTCAAAGCTCTCAGCCAGGAAAAGGCTCCATATACAGATATGCTGACCCACAATTTTCTCTCGGAAGATACCAAGATGAGCATCTGGATCTCGGACGCAGGCCTGCCGCTGAAGGCACAACTGAAAAAGAAGATCTGGAGCATGAACTGGGATATCATCAGCATCCGCAAATGAAAGCAAAACACTACCTGATCCTGATGCTGGCGTGGATGGCGCTGATTTGGCTGCTGTCTTCCCTGCCTTCGGACGATCTTCCTTCCATAGAGATCTGGGGCATAGACAAGCTTGCCCATCTGGGGATTTATCTGGTCTGGGGAGTCTTGGCTGTGTTGTATTTACTAAAGCGCCAAGCCTCAGCGAAGCTGGTCTGCATGAGCTTTTTGATCATGCTGATCATAGCAGCGCTGGATGAATATCATCAGCACTATATCCCGGGCAGGCAAGTCTCTGGGTACGATCTTTTGGCAAATGCCTCAGGACTGCTGCTGGCTTTTCTCCTCTACTTTATCTTGAAACCAGGGAAATCAGCTTGATCGCAGTAAAGAACCTGAGCATCAGTCTGGCCGGACATGAAATTCTGAGAGGGATAGATTTCGTCCTGCCTTTTTCAGAAAACCTGGTGATCCTGGGCCGAAGCGGCTCCGGTAAAACGGTATTGATCAAGTGCCTGTTGGGTATATATCCTCCGGATGAAGGCAGCATCATAGTAGATGGTTGCGATCTTTACGATTGCTCCGCTGCTGAGCTGGACGAGCTGAAAAAGCGCTTTGCCATGGTTTTTCAGCATGCGGCTTTGCTGGATTCATTTACCGTGTTTCAAAATGTGGCTTTGCCCCTGTATGAAAGAGGCGTGAAAGACGAAGATTACATCATGAGCAGAGTGTCCGAATGCCTTGAACTGGTGGGTCTGGCAGATACTCAGGATAAATATCCCGCAGAGCTGAGCGGTGGCATGCGCAAACGCATCGGGATCGCCCGGGCTCTGGTTTATCAGCCGGCTTATCTGATCTTTGATGAACCGACCAGCGGTCTGGATCCCATCACTGCCAGCGAAACTTTATTTTATATGACTCAGATTATCAAAAACAACACCGCCACAGTGATAACCATCACTCATGACATTGCCACCATCTCCCAATTGGGGCAAAAAGTGCTATTTATCGATAGCGGTAACCAGATCTATTATGGCTCGTACCAGGGCCTGATGAAAAGCGATAACGAATTGATCCGCCAGTATTTTGCCTGATGAAACCTAAGTATCTTACTTTCCTGGCCTTCCTCACTGCCACCGCTTCGGTGATTTACATCGTGGAAAGCCTGATCTTCCGGATGCTGCCCCTGCCTTTTTTGCGCCTGGGACTGTCCAATATCGTGGTCTTATATCTGATCTGGCAGCGGCGCGTTTTCAGCGCAATTATTGTGAATCTGGCCAAGTCCATCGTGGGCGGCATCGCTACTTTCACCTTGCTCAGTCCCACCGTGATTCTTTCTCTGGGAGGCGGCTTTATCGCTGTATTAATCATGAGCATTGGGCTTTTGGTGCGTCCGCGCTTCAGCCTCACAGGAATCAGTATTTTGGGAGCTATCTCACACAATCTCACCCAATTAGTGCTGGCCAGATACCTCATTATTACCAATGACAGTCTTTTTGTGTTGACACCAATCCTTATCTTATTTGGCTTGATTAGTGGGATAATCACCGCATATATTTGTTATTACTTAGAGGACAAAATACCAGGCATGAAGGCCACGATATGAAAAAGAGATTAAAACAACAAAGACTCGGCAAGATATTTACCTGGATCGCGATCGCAAGCTGCATCGTGATCGGGATCGTCGTAGGCACAATCTGGTTCTATTCCGACACGCTGCCTCCCACCAGTGAGCTCAGGAATTTCACCATGCGTAGCGGCTCTGAGGTCTATGACCGCAGCGGAAATATGGTCTATCTCTTTGCTTTTGAAAAGCGTAAGCTGGTCTCACTGAAGGAACTGCCTCCATACTTGGTGAATGCCTTGGTGGTCACCGAAGACAAGAGCTTTTACCGACACTTTGGTATCGATATCTTTGGCAATATCAGGGCTTTGGTGGTCGATGTCATCCGCATGGATTTTTCGCAAGGCGCCAGCACCATCACCCAGCAGATGGCGCGCAATATGTTTCTCACCCTGGATAAACGCATCTCCCGCAAGATGAAAGAGATCCTGCTGGCCTTCCGCATCGAGCGCGAATTCAGTAAAGACGAAATCCTGGAGATTTATTTCAATAAGATCTTCTGGGGTGGCCAATTGCATGGCATCGAGGCCGCAGCCTTGAATTACTTCGGCAAGCATGCCAGCGAGCTGACTTTGGCGGAATCTGCCACCTTGGTTGGCATGATCCAGCGTCCCAATTACTATAACCCAATCAAGTATCCAGAACGCACCATTGCCAGGCGAGATAGGGTGTTGAAGAGGATGAAAGATGCCCGAAAGATCAGCAAAGAAGAATACGAACTGGCTTTGAGCGCCCCGCTGCGCAGGGAAGGAAGCTCCATGCGCCAGGCGGCATCAGACTATTTTATCGAGCACATCAGAGTGTATCTGGAACGCAAATATGGCACCGACCGTCTCTTTGAGGGCGGGCTGAGAATCTATACCACACTCGACCAAGACCTTGCCGTGTATGCAGATTCCGTCTTGAACAACTATCTTACCACCATAGAAAAGAATCATAATTACAGCAATAAAATGTCCAGCATCAGCGCAAGTTCCTACGATATCAATACCCGCTACCTGCAAGGTGGCCTGGTGCTGATGGAAAACGATACCGGCTATGTGAGAGCGATGATCGGCGGGCGGAATTTTACCCATAGCAAATTTAACCGTATGACTCAGGCTAAACGGCAGCCCGGCAGCGCGATCAAGCCCATTTATTACACTGCTGCCATCGAAAAAGGCTATACCCCCGCCACCGTGATCAACGATGCCAGAATCTCTTTGACCGGTGGAGATGGCAAAGCCTGGACACCTTCCAACTATAGCAAGAAATACTACGGTTATTCCCGTATGCGCACGGCACTTACCCATTCTTACAATATCTGGGCTGTGAAAACCGCTATCGATCTGGGTCTGGATACCTTGACCGATGCTTTCAACCGCTTTGGCCTCGGCCGCAGAGTGACGGATTATTCGGCAGCTTTGGGCTCTTATGAAGTCACACCCATCAACCTGATCTCGGCTTACACCACCTTCCCGAATATGGGAACCAGGGTATCGCCCGTCTTTATCAGCAGAGTGGAAGATCTGAACGGCAAGGTGCTGGAAAGGGGAATCACCACCAAGAGCAGAGTCACCAGCCCCCAGGTCAGCTATATCATGACCAGCATGCTGCAATCTGTGACCACCTCCGGAACCGGTGCCAGAGCCAGGAATAACTACCAATATCAAGTGGCCGGGAAGACCGGAACCTCCAGCGATCATCGTGACGCCTGGTTCATCGGCTACAATCCCAAGTTTACCCTGGGCATCTGGAATGGTTTTGACAGCAATGCGAGCATCTCTTCCAGCGCTGTCTGCGCTCCCATCTGGGGCCAGATCATGACCCGCTGTATCAAGCTGGACAATGGCGGCAGGCTGCCCGGCAGCGATAACCCTCGCTATAGTTTTAAGCGTCCGGAAGGTATCGTAACCCGCATGATCAATCCCAGAACAGGTTTTCTGGCTTCATCTGGCGGCATTGAGGAGTATTTTATCGAAGACAATATCCCCCCTGCGATGTCCGACACCCTGCAATTCAACTTTTACCCCACCCGTTGGGGCTTTAACGACGAACTGGAAATGAACTAACTGTGATAGGCAAGATTCTTTACTACCTGCTATTGGCCTTGGTGGGCTCGGGATCGCTCACCTATATCATCTTTGTGATCCGCTTTTATTTTGGCTGGAAACGCTATAAACCGGTGCTCAATTTTGAGAAGAAACGCGTCTCGGTGGTGATTGTAGCCCGTAATGAAGCCAAGAATCTACCACTACTCATGACCTGCCTGCTTTCCCAGGATTATCCCCGGGAGCTTTACGAAATAGTGCTGGGTGATGACGATTCTCAGGACGACACCGAAAAGATCATGCGGGGCTACATAGAAGCCGGCCATAACATCAAATACATCAGGTCCATGGGCAGAGCAGATGTGGTTTCTCCCAAAAAAGTCGCACTCAGCCGGGCCATTGAGGCCGCAGAAGGCGACATCATCCTCACCACAGATGCAGATTGCATGGTTCCCACATCCTGGATCACCAGCATGGTTGCTCACTTCAGCGAAGACGTGAGCATGGTGGCAGGCTATTCCCGCACGCTGATTCCAGCCTGGGACCAAGCCAGCGTTCTACAAAAGTATGAGCATTTTGATTTTGCCCTTACCTATATGGTCTTGGGTGGTGGCTACACCCTGGGTAAAAGTTGGGCCTGCATCGGGCAGAATCTGGCCTATCGCAAAAGCGCCTGGGAAGCAGTGGGCGGTTTTTCCAGGATCATGCACCTCATCAGCGGCGACGATATCAACCTCATGCAGCTCATGCGCCAGGAAAACCATAAGATCATCTTCAATTTTGCACCAGCCTCGTTTACGCATACCCATCCGGTGAAGACCTGGAAACAGTTTGTGAATCAACGCAGCCGCTGGGCTTCGAATATGAAGTATCAGCTTTCCTTCAATCCGGAGTTCTTCTTTATCCTGTTTTCCATGGCCTGCTTGTATTGGGGTGGCATCATTCTGATGTTCGTCAATCTACGGCTGGGTCTCTGGGTTTTTGCCTACCGCATTGTGATCGAACTCATGATGGTATCATACTCGCACCGGCACTTTGGAGTGAAATCCCGCATGCTCTTGTTTTACCCTGTCTGGCTCGTGATTCAGACCTTTATGTTGGTCTTCACCATGGTTTTGGGCCAATTGGGCATCTTCGTCTGGCATGGAAAACGTCCCCCGAAAGGAGTGAACAATGCACGTAATAATATTTGATGACCTCAAACATAAATCGTTTTATCCCATCACCCAGACGCGCTCTGTGGGAGATATCCGTTGTGGAATACTCAAGCTCAGACAGCGTCTCGGCCAGGCCTTTGAAGCCCCGCAGGAATGCGTGCTGATCGATCCACTGCTGGTAGATCTATACAAAGAGCGACACCCTGATTGGTTGGTCAATTCCGTGCCCGAGGGCGATAAGCTCTATCTGAATTCTCGCTTGAAATTAGACGATGCAGCCCAGGCGGAGATCAAAGCTTTGCAGCCCAATCAGGCTCTCTTTTCTGGCGAATACTGCGTGGCTGTGCGCACGAATCAGGCGCTGTCCTTTGGCTTTCAGGATATCCCTGATACTCAGAGGAAGGACAGCCAGATTTCGCTGTACCGGCATTTGACCGATATCGTGCACGACAATTCCAGGCTCATCACCCGGGATTTTGAAACGATCTTTTACGATGAGGACAATTTCTTTGAAATCGAAACTGGAGTAAGTGTGCTCAATCCTTACCAGATCTGGCTTGCCGAAGGTGTGACCCTGGCGCCAAACGTGGTTTTGGATGCCTCCCAGGGGCCCATTGTGATCGACTCTGAAGCACGGGTAATGGCAAATAGCGTGATCCAGGGTCCTGCGTATATAGGCAAGAAATCCCTGATCAAGATCGGAGCCAAGATCTATCCTGGCACCAGCATCGGGCCGGTTTGCAAAATCGGCGGAGAGGTCGAGGACAGCATCTTTCAGGCTTATTCAAACAAACAGCATGATGGATTCCTGGGCCATGCCTACATCGGCGAATGGGTGAATCTGGGTGCGGGAACCAACAATAGCGATCTCAAGAATACCTACAAAAACGTGAAAACCTACGATTACCCGAGCCAGGACAGCATCGATAGCGGCAGTCAATTTATGGGCTGTGTGCTGGGTGATCACGTGAAAACCGGCATCAATACCAGCCTCAATACCGGCTTGGTAGTGGGGCTGGGCTCAAATCTTTACGGTAGCAAGCTCTTCAGTGGCTTTGTCCCGGATTTTTCCTGGGGGCAGGCAGAGTGCTTGACAAAATACCGCTTTTCAGCATTTTGCGATACAGTAGCTATCGTGAAACAACGCAGAGGTTTGGACCTCAGCGAAAACGAAAAAGAGCTGCTCAGACAGATCTCTGGAGAATAAATGCAAGAATATATAGAAGTTGAATTTCGTACCGGCAGAATGGGGTATTATCTGAATCCAGATGAACTCCCCCTGCAGCCGGAAGACCTCATCATCGTGGAAGTGGAACGCGGTGAAGATATAGCCCAGATCGTCCACATGGCCGCTCTGCGCGAGGAACGGGATATTCCCGACGCCTCCGAAAGAGTGTTCAAAATAAGCCGTAATGCCAGTGCAAGCGATATGGAAAAGCTTAGCAACATAGATTACGAGGAGAATAAGGCCGCCAGTACCTTCAATGACATCCTGCAGCGTTATCCCTTTGAAATGAAGCTGATCGAAACTATATATCAATTTGATGGCAATAAACTTACCTTCTTTTTTACCGCGGATGGCAGGATAGATTTTCGCACCTTTGTGCGGGAACTGGCCACCGTGTTCAGAACCCGGATCGAACTGCATCAAACCACAGGGCGTGATGAAGCCAAACGCCTGGGCGGCTTTGGTATGTGTGGCAATCAGTATTGCTGCAGCAGTTTCCTCAAACGCTTCAATCAGGTAACCATCAAGATGGCCAAAGATCAAAACCTGACCGGGAATCTCTCCAAAATCTCAGGCCCCTGCGGCAGATTGCTCTGTTGCTTGAATTTCGAAGAGGATTTTTACATGGAAGCCAGCAAGGATTACCCCATTATCGGCACCTGTGTGCAGCACAAGAATCAAAAAGCCATGGTCCTGCGCATCGATGTCCTGGCGCACAAAATCTTTGTGGCCCACGATGATGAAAGCGTGGAGGACATCAGCCTGGAAGAGTTTGCTACCCTCAAAGTCCTCAGCATACCGGATCTTGAACCATGCTGACGAATATATTTTCCCTAAAGCCGGAAGAGCTTGCAGTCAAAATGAAAGAGCAATTCCCCGCTTTCCGCTATCGCCAGGTGATGCATTGGCTCTATAACAAGCTGGTCTTTGACCCGGAACAAATGACAGATCTGCCTGCTCCCGTGAAAGAATATCTGAGCAAGAATTTCAGCTTTGCCCTGCCCAAGATCGACGTCGTCCAAAAAGCTGATGATGAGACTGCCAAGTATCGCCTCAAGCTGGAAGACAATGAAGTCATCGAAATGGTGCTGATTCCCTATGAAAAAAAGCGTACACTCTGCGTATCCTCCCAAGTGGGCTGTGCCCGCGCATGTGCCTTTTGTGCCACCGGGAAACTGGGTTTAAAGCGCAATCTGGAAGTGCATGAAATCGTGGGACAGATTCTGCTGGCTTCGGCCATCTGTCTGCCCGAACGCCTTACCAATCTGGTCTTTATGGGCATGGGAGAACCGCTGGATAATCTGGATAATGTGCTTGCCAGCCTGAAGATCATCCAGGCGGAGGATTCTCTGACTTTCAGCCCTCGCAGAACCACCATCTCCACCTGCGGTCTGCCGGATAAGATCAGACAAATCGCCAACAGCAAAGTGCGCACCAAGCTGGCGGTATCACTGAATTCCGCCATCGATGACAAACGCGATATCCTGATGCCGGTCAACAAATTGCATCCTTTGTCGGAGCTCAAAGAAGCTCTGTTCTATTACCTCAACAGAGTCAATTTTAGAGTGACTTTCGAATATATCATGATCCCCGAAGTCAATATGGGTGGGGAGGATATCAAGGCACTCAAAAAGTATGTGGGAGACCTCTCCTGCAAGATAAACTTTATACCTTATAACCAGGTGCCGGATCTGCCATATCGTAGCCCTACCGAGCGGGAGATCGACGAATTTCTCAGCCGTGCCCAAGTCCTGAACCAAGCCATCACCTTGCGCCGCAGCCGGGGTGCTAATATCTGCGGAGCCTGCGGCCAATTGGCTGGAACTTAAAGGAGTAAGAGATGAAAAGTATTGAACAAATTGCCCGGGAGTTTTTTCCCAGCGAAGACCTGGCCCGCTGTGGCGGAGCCCATAAAATATGCTTGCATTGTGCCAAATGTCGGGCTGATGAGCCCGATGAGCTCTACGATCCCGAAAAGGGCATCGCGAGCGCCATCGATGCCACCCTTCTGAAGGCCGATGCCAGTAAAGAAGCGGTGAGCGAACTTTGTGAAATGGCGAATTCATATCAGACCGCCTCTGTGTGCATCAATTCCTACTTTATCCCCCAGATCAAGAAGCTCTTGGATGAATCCGTAAAGAGCTGCACTGTGATCAATTTCCCCTTGGGAGCCTCCAGCCGTCTGGCTGTGAAAAAGCAGGCCAAAGCAGTGCTCGAAGCCGGAGTGGATGAGGTGGATATGGTGCAAAACCTGGCCGCCCTCAAAAGCCGTGATTGGCCCATGGTGCTGGAGACCATAAAAACGGTCGCCATCCAGTGTCTGGAGCGCAAAAAGCTGCTCAAGGTGATCCTGGAAACCTGTTATCTTGATCGTGAAGAGCTGATCATTAGCTGTTTGATGAGCAAGAAAGCCGGTGCCAAATATGTGAAAACTTCCACCGGATTCGGACCTTCCGGAGCCGAGGTGGAAGACATCGCCCTCATGCGCGAAGTGGTAGGACCCAAATTTGGCGTAAAAGCCAGCGGTGGAATACGTACTCCCGAGGCCGCAAAAGCCATGCTGGATGCAGGTGCAAACCGCATCGGAGCCAGCAGCGTGAAAGCTCTTTTATAGGCCAAAAATGAAACTCATCGTAGCCGGATACAATCTCGACAGCAGCCTGATCGACAGCTTGAAACAGGACAATGCCAGCCCGGAAGTAATTTCCGCGGCCTATGCCCGCATCAGTCGTAGCAGCAAAAGCGTGGATCTGCTCCGTCAGGAAGCCTTAAACGAGGTCGAAAAAGCCCGTAAGTCCAATGAAAGCATCATCTTTGAGATGGGACACGCCTCCGTGGCAGAACACGCGGTCTTCAATCTTGATCTGATCGATATCTCCCGCTTGCTCACAGAGACCGTTCAACGCAGCCGTCTAGCCTCCTTCACCGAAAAGTCTCAGCGCTATGTTACCTTTGGGCAGAGCTATGTGGTTCCTGCCGAGTTGAACAAAAAGCCCAAGCTGAAAAAGGCCTATAAGGACATGATGAAGCAGCTTTTTGGCCTCTATGAAGATAGCTTCAAGGCCTTGTGCGAGCTTTACCAGCAAGAAAGACCGGAGCTTAAACAGCGCGATCGTGAAGGTCTGGCCAAAGAGGACGCCCGCTATATCCTGCCTTTGGCTACCAAAACTCAGATGGGGATGACCATCAATGCCCGCAGCCTGGAGAATCTGCTGAGGCGCCTGGCCAATAGCCCGCTCAGTGAAGCTCAGGAGCTCAAAGAGTTGATCTTTAACGCTGTAAAGCCCATCACTCCTTCTCTTATCCGGCACGTGGAGCCCGATGGCTATCTGGGCCAGATCAACCTCAACAGCATAGGCTTTAGTGATTTTCTCCAGCAGGAATTGCCCTGGCTGGCCGAGATTGATCTGGAAAACAAAGCCAGATTGGTCTCTAGTCCCAAAAATGCTGATGACAAAGTGCTCGCTGCCCTCATCTACAGCCAGGGAGAGCTTTCCTGGCAAGACAATCTGGATACGGTAACCCGCCTGCCCAGAATGGCCAAAGAACAGCTTTGGCAGCAGGTGTTTAAGGGTATGAAGGTCTGGCACAAGGTTCCCCGCGCCTTTGAAGCGGTGGAATTTGAATTTGAACTTTCGATGAGCGAATCCTGCTGGGCGCAGTTCAAGCGGCACCGGCAGTGCACGATCCTGAAAAAAGCAGGCTATCCGGGCTTGGCCATCATCCCACCGGCAATAGGGAAGATCGGCCATCTCAAGGCCTGGCAAGAGGCTATGCAGCATTGCACCCTTTTGGCAGATGCCTTGCCCGAGCCTCTCAAACATCTGCGGGATTATCTGAAGCTAAACTCAACTCCCTGCAAGATCTATGCCAAGATGAACCTGCGCGAGATCTACCACTTTGTACGCCTTCGCTCCGATGATCATGCCCAATGGGAAATCCGCCATGTCTCAGATGCCATCTGTAGCCAGGTGCAAAAACAGGCTCCCAATGCCTCCCGTCTGCTCTGTGGAAAGAGCGATTTTAAGCAAATCTATTGACAGAAAGGCTCACTGAAATATTAATGATTAAAATCTGCGTCCCTGTAGCTCAGCTGGATAGAGTGGCACCCTCCGAAGGTGAAGGTCAGGCGTTCGAATCGCCTCAGGGACGCCATAAGATTTTGGCAAAAATCCTCTAATATAGTATAGCAATTATGGCAAACGAAGTAATCCTCACCGCTGAAAACATCAATGTCGCCTTTGGTGACAGGGTAGTGATAGAAGACGCTTCCTTTGGCCTGCATGCCGGTGACAAACTTGGCATTGTAGGCGTAAACGGTTGTGGCAAAACCACCTTGCTCAAGGTGATTAGTGGAATCATCAGACCTGCAACCGGGGTGATCACCACGCGCAAAGACCTCAAGATCGCCTATCTGCAGCAAGATCCCAATGTGGATCCCCAATGCACTGTCTTGAACCACGTGATCCCGGACGACCCCAAAATCCGTAAAGAAGATCATCATTACAAGGCACTGCTCACCCGTCTGGGTATGGATCTCTACGATACTCCTCTGGGCATCCTCTCCGGTGGTCAACGCCGCAAAGTCGATCTGGCCAAAGAGCTGGCCCATGAACCCGATCTTTTGCTGATGGATGAGCCCACCAACCATCTTGATCTGGATAGCATTGAGTGGCTCCAGGATTATCTCATCAATACCAAATCCGTGCTGATTTTCGTAACTCACGACCGCTATTTTCTGGATTCTATCTGCAATCGCATCTTGAATATCGAGCACAGCAAGCTCTACTTTCATGAAGGCAATTACAGTGAATTTCTGAGAGGCAAGCTGCAGCGGGAACAGGACAAATTGCGCAAGGAAACCCGGCGTCAGGCTCAGCTTACCAAAGAACTGGCCTGGCTGGCACGAGGCGCCAAAGCGCGCGCTACCAAGCCCAAAAACCATGTAGATAGGGTAAAAGAACTGCTCAGCAAAAGTTATCTTATCTCCAATCAGGATCTCGACATCTCATTTCAGACCGATCGCATGGGACGCACCATCCTGGAACTGCACAATCTCAGTAAGGGATACGATGGCAAGACTCTCTTCGAGGATATCGACCACAATTTTCAGCCTCTGGAACGCATCGGCATGCTGGGGCCAAATGGCTGCGGCAAGACCACGCTCCTGCGCCTCATCATGGGAGAGGAACAGCCCGATCTGGGCAGCATCAAAGTAGGCCAGAATACCCACTTTGCCTATTACAAACAGGAAGAAGACAGCTTCGATCCCAATCTCAGCGTCTATGACTACATCGCGCAATATGCCGAGAGCATTCGCAGTGCGGACGGAAACAGAATCACCGCCACCGAGATGCTGAACCGCTTCCTTTTTGATGCCAAGATGCAGCAGATGAAGCTTTCCGCACTTTCCGGAGGCGAAAAGAAAAGGCTGTACCTGCTGAAATCGCTCATGTTTGGCGCAAACTTTATCATCTTGGATGAGCCCACCAACGATCTGGATATCCGCACTCTGGAGATTCTGGAAGACTATCTGGATGCCTTCAAAGGCTGTTTGCTCATCGTCTCGCACGATCGCTATTTTCTGGATCGCACCGTGGATTACCTCTTCATCTTTGAAGACGGCAAATTGCGCAAATTCGCCGGCAACTATTCCGATTACCTGCTGGTAAAACGCTTCGAAGAAGAAGAAAAAGTTGCCAGTACCCAAACAAAGGTCATGAGGCCCAAACAGGCAATCAAAGGTCTGAATTACAACGAAAAGCGGGAATTCTCGCTCCTGGAAACCGAAATCGAGAGCCTGGAGAACAAGCTGAATCTCTGCGAAGAAAAGCTCTCGCAAAGAGGGCTCAATCACCAGCAGTATGAAGATCTGGCCAAAGAAATAGCGAGTCTGGAGGATAGGCACGATCAGGCTTTTCACCGCTGGGTGGAACTGAGCGAGAAAGAACAGGACTTGTAGGGTTTTAGCGTTTTAGGGTTTTAGGGTTTTATCGTTGTGGCGGACTCTGTTCCGCCTACACCGGAAGTTCAGACAGTTTATCAGGTTGAGAGGGTTTAGAAGGTTTAATGACCCGCTTTCTGCCCACAAAAAGATCTTCCCCAGGGCTTAGTTTTACATCTTTATAAGACCTCAATCAGGCTCTCGCATCTTCTAAGCTCAGACTATTCCAGATTCCAGACCTGTAGCCTCGGAATCCTGAACTTTCAGGATCTGATCTACATCTGTCAGGACTATCCAACCCCGTTTGATGTCGTGAATATGACGTGGAGATAGCAGGAAAAAATCCTCCTATCTCTACGTCATCTACAGCACAAGTTATACAGCAGGGCACTATGGTTAACTGGCGACTCAAGAACAAAGCGAAAGTGTGTTATAAAATTTGGCAAGAATGCATCTTGGCATGAGAAAAAGCCGATGGGTATGCCCAAAGTGCGGCTTTATCACAAAGTCTCACCCACAAAGTGGCGATATATGAGAAATAATCTCATTTATCTTGACAATATGCATGGGTTGTTTATCTTAGTTCTTAAGACATAAACAAAGGAGTTGTCCTATGCTAATAGAATTCAGTGTTCAAAACTATCGATCATTTAACCAAAAAGTTACATTGAGTATGGTAGCTAGTTCCATAAAAGAGCATCCAGAGCATGTTTTTCAGGCTTGCGGATTGAAACTATTGAAATCTGGAGTTTTATACGGGGCAAACGCTAGTGGTAAAAGTAATCTTGTTAAGGCAATGGCTTTTATGAGGAACTTCATCTTGGAATCACAGACAAAAACTTCTTCGACAGATTCAATCAATGCCGTTCCCTTCTTACTAAATGCTAACTCTCGAAAAGAACCCTCTATGTTTGAAATATCGTTATTACTCAATGAGTCAATCTATAGGTATGGGTTTGAGCTTACTCCAAAAGCTGTGATAAAGGAATGGTTATATATAAAAGAATGCACAGCTTATTCCAGAGAGAAGTTGATCTGGTCTCGGACCGAGCAGTCTGTGGAACCACAAGATATTATCGACACATCCAGGCTTCGCCATAATGCCTTATTGATAAGTGTTTTAAACCAGAATAATGATACGCACGCCAAATTGATATTCGAAATATTGCATGATATGCAGGTTATACAAGATACAAGCGCACTGTACCAAATGACTCTTGAGCTTATATCAGCACACGAAGTTCCCCAGGCCTGGGTGCAGCAATTGCTTAAAGCTGCTGATCTTGGAATTGATGATTTTGAGATGCATGAGCAGGTTATGGATTGGGGGAAATTTATGTTGATGACCAATGAAGAGTTTAACATCAAGAATCCTCCTTCACAAGTGAAAGTGTTCAATACACAGGCCTTGCATAAGTACTATGATTCTGATTTGGATAGCATGAACATTGCGAGGTTTGATATGCAGGATAAGGAATCACTTGGGACTAAGCTCATGTTTGGCTTTGCAGGACCTCTGTATCAAGTATTAAAGAGTGGAGGCATGTTAATTGTAGATGAAATGGACAACAGCCTTCATTACTTTATAACTAAAATTATCGTTGAGCTATTCCAACGCAAAGAGACAAATCCCAATAATGCCCAGTTGATTTTCACCACACATGATATTATTCATCTTGATAAATCACGATTTAGGCGAGATGAAGTCTGGTTCACGGAAAAGAATAAGGAAAATGCAACATCTTTATACTCTTTAGCTGAATTCAAGGTTAGAAATGATTCTTCTTATGGTAAAGACTATTTAAGGGCTAAGTATGGGGCAGTGCCTTACACGGATTTTGATAAGTTTGCTAGGCTAGTAACTGAAGATCAAGAATGAGGCGATTGTCATGGAAAAAAGCTATAAAAGGAAAACAAGCACTCGTAAGCTGGCCCCTGACTTGATTATAATATACACTGAAGGGACAAGAACTGAACCATACTATTTTGATTGCTTCAAATTGAATGCGGTTACTTTGAAAACCATTGGCTTGGGCATGAATACCAAGAGCTTAATAAGATATATTGAACGTGATGTTAGCAAAGTCGTAAAAGAATATGCGAAGAAACATGGCATGCCTGCGGAAGAAGTTGAACACGTGGTCTGGTGTGTTTTTGACAAAGATGATTTTAAGGAAACTAATTTTAACGCTGCAATAAGGATGGCGGAAAGCAGAGAATACAGGGTTGCTTATTCGAATGAGGCCTTTGAATTGTGGTATGTATTACACTATAATTATCTTGATTCCGGTATAAGTAGAGATCAATACAACGAAATACTTTGTGAAAAACTAAAGACAAAATACGAGAAAAGTAGAGAAGATATGTATGATAAGTTAAAGAACATGCAGCAAACCGCCATTAGGAATTCTAAAAGGCTATACAGTCAATATCCGCTTTCCTGCTCTCCAGCATCTATGAAACCTGTGACCAAAGTGCATGAATTAGTACTATACTTGAACCAATTTCTGCGATAACAAGGTGGGGACTATTTCCTCACAAACCCTTGACTAAAATCCCCATAATCCCAAACTGGCACACATGAAAAAGATCATCCATGTGGATATGGACGCCTATTTTGCAGCAGTGGAGTGCCGTGAAGACCCTTCACTACGGGGGAAGTGCGTGATCGTGGGGGGACCTCCAAACAGTAGGGGAGTGGTGGCGACCTGTTCTTATGAGGCGCGCAAGTTTGGCATTCACAGCGGTATGTCTTCCCATCAGGCCTGGCAATTGTGTCCTCAGGCGGTCTTTGTGCATGGCCATTTTAATCTTTATAAAGAGATTTCCAGGCAGGTGCGGGATATCTTTTATGCCTGGACAGACAAGGTGCAACCGATGAGCCTGGATGAGGCCTATTTGGATGTGAGCGAAAATAAGCTGGGCGAACCGGATGCGATAAAGATAGCCCAGGCTATTAAGGACGAAGTATATCGCAGAACCCGCTTAACCTGCTCTGCCGGAGTGTCTTACAATATGTTCCTGGCCAAGATTGGCTCGGACTTGAATAAACCAGATGGACTCTCGATCATCACGCCGGAAAATGCCCGGGAGATCCTTTTTGCGCTGCCCATTCGCAAGTTCCACGGCATCGGCAAAGTGACCTCAGCCCGGATGAAAAAGATGGGCATTCATAATGGGGCAGACCTCTTTGAAAGGGACGTGCAGGAGCTAATGCGCGTCTTTGGCAAGGCCGGCTACTTCTATTACAACGCGGTGCGGGGCATCGATACCCGGGAGCTGGTCAGCTCTTGGGAACGCAAATCCATCAGTTGTGAAGACACTTTTGACGATGACATTGGTGATTTGGATTTGCTGCTGGCAGAGCTCAATGACCTGGCAGAGCGCCTGTCCAGCCGGATGAAGGTGAAGAACATCCAGGGACAAAGCCTGGTGCTGAAGCTGAAATATGACAATTTTGAGATCATTACCCGCAGTGCTCCTTTGTCCGAAAGCACCAACGACTACGAAGCTTTATTGCAAGGTGGGGAACAGCTCTTGATCGGAAATTGGGATAGCGCCCGGAAAGTACGGCTCTTGGGCCTCGGGGTGACAAAGCTGGATTGTGAAGGGGATTGCGAACAGATTACCCTTGATGATCTGCTTGAAAAATAGTCACACGGATTTTACGGATTAGACGGATTAACACGGATCAGTCAGATAATGTCAATTTCACCTTTGTCCAAAACTAATCAACAAAGGGCAAAGAGTCTCTCACAGATCACACAGATTTTACGGATCAACACGGATTAATCAGATAATAGCTAATTCCATCCAAGATCCCTGCTCTATTTAGCCCCAAACTAGTCCACAAAGCGCGGAAATACGCTATAAATAACTTTTATTTCTCTCTTACTGCTAATCTGCGAAATCAGCGTGATCTGCGTGCGACCCTTTTCCCGCAGAAGATCTCTGCCTACTTCTTCAAAGGCAGACTCACAAACACCGTAGTCCCTTCGTTTTCCTTACTCTTGATCCAGATCTTTCCCTGGTGCAAATCCGCGATTCTTCGGGAAGTAGCCAGCCCCAAACCCAGGCCGCTGGAACGGTATTCTATGGTGCCGGATTTGTGCGCATAGATCTCATTGAGCTCGTAGAACTTACGGAAGACATTCTTAAGCTGATATTCCGGAATGCCGATCCCATTGTCCTGCACATAGATCACCACGCTGTTCTTGCCATCGATCTTTTCCTGTTGGAAGGCGGCTTTGCGGGCGCCAATCACGATGCTACCAAAGTCGTTGGTAAAGCGGATGGCATTGAGCACCAGATTGTAAATCATCAGATGTAGCGCTTCCCAGTTTGCACTGATCTCAGGCAAGCCTTTTTCTATATCCGTGCGAATGAACATCTTGCGATTGCGGGATAAGATATCCACTTCCTGCTGAACCAGCTCCAGAATCTCTTCAATTACCACAGGTGCCATATTCAGGCTCTTCTTGAGGTTATAGTTATTCATGGTAGTGATATCGCCGGTGGTCAGGATGAGTTTTTTCACGGAGCTTTCGATCTTGCCAATGATCTCTGTGCGTTCATCTTCATCGGCATACAGGTTTCTTTTCAACCTGGAGACATAGCTTTGCAGGGTGGTGAGTGGGGTATTCAGCTCATGCGAGACGATCGCCATGAATTCATCCTTCAGCACTTCAAAGGCGTTCAATTCACTGCTTTTCTGCAGGACATTTTCATAGAGCATAGCGTTTTTGATGGCAATGCTGAGCTGTTTGATGAACAGGGCGACGATCTCTTCTTTGAGATACATGGCGCGGGTATTGTCATCCATATTGTCCAGATACAGGAAGCCGAAGATGTTCCCATCCACCGAGATTGGCGTGCAGAAGATGGTATGCAGTTGATAATCCTGGACGCTGATGGCGCTCTTGAAGCGGTTGTCTTCGATAGCGTTGATAGTGCTCACCATCTCCATGCTGGTTTGCGATAGGGACAAGGCGGTTTTACTCACTCCGGCCACGTTGCTCAGGATCTGCTTGCCTTTGTTGATTTGAACCTTGTAAATATTGTTGCCATCGCTATCGCGTTTGATCAGGAATCCCCGGCTACTATTGGTAAAATCGATGGCATTGGAGACGATTTCATGCTCCAGATCCGAGATATCCACGATGCTCATGAGTTCATGGGAGATCTGCATGAGCTGATTCATCTTTTCGATGCGCAAGGTGATTTCGGAGTAGTCCTGTATACGCACTATCAGGGCGGAAAGGTGTTGCCGGACATTGCGCATGATGGAGATTTCTTGCTTCGTAAAAGGCAGTTCACCATCATCTGAAATCAACAGGTATCCCACCCGCTTGGAGCCTGTCAGAAGCGGGATGATGACCACATGACGCTCATTATGGATGATCTGCAACATGTTGTCCAGCTTCAGTGCCCGTTCGACTTCTTTATTCAAGAAAGGATCGATGAGGCTGTCTTTCTCGCAATTGTGCTGGATAAATTCAGTAAAGTTTTGGATGCGGTCAGAGTATTCCATCAGGCGGAATTGCCAGGGGGCCAGGACCTCGTTGATCCCCTTTTCCATAAGGAATTTGATCCTGTCCACATTGTAGATATTGGCGATATTAAAGAGCAAATCATTCCATTTGCGGCGCAGATCTTTGGTCCGGGATTTGAGAGGGATCAGGTCGAACTTGCGGACGTTCTTGAGGCCGTAGAGATTTAGATTCAGGTAATTAGCTTTATCATCTTCCGGGGTGTCTTTGGTGATGCTTTCAAGGTATTTCCGGTATTCCTGGAAGGCCTCAGAGGCCATCTCGTCTTGTTTGAGTTCGACCAGAATCTGAATCCGGATTTGATATAATTCCACATTGAGCTGGTAATATTCATATTCGCGCCAGTCTGCCAGAGCGTTGTTCACCCTGCGCAGGATATCCCTTAAGGGTGTGTTTGCCGAAAGCATGCCCAGTTTCAATTGCAGGATATCCAGACTGCACAGCCAGTACCGGTAACTGTTCTCTTGGGCGATACCGCGGGCTTTGTCTATCAATTCCTGAGCTTTGAGATAGTCTCCCAGGCCGTAATGACAGGTGGCTTCCAGGATATAAAACACCGTGATGGCATAGTTGTTGTTGATCTCACCTGCGTGTCTGATAGCGAGTTTGAGCTCAGCCAGGGCTTTCTCATAATCCAATTCCACCATGGCGATCAGGCTGAGCACGTTGTGCTGAAACTCCTCTTCCCGCAGGTGCTTGAAATTGATCTGGACGTTACTGCTCAGGAGCTTTTTCAGCTTCTTGGCGCTCTTCATTTCGTGCAAATAGTAGAAGTAGGTCTTGACCAATGGATTGATAGTCTTTAGTTTACCCTTTGTGAGTTCAGGTTCTTGCTCCATTATATAATCGTAATAGTGTCCAAAGCCTTTGATTTTGCTCTTTGCCAAGGCCATATTGCGCTTTACGGCATCCATATAAGCATAATTATTGACGGATTCCATGAGGGTCTTGCAGGATAGGAGCAAGCGCTCCGCTTCGTGAAATTCCCCCATTTTGATCTTGGCTTCTCCCTGGTTCAGCAGTGCCAGGGCTTTCATGGAGGTGAGATTTAGCTCTGAGGAATGTTTGTAAGCCAGATCGGAATAGCTGCTGGCCTTCACAGTGATGCCTTGCTTGAGATAGAGATCCGAGAGATTGTTGTAGATCAATCCCCAATAGCGACGGATATTGTGGCGTTTCCAGATATTCAAGGCTTGATTCAGGTGATCGTCCGCCTCTTCAATGTTTTTTTGATCGCTGTAAAACACCCCTAAGTTATTGTGCATGGAGGCCAAGCGGATCAAAACATTGTTATCCAGTTCCGGCGGAATCTCTTCCAGAAAATCATCCATTAGTTTTAGGGCACGATCCGGCTCGCCATTGATATTGTGATATACAGCCAATTTATCCACAAAGGCGATCTTAAGATCAAGGGGAAGTTCTTTAGACAAGGCCAGATCCAGATAGTGCTTTGCTTTGGCCAAATCACTTTTGAGATATATCTGTATAAAACTAAGCCAGATCAGGAGCTGCTGCTTGCCGGTTATGCGCAGGGGCTCGGCTTTTTTAAAGTATTCCAAGGCTTTTTTATAGTCTTCACGCAAGAAATGAATAGTCCCGATCGCATAGTATTTCTCAAAAAGCTCCGGAATCAAGTCTGAGCTTTCCAGCAGGAAGCCGGCCCGATCAAAGAACCCTGTAAGCTCAGTTTTTTCCTGGAAGACGCTGAGGTCCTGGATGATTTCTTTGATGCTTACATTGGTGCGGGGATCAAAATCCAGCTTCAGCACACTGAGCATGGCTTCATAGGCCTGAGCCTGCTCATAATCCTCACTCAGCATATCTTTTAGCACCAGATAGTAGTGTCTTGCAGATTGCAGGTCTTTGGCCAGCCTGGCGTTGTCAATCAAGCCCAGACAGGTCTGGATATTGCTTATCTTTCTATTGCTGAAATACTGTAAAAGTCGTTTTGACACCAGGACATGGACTTTCTCATCGCTTTCCTCAAACATGCGGTCTTTTGCTTCTTTGAAGGTAAAGCCATAGTGCTTCTCATCTTTGTACAAGATTTCGTTGTAATTTGCATCGTTCAGCAGATTGTACAATTCCGTGTCTTTCAGCTTCAGTATGTAGATCATCAGTTCACGGCTGAGGGCAGTCTGCACGATGCTCAGCTTCTGCAAATGAGCGTAGTTCAAGGTGGTGAGATGGCTCATGCGCGAGTAGATCGAATGCACCAGCCGGGCGGGCAAAACGTAGTCCTGCAAATCAGGGGGGAACTTGATTTCATCATCCAGGGCGATCTCTTTCTTTTGCACCAGATCAATGAGGATCTCTCTGATGAAGTGCGGATTTCCTGCGGAGCGCTCATGCACTTCATCCATGAATCTGGCAGGCGCTGCTACCGGTAGCAAACGGTTGATATAGGACTTGCTTTCATTTTTGTTGAGGAAGGGAATATTGATCAGCACGGTGTGATCGATCTGGCTCACTTTATTGAAGTCATTGCAGGAGAGCACTATCATCATCCGGTTTTGCACCAGGAAGGGAGAGATGAAATTGATAAAATCTATGGTATGGCGGCTCACATATTGGAAATTGCGGATGATGAAAATGACGGGCTTGTCGCGCACGAGCTGGGACATCAGGCTTTGGACGCTATCAAAATCACTTTTGAGGTCGTCCACGGTCTGCGTCAGAGACTTTGCTTCATGTTCACTGGCAAAAAGGTAGCGTTTGAATTTGGGTGAGATCTGCTGCAGGGACTTGTATTTCTGGATCTCTTCCTGATTGAGGGATTGCAGATATTCCTTGATCAGAGCAAAAAAGGCTTCATGGTCTGTGCGTGTACAGGAGTAATCGTAGAGAAAGAATTCACCGCCCAAAAGATGATAGCGAAAAAGCGAGAGGATGCTGTCTTTACCCAGCCCGTCTCCACCGATCAGGGAGACTATCTTGCCATTCATATTCGTGATCGCGGGCACAAAATCCAGGATTTGGTGGGAGTATTTTTCCCGCACGATGTAGCTATTGAAACGCATGGTATTTACCACAGACCAGGTGGCCGAGAAGGGATACTCATCATGATGAATACGATTGATATAGCCGATGATCTCTTTCCCGCTTTTAAAGCGATTCTGAGGATTCCGTTCCAGCAGTCTGAGGATGAATTTTTCCAGTTCCGGGGGGATGTTTTTGTTCAGTTCGGAAGGGAAATTCGGGATAAAGTATTGGTGCCCACCTGTGATTAGGGCATTGATCTGATCTATGCTAAAGGGAAAGGACCCTGTGCACAGGCGGTATAGCATCACGCCCAGGGCATAGAAATCACTGCTTTCTGAGGGCGCTTCTCCCAAGTAAAGCTCTGGGGCCAAATATGGCAAAGAGCCCGAAACATGTTGATTATCCTGTCCTGGATCTATCTTGGAAAAACCATAATCGATGAGCTTTACCGTGATCCGTGAGTTTTCCAGATGGTAAAGCACGTTCTCCAATTTCAGATCTTTGTGAAAGATGTTCTGGCGATGCAGGGCATGCAAGGCGTAACAGATCTGTACCACTATGTCGTAGATATGATTCAATTTGGATTTTGAAAAGCGGAAGTTCGCCAGGGTCTTACCTTCAAAGTATTCGCTGATGAAGTAGATGTGATCGCCCACGTGCCCAAAATCTACCACGTGAGAGAGATTGGGGTGCTCGATTTTGGTAATATGGTGCATATCTTCCGCGCTGAAGTAGCGGTACAATTCTTCGGAAGAAAGGTATTGAAAAAGTTTTAGGGTGTAAATGCGGTCTGTGCGAATATCGCGCACCTTGAACATATTGGCCCAGCTACCCGAGCCCAGGCTCTCCAGCACTTCATAGCGGTGATCTATATACATCAATTACTCCAATCGGCTAATTATTCCTCCCAGTTTTGTGACCTTAGTACAGGTGTCAATCTTTATCTTTCGAACATGTCAAAAGCGTGCTTCCAACGCTTGTGCACCCAAAACCAATGATCCGGGTATTTGTGGATATAACGTTCTGTAATGGCAATGATCTGGGACAGTACTTTCTCGTAATTCTCTTCTTTATCCTGCAGATCCGGATGGTAGATCATGGGCGAAAACTCAAAGCGCAGGCCATCATCTTTGCTGCGGACCACAAAGCCCGGAACGATGGGGATCTGGTATCTTAGCGAGAGCTTTGCCACTCCCTTCCAGTGTGAGGCCGGGTAAGACAGGAAATCAAGTACCAGACCGTGCGAGCCGGCATTCTGATCTGCCAAAATGGCCACCATTCTGTTGTCTTTCAGATCGATGATAATGTCTCTTAGCCCACGCTTCATATCTATCACGTGCAGGCCACTACGTTCCCGAATGGCGTTGGTATAGTCATCAAAGAGGGTATTGCGCTGTTTTTTGGCGATCACGCTGAGGGGGATTCCCTTCAGAGGCAAGATGCGGGCTGCCTCCCAATTGCCGAAATGGGCAGTGGCCAGGATCGCGCCCCGCCCCATGGCCAAAGCTTCATCTACATGCTCTCGGCCTTGGATCTCGGATATGCGCTCAAGTTCGGCATCGCTCATCAAGTATTCCTCGATGATATTGAGCCCCATCTGCCGGTACAGGCCCTTCAAGACCTCATTGATGCGCTCCTGGGGCCAGGTAGGATAAACTTTCTTGAGCTGAATAGACGCCACTTCGCGCCTGATTCCCAATCCGTAACCAATATGGTGAAAAAGGCCTAAAACAAAGGCTTTGCTCAGGCGATAGGGCAGAAACTTCAGCACCGCAATCAAAGCCCTGAAGGGGTAGTATTCGAGTCTGTTTTTCAGTTTTTTCTGGCGCAAGATAGCCTTTGCCCCATCAAGCGAGGGCAGCGAGTTTGTTTAGTATTACGTTTTTTGATACAACACCGATTGAGGAATCCATGAGCTCTCCATTCTTAAAGAAAAGCAAGGTCGGGATGCTCATTACTCCATGTTTTCCAGCTAGTTCCGGGTAGTCGTCCACATTGAGTTTGCCCACAGTGACCCCCTCTGCTTCCTTCTGTATCTCCTCGATGGTAGGACCAATCATTTTACAGGGACCACACCAGGGTGCCCAAAAGTCTATTAATACCCGTTCACGAGAGATTACTTCATTGAAGTTTTTATCGGTTATTTCTATCAGCATTATATGCTCCTAATTTGTTTTTTATTTACCTATAATATAATGCTGATACTTGCTTGGGCAAATCCCAAAACTGCATTTGGGACTCATCCGAACTAAGCTTCTGTTTTGCAGATGCTTAATCGCCATATTAAACGAAACCTGTTCAAGGATCACACCTCCCCTTGCTCTTTGATTTGTTAAAAGCGAATCGGAACAAAGAGCAAGAGTAGAGGCAGGAAAGGCGAAATATTGCTGAAGTGCAGATGGCTATGCTTCGTCCATCTGAACTGGTATGGAGCCCCTCGAAAAAACGGAAATGATCTGGCCTGCGTACATTATGCTTGACTAAAATCGCTGGATAAATAGCTTTGAGGAAAATAACGGATTCATACAAGGAGAATCATGCGAAATCTAATTATTACTATAGCAATGCTCGGCTTTTTGCTGGGCCTTTCAGCGACGGATATTCTGATATCTCCAGTCGAATATCGTATATTAGAAGCTGAGGAATACAACCTGGAGCTTACTTCCAGCCGAAAACTGGAAAAAATGTATGCCACGCTTAGATTCGATATCCCGAAAGCCGACTTGAAAAAGGCCGATCATTACAGTATGTTTTTGGCATGCTGCGCAGGGATCGACAGGCTGAAAATCAATGGTGAAAATGCACAATATTTCGTCACCACAGATCTTCATCCTTTGCATTTTGTTCCGGTACTCCGGCATGAGGAACTGATCGAGGCAGCTGCGCCGGTCTCCTGTTATTCCTTTGATCCCGAACTCTTCGATCAGGAAATAAACTCTGTATATATAGAATATCATTTCCCCACGCCAGGCTGGCAGACTCGTGCAGACGGCTCTGAGGTATTGCACATAGGGGATATTCCGTTCTTTTACCCCCGCAATATCTACACCCCTGCCGAACTTTCCCTAACTCTAAACACCACCATTTTTTACAGCATGGCAAATGCGGATCAAATTTCAGACAAAGGCAGCTTCAGAGTCATTCGTAAAAAAGTCATTGATATGATAGACGATGATCTGCGCTTCGATCTTTACAAGGTGCTAAATTAGCTCAGTTGGTAGAGCAACTGATTCGTAATCAGTAGGTCGGGGGTTCGACTCCCCCATTTAGCTCCAGGGTTTACGGCGGTTTGAGAAAATCGCCGTCTGACCAAAAGGACATAGTATCGATAAGATGCTATGCAGCTATGCACTACGGCTCTGAACCTTTCTTGATGCACTGAAGATCACGATAGGGGCTTCCATGCTCTTTCTGCCGTATGTCTGAAGGGCTGGTTTTGGCATTTGAGCTTTCCTTGCTAAGATTCTCATTGACACAGATGGGCAAATCCAAAACTTTGATTAGATGAAAACAATGTGGAGAGTGAAATGCGCAAGACCTTGATAGTGATCATATTGATCATGTCTGGAATCATGCTTTATGCGGATGAAATAGACGATAGAGTGCGGGAATTGCAGCGTCTGAAAACCGAGCTGGAAAGCACAGAAAGCAAAGTTCGGGAAACAGCCGCCAAAAAGAAAAGCACCCAAAGCGAGATTCAGCGCACTTCTTCACTCAAACGCATCACAGAACAAAACCAGAAAAAGTATCAATTTGAAGAGCAAACCGTGCGGGATTCTCTCTCGCGAGTGCAGCGCCAGATCCAGATCGCCAGTGAGAAATTGGAGCATCTGTACGAGGTGCAAAACGATCAACTAAACATATTGCTCAGAGTGAATTACAGCTATAAGAATCAGGATATTGCGCATCGCGACCATCGCTATCTGAAAGAGCTGATCCGGCATAACAAGCGCAGTGCAGATGTACTGGGCGGGCACAAAGTATCTCTTGAATTAGCCCAGAAAATCACCACTAACCAAGCTGCCAGGATCTCTCACAATCTACGAAGCGAAAAGCAAAAAGGCAGCAAATACAATAAGCAGATTAGCAATCTTACCAAGCAGAATCAAAAGCTCACGGCTCAGGAAACCGCTCTGCAAGCGAGTATTGCCAAGCTCCGCAAGGACGCCGCAGATCTGGAAAACCTCATCAATAGTCTGATGGCAGAGAGCGGAAGAGAGCCCTCTTCCTACGAATTTACCAAGGCTAAGATTCTCTGGCCGGTACGTGGTCAAATCATCCGCAATTTTGGTCAGGAGACCCGGTCTTACAATACCTCCGTGGTGAGCAATGGCATCGATATCGCAGTACGTGAAGGCACCAAGGTGGTGGCCGTGGACAAAGGCGAAGTGGTCTTTGCAGACCGTTATGGCGGCCAGGGTAAGATGGTTATCATCGATCATCAAAACGGCTTTTTCAGCTTGTATGGCTTTAATAGCGACCTTGTGGTAAAACGAGGCGACACCGTGACCCGGGGACAAATGATTGCCCGCAGCGGAATGACCGGCTCGGCGACCCAGGCCTCCTTGCATTTTGAATTGCGCAAAGATGGCACTGCCATCAATCCATTGCCTTATTTTGAACGCTAAATATGGTATATAGAATAGAATACCATCACAAACCGAGAAAGGATAGAAGATGATAAAAGTAAATAATCCCTCGCCCAAAAAGCTAATCAGCATCTTGAACAAGAACCCGCTGAAGCAAGAGAGTATCCTGCATTATACGGGAACTATGTGGGGAGTGGGAGCCCGGCTGTCGGCCATCGATACCATCAAAAGGATCAATGATCTCAAACAGCGTGATGGGGCCGGAATGATAGTTCTGGTACCCAATATTATGTGGTTTGACGAACAGAATATTCCCATCCCGGACAAGATTTACGCGCTGATGCAACAGTATTTTCCCGGTAATCTCAGCATAGCTTTTCCTGTGGATGATCCGCGGTTTGAGCACATAGCCCTGAATGGGAAGGTAGCTTTTAGGGTGCCGGAAGATCCTCTGCTACGGCTCTTTATCGAGCTTTTGGACGAGCCCATTGTTAGTACTTCGATCAATTATTCCAGTCTTCCTGCAGAAAACGATGTTGCGAGACTGGAGAGGATCTTCGGTTCGTGGTTTGATTTTGCCCTGTATCCTTCCAGAAGGGTGATTCAGGATGGAGCCACAGCTTCTACTATCGTAGAATACTTCGGCAAGAAAGAAGGCGGGATCGAAGATCTCAAATGCCTGCGCGAGGGCTCGGTACCTTTTTATGAGGTGAAGAAATCCTTCTTCCAGCCTCTGGTGATGTTCGTCTGCACAGCCAATATCTGTCGCAGTCCCATCGCTGAAAAACTCTTTGCCAAGATGATCCGGGAGCAGCAGCTCAATCTGGATACCGATAGCAGTGGACTACTGGAAGGCGGGCACATGATCTCGCTATTCTCCATGCAGCTCCTCATGCAGAATGGTATGATGGAGGCTCAAGAGCATGTCTCCAAGAAGATTACACCGGAAATGGTGGCAAGATCCTGGCTGGTAATCACCATGGAAGAACGCCAGCGGAATTTCCTGCGGGAAGCGAATCCTCAGACCAGTCACAAGATACTCACCCTCAATGAAATCACCGGATTTGGCGGCGATATAGAAGACCCTCATGGCAGTAGTCTTGAGTACTATCAAAAGACCTATGCCCTCATCGAAGAGCGCTTAAACATACTCATTAAAATGATAAAAAACGACGAGATAAAACTCTTTAAGGATAAACAATAATGCAAATTACAGATCAGATCATCGCCGAACACGGCATCTCAAAGGAAGAATATCAGTACATACTGGAAATCTTGGGACGCGAACCCAAGCTGGTGGAATTGGGCATATTCAGCGTGATGTGGAGCGAACATGCCAGCTATAAGAACTCTATCTTGCAACTCAAAACCCTGCCCAAAGAAGGCAAGATGATGCTCACCGAAACCGGAGAAGAAAACGCCGGCGTGGTGGATATCGGAGATAATCTGGCGATCAGCTTCAAGATTGAAAGCCACAATCACCCCTCCGCTCTGGAGCCCTATCATGGCGCAGCTACAGGCGTGGGAGGCATCCTGCGGGATATCTTTACCATGGGAGCGCGGCCCATCGCAGCGCTGAATTCCCTGAGGTTTGGCAATCCCCAAAACCCCACAGTCAAACACCTTCTATCCGAAGTGGTGCGTGGCATTGCGGATTATGGCAATTGCTTTGGAGTTCCTACTGTGGGCGGAGAAATCTATTTTGAAGACAGCTATGAGGGCAATCCTCTGGTAAACGCCATGGCTATAGGACTGCTCAAACACGAAGATCTGGCCAAATCCGCTGCAGCAGGAGTGGGCAATGCCGTGATCATAGTAGGTGCAAAGACCGGCAGAGACGGCATCCATGGTGCGACCTTTGCTTCTATCGAACTTTCGGAAGAATCCGAAGAAAAACGCACAGCCGTTCAAGTGGGAGATCCTTTTTATGAGAAGCTCCTGCTGGAAGCTACTTTGGAGATCATTTACGCCGGATTGGTGGTGGGAATTCAGGATATGGGAGCCGCAGGGCTTACCTGTTCCAGCTCCGAGATGGCGGGCAAAGGCGAAGTGGGCATAGAGATCGACGTGAGCAAAGTGCCTCAGCGAGAAAGCGGTATGACTACCTATGAGATCATGCTTTCGGAATCTCAAGAGCGCATGCTGGTGATAGTGGAGCCGCACAATATCGCTAAAGTACTGAGCATCTTTGCAAAGTGGGATCTGGATGCGGTGCAGATTGGCACAATCACCGATGATAAGATCCTTCGGGTAAAAAACCAAGGCGTGGTGGAAGCTGAGATCCCGGCAGAGTACCTGATTCTGGGTGGCAAAGCGCCGGTTTATAAGCGCGAATCCCAGCGGCCGGAGTATCTGGACAGCTTGCAAAATGAAGATCTGAGCCAGATCAATCTGGATCATAACCTGAATGAGATCTTGCAGCAACTTTTAGCGACCCCGAATATCGCCTCCAAACGCAATGTTATCAGTCAATATGACCACATGGTGGGAATCTCCACCACAGTCGAGCCCGGTAGTGATGCCGCGGTGATCCGCATCCGCGAGAGCGACAAAGCCATTGCCGCCTCTACGGATTGTAATGGTCGCTACTGCTATCTTGATCCTTATGAAGGCACCAAAGCTGCAGTGGCAGAAGCTGCCCGGAATGTGGCCTGCAGCGGAGCCCAGCCCATGGCCATCAGCAATTGCCTGAATTTTGGCAATCCCTACAAACCGGAGGTCTATTACGGCTTCATGGAATGCATCCGCGGCATGAAAGACGCTTGTCTAGCCTTCGACACCCCTGTGACCGGTGGGAATGTCAGTTTTTACAACGAAAGCCCGGAAGGCGCCATCTATCCCACACCCGTAATCGCCATGCTGGGACTGATGCAGGACTTCCGCAAAGCCCAAACTCAGTATTTCAAGACAGTGGGAGACAAAGTCTTCCTTCTGGGGCCTCTTGCCAAGACCATCGGTGGCAGCGAATATCTCAAGGTGATTCATCATAAGATCGCCGGTCTGCCTCCCCGGATAGATCTCGCTCTGGAAAAAAGGGTGCAGGATACTGTGCTGGAGCTGAATGAAGCCGGACTGACTCACAGTGCCCATGATCTCAGTGAAGGTGGCCTGGCCATCGCTTTGGCAGAAAGCTGCTTCCATCCCGAACAGACTTTTGGCTTCAAAGGCAAGTTCTCACATGCCCAAGCTGCTGCCCTATGCTACTTTGGAGAGGCTGGTGCCAATATCATCATCTCGGCGGCACCAGAGCATCAAGCCGCTATCCAGGCTTTGGCCAAAAAGCATCAGGTCGAGCTGCATGAACTGGGCGAAGTAACTAAAGAGCAATCCTTTATAATCAATGATAAGATCGATGTATCTGCTCTGAGACTCAGAGAAGCATACGAAACTGGCATAACTCTATAAAAAGTGGAGGAGGAAATGAAAATGAACTTTTTCTTCGGTAACGTCTTTTGGGGGATACTCCTGGTCCTATGGGGTGCTTCGTTGATCTTGAGGACTTTCAATATCAACATGCCCATGCACAAGATCTTCCTGGCTGTAATCATCATCATGTTTGGTGTAAAGCTACTCATCGGAACCTCAAACAAGGCCGTGAAAGGCAATCGCTCTCAGGGAAGATCATACATCCGCAGCAACAAGAGTGGAGATTATAATATGATCTTTTCAAGCGGGAAATTTGATCTCACCGATTTGGAAGAAGGTGCCAGGGATATCGAAATCAATGTGGTATTTGGCTCTGCTGAAGTGGTATTGCCCAATCATCTGCCATTCGATATCGAACCTACCACGGTTTTTGGAGCCACAGTGCTTCCCGAACGCAGTCAATATGGCTTTGGCGATAGTCACTATAAGGCTGGCGAGGGACAGGGCAGAGCTATCCATATCGAGTCTAATAGCGTTTTTGGCCGCATAGAGTACATCTTCCAGGATGTGCGCGGCAAGGATATCATCGAGCCCCTCGATCCTGACGCAGAAGCTGCAGGTACAGACAGCGATTTCTAAGCTAATCAAATGAAGAAACCAGCCCTTATCATCGCTTTGATGATGCTTGTGAGCGTGGCTTTTGCCAGCGAGATAGGTTATGCCCTATCCGGAGGCGGAGCTCGCGGCTTTGCCCACATAGGCATCCTCAAGGTCCTGGAAGAAGAGGGACTAAAGCCGGATTACATCACCGGTACCAGCATCGGAGCCATCATCGGCGGAATGTACGCCCTGGGCTTCACTGCTGCTGAGATTGAGGAGATGGCCTCCAGCACAGATTGGAATGCCCTGATGCAGGACAAAGTCTCGCGGAGAGGTCTATATATCGGCCAAAAACGATGGGCTCCCTATGGCAATGCCGTGTTTGAGCTGGATCGGCATTGGCTGCCGAAATTGCCCTCGGCGGTGTTTAAAGTAAATTCGCTGAATCTAGCGCTATTTGATTTGGTCGCCAGCGCTTCACAGGAGCAGGATTTTTTCCGCTACCCCATACCCTTCAGTTGTGTAGCCACGAATTTGGGAACAGGGCAGCCTTATGTCTTCAAATCAGGCTCACTTTTGCAGGCCATCCGCGCTTCAATATCCATCCCCAGTATATTGCCCCCGTTTCAGGTGGGGGAAGAGTACTACATCGATGGAGGAATCTCCCAAAACCTCCCTATAGCAGAGGTGAAGGAAATGGGAGCCCAGCAGGTGGTGGGCATCAAGGTGAATTCCACGCTCAGAGCTGCACGGCAATTGAACAACATTGTGGATGTTTTGGACCAAACCATCAATATCGGAGTCAGCCGCAATCTCAGTGAAGGCCTGGATCAATGTGATCTCTTGCTGGAGCCTGATCTTTTACAATACTCCTCCGGCAATTTTAAATATGTGAGAGAGATCATCGCGATCGGAGAAAGCTATGCCCGTGATCATATAGAAGAAATCAGGGCTTTCGCCAGGGCGTATCAGGATAGCGATCAAAAGCCTCTTAAGCATTTTGACAAAGATCTGGATTCTTTCTTCGTAAGCAGCATAGAAGTGTATGGTAGCAATCGTCTTAGTGCCGCTAAAATCCGTGAGTACTTAGGGCTGCATTCCGGTGGAACCATGTCCAAACAAGAGATATTTGCAGCCTGTCACCGGGGCTGGAATTCACAATACTTCAATGTCTTATATCCTGATCTTGTGCCTTTGGAAGACGGCAGCTACAGGCTGGGCCTCCATGTGAGCGAGCGCGAACCCAAGACTATCGCCATCAATAATTCCTACAACGACGTAGAAAAGCTCACCGCCAGCGTGGTACTCAGTGTGGAGAATTTGCTGCTGAAGAATTCCAAGCTCATGGCCGGAGTGCTCCTGGGTGGCAAAAACGAGCTGGACATAGATTACGTGAAGAATTTCGGGAACTATTGGGGTGTTTATTATCGGATATTCCCTTATATCAATGAGAAAACCCTGTATGTGTATAATGACGAGCATTACCGGATAAATAGCGTAAAATCTCTGGAATGGGGTGGCACCACAGGGCTGGGGCTCTTTACCAAAGACATCGCGGTGGCGGAACTCTTTTGGTATTATAGCAATACCAATCTATATCGGGGCATCTCAGAATCTGAAATGATTTCCCGACGCTATACTGTAAGCGGATTTGGCCTGAAAGCCTATCATGAGAGCCTGGACGACTATACCTTTCCCTATAGTGGGGCTAGAGTGCTGGGCAAGTTCAATTTTGCCCGGGACGAGAGGATTTCGGATTATATCTATAACAGCATGAAAGGTCGCATGGACGCGTATCTGCCTGTGGCGAAAGGCCTCAGCCTCAAGGTCGCAGGCAATATCGGCAGCTACTTTGATTCCACCCCTTCAGATAAGTTTGACCCCTTTACCATCGGTGGCATAGATGGCTTTAAGGGCTATTCCCGCTATGAGATCAGTGCCCCGCACTTCTTGATTTACGAGCTGGGCGTGGTACTCAATCCCTTCAAGAACCTGCACTTGCAGGCAGGGGTTCAGGGAATGAGCTATGCTGATGATGAGTTTTTGGCCAAGGATGCCTGGACAGAGTATTGTGCCTATGCTGGCATAGGATACAGCACCATGTTTGCGCCTTTGCGCCTGCAGCTTGCCCTCAATGAGCGCAGCAATGTAAACGTCATGCTTTCCCTGGGCTTCGATACAGATATCTTCGAGTTCTCCAGAAAGTAAAACCGATTCCGGGGGCTATAAGAGCGGATAGCCGGTAATCAAGATATTGTCCTGCAGCTTCTTCACCTTGATTCTTTCCAATTGCACAGCGCGGTCTACATTGTGGCGGTCATAGTGTCTCAATACGCTTTTTTCTCCGCCGAGGATCATATTACCGTAAAAGATCATGCACTTATCCACCAGCTTTGCTTTCCAAAAAGCTTCACTCAGCCGGTTTCCGGTTTCCAAAAGCACAGAATTTAGCTTCATCTCATAGAGCGCGGCCATCACAGCTTTCAGATCCAGCTCGTCCTTGTTGCCAGCAACCTGTCTGAGCTGCAGTCCCTTGTCCTGCAATGCCTTGATTTTGTCTTCACTTGCCAGATGATACAAGATCATGGCGGGAAAATCCTCTGCGCTGGCCACGAGCTTTGAGGAGAGTGCGATATCCAAAGAGGGGTCCAGGATCACCCGCAAAGGCTGGTTGGCAGAGCGCAAGCCACGCGCGTTTAGCATGGCATCGTCATGCGCCACACTCTTGATGCCCGCCAAAACCACATCGACCTGAGCGCGGACTCTATGCACATGTTTACGCGAGGCGGGATTTGATATCCATTTTGAACTGCCATCACTGGCAGAGTATTTGCCATCCAAAGACAAGGCGCTTTTCCAGATCACAAAAGGACGTCTGTATTGCACAGAAAAAATATAGTATTCCAGTTGCTCTGTGATCTCTTCTGCAAAAAATCCGTGTTCCACCTGAATCCCAGCTTCTTGCAAAGCTTTGATGCCGTTGCCGGAAACCAGAGGATTGGGGTCCATTATCCCCACCACCACGCGCTTGATCCCAGCTTTGATGATGGCATCTGTACAGGGTGGAGTTTTTCCGTAAATGCAGCAGGGTTCCATGCTTACATACATGGTAGAGCCTTTGCATTTGTTGCCGGCGGCTTTGATGGCCACTATTTCAGCGTGATCAGATCCGTAAGGCTGGGTATTGCCTTCTGCCACGATCTTACCGCCATTCACTATCACTGCGCCCACAAAGGGATTGGGCGAGCACTTGCCCCGGGAGCGTTCTGCCACTCGCATGGCGAGTTTCATATAATATCTATCCATAAAGTTCCAGGTTCCTTTTTGCCATTTCGTGGGTGGGGAAGTTCTGCAAGATTTCGCGCCACATGTTCAGGGCTTTGGCTTTGTCGCCCCCTGCCAGGTGGGCTATAGCCAGGTTGTTCTTTGCATCCGGGTTTTCAGGCTCAAGCTGCACCAGGGCGGCAAACCATTTTTGGGCCTCAGGATAATCCTTATCATTCAGATTCATCAGCCCCAAATGCATATAGGGAGGGGCAAAGGAATTGTCCAGGGCGATGGAGGACAAGAGATTCTGTTTGGCCTTAGCGGGCTGCTTTACCAGGAGCCAGTACAGAGCCTTATAGTAATACAAGTCAGCACTATCCGGATAGCTACGCAAGGCCAGGGTGATTTCTTCCAGGGCCTTCGCTTCCTCTCCATTGGCTAAAATCTGCGCTATCGTCTGATAGACAGCATTTTGCTTGAAATACAGAGCAGGATTGCCGTTTAGACTTTGCCGCAGATACCAGCTATCGTCTTCTTTGCGCAGGATGAGGGTGTATTCGTCACGATAGTTAAGCTCTACAAACACAATAGCTTGAAAGTTGTCTTCGGATAAGCCGCTGTGGATAAAGCTATAGTTTTTGAGCTTTTTCAAAAATGGATTGTTGCGGATGAGATCGGCATAAAGACCGTCTAAATCCGGGAGTGAAGAGGTATTCAGGGTGAGTTCTTGCAGTTCGCCATATTCCAGGGCGATGATGTGATCCAGATACTGGCCTGCGACATCTTCTGCGCTGTCTGTTTTCGCTACTTTTTGGTAGGGGAGATCCAGCTTTTGCATCAGATAATCGACCGGGAAATTCCCCGGATATTGAAATTCGGAGAGGATCTCCAAGGCTCTCTTTTTATCTGCTGAAGCCAGCTCGTGCGGGGTTCTGTCATCAAAGAGGCTGCTGTTTTTGTTGATCCAGATATCTATATAAGTCTTTGTGGCCTGCATAGCTTCGTGATTGTTATCTGCTTTAAAGGCGGGGAAGGGACTGCCTGCTTCGATCTTGGGGGTATAAGGGCAGGTGTCCGGACACCTTAGATCGATGCGCAATTCATTGCAGCAACGCCAACACAGGCCTTTATTGATCCTGGGACAGAGCCTGAGCGCCCGCTCGCTACGGCATTTTTTACAGCGGTCTTTGGGGCTCAAAGAGAACACGGTTCCTCCGGCATGGGTGTGGGGATGCGTTTGAAAGCGCTGCGGGCAATCAGTTTGTAAACTTTGTTCACCTCGCTTTGGTCAAAAACATCCAGATCATCCATATTGCGTATAGCCCAGAGAATCTTGTCCAATTCCGGGTAGGAGATGCCGATCTCCTGTTCGTCGGATTGATCTTCCCAAAGATCGGCCGTGGGCACTTTACTGATCAGCTTTTCCGGCAAGCCCAAAGCTCTGGACATACCCCAGACCTCTACTTTATAAAGCTGGGCAATGGGTTCTACGGCTGCTGCCGCATCGCCATGCTGCGTGAAATATCCGGTCATAAACTCACTTTGGTTGGTGGTTCCCAAGACCAAAGCCCGGTGCTTTACCGATAGATCAAACAGCACGCACATGCGCATTCTGGCCATCCAATTTCCCCTGCGCAGAGTATCGGCATCTTGTTCGAGGGCAACAAAATAAGCATCCACCATGGGGCTGATATCGATGTTTAATAGCTGTATATCCAGATGCTTGCACAGCAGTTCTGCGTCCTTCTTGCTTTCGGGACTGCTGCCCCGATAGGGCATAAAGACGCCGATTACCTGGCCTTTCCCGATGGCATGCACTGCCAAAGCAGCAGATAGAGCGCTGTCTATACCTCCGGAAATTCCGATGATGTATTTCTGTTGTCCGCTGGCCAAAAGGTAATCCTTCAGGAAAGCGGAGATCTTTTTGATCTCTTGATGGAAGTCAATCTTTCGCATTGTGGCTCCTCTTATTTACTATGCGACAGAAACCATAGGGTCTGCCTCAGGTCAAGTAAAACTTCTTGCTCCTTGCCGTTTTTGGGGCCGGCTATAAACTAAGTAAATGCGAATATGACTGTGCCGCAGCCATCAGTGCTTGCTCCCTGCACAAAGCCGTGCGCTTGCTTGAGCCATAAACGGGATTTTAAGGCATGTTCGATTCGAGATGACTCGAATATCTAAGTCATCTCGAGTCGAATACATGTTAAAAGCAAGTCCGACGGAAAGGGAAGAATAGGGCGCTATAGGGAGTAAAAGGTGCCACTTATCTGGCCCTGAAATGCCCGAAACCCAAACTAAATATCTTTGTGTCAGATATCAATGCTTGCATATACGAAAGCTTACAACTATACTATTATTATAGCTTAATTACTAAAAGGGGAGGTATTTCTGCTATGAATGATGTTTAGTTTTCTGGATATAGAGTCTTATTGTAATAGAATTTCCGTATTTATGGTCTTTTATTTTGCCAATGTTTCAGCATGGATTTCATTGATATGACGATAGCTTTAGCTTATTGTGGAAAAGTATCCACAATAATAGATAAACTTCTACCTAAATCACTCTGAATTAGATTGACAGGTTAATTAACTAATATATATTTACATTATGTGTAAAATACAAAGAGGTACAAAAGCATGTTTCAACTTACTACAATGAGTATTGTGGCAGATTTCCTTACGCCAGAACGCATTAGCCTGCTCGTGAGAGTAGCGCTGATGTTGTTGATAGGTATTCCGCTAATTGGACTCATCAAAAAGGTGGTTAACCGCCTGCTCAGCGACAAGCTCACCAAACAGTCTGAGGTGATGATTCTTCGGGCTGTGAAATACACCTTGGTGCTCCTTCTGCTGATGATGGTCCTAAATGAATTTGGTTTCAAAATCTCAGCGATCTTGGGAGCTGCCGGTATTTTTGGTGTTGCCATCGGTTTTGCTTCACAGACCAGTATATCAAACATTATCAGTGGGATATTCCTGATCTCGGAAAAGCCATTTTTGATCGGCGATGTCATCGAAATCAACGACAAAGTGGGCACAGTCCAATCCATTGATTTACTTTCCATCAAGCTCAAGACTTTTGATGGACGTTATGTGCGCGTTCCCAATGAGGCCATGATCAAAAATGATGTGATCAACCTCACTCGTTTTGAGATCCGCAGGGCGCAGATCTCAGTGGGTGTAGCCTTCTCTTCAGACCTACGCAAGGTGATGGCTATTCTCAAAGATATCGCAGATACTGTCCCCGGAGCCCTCAAAGAGCCGGCCCCCATGCTGCTTTTGGATGGCTTTGGTGCCTCCAGTATTAATATCAATTTTGGGGTTTGGACAGCCACTTCCAATGTTTTCAACATGAAAAACGAGCTTATTTATGCGGTCATAGATCGCTTTAGAGAGGAAGGTATTGAGATTCCCTTTCCCCATGTATCACTTTATGCTGGAGAGGCCTCAGAATCCACTGAACAACAAGAAATAACAAAAGAAATAAAACAAGAAAAGGAAGAATAAGACATGAGTCAAAAAAAACACTTGATTAAAGCTGTTATCTTTGATCTGGACGGCACTCTGCTGGATAGCATCAAAGATATTGCCGGTGCAGTGAATAGGGCCTTGAGGGATATGGATTTCCCCCAGCATCCTCTGGAAGCTTTTAGCGATTTTGTAGGTCACGGACAAACTGAACTGGTCAAACGAGCTCTGCCCGAAAATCAACGTAACGCAAAAAACATCGAGAACATGTCCAAAAAGTTTTGGGATTTTTATGATTTTGAATGGTATATGAATACGAAGCCGTTCCCGGGAACCTTGTATATGATTCAATTGGCGGTTGGCCGCAAGATCAAGCTCGCCATTTTGTCGAATAAAGCGCATTATTTCACCAAAAAGATGATTCGCCATTTCTTCAGAGGCGCGATGATCAAGCACACCAAAAACCCCTTTGGCATCTATAGCGGTGAACAGCTAGACAAGCCCACCAAGCCCGATCCCACCCTGGCCCTGGAACTGGCCGTAAAGCTGAAAGTAGCCCCGGAAAACATCGCCTTTATAGGTGACATGCCAGTAGATATCGAAACCGCAAAGCGGGCTGGAATGATCGCTGTGGGAGCAGCTTGGGGATTTGCCGGTAGAAGGGCACTCAAAGAAGCTGGTGCAGACTTGATCTTTGATACACCCACCGAATTTGCCAGCTATTTGGAAGCTCAGCCCATATTATAGTGCTATGAAGAGTTATCGTAAAGAGTTGTGGTTCCATACCACACACAGACGAGAGTACATCAATATCACTGATCAGGTGCGTAGTGTGCTCCTTGAATCCGGTATCTCAGAAGGTCTGATCCTGGTGAACGCCATGCATATTACTGCTTCGGTATTTATCAACGATGACGAGAGCGGTTTGCACGAGGATTTTGAGACCTGGCTGGAAGGCCTGGCTCCTGAAAAACCTTATAGTCAATACCGCCACAATGGCTTTGAAGATAACGCCGATGCCCATCTCAAAAGACAGATTATGGGACGAGAAGTGGTGGTTGCCATCACAGAAGGCAAGCTGGATTTGGGCCCCTGGGAACAAATATTTTATGCAGAATACGACGGAAAACGCCGTAAAAGAGTACTTATTAAGATAATTGGTGAATAGCAGGGGCGCTCCGAGCAGCACCCAGGATTTCTAATTCAGATTTATATTTTATATTAAATTGTGATATGAGCGGGATAGAGATCAGCCCAACCTGATGTTTGGGATGTTCTCTATTAGCTTTTTAGCCTCATTTTTAAGCTGAGACAGATCCTGGCTGTTATCGATCACCAGGTCAACCCTGGCTGCCTTTTCGGCATCCGGTAGCTGTTTGTCCAGACGTAATTTGAGGTTTTCAAGCTGTCCGGGATTGCGCTCTTCGAGACGCTTTAGCACCACAGATCTGGGTGCTGTGACCAGGACCAGATAGTCAAAATATGCTTCCAGACCCGCTTCAAAGAGCAGGGGAATCTCAAAATATAGTGCGTCTTCATCGGACTTTATCAGCTCTTCGGTAAAGCGCTGCCTGACCCTCGGATGGATTTCGGAATTCAGGTATTCCAGTTCCTTTTCATCGTGAAAGACGATCTCCGAGATTGCTTGTTTATCGAGCCTGCCATCGCAAAAGACCCGGTCTCCCCATCGCTGGCGCCAGAGCTCTGGCAAATCGAACAGGATTTCATTGGCGACATCATCGGCGGACAAAACCCTCTGACCATATTGTCTCAGATAGTTACAAAAGCTGCTTTTTCCACTGCCGATATTCCCGGTGATTGCGATTGCAAAGGGCTTATTTTGTGGCATCGGTGATGATCTGCATCAGTTCTTCAAAGGCGATATCGGTGGTAATCTGCCCACCTTGGGCTACAGAAACCTGCCCGGACTGTTCGGACACGATGATAGCGATGGCATCAGTAGCTTCGGTGATGCCGATGCCGGCCAGATGCCGGGTACCAAATTTGCGGGCATATTCTGATTTTTGTGACAAGGGCAGAACCACTTTGGCGGACATGATCCGATTGCCGCGAATGATGATCGCCCCATCATGCAAGACGCTTTTGGTATTGAAGATAGTCACGATCAAGCGCATGGAGATATTGGCATCGATCGGCTCACCTTTCTGCACGTATTCGGTGAGTTTGGTCTTGTTTTCCAGCACGATGAGAGCGCCGGTCTTGCGAAAACTCATGGAAGATACTGCGTCGATCAAAGGCGTGTAAATGGAGGATTTCTCCTCTTTGGAAAAGACGGATTTGAGCTCTTTGGCCAGGTTCAATTTGGTGAGAATGGTCCTCAGTTCCGGCTGGAAGAGGATCACAATCGCCAGTATCCAATAGGTCCTGATTCCGCTGAGCAGGGAGGTCAAAATTTGTAGCTCAAATATGCTGGCCAGGAAGTAGAGGATAAGCAGAAAGAGCAAGCCCCAAAGCACCTGATAGCCACCGGATTTGCGGATAATCAACAAGGATTGGTAGATCAAAAAAGCAATGATCAGGATATCGATAATGTCTTTGAATTTGGGAATCAGAAATTCCATCTTTTACGCTCCTGCATCCATAATGGCAGCAAATACATCCAAAAACTGGCGGTGCGGCTGCACATCGTGCACACGGATGATGCTAACCTGATTCAGACAGGCCAACATGGTGGTGGCCAGGCTGCCACCAAGACGCTGATTTGGCGGTGAATTGGAAATAAAATCTATGAATCCTTTGCGTGAAGCACCCAGAAGCACAGGATAGCCCAGCTCTGTAAGGCTGTCCAGCTCTGCCAAAAGCTTGAGATTGTGCTGCAGGTTCTTACCGAAGCCGATGCCGGGATCCAGGATGATATGCTCTTTGGCGATCCCTTGGGAGATGGCAAACTCTGCACGTTCCTGCAGGAATTCCCTGACTTCAACGGCCACTTCCTCGTATTGGGGATTCATTTGCATATTCTCTGGCCTGCCTTGCATGTGCATCAAAATCACTTTAACGCCTGGATTCGCAGCAATTATCTCTACCATCTTGGGGTCATATTGCAAGGCGGAAATGTCATTGATGATGTTTGCTCCCAGGGCAATGGCCTTTTTGGCCACTTCAGCCTTTTGGGTGTCGATGGAAATCAAGACCTTGGGACTTTTGGCTTTGAGCTCTGCCAATACGGGCTGGATGCGCTGCCATTCAAGCTCTGCGGATACGCCATTGGCACCGGGACGGGTGGATTCTGCACCGATATCCAGGATCTGGGCCCCGGCCTGGATCATTTCTAAAGCATGAGCCACTGCGGCTGCAGGAGCCAGAAAATAACCGCCGTCAGAAAAGGAATCTTCGGTGAGATTGAGCACACCCATGATCTGGGGAATCTGAAAGCGTTGAATAATGTTTTTAATACTCACTTAGACTACCTCAATTTGAAATTACAGCGGATGCGGTAACGCTTTTCCGGCTTGTATGCACCTGTGAAACCAAAGCGCCAGGAGCGCATCTCTTCGCGCAGGGCTTCCCAATGTGCTGCCCGGCGATAGCTGATGACATTCAGATTATTCATCTTGACGCGGCCCTCAGCAGAAAGCGAAAATTCCACGATCACGACGTCATCTTCCAAAGGGGTAATTTTGGGCTTCGTTTCATGGATAAAATAGGCGTCTGAACCGCCATCTATCAGACTAAGGGAAAAGCCTGAGGCATTACCTTCGCCGCCACCTGTGCTTTGGGTAGGGCTGAGCGCTTGAGTAAGGCGGGAATCGCGCGAGGGTGTGGTCTGAATCCTGGTTTTGGTCTCCGTGGGAATCTCCAGCAGGGGACTTTCAATATCGTGAAAGCTCTGGCTTTCCTCTGCGGAAACAGCTTTAGCGGGAGTGGCTTTTTCACCAGCAGCTTGAGGCGTGCCAGCGTTTGCGCTTGGGTAAGGACTGTCTGCTCCCACCGGCTCTGATTCCAGGATCCAATCAAACTGCTGCCACTTGGTTTGAGTCTTTACATTGAGCGAGATCAGGGCAAAGATCACTAGAATCAGCGCATGCAGACCCAGTGAAATCAGATAGGCGTATTTGTCTTGGCTCGGCAGGCTGCCCTTCACTTCTTCTCTTCCTCCAGGACCTCGGTGGCTACGAAGATCTTCTCAAACCCGGCTCCGCGGATGATGTCCATCACAGAAATCACTTTCTGTAAGGGAGTGTCTTCCATGGCGGAAAATCTGACTACCTGCTCCGGATCGGTAAAATCCGCAGTTAAATGCTGGGTCAGCCCAGGGAAATCCACCGGTTCACCATTGTAGAAAAGCTGATCATCACCAAAATAGCTGATGTGGATGTTTTGCAGGGAATGCCGGGCTGCAGATTTGGAGCCTGGCAAACGGATCGGCAAGCCGCTCTGGCTGGTAAAGTTTGACACAATCAAGAGAAAGATGATGAGCAGAAAGATCACATCCGTCATGGAAATGAGCATGGTGGTGGTTATTCTCTGCTTGGAAAGCTTGAGCTTCATGAGAGATTACGCATCCTGATAGTGTATTCTATGCCGCCTTCCTGCATGTCTTTGAGCAGGTTTTCCAGCTTCTGGATGAGGTCGTTGTAAAAGATGATGGCTACAATGCCCACTATCAGGCCACCAATGGTGGTCAATAGTGCTTCCCAGATGCCTCCGGCCAGTATGCTGATATCTACGCCGGCACTGCTATGGGCCTGGATGCTCATAAACACCCGCACCATACCGGTTACTGTGCCCAGAAAGCCGATCAGGGGAGCTGTGGCCGCAAATGTGCTCAGCCAGCCCATGCCTTTTTCCAGATGCTGCAATTCCAGATTGGCGGTGGATTCCATGCTCTGGGAGATCAATTCATGATCATCAGTCTGGGCATTGAAGAGCTTTTCCAGCATCATGCCCAAAGGAGAACCCGAACGGTTTTCTTCCAAGGCACTACGCAGACCGGCCAGCGTGTTTTGTCCATGCAGCGCATTGATTAAATCCTGGTTTGCTCTTTTAACCTTGGAGAACTGGCGGTATTTTTCGATTACGATACCGATCACAGCTATTGAGATCAACAGCAGCACGTACATTAGAATCCCACCCCTGAGGAGTAAAGATAATATGCTCATAATACCTCTTTATTTGTTATTTTAAAAGGCTGCCCTTCCTTTTGCGGATAAATCAGCTCAAAGAAGGGCAGAGATTATCTTTGTCTTGTTTTATCCGTTTTTCTTCATGAATTCGCCCATGAACTGAGCAAGCGCGTGCGCAGCAGGCAAAGGCAGGGAATTATAGGTACTGGCTCTGCATCCACCAGACAGACGGTGGCCTTTGAGGCCGATCATGCCGGCTTTCTTGGCTTCGCTGATGAAGAGGGCTTCCATGTCTTCGGTAGCCATGCGGAAGGTGATGTTCATCAGTGAACGGTCTTCCTTATCTACTGTGCCTCTATAGAAACCATTGGAATTGTCAATGGCATCATAGATGTACTTGGCTTTGGCCTGGTTATTGAGCGCGACCTTGTCCAGTCCGCCCATTGCTTCGATCCATTTCAGAACGAGGCCGACCATGTAAATGGTGAAGGTGGGAGGAGTATTGAACATGCTTCCGTTTTTGGCGGCAACATTGTAATCCATCATCGAGGGCAGACCTTCTTTGGCTGTGGCCAAAAAGTCTTTTTTGATGATTACGACCACGACTCCGGCTGGGCCCACGTTCTTTTGGGCACCGGCGTAGATCATGGAATACTTTTGGGCATCAATGGGTTTGCTCATAAAGTTTGAGCTCATATCTGCGATTAAAGGTACTCCGGCTTGAACTTCAGGGTCGTGATGCCATTCTGTACCGTAAATGGTGTTGTTTGTAGTGATGTGCAGATAGGCAGGGTTCTCTGAGAGAGTGTGGGTTTTGGGGATGTAGCTGTGGTTCTTATCTTCACTGGATGCGGCCAGATGTACTGGCAAGCCCAGCTTTTTGATTTCGCCAATGGCTTTTTTGGACCACACACCGGTGTGAATGATGTTTGCAATCTTTCCTTCATGGGCAAAGTTCATCGGCACCATGAGAAATTGCATGCTGGCTCCACCTTGTAAGAAGAGCACATCATAATCGTCACCCAGATTGTAAATGCGCTTTACGGCTGCGTGAGTTTCATCAATAATAGCTTGGTATTCTTTGCTACGGTGGCTCATTTCCATTACGGAAAGGCCCATTCCTTTGTAGTTGAACAAATCCGCTTGGGCTTCGAGAAGAACTTCTTCTGGAAGCACTGCGGGACCCGCGTTGAAATTATGTACGCGTTCCATTTGGATCCTCCTGGATATATTTTTGTACTTTAGTGCAAGGATTTTAGATGCTATTCTTTCAGGCAAGCTATTTCTTTTGCTTTTAGAATTTCATTGACGTAATCGGGCGATTAGGCAGTCTGGTTCAAAGGATTAAATCTATGTTAGATAAGATGTTAAATGACTACCAGATAATTCTGGCTTCACAATCTCCCAGACGCAGGGAGATTTTTGATATGTTGGGACTCCGCTATGAGATTCAGAGCAGTGATATCGCAGAACCGGTGAATGGGGAAGACCCCGTTTTGCAGGCCATGCGCAATGCCCAAAACAAGGCAGAAAGCGTTTTTGCCAAAAGTAGTGGGCAGAGCGTTATCGTTTCGGCGGATACTATCGTGGTCTTGGAAGGCAGGATTCTGGGAAAACCTGAATCCGCAGAACAGGCCCGCAGCTATCTGGGTGAACTCAGTGCAAAGACCCACACAGTGGTCACCGGCATCTGCGTGAGGGGCCTGAAAGGACAAAGATGCGGCTATGAAAAGACCCAGGTCAGCTTTGCCTCTTTGACTGAAGAGGAAATTCGGGATTATATCCTGACCAATGAGCCCATGGACAAAGCCGGAGCCTACGGCATCCAGGGCTTTGGCAGCCAGTTTATCACCAGGGTCGAGGGCTGTTACTTCAATGTAATGGGCTTTCCCATCCGGCGCTTTTATGAAATAGCCCGGGACATGATCAATAAGGGGACACTATGAAGGTTTTTCACAATGCCAAATTTTGGCACAAGGCTTCTTTTAAGAACAATGTAAAGGCCATTCTCACAGAGGATGGCAGGATCGTGAAACTGCTCACAAGTCTGCCGAAATCCACTCAGGACTATGAGCTTGTAGATCTCAAGGGAAACTATGTCTATCCCGGCTTCATCGATACTCACACGCACAGTTTTGAGGGCGGGCTCTATTCGCTGATGATCGATCTGGGCGGGGCCCGAAACCTGCAGGATGTCTTTGATCTGATCGCTGAAGGCAGCCAGGATAAGGGCAAATTCGTCTTTGCCTGGAATTTTGACGAGCTGAAGATTGCCGAAGGGCGTTTTCCCACCCGGGCAGAATTAAACGCTATCGTAAGAGATAAGAACCTGGTCCTGCGTAGAGTGGACGGACATTCCTGCATGATCAACAGCTTTGCCTGCTACAATATCTTGAGCCTTTTAGGCAATTTCCACTGTGAGGATGAAGTCTTCAAAGGCTTTGAAAACGATAGGGCAGTGCACTGGTTTCACAACAATATAGAGCATGATCTCATCTTAAAAGCCTATCACGCTGCGTCTGAGATAGCGTTGAAGGGTGGATTCTCCACTATTCACACCATGGTGGGCGATGCGAATATGTCCATCGGTCATTACAGCCTGATTCAGGAGAATTTAGCCAATTTCGGCGTGGACTACGTCCTGTATCCGCAATCTTTCAATATCGAAGCAGCTCTGGAAGTTGGAGCCCAGCGCATTGGCGGCTGCATCCTGGCCGATGGTTCTCTGGGTAGCTATACCGCAGCATTGTACGAGTCCTATCAGGGACGCCCCATCCGCGGAAACCTGTATCAGACCGATGCCTATTGGTCCGATTTCATCACCCGCGCTCATCATCACAACCTGCAAGTGGGCGTGCACTGCATTGGCGACAGAGCCATTACGCAGATCAATAGCGTCTATCTGGCCCTGGCAAATTCCGATCCCAAAGACCTGCGACATCAATTGATTCACTGCGAAATTACCGATGACGCGCTGGTCAATCAGATCAAGGCCTCGGGCGCAGTACCCGTGATGCAGCCTATGTTTGATCGGCTCTGGGGTGGCGAAAATGGCTTTTATGCCAAGGTCCTGGGCAAAGAAAGAGCAGAGAACATGAACCGCTTTGCCACTATGTTCTCAAAGGGCATCAAGATTACCGGTTCTTCAGATTGGTATATCACAGAGCTGAATATAGTTAAGTCCCTGGATGCAGCTATGAATCACCACAGTCCCGCAGAAGCTCTTACTGCCGGACAAGCGATAGATATTTACACCAAAAACGCAGCCTGGCTTTCACATGATGAAGGTGTCAAGGGGCAATTGCTAACAGGCTTGCTGGCAGATTTTACCGTGCTGAACTATGATCTAAAGAAGCCCGGCGCCGATAAACGGGTGGTGGCCACCATCAAGGAAGGAAAGCTGCTCTATGAGAATCTGTGAGCTAAGCGCTGATATCGTTAGTCAAATGGTGGAGGATGAACTGAAACATCATCCCCATCTGGAGCCTGTGGATCTGTACAAACTGCTTTATCAGGCATTATACGGTCCCTTTCATATCGTCCAGGATTACGATCAGGTATTTCGCGCTATCGAGGCCGAGGTAGAGCAGTCAAGCCTCTGCTACGAGCCTATATATCAAGAATTGAGCCCCTGCTACAGCAGAGTGAGCCTGGCCTATATTCAGGCAGATGATGAGCCCCAGCTCAGGCAAAGCAAGATCACCTGTTTGACAGATTGGCTACTGGAATCCTGTGTGGCTTTGCCGGATGTAGCCCAAGACTTTCAGAGGCAGTGGAAGCTTTATCGCCACCTGCTGTTTAGCGTCCTTCCAGCCAACCCTGAAACCTGGCAAAAGGCGGATTGCCTGGCAAGGGCAGGAAAGCTGCCCTCACACTCACAGACTTTTCATCAACACTATCAGCCTCATTACCGGCTGGTAAATAAGAATCTTAGCAAACACTATCAGCTATTTATGGAGTTTAACTAATGACAGAAACCAGAGTCAGATTTGCCCCCAGTCCCACCGGATACTTGCATATTGGCGGTCTCAGAACCGCACTTTACGATTACCTTTTTGCCCGTAATACCCAAGGCAAATGCATCTTACGCATCGAAGACACAGATCAAAGCCGTGAGGTCGAGGGTGCTGCGGCCAGCCTGGTCTCCACTCTGAGCAGCCTCGGCATCGATTTTGATGAAAGCCCTGAGGCCGGAGGAGATTATGGCCCTTATATCCAATCCCAACGCCTGGAGCTATACCGCAAACATGCCGCTGAACTGCTGCAAAATGGCCATGCTTATTACTGCTTTTGCAGCACAGAAACCTTAAGCAAAATGCGCGAAGAGCAGCAGACCAAGGGCGAGTTCGTAAAATACGATCGCCGGTGTCTGATGCTCTCACAGGAAGAAATAGATGCCAAACTGAGGGCTGGTGATAATTATGTGATCCGTCTCAGAATGCCTGATGACCACCGCTTTGCCTTTGATGATGAAGTGCGCGGACACGTGGAGATCGAAAGCTCGCAATCCGACGATCAGGTTTTGATCAAGTCCGACGGCTTTCCCACCTACCATCTTGCCGCCACGGTGGATGACCACTATATGCAGATCTCGCATGTGATCCGGGGTGAAGAATGGCTATCCTCCACTCCCAAACACCTTTGGCTCTACGAATGCCTGGGCTGGCAGCCTCCGAAATGGGTGCACCTCCCCTTGATCCTGAATACAGACCGCTCCAAGCTCAGCAAACGCATGAACGACGTATCCGTAGAAAGCTATCTCGAAAAGGGTTACCTCAAAGAAGCTCTGCTGAATTTTGTGGCGCTTTTGGGTTGGCATTCTGCCGACGACAGAGAGCTTTACACCCTGGAAGAGCTCTGCGAGGCCTTCACTCTGGACCGGGTGAGCAAAGCCGGAGCCATCTTTGATCTGACCAAGCTGGATTGGATGAACGGCCAATACATGCGTTCGCTGCCTTTAGCAGCCATAGCAGGACGGGCCCGGCAGTGGTTTCCCGCAGATTGGGCTGAGGATTATGAGCGCTATCTGAAGGTCATCGCCGCAGCCAGAGAACGCTGCACCTTGCTACCAGAGCTGGCCGAATACGCCAGGATCTTCTTTGAACCTGCGGAATTGAGCGAGCAAGATCTGGCCATATTTACCAGCGAAACTTCCCAAAAAGTCCTAAGCTGGTATCATGAGCAGATTTCCACAGTTCAGGCAGATGATGCTGAGGCGATCGACGCCATCACGAAGGCCGGAATCAAAGAACTGGGCATCAAGGGCAAGGATTATTACATGCCTCTGCGTCTGGCTTTGATCGGTGCACCGCATGGCCCCGATCTTCCTACCATTATAGCCATTTTGGGTAAAGAAGAGAGCCTGGCCCGTTTAGCTGGTTCATCAGCCAAACCCGAATAAAAGCATAGCCAAAGCGAACATGCGCACCGGAAAGATCATCGATATCCACTGCAAATGTGGCTATCTGCTGTTCCGCTATTTCAAGGCGGGGAAAGGACGCCTGATCAAGGTCCTGATCTCCCGCCTCAGCGAGGATAACGTCGGTCTGAGCAAGGTGGAGACCCATAGCCGGCCGCTCTGCCCGGAGTGCCAAAAAGAGATCGGGATCATCATGATGATCCATGGTGAGCCAGCTTTGAAGCTGAATCAGGGGACGATCAAATCCGTGAGGATCTGAGCTAAGGTAAGCTCGTAGTTTCTTTTATAAGAAGAAGTATCGGGCTTCTTTAGCTGAAACAATAAAGCAGGTCTGCCCTTCACAGAAAGCAAAGAACTGCCGAGTCTGGATATTAGAAGCTTGCAGGCCTGTGGCTTCGCAACTGTTGAAATATATCAACAGACTCTTGTCGCGAAATCGTAAAAACAGAAGAAAAGCTATTGACAGGGATATGGTATTCCTTAAATTATGTCTCAGCTAAGGCTCCTTAAAAGCTTTAACAAATTTAAATAACATATTGTGTTTTTAGGAGGTAACTATGAAACACAGACTGTCATTGCTGTTAGTTATAGTATTCTGCAGCATTCTATCGGTGGGTTACTCTGTCAATAACGGAGTATTTTTGGACGGAGCTGGTGATTATGTTAGCATACCCACTACTACACGCTTAGATTCAGGCATGAGTGGAGCAAGTGGACTTACTGTCGAAGCTTGGATAAACCCCACAACTCTTAGGACTGGAGGTGATACCTACAGAAATTTAATAGTAAATTTTTGCACTCAGCTACCTGAATATCCTATGGTGAAATTCTATCTGCGCGATAATGGAAAACTTGTTTTTGGCGGAAGGAGTAAAGCTTCCGAAGTTTATCAAGACACAGTTACAGATGATGTATTGATTTCAACCGGCTCTTGGCAGCATGTCGCCGGGGTTTTAGATTTTGTAAACAAAACCATCAAAATATATGTAAATGGTGAATTGAAACATACAAGAACCGGGGTACCTTTTGTTAATACTGAATTTGAACGAGGCAATGGCGGGACACAACATATAGGAATAAATGCTCTGCTTTCAACAAATCAGTACTTCCATGGCACTATTGATGATATGCGTTTATGGAGAGTTGCTCGTACAGCAGAGCAAATCAGTTTTTACATGGACAAGGTAGTACCTCCCCAAACTGAGCTTTTAGCATATTGGAAATTCGATGAAGAGCAGGGAAGAATAGCTTACGATAGCTCTAACAGTAATATTCCTTATAATGGAGATCTCCAAGGGGGTGCTTATTTTACAGCAGGCAATCCCACTCTCCCGGTAGAGCTTTCCTCCTTCACCGCCACCATCAGCACTCATAACAACGTTGTGCTCACCTGGGTCACCCAGTCGGAAACTGGCGTAATGGGTTTCTACGTATTTCGCGGTACCGATCCCAATCTGGCCAATGCCCAACAGATCAGCTCTTTGATCGATGCCACCAATACCGCAGATCAGAAGGTTTATGTCTATACAGACAACGAAATCAATCAGATCGGGACCTATTATTATTGGCTCATGGTCGCTGACATAAATGGCAGCGAAAGCTATCATGGCCCCATTCATGTGACCTATGAAAACACCCAGCCTGGCCTTCCCAATATCCCGGTTTTCACAGAGCTGAAAAGTGTCTATCCCAATCCCTTCAATCCCAATACCACCATCAGCTATGTGTTGGCACAGCCGAGCGACGTTTTGATCACTATCTTTAATATGCGTGGACAAGAAGTACGCAGCTTTGAGCGCAGCAATGTAGCAGCCGGCCCCCAGAACTTAGCCTGGGACGGTAAAGATCAAAAGGGCAGCAGCCTTGCCTCCGGAGTATATTACATCCGCATGCAGACCGGAGCAGACAGCTTCTTCAAGAAAGCTGTCCTGATGAAATAAAGCCAATTTACTATGATACCAAGCCGCGGGAGAAATCTCGCGGCTTTTATATTGTGGATTCTCGGAGGCAGGGTGCTAGAGGGTTTGGATGTTTTTGAATGATATGTGGTTCAAGGCTTTTTTTCAAGGCCAAAATGATTGCCAAGCCAAGCGCTTTGCGGATGCCAAGCCACAAGTCCTTGGCACTAAAACTGCAGGGTATTCTGTACATACGAGGAAGCGCTATTTGTGGAAAATCATCAACAGTTCTTCCCATAGAAACACAAAAAAGTGTGGTATTGATCTTGCCAAATGCATCGGTATTCGATATATTGTCATGTAGAAGAATAATATAATGTGTCTTTAAAACTGATGATTGCTGTGCAGTCGTCTTCTAAGCAATAAACGACAACGAATGTAAGCTCACTTGAGCGCCAAAGAATTATAACGAATTCGGTGTTCTTGTGAGAAGGAGAATAAAACATGAGAAGAATCTTTTTAACGCTGCTGCTCTTATCTATGCTGTGCGGCATTTACGCTCTTACCGGATTCGGAATATCCAATGCCTTTGACATCGTGCCCTGCACGCTGCCGGTTGAGCTCTCGTCCTTTAATGCTGTCATTAATGGACATAATAACGTGCAAGTCACCTGGACTACCCAGTCTCAGACTAATTTGACCGGGTTTTATATCTATCGTAATAGCATCAAGGAAGTGGCCACCGCAGAATGCGTGAGCCCACTTTTCCCTGCCACCAATAGTTCTACATTGCAGACCTATGCTTTTACCGATATAGGAGTAGATGCAGGATTATGGTATTATTGGCTCGAGAGCCAGGAATATGATGGGTCTTCGGACTTTCATGGACCGGTTTTCGTAACCGTGAGCCACGACGGCCAACAGGGAATCCCTGATATCCCCCAGATCACTGGCATCAAATCAGTTTTCCCCAATCCCTTCAATCCCAGCACCACCATCACCATTGGATTGACGAAAGCTGCCGATGTGAATATGGAAATTTATAATGTAAAAGGCGAATTGGTCCGCAAACTTGCTTCCGGAAGAAAGAATGAGGGAACTCATAACATACTCTGGAATGGTTTGAGTGATAGTGGCCAAGCCTGTGGCAGCGGAATTTATATCTTAAAACTTAAGGCTGGTAGTGAAACCACTCAAGCCAAGCTCACGCTGCTGAAATAAGGGAGAATGAAATGAAAAAACATATATTAATAATCGCTTTTAGTTTGTTGGCACTGGCTCTTTTTGCCGCAGCACCTGTGGTAACAGGGCCTGGTAGTTATGGGGCTCAGGTGGATGCCCAACCCAATCTGGGATATCTTAGTGTTTCTTATGATTTTACTGCAGATAACGATTGTTTTATCAGCATGGAAGTCTCCTCTGATGGTGGCTTAACTTTCGATATTATTCCCACAGCCCTTACTGGAGACATAGGTGCAGGTATAGTTCCCGGACTGGGAAAACAGATTCTCTGGTATCCTGGATCAGAATCCTATACCGTAGTGCCACATAGCAATTATGTGGTCAAAGTAATAGCTGACGATGGAAATACCGCTCCTGTGATTCCAGGTTTCGTCTTTGTACAGGGTGGCACATTCGATCAAGGTACCGTCAGTGACTTCTATATGGATAAATTTGAAACTACCCAGGTAAAATATAATGCGGCGATGGGGCTGAGCCTTAGCACTCCGAGTAAGCCTGCGTCAAATGTTTCTTGGTTTAATGCGATTGAATATTGCAACCGTCAGAGCTACTTGGATAACTTGACGCCTTACTACTCTTACGACAGTCATGGCACGGATACTACCACTTGGCCCGCAGGCTGGGACTTGACAGATGCAAACCAGTATAAAATAAATGGGAATTCAGCTGCCAATGGCTATCGTTTACCCACGGAGATGGAATGGATGTATGCAGCCAAAGGTGGACATCTAACGCCTGGTACGGGCTATAACACCTGGAGCGGCACAAATCTCGAAGGCAACTTGGTTGATTATGCACAGTATATTGCTAACAATACCCCAGGTGGCTCAAAAAATGTCGGCGGCAAACTTCCTAACGAGCTTGGCATTTTCGATATGAGCGGTAACGTCAATGAATGGGTCTGGGATGAGTCCGCACCAGGCTCGGGAAATCGTGTAAGGCGCGGTGGTGCCTTTAGCTCTCCAGCCACCAACTGCGCCGTATCGTTCAGAGGCATCAAAAATCCGACTTTTGGCAACAATCTCTATGGCCTACGTGTCGTCAGGTCTGCAGATTAGAACTTGTCAATTAACCTTAGAATGAATAAATAATTATGAATTAGATCTCGTTGGCTCGGTTCCTCAGAGCAAATCAAAGGAACGATGCAGACGAAGCTCAGTATAAAAGACATCAACAATAAATAAACCGCGGGAGCAATCCCGCGGTTTTCATTTAGTGCAGAAATCAGGATGTATAATGCCCAGAGCTTTCCCGTAAGGGCGGGCTCCTGTTCCGCCCAAATCCTCAAGCTATTCTCTGGAGCCGTGTATTCTGCGAAAGATTGATCATTGTACTGTTGCTCCCACTTCGAGTGCCAGGTCGCGGTATCCCCAGGCGCCACTCACAGCGTTTCTGAGGAGAGGACAGCGCCAAAATCATGGTGCTGGGTGTGAACGCGACAAATGCCTCCACAATGTGCCTTCCCAATCCGTTAAACGTGCTTTCAACAAGTCTTCGACTCGAATTGACTCGAATATCTGAGTCAGCTCGAGTCGAAGGCGCGTTAATCTTGCATTAAAGTGTTTAGGGCGCTTTGGGCATGGCGCCCAATTATTCTCGATTTGTTTGCATATTCCTCGTAGGGGCTTTCGGTGAAAGCCCATGACGGTGATTATTGAACAAGAAATCGTGTGTTTGGGCGTTATGCCCAACCCCCTACATTGGTTTGTATTTGGAAGCTATGCCAAATTCCCCAACATGATGTCCAAAAAAATACCCCCGAAGTTTAGCCTTCGGGGGTATCCGTTTTATACTTGTACTTGTATCATATGATACTATTTCATCAGGATCATTTTCCTGGTGCTGGTATATTCGCGGGTCTGCATTTTGTAGAAGTACACGCCGCTGGCGACGTTTTTATGGTTATCGTCACGGCCGTTCCAGATCAGATTCCAGGAGCCGGCTGGTGTATCACCAGAGTGCAGGGTCCTCACCTTCTGTCCCAGGACATTATAGATATTGATACTCACCGGGCCAGCTTCTTTCACAGAGAAGCTGATGGTGGTGGTGGGATTGAAGGGATTGGGGTAGTTCGCTCCCAGCTTGGTCACGAGAGGGCTGATGCCGTCTTCATTGGATACAGGGGTAGCAGAACCCATCAGGGATACGTTTGTCACCTGGGCTGCAGGATCGTCGCTATAGATGATGAGATAGGCGGGGAATACTCCCTCCGCTGTGGGGCGGTAGCCGATGCTCAGTTCCAGGATTTCTCCGGGAGCCAGGACATAGCTCATGTTGCCCACAAATTCATCATTTTCGGAATCCAGAGTATAGGGCAGCGGCACTTGCACCGAACCCAGCATGGCGGCATCGCCCATATTGCTGATGGTGATGGGCAGAATGCTTTGGTCGCCGACATCGAGATTACCAAAATCCAGAAGATCTGTATCAATCAGGATGGTGGGGGTGCCGGTATCGATGGATTCCACGGGGAAGACCACTTCGTCCAGCCACGCGCCATCTGCACCACTGGAGACGGAGCCGTCTTTGATATATTCCCAACGGTAGGTATTAGTTCCGGATTGAACCATATAGCTGGCCTGACTCCAGGGTTGATCGCCGCTCCATTGGTTTTTGAGCTGGCCATTTACGTAGAATTTCAGGAAATCATGATCCTGTTCGGAAGACACCTTTTTCCAAAAGGAGATGATGCCATCGACGGGGCTATTCATGGTCACCATGAGTGAAGAGCTCTGATTGTGCGCGATACTGGGGCTGCGGGCAGAGAAATTGCCTTCGTGTGCCACGGTATCGGTAATCCAGGATCCCCCTTGGAAATTCCAGGGGAAATCTATAAAGCCATTTTCAAAACCATCAAGGAGGATGCCGACGACCACGTTATAGACCTTGGTCTCGGTATATCCACCATAGCTGGCCATGGCGATAATCTGAATGGTAGAGCCTGGCAGCGCTTGGGAAGACAGGCTTACAGAATACATGGAGACAGCGTCATCATCTACAGCGACTGTGTCAAAATCTGTCACAATCGGGGTGATAATAGTCTGACTGCCGTTGATGATCAGATTGACCTGCACCTCAGGAGAGGCGGCATGTCCTGTATTGCTGAAAGGAACGCTGAGGATAAAGGTTTCTCCGGGATCAATCCGGCCATTGTTGTTGCCTTCAGGATCATCTACAAAGAGACCGGCAAATTCCAGCTTGGGTGCGTTGATCGTCATGGTGTAATCATAGACAAAGTCTTCGGTACCATCCACTTCGATCACCACGCTGTATGCGGCCACATATTGATCGGTCACAAAGTCTGAGATCTGGATATTGATTCCCAGCACAGTGGAGCCACTGCTATTGGCCTGAATATCGGCTATGAGTTCTGGCTCACCGATGATGGAGATGTAGGGGTCATCGCTGATGATGGAAATATTCACATCTTCGGCGGGATCGTTGCCCACGTTTTCCATCTGCACTTGCACGGTTACTATTTCGCCAAATCCAGGGGCTTCACCAGCATCATCGGCTATCTGAACATCAGTTACGATGATATAAGGACCGTCTGCTGGTAAGACTTCGACAGTACCCAGGTGGGTCACTTTGTTAAAGGCGGTGATGGTAAGGGTGAGCTGCATGGGTTGATCCGGCAAAACGTCCAGATTGAGCTCTGCAGCACCGGAAATATTGGCGACAGCCCTGCCGTAGATCACACCATTATTGCTGAGCGTGATTTTGGCACCAGGTTCTGTGATCAGGGAAAAGCTGCCCATGCCGATCAAAAGTATGGGGTTGTAATTTGTGAATAACTCGGTGGGGGTTTTGGTTCTGATCATGAGAGATGCATCGCCAAAAATGTGCCAGTTCTTAAATTCATCTGGGCCACCGGAGGGGTATTTTTCCACCATGCGGGAAGCGCCATTGAAGAAATAGCCACCGATGCTCTGTTTTGACTCGGCCACCAGGAGGTCTATGCTTTCATCCTGTGCGCTCATGGGAGGGGCCCAGCTCTGATTCACAGAGGAGGCATACATGGCGATGGCACCGGTGGGAGCTCCTGTGGAGCTGTTTGTGGCTCTCAGCCAGGCTTCGGCAAAGCAGGTGCGGCTTACAAAGTTTCCGTTTACGCAAGCCACAGAGAGGATGAAGGGCAGTTTGTTATCATTGGTCAGATTATTGACATTGGCGCTGCTAAAACCTGTGGCCACCCAGGAAGTATCTGATCCGTGGCCTACATAGTTTATCACTGCGCGGCCGGTATTCAGATTGTTTCCTACATGAGTAGCTGTGGAGCCCAGGGCTTGGTACATTTGATCCACCGCGGTATAGCCATAAGCTAAAAGTTTGGTGCGGATGAGTTCCATATGCTGTTGGTCACTTTCACCGTTATCACCCTGGCTTCCCCCTCCTTCGTTGGAGGCGATGCCCATGCCTTTTCCCAGCCAGGTAGCATCAGCTTGGATATCTTTCTCATAGTATATAGAGCGCTGAATTTGGGTCTGCATTTCAGCCACAGTTTGCGCCGAAAAACGCCCTATATAAATGTCAGGATAGTTATCGTTTCCGGCCAGAAGCGTCATAGAAGGATCACTGCCGCCACCACCAACCGAGAGGGTAGGTATTTGAGGGGCATCGCCCATGAGCTGAACAAACATCAGGCCGTCGTTTTGATTGTACTGATTTTGGATGTAAGTCTTGATTTGCTGGCCGGTAGTGCCGATGGTCTGTACGTCCACCACGGATACGTCAAATCCGATCTGGCGTTTCCACTCCACCCAAGGCTGGATGGTGTCTGTAAACATGGAATTGTTGATCACCAGAATGCGGCCTTCTTCCCCTAAAGAGGGGTATCTGGTAGGAGCGAAATTCAGGAACATACCCTGGTAAATGCTGGCAAATTCTTTGGCATAGCCAGCTCTGGTGCCGGTGAGGGTATTGGTCTGATCCACACCGTCTTCAGTAAGCTGAACAGTGAGTCTGGTATAGACTCTGGTCATGCCAGTTTCCGGGTAATATACAAAGGGGTAAAAATGCACTGTGATGCCCCGGAAATCTCTGATAATAAAGGGTGAGCTCAGCTCTGCGGAAGCCTCTGGATAGTGGCCGGCGCTTTGATAAAAATCCGCAAAGGTGAAAGGCACCGTGGCGGGGTCTATATCTCTGGTAAGATTGCCTTTGGAAGGAGCGATGGGCATGGGAAGATCGATATACTCACTGTCGATGATCTGCATCTTCATCTTAGAAGTAGCAGGAATGATCACGCTGGCGGCCAAAATGGGAAGCTGGGGCAGGCCTTTTTGCAGGGTGAGTCCGCTCTTTTTCAAGATCGGCTGATAGTAGGTTTTGCCTTCTATCTCGATTATTTCACGCTCAAAATCGCCCAGAGTCATTTCCACTTGGATCCCACCGGGGCTGTCTTGCAGTAGGCTGATATCATTGGGATAGTTGCCTATAATAACCTGTTCCGCATTCAGCGTAAGGCCAAAAGCCAGGATCAGGCTTAGTAATATAATGAGTCTTTTCACTATATCCTCCATTTTATCTAAAATTATATAAGTCTTCCAGGTTTTGCTTTTGCATTGTTACATGCGATAAAAACAAAAACAAAGGCGGGCACCCCTTTTGCAAGAGGCGCCCAATATCGCTCTATTTCATGAGCATCATTTTGTTGGTAGCTTTGAAACTGCCATTTTCCATGCGGTAGAGATAGATTCCGCTGGAGACCAAAGTCCCGCGTTCATCTTTACCGTTCCATATAATCTGGTGATCTCCAGAAGGAAGATCAGCATTTATCAAGCTCTTGATCAATTGGCCCTTGAGATTGTAGATATTGAGCCTTACAAGGCCAGCTTCTTTCAGAGAGAAACGAATCGAAGTGCTGGGATTGAAGGGATTCGGGAAATTACCCTTTAGAGCGGTAATTGCCGGATTGATCTGATCTGAATTCGCTGAGGGCTTCAGGAGAATGGGAATGGTGATCACAGGTAGATCGGCATCATTGGTCATGATAGCGATCTCTGCGTTGATCTCCTGCACGGTGTCTCCGGCCTCATAGCTGATGGTATAGATATGAGTGATGCCAGAGGCAATCTCATAAACGTAATCATTGGGAAGAGCCTGACCCATGTAGGAAAGATTGAACGGGGCAGGGATGGTAATGGTGCCCACCAGGTTTCCGCTTCCCAGATTGCGCAGGACAAAGTCCTCGCTCACTGTGGTATTCGGATACACCTTGCTGAAATCGATTCTGCCGGTGCTGGTGTAGGCCATGGGCACATTGGAACTGCTGGAGAGCGGGAATCTGATATCATCAATCCAAGCCGCATCGCTGCCACCTGTGGTGCTGATGTCTTTCTTGTAAGTCCATTTAAAGGTATGAGTTCCGGGGCTGACAGGGAAACTGACCAAAGCCCAGGATTGATTTCCGCTCCAGGAGCCCAGCTCTGCATCATCGATGTAGAACTTCAGGAAGTCGTAGTTGTTTTCGGAAGACACCATGCGCCAGAAGCTGATCTCGCCTTGCATGCCTACATCGATGGAGACTTTCAGATCGGTAGTGGTATTGTTGCCAATAGCGCCACTGCGGGCAGAATGGGAGCCGCTATGCACATGAGTGTTTTCTATTATCCAGGGCTGAGCGCTGGTATTTACCCAAGGGAAGGTGTTAAAGTCTGCACTTTCAAAGCCTTCCATTACAGCTCCGATGGGAATCAGCACACTGTGATTGATCATCTGCATGCCCATATCCAAAGCTACGCCCAGAGGTATCACCACTCCTTCTTCGATATTATCGGAGAGGATCACATCAAAGCTGAGGGGGATATTGAGTCCGACGCTGATGCCGGGAACCATAAAGGAACTGACGGGCAGGCTGGCCAGGGGGCTATTCAGGATCAAATCCAGACTTCCGCTTTCCACGGTCATGTGTCCGGCATTGGTGATATTGAGGGTGATGTTGATAGTTTCACCTGCTTCATAGATCCCGTTGTTGTTGGGATCAAAGAAGCTCACCGAGCTGATGATCACATCAGGTGCGTTTATAGTGAGATGGCGAGTGGTTTCCCACACATTGACGCCATCGGTAATGCTAATCAGAAATTCGGCTACGTATTGATCCGGAGTGCCTTGATCGATGTGAGCCAGGAAGATCGAAGGCATCGTGATCTGCCCATTCGGGCTGATATCAGCGATAGCGGCTTCGTTTTCGTCGAAGTAAATCCAGGGGCTATCAACTGCGATAGAGACGTTTAGATTCTCTGCAGTCATGATCCCGACATTGCTGAAAGTGAGATCTATAGCGATGGTCTCTCCGGCTTCGGCGATGCCATTGCCACCATCCCAAGAGATCTGGCCTACTGTGACGTAGGGCCCTTCATTGGGGATCACGGAGACATAGGCGATCATAGGCTTGCGCATGGAGCGTGTAGCCACGATCTCTGCCATACCGGGCTCGTCAAAGGGGGTGTATTCCAGATTTAAGTATCCGCTTTCATCCACCAGGCCCACTCCGTGCAATTGTCCATTCATGGAGATTGCTACATGGGTGTATGGATCGGCGATTATTTCCAGCGAGCTCAAACCCAGGAACATGGTATCGGGTACATTCAGAGCATTGGCTGCGGGGATTCCCAGATATGGTACCAAAGAGGGATCTCCCATGATGGAATAAATTTCCCAATAGTAATTTATGCGGGTGCTATTGCCCTGAGCTACGGCCAGATTGCCCATCACGACCATGGCACCAGCACTGCCGGCCCAGTCACCAAAACCTTCGTTGTGTTCATGAAAAAGCGCATCATATATGCCCAGAGTATTGGCATTGTAGGCTGGAGCATTGCCGGTGGCACTGCCTTTGGCACCCACTCCCCACCAATAGTCTTCATCCCAATAGGTGCTATTGGTGCCACCGATGTAAATAACTCCGCCTTTGTTTTCCGCTCTCAACCAGGCTTCTGCAAAGCAGACGGGGTCATTAAACTTACTGGTGAGACAGCAGTTTCCTACTACAAAAGAGTATTTGTTCTGGTTTTGGAGGTTGTTCACGTTGGCGATGGAGAACTTGGGGTTACTCCACTCATCATTGTAGCCGTGGGCAGTGTAATTTACATATCCTCTGCCTTCAGAGACATTGGCCACGATAGCGGCGGCTGAGTTTTGAGAGACGGGATACAAATAGTTGTTGCTATTAATGCCATGGGCGGTATTAAAATAGTTTTCAGTAGCATAGGCTATCTGCCCATTGCCGTGAGTTTGGGCCCAGTAGCTGTCGTGTCCGGCTATGAGCACTGTCTTGGCCAGGTAATCATCGTTTGGCATGGTATATTGCTCATGCATGAGGGTCTTGTTTACCTGATTCGTCACCTGGGCTGCAGTGGTTGCGGAGAATCTGCCAAAATACATCTCTGGCATGTAGTCTGCACCTTGTAGCCTCACGTATTGAAGATCGGAGGGATGCGAGCCACCGGTGGTAGAACTAAAGGCAGGAACCTGCGCGATATCTCCTACGATGAGCAGATAGCTAGGTGCAGGATTCTGCGCTGTGGCATTATTCCACAGGTTTTGCATATAGGTTTTGATCTGGCCGGTGGAACTGCCGATAGCTTCGGTGGTGGCGATGGTAACCTTAAAGCCTTCACGGGTCTTCCATTCGATAAAGGGCTGCATCGCAGCCTGGAAATTTGCCGGCATCACGATGACGTATTCCATCGGATGTCTCAAGAGGCTGGTGCGGATAGCTTGATGATTCCAAATGGTGGAGGCAAAAGCGCCTTCAAAAGCAAGGGAGTAGGTCTTGGCCCGGAGCTCTGCTGAGGCAGCATGATCTGCGCCTACGAAGCTGATCTCAAGCTCTGTGCTGAGCACTACATCCAGGCTTTTGCTGGCGGGATTGTAATTCATCGGTACAAAATCAAGGGCAAAAAGTCTTTCTCCGCGCATCATGCCCAATTCGCTGATCTGGATTACAGATTCATCGGTGGAAAGCGCACCATTATAGAAATCCCTGTTTACCACAAAGGTGATATCTTCGGGCTTGGTGCTCTTGGAAACACTCTCCTGAGCAGGCAAGATGGGATAGTTTATCCCTTTCTCTGCCAAGGACACAGTGCTTCTTTGGGTCTTGCTCAGACGAAACTCCAGCTCTGCGCCCAGAGGCACACTGATGATCTTTCTGAGTAAGGGCAATTTTGGTTCGCCTACTTTATTTGTACTGCTATAATCTTTTGCAGAAATTGCGGTCCAGACCCCTTTGCTGCTTTGCACTTCAAAGAAGTCAAGCTGATTCAGGGCAAAACGAACCTTGAGTCCGTCAGGACTGCTTTGTAAAATCTCTGACGTAGCGTTGTCGTTTTGTAACCTAATGGTTCCGCTTTGGGCCATGAGCATTGCTGTCATGGCTATTAGAACGAGCATTATGAGATGCTTTTTCATGTTGTCTCCTATATTTATTCACATTAATAAACTTTTGTGGGTGAAAGCTACTCACCTGTAACTATATTATAAAGCAAGTTTGAAGCCAAGGCGAGAGAAAATCTGCGTTTTGCCCTACCATGCCTGGAAAAAACTAAAAAAAGGGCACCCATATCCTTTGGCACTTACTTAGATTATAGTGCTTTTTGGGATAAAGCCAAAGGGGGTTATTCGGTATCTACGATGGTGAGATTGCGCAAGCCGCTGTGTTCGAGACCCAGGGTGTCAAAACGGGATGGCATATCAGAGAAGTATTTGCTATAGATGATCTTCAACGTGTTCGATTCATTTTCCAAAGGGCTGAAGTCCTGCATTTCGAAGAGCAGATCAAGCTCACCGGTAGGTGCCAGCTCGGCATATTGATAATCCACGGTGTACATGAGCTCATCCTGTTCGTCAAACAGACCCAGGATGAAGAAGCCGTGAATCTCCACAGCGAGACTATTCTGCAGGCTGACAAAGACATCTGCGGGTACAGGGAGATTGCTCATTTTATAAAGAAAGCATTCTTCGTCCGGAATGGGAACCACATAGATCTCACTGCTCAGGTTAAAAGCTCCCTCATCCAGCCAGTTTCCGCTATAGCTTCTGGCAGAACGGAATCCGCCCCAGAAAGCCAGGGTTCTGGTTTCATACTGTTTCATGCCGGGATCGTTTACCAGATAGGAAGCAGCCTTGTCGGCCGGACCATCTTGCCCCACCACCAAGACCCAATGTGAGCGCCTCCCTGCCACTTTCACGATCACTTTATTGCCTTGCGCCAGTTCAGATGAGAGGAATTCCCAATCGTTATAGCGGGTGCTTTGCGCTTGCAGCTCAATGCCCAGGCCATCTCCATCGATGAGACCGGGGATTTGCCAGCGCATGTTGTTGCCGGAATAGCCACCATTTGCCTGCAGCCACTCATTGAGTTTGTCCGGAGTGACATAGGGGTTCGAAGCTTCTGCATTCAGCAGCATTGAAAGGCAGGATAGCACGCAGCCACTACGGCCGATAGACGTACTTCTACCCAGCCGCTCTGAATTCCAGCGAGCGTCGGACTGTGAAAACCAACTGAATCCTGTGGCATTCATATATAGGGCGCACAGCAATAAGCTGCAAGTTAATATTATTCTTTTCATGGGCATCTTCTCGTTTAAGTCTAATGCTATCATCTAATTATGAAGCAAGGTACCAAGGTGCGGGATTGCAGGAATCTGTCAATATTAATTTTTCCTCTTGCCAAGAAACAGCCATCTGCTTTTATGGTTAAAATAACCTGCGATGAGAGATACGTTCTGGCATCAAGGGTGGATAAGTCCTCCCCTTTAATGCCTCCAGTGTATCAATTTTCGCCTGCCTAAGGAAGACAAGATGCCCATAAAAAGACACGTAGTTACGATCGTAATCGACGACATCGGATTAGCCTTTCAGCCCGTGAGTGAGCTCTTGCACAGCCACGCCTTATATATTTTATTGAGAGTGGGTTACCCTATGCGAGACTGGGGGGCTTCAGTCATCTTTTTGGTGATGGAAATGACTACTCCGGAGATGGGTGCTTTTTCCGGGAAACTGGGCATGATCCCAGGCCTGAAAGTGAAGACCCAAACACTTAGAATTGAACAAGGAGATAATAATGAAGTTTAACATCGAAGGACTCAAATCCTTTATTCCGGATGCCACCATCGAATCCCTGCTGAAAAGCGAAGCTAACGCTCCCGCCAGCAGAATCCGTGACATCATCCAAAAATCACTGGATAAAAACAGATTGGACCCTGCGGAAACAGCGGCTCTGATCAGCGTAAAAGACCCGGAACTCAAAAAGATGATCATGGAAGGCGCTCACACACTCAAAGAACGCATCTATGGCAATCGCATCGTGCTTTTTGCCCCTCTGTATGTGGGCAACGAGTGTATCAACGACTGCGTTTACTGTGGCTTTCGCGTCTCAAATAAGGATTGCGATCGCAAGACACTCACCCATGATGAATTGGTAGAAGAGACCAAGGCGCTGGTGGATGTAGGTCACAAACGCCTGATCATGGTCTATGGCGAACATCCGATGTACTCTCCTGAATACATTGCGGAAACAGTGCAGACTGTCTATGCTACCAAGCACAATAATGGAGAGATCCGGCGTGTGAATATCAACGCTGCGCCCATGGATATCGAAGGTTTCCGCGTGGTCAAAGCTGCGGGAATCGGCACTTATCAGATCTTCCAGGAATCTTATCATCAGAAGACTTACGAACAGCTACATCCCAGTGGCCCCAAAAGTAGCTTCCTGTGGAGACTGGATGGGCTGGACCGCGCCATGAAGGCCGGAATTGACGATCTGGGCATCGGAGCGCTGATGGGACTTCACGACTGGCGCTTTGAAGTGATGGCACTCTTGTATCACACTATCCATCTGGAAGATACCTTCGGAGTAGGCCCGCATACCATCTCCTTCCCGCGCATCGAACCTGCCATCGGCACAGATTTTAACGAGGCCCTGCCTTTCAAGGTCTCCGATGACGATTTCAAGCTCCTGGTCGCTATCCTCAGACTCAGCGTGCCCTATACAGGCTTGATCCTCACCGCTCGCGAACCTGTGGATGTCCGCAATGAAGTTCTGCGCTTTGGTGTATCCCAGATCGACGCCGGCAGCTCCATCGGAGTGGGTGACTATTCTCATAAAGATGAGGAATCCCGCAAGAAATCCCAATTCGTTTTGGGCGATACCAGATCTCTGGACGATGTGATTTACGAGCTTGCCAAAGGTGGCTACATCCCCTCTTTCTGCACCTCCTGCTACAGAGCCGGACGCACCGGAGAACACTTCATGGAATTCGCTATTCCCGGATTTGTAAAGCGCTTCTGCACCCCCAATGCGCTGCTGACTTTCTCAGAATACCTGCATGATTATTCCAGCGAACGCACCCTCAAGGCAGGTTTGGAGCTTGTTGATTTTGAGGTCGGCCGCATTGAAGATCCTGAGATGAAGAAGTCCGTCACAGCTAAATTAGAAGAGATGAAGGCCGGCAAGCGGGATCTGTTTTATTAAGAGCTCGCAGCTTTTCAAGCTGTAAACTTATTTGACAATAGAAATACAAGGCTCTTTGCCGCTTGGCAGAGAGCCTTATTTCATGAGGATGGCTTTGCGAATGGTGCTTTTGTCTCCACAGTGAATCTTGATAAAGTGCAGGCCTGAGGAGACTTTATCGCCCCGTTGGTCACGTCCATCCCAGCTATAGCGATGATGTCCGCTGGGCAGCATTTCATCCACCAGAGTGCGCAGCAATTGCCCTCTGACATTGTAAATCTTGAGGCTAGTCTGGGCGCTCTGAGGTAAATCAAAATCAATCGTGGTCTCAGGATTGAAGGGATTGGGATAGATATTCAGCGGAATCTGTGCTACTGGCTGTGCGCGTTTTAGCCGCTGGGTCTGCTGCAGATAATCGGTCTCCGTGATGCGGCAGTTCAAGGATTTCACCCCTTCGGCAGTGCGGAGTTGAAACCAATAGTAATTATTGGGATGCATGACTTCACTGAGCGCGATCGCCGGGCTGTAGGGCGTCCATTCGATGAGGCCAACATTATCAAACCAGGCCTGTGCCGCTCCAGTACTGCCTCCTTCCACGCTGAGCCGAATATCAAAATACCAGGCATTGGCAGGCGGGATGAACTCTTTATACTGCCAGATCCAGGGATTGGTGCCGATCAGGTCTTCTGAAATACTATAACTTTCCATCACATAGCTAGAATTGCGCGAATTGTAGAATCTAATCTGGATATTGGCCGAAGCCGCGTTTTCGCTGCGCATCCAGCCATGCAGAGTAAGGGTTTTCTCATTATCGTAGAGCTTGATCTTTTTGGAGATCGTGGCCGTGGTGCTGCCATGCGGATTTGCACTGAGCTGTGCAGAGCGTTCACCATCCACTGCATTGCTAGAGAACTGTGGGACAGACCACAAAGTGCTGCCTTCATCTTCAAAATTGCCATACCAGATCAATTCCGAGCCCAATCTTAACTCTGCATCCTGTGCGGGCTGAATCTCATCTACAGAACTGATGCTGCCATAGCGGGGCAGTTTGATGGGTTTACTAATTTGCCAGCCTTCTTCAAAGGCCTCGAAAGTTGTATTTATCTCTAGTACAGACTCTTGAGAAACCAGGTTTTCAGGCTCCAGAGGCACCCAAGCGGAGAGATCCTGCTTATCTACCACCACGATGGTATCTAGTTCCCGGGATTTCATGGCGATATAGTCCAGAATATAGATGCCCAATTGCCCCGTAGCAGGTTTGGGGATGTAACTGTTGATATAGACCGGTCTTACGTGATGATTACGAAAGCCGTTTTCATAGGCATCCACATAGAGGATCATGCTGTTCATGCACTCCGGATAGTCCAGATCAAAGGCAAAATTGCCCAGAGAATGAGCGATTACCTTACCATGATAAAGCTCCAAACCATGGATGATGTGCGGGTGATGCACCACCACCAGGTCTGCGCCGCAATCGATTGCGGTCTGCCGAATCTGCCTATCCCACTGATGAGGGATGTCGGAGCGATATTGATAATCCTCATCCTGAGTATCTCCCAGATAGGGATTGCTCTTGCCATAATCCGTGCCGGGCTCCAGAGAATACTCACTGCCAGAGTGCAATTCCACGATTTTGAGGTCTGCCACACCCTCCACCGCAGCGATCTGCTCCTGGATATAATAAGGCGTCATATAAGCAAAGCCATATTTGTCAAAACCGGCATGCAGAAAAGGCTGGGCGTTGTTGTACTGGCCGGTGCGGTCGCTGCTTCTGAGGAAGGCGATGCTGAGGCCTTTACGATTGATAAAGGCAGGCAGATTGGCTTTGTAGGCGTTGGCTCCGGCTCCGCTGTGTAAGATGCCATTGGCATCCAGCAGAGTTTGCATTTGTTGCAAGGCCGGCAAGCCGTAATCCAGGGTATGGTTGTTGGCCAGACCCACGATATCGATTCCGGCATAGACCAAACCGTTGATGTTGTTTGGATTGCCCCGATACGTCACGGATTTGGTGGGATGCGGACTGCCGGTATTCGCCAAAACTACTTCGAGATTGGCAGCGGTAATATCTGCGGCACCACCCAGCATCGAGAACGTGGGGGCAAAGATGGAATTCACCCCATATTGCGGGATGATCTGGTTTTCATAGCGCCGGGCCAGCATCACATCGCCCACGAAGTTCATGGTGAGCGGCAGCGAGCTGGGTCCGTGACTTATGTTGACTTGGGTGGAGGCCAAACCTACCATTCCACTATCGTCAGTAAGGCGCAGGTTAACCGTATATTGATGCGCATCAGTGACTTGATATATATGAAGGGGGGCGGCTTCCGTGCTGCTCTGTCCATCGCCAAAACTCCAGAGATAGCTGAAGGTATCGCTATCAGGATCGTTGATGATCGCCTCAAATTGCAAGCTGACCTGGCGCTGATTGAGCCAGACCGGGCTCGCAGCCGAAATACTCACCTGAGGTGCCACCGGTAGATCGGAAGTGATATTCATGATGCTATCAAACCAGACAGAGCGGGCGTAAGTGTTATCCAGATCAGAGACATAGATCAAGGACGTGATGGTGGGATAATAGCCAAAAAAGGACTCCCAATCAGCGCCCACGGGCAGCCGGTATTCTTGCCAGCTATAGGAGGGAAAAGCGCCTTGATACACAGGCACCCATGCTTCCAGATCCAGAATCCGTGTGCCTGATATGCTATAAAAGAGCTGATTTTCACCATCGGAAAAGCCCAGGCCTTGCACAGTGGCACCGCTCTGGTAGTACGCCGCCAGCGAGATCACAGTATTGACATCGGTGGGTATGGGGGAGATGCTTTGCTCTTTCCAGGTGTTTCCGCTCAAACAAAGAGAGTAGGCCGAGGAAACGTGGGTATTCACAGAATCCAGATACCAGGCAGTGGGCTCAAGATCTTCATCAGCCCAGGATCTAAGGCTTACTTGCCCATCATCAAAATCTTCAATGACCAGGGGGCGCATCTCTGCGCCTAGTCCCAAGACGAGAAAAAACAAAAGTGCAGTAAAAATTTGCTGACGCATAATTCCTCCCAGGAGAGCGGATTATCTATCTAAACAGCTTGCAATATCCGTTCCAGAGGAGAAACTATTGCAGCTTGCAGGGAGACTAATGCCGCGCCTTAGCGATCGCTTCGCTTCTGATCTGTCTTCGACTCGAGTTGACTTGGGATTTCGAGTCATCTCGAGTTGAAGACGAATTAAAATCAAGTTAGTGGCTGCGGCGTTCGGTTGGGATTCAATCTGTGAGGCTTGTGCTGATTGCTCTCTAAAGTGCTGTTCATAGATGATTTGGGCTTAAACTACCCCAGCTCTGATCAAATCGTGCATGTGCAAGATGCCGGCAGCTTTTCCCTGGGCATTCATCACAGGCAGCATGGTGATGGAGTGTTGCTCCATATATTTCAGAGCGCTTACAGCCAGCTCGTCTGCCAGGGTGTATTTAGGATTTGCGGTCATGCAATCCTGGGCCACGTGTTTCAGCAGTGCATCGCCTTTCTTTTGCAATTGCCGGCGCAGATCGCCATCGGTGATGATTCCGCGCATCTGTCCATCAGCATCTTCGACTATCGTGCAGCCTAGCTTTTTGGTGGTCATTTCCAAAATGGCATCACTCATAGAGGTCTCTGTCTGCACCCGGGGTAGCTCTTTGCCGCTATGCATCAGGTCATTCACCTTGAGCAGCAGTCTTTTACCGATCGCGCCTCCGGGGTGGAAGCGGGCAAAATCGGTGAGAGAGAAATGCTTGTCTTTGAGTAGTGCGATGGCCAGGGCATCCCCCAAAGCCAGAGTCACAGTGGTACTGGCGGTGGGCACCAGGCCGAGGGGTTCCAGATCGGGATCCACCTTGGTGCAGAGCACGGCATCGGAAGCTTTGGCCAGTTGTGAATCCAGATTGCCGGTAAGGCTGATGAGGGGCACGCCCATGAATTTGATAAAGGGAATGATCGCAAGCATTTCGTGGACGTTGCCGCTATTTGAGATGGCCAAAACCACATCCTGCTTGGCGAGCATGCCCAGATCTCCGTGGTTGCCCTCTGCCGCATGCAAGAAGATAGAGGAAGTGCCTGTGCTGGCAAGAGTAGCGGAGATTTTGCGGGCGATGATTCCGGACTTACCGATGCCGCAAACCACTACCTTGCCTTGACAATTCGAGAGGTAAGCAAAGGCTTTGTCCAGTTGCTCTTGATCGAGGTTTTCCGCCACCGTAGCGATGGCGGAAGCCTCTTTTAATAGTTCAGCGCGTATATCTTCAATTCTGCTCATGATCATTTTTGATGGCGGTCAGTGCCTCTTCAAAAGTCATGGAGCCCAGATCGCCTTTGGTATGGCGGCGCAGGGTGAGTCTGTTCTGCTCTGCTTCTTTGGCACCGATGATGCACATAAAGGGGATCTTTTTCAGCTCTGCTTCACGGATTTTGTAGCCGATCTTTTCGCTACGGGGATCGATCTCACAACGCAAGCCTTCGGCCAGGAATTTCTCCTGAAGATCCTTACAATAGTCCAACTGAGCATCGGTGATAGGCAACATCATCATCTGCGTGGGAGCCAGCCACAGCGGCAGATTGCCCCCATGATGTTCCAGCAGTGTGGCAAAGAAACGCTCCAGCGAACCAAATATAGCGCGATGGATCATATAGGGACGATGCGCGGTGTTATCGGCGCCAATATATTGCATATCAAAGCGTTCCGGCAGATTAAAGTCAAACTGGATTGTGGTGCATTGCCAGGCTCTGCCGATGGCGTCTTTGATCTTGATATCGATCTTGGGGCCGTAAAAAGCGCCACCACCTTCATCCACGTTGAAGGGCAAATCGAGCTTGGTCAGAGAGGCTTTCAGGCTTTCGGTGGCCATCTGCCAATCTTCATCTCTGCCCACTGAGGCCTCTGGTTTGGTGGAAAGATAGATCAGGAAATCCTCAAAGCCAAAGTGACGCAGCATGTCTAATGAAAAGACAATCAGCTTCTCCACTTCGCTATCTACCTGCTCCGGAGTGCAGATGATGTGGGCATCATCCTGAGTGAATCCACGCACGCGCATCAGTCCATGCAACACACCAGAGCGTTCATAGCGGTACACCGTGCCCAGTTCGGCCAGGCGGATGGGCAATTCACGGTAGCTGTGGTGATTTGCATTGTAAATGCTGAGGTGGAAGGGGCAATTCATGGGTTTAATATAGTATTCCTGATCGTCCACTTTGACGGCGGAATACATGTCATCTTTGTAAAAACTGAGGTGACCGCTGGTTTCCCAGAGCTTGCTGCGGCCCAAATGCGGAGAATTGACCAGTTTGTAACCGTGTTTGAGATGTTGATCTTTCCAATAGCTTTCGATCTGATGGCGAATCATGGAGCCATTCGGATGCCAGAGCACAAGGCCTGCACCCACTTCATCGTTGATGGAAAAGAGGTCTAGATCCTTGCCCAGTTTGCGATGGTCACGTTTGGCGGCTTCTTCCAGGAAGAGCAGATAGGCGTTCAATTCTTTGTTCGAGGGGAAGCTGATGCCGTAGATGCGTTTGAGCATCTTGTTCTTTTCATCGCCGCGCCAATAGGCACCGGAGCTTCTGAGCAGTTTGATCACTTTGATCTTGCCTGTGGAAGAGATATGCGGGCCGCGGCAAAGATCGATGAAATCACCCTGGGTGTAGGTGCTGATTATATCAGTATCGGGGATCTCGCTAAGTATCTCAATCTTATAGTTTTCGCCCATCTTGCTGAAGATCTCCACAGCTTCCTGTTTGCTGAGTTCTTTGCGCTGGTAGGGAAGGTCCTGGGCGATGAGCTCTTTCATGCGTACTTCGATCTTGGCCAGGTCCTCATCTGTGAAGGATTCTTCGCGATCAAAATCGTAATAAAAGCCCTGCTCAATGGACGGACCGATGGTCACTTGCACCTCTGGCCAAAGCTGTTTCACAGCCTGCGCCATAAGGTGCGCGGTGCTGTGCCAATAAAGCTCTTTACCGGCCTCAGTCTTGAAGGTGTGAATCACCACGCTGGCATCACGATCGATCATGGTGCCGATATCTACCAATTTGCCATCTATTTCAGCGGCCACGGCTGCATCAGCCAGGCGCGGGCTTATCTCTTTTGCGATATCCAGAGCGCTGATTGCGGCCGGATATTCCTTTGTACTTCCATCTGGAAGGCTAATGATTATAGACATATCATCTCCATTAAGTTAGAGTTTCTTGCATCAATCCAGAAGTGCAGAATCTTGTCAAGTGCGCTCTTTCGGCAGGTCTTTTCCGCGAAAGCTCTATCCGAGACTGGGAGTGCTTTGTCAAAGGTCAACTAAGTTTACACCGTAGCAGGTCCTGCGTCCAGGTATCTGCAAATCTGGGTAGTCAAGCCCAGGGGGAGGTTCAGCAAGTGGAATTTCTTTCCTGAACTGCTTTCCAGCTCTTCCCAATTAAGGTGGCCATCGTGGATTCTCACGGCAATATCGTGTGGCGATTCATCCATAAAGAGGAATAGGGATTTCATGCTTCCCGTTTTACCGGCTTTGACCTCGATGGGGTACATCTTTCCCTGGTAGATTATCACAAAGTCCACCTCAGCGATGGAGTTGCGGGCTTCTCTTTTCCAGAAGGAAAGCTGGTAGCCTGTCCGAGAAGCGATAGCTATAAGCTGCTGACCCACCAAGTTTTCCATGGCCTGTCCTTTGTAAACGGAATTGAGACTTTCTTTCATGAAGTATTGAGCAGAGATTCCGGCTTGCACATTCAGGATGCCGGTATCGATCATTAGTAGCTTAGGACGTCTGGTCTTTTTGGGGATAGCCGGCAATACAGAAGATGTGTAAGGATAAAGCAAGGTGTAAAAAGACGATCTGGTAAGCAGTTCGAAGGCATTTTTGATGGATTGACTCCGGAAAGAAGAATGTCCGAAGCCCTCAAAACTGATCTGTTTGCCCACTTCCGCATAAGCAGTATCGAAGATGTGTCTCAGCACCGAGACCTGGTCTGAGGTTTGGGCATATTTTATGATATCATCCTGGTAGGAATAATGGATATTGACAAGGCAGTTTTGCACCGGAACGATGTTGTTTTCTTTAGTCCAAATTCTCACAGCCTCAGGCATGCCTCCCACTAATGCATACTGCTGAAAGTATTCTCTCAAGCTGGATAAGGCATAATCCGGCAAGGTTGATTTTTGCATGAGATCAAAAAGAGCGTCTGCTCCGCTGGCCAGTAAAAACTCTTCAAAATTGAGGGGATACATCCACTTGAACTCAATCCTGCCTACCGAGATTTCAAGCTTTTGCTGATACAGATAAATCTCCAGAAGCGATCCTGCTGCGATGATATAGAGCTCCGGCATCTCTTCATGAAAGAATCTCAAACTCTTCAAAGCGTTGCTGGAGCTCTGCACTTCATCAATAAAAAGCAAGACTTTGCCACTATGTTGCTTCACATTCTTGTGCAATAAAATGGCGTTGTAGAGATTCGTGATAGTGCTAAAGCTGGAGAAGACATCCTTATCCGCAGGTAATTCCAGGTTAAGCTCAATGAAGGTGTCAAAATCCTGGGCAAACATACGCACGGCCGTGGTTTTGCCAACCTGGCGTGCACCTCTGAGCATCAGCACTTTGCGATAATCTGACTTTGCCCAGTGCCGCAATTCTGCTAAAATCTGGCGATAAAACATGGTCACCTCACTCATTTCATAACTGATGTCAGATAAGTGATATAGATAATGCTGTCAAGCTAATTCTTCACATGAAGTCATCCAGATACAAGGGTGTTTTGGACATGAAGTCATCCAGATACAAGGGTGTTTTGGACATGAAGTCATTCGGATGCAAGGATGTTTTCAATATGCTTCATCGAAACTGGGGATTTAGGGGGATGAAATATCGAACGGATATGATAGAGTCATAGGGCAGATTAGAAATGGAGAGAAGCCAGATTATTAAATCAACTTGACAAAATAGTCACTGCGGAAAACTGTAACGAACGATTAATAGCTAAAATTGAGCTTTAAGAGCCATAGTGCTAAAAGACTCTGTTTATTGGTTCACAGATATTCGTTGTTACTAAAAGGTAAGGAAAAAATGATTCTAGCATTGGTGTTATTCTGGGTATCATGGCTAATAGTGGCCTATCATCTCTTTGGTTATGGATTCATTCTGTACGTCATTAACCGGTTCAAAAAGACAGAATCGTCCGTTGATACGGCTATCGCAAGCTACCCGACGATTATCGTGCTGTGCGCAGCGTTCAATGAAGAGAAGGATATTGAGGCCAAGATCTTGTCCTTCCTGGCGCTGGATTATCCCAAAGACCGCATCAAAATGATCGTTATATCGGATGATTCCACCGATAAAACCAATGAGATTGTCTCTCGATATACCACAGACTCCAATGTGGAGCTGATAGTCCAAAAACCAAGGCGTGGCAAGCAATCTGCGCACAATATGGTGCTTCCTCAGCTCGATTGCGATTATGTCTTGTCCACCGATGCCAATTCCATCTTTGCCCCTGATGCGGTGATGCTCTTAGTGAAAAAGATGCTGTCGAATCCCCAGCTTGGTCTGGTTTCCGGAGAATTGCGGCTGGTCAAAGCCGGCGAAAAGCAATCCGGAGAAGGGCTCTATTGGCGTTACGAATCCTTCCTTAAGAAGATGGATAGCGATTTCAAATCTATCATCGGTGCAAATGGCTCGATATTCTTGATCCGCAGGGAGCTATTCACAGAAGTAGATCCCCAATCTGTGGATGATTTTGAACGCACGCTGATCGTGCTGAAAGAGGGCTATCTTGCAGCTTATGAGCCTCTGGCCATCGTAACTGAAGAAGAAACCGAGAAGGCCAGCCAGGAAATATCACGCAAAATCCGCATCATCACCCAAGAGTGGCATGCCATGCAGAGGAATAGATCCTTGCTAAACCCTTTCCGCTTTCCGGAGATTAGCTTTATACTCTTCTCGCATAAATTGATACGCTGGCTCTTATTTGCTTTTGTCTTGACCGGATTCTTCAGTTCTGCTTTCCTGTCTTTTATGTTGTTTTACAAGCTGACGTTTATTCTGCAGATAGTCTTTTACGGGCTTGGGCTCATTGGTTTGGCTCTGCAACACACTGGGATTCATATCCCTTTAACGGGTATTGCTACTTACTTTGTGGCAATGGTATACTCTTCAGCCGTTGCACTCAAGAACTATATCACCAACAAAAACTTCGGAATGTGGAAGCCTATCCGATGAGGAGTACATAAGTCATGAATATATTCATTACTGGCAGTAACGGCTTTGTGGGATCGCAACTGATGCGGGAGCTGGAGCATAAAGGTCACGAAGTGATCGGCATAGATATCAGCGATCAGTGCAATGCCACCAAACACGAGAGCACACTTTCCGGCGACATACGTGAGAAAGCGGACCTGGATAGAGTCTTCTCTACATTCTCTGCGCAGCATGGCTCAGGTATTGACCTCATCATCCACTGCGCAGCAGCCAAGCATGATTTTGGTATCAAACGCGAAGAGTATTTTAGCCACAATGAACTGGGGACCAAAGTCCTTCTTGATTTTGCTACCCAGCACAAGATAAACAAGCTCGTCTACCTCAGCACCGTATCCGTTTTTGGTCACCCCAAAGGCAGATCTGATGAAGAGACCTCCTACAACCCTGACCATCCTTATGGCGAATCAAAGCTGGCTGGTGAACTCCTCTGTATAGAATGGCAAAAGCAAGATCATGCCCGCGAGTTAATCGTCCTGCGGCCCACAGTGATCTATGGCCCTCACAACTTTGCCAATGTGTACAATCTGATCGATATGTTGCACCGCAGACCCATACTGACCATCGGGAATGGCGATCATATCAAGAGCATTGTCTCGCTCAATACCATTTTGGGGATGATAGACTTTTCGCTCTCATTACTAAAGCCGGGCTTTCAACACTTTAACTGTGTGGATGAACCTTATATCTCGCTGAGAGAGCTGATGCTGCTGGTGGCGGCAAATCCCGGTTTCAAGATGCCGAAATTCACTATTCCCCTTGGTCTGGCGATAGGCATCGGGATGATCTTTGATGTCCCCGCCAAGCTCTTTTCTATAGACTTGCCTATTAATAGCGACCGTATGCGCAAATTTGCCACTGCCACCTATTTCTGTGCCACCAAGATCCGTAAGGCAGGATATGTCCAGATCCAGAGCATCGAAGACAGCGTCTCTGAAATGTGCGCCTGGTACATGAACAAACAAAAAGACAGAGCTTAGGACAGCACAGTAAGGGGAGTCCCGCATAGGGTACTCCCCCTGTCCTTTTCATTTGTTGCGGATCATCCTGAGACTATTGAAGATCACCAGCAACGTGACCCCCACATCCGCGATAATCGCTTCCCAGAGTCCGCTGATTCCTGTGACTCCCAAGACCATCACAATGATCTTGATGCCCAGAGCTAGTATGATGTTTTGCCACACGGTGTTGTTGGTGCGACGGGAGAGTTCAAAGGCCTGCACGAGCTGTTCGGGCTTGTCGTTGAGCAGCACGATATCCGCGCTTTCGATCGAGGCCTGAGCTCCGATGGCTCCCATGGCGATTCCGATGTCGGCCCGAGCCAACACTGGAGCGTCGTTCATGCCGTCTCCGCTGTAGGCTACCAGACCGATGTGTTCGGCCATTATCTCTTCCAGAGCGTGCAATTTCTCAGCGGGCAAGAGTTCGGCTTTATAACCGTCCAGATTAAGCTCCTGCGCCACATTTTCCGCTTTAGCCTTGCGATCTCCGGAAAGCATATACAGCTTCTCCACACCAAAAGAGCGGAGTTTCGCCAGGCTCTCAGCCATATTATCTTTGATTTCATCGCTGAAAGTAGCAGCACCTAGATAGCGGGAGTCCACGGCTACATGCACTGCGCTCACGGATGAGGTATCTAGATGGGCATCGATGCCATAGGAGCCGATAAACTCCAGATTACCAGCCAGATAGACCTTGCCAGCATAGCTCAGCTTGATTCCTTTTCCGGGGTATTCCTTGTGATCCTTCAGCAGTGCGTGATCAAATTCAAAAGACAGCGCTGATTTCACTGCCAGGGCAAAGGGGTGATTCGATGAGTATTCACAGAGCCACAGGGCCTCTTTGAGCTCTTCTTCATTGGTACCTGCAGTGGGCAAAAGCTGCGTCAGGCTCAGTTTCCCGGTGGTGATGGTTCCGGTTTTATCGAAGACAATGCTCTTTATCTGCCTGAGTGAATCCAGAAATACTGAGCCTTTGAAGATGATCCCCTTGCGTGCGGCCAGACCGATGCCGATGTAATATGTGAGTGGGATGGAGATTACCAGGGCGCAGGGACAGCTTACGATGAGGAAGACCAGGGCGCGTTTGAACCATACATCTGCCGGAAAGCCCATGATGACCGGAATGAGGAAAACCAGCACAGCCAGACCTACGACCACAGGTGTGTAGATCCTGGCGAATCTGGTGATAAAACGCTCCTGACTGGATTTTCGAGCGCTGGCGTTGTCGATCATAGCCATAATCCGGGCTACCATGCTTTCGCCTTCGCTTTTCAGCACCTCGATCTCCAGGAGTCCGCTTTGATTCAGGCATCCGGCAAAGATCTCAGCTCCGGGCTCCACCAGCAGAGGTTCGGATTCCCCGCTCACACTGGAGGTATCCAGGGTGCTTTCACCTTTCAGGATTCTTCCATCCAGGGGAATGCGCTCTCCGGGATAGACGAGGATGATATCGGAAGGATTGACCTGGGATAACTTCAGATCCTTGAGTCCACCGGCGTCTTTTACATGCGCCTTCTCCGGCTTCAATGAGACCAGTGAACTCACTGCCTTGCGGCTACTTGCCATGGCTTTGGATTCCAGAAACTGCCCCAGTTCATATAGCGCCATCACCGCGATGGCTTCCGTATATTCACCCAGATACATAGCGCCGATACTGGCAATGCTCATCAGAAAATGCTCTGCCATGAGCTGTTTGGAGGTTACTTCCTGGTAGGCGCCATGCAAGACTCTTCCCGAGACCAAAAGATAGGCCACAAAAGACAGAGAGATAAAGAGCACCTGCCCCAGAGGCAGAAGCGTATTCAGTAGCCAGATCAGGAGGCCGGCGTATATAAACCAGACATAATTGCTCCTTTTATGCTCGTGATCAGAGCCCGCCGCCGCAATTTTGACCCCGGGTTCGATGCCGGACGCGATCTGATTCAGACGGTCCAGCACGTTTTCGGCAGGATTCTCATATTGAACGATCAAGCGTCTATTCATAAAGTCCAGATTCACCTGGCTTACTTCGGCGAGATTGGCAATCTCCCTTTCGATCTTGGCACTGCAATTCGCACAATCCAGATTGTGTACATCATATTCGCGGATGGTCATGCTTCCTCCCCGATGTGTTCCAAAGCCACGTCGAACAAACTCTGTATATGCATATCCTCCAGTGAGTAGTATACCACAGTACCTTCCTTTCTGGTCTTGACAAAGCGGCTGAGTCTCAAGGTTTTGAGCTGATGGGAAACTGCCGATTGTCCCATCTTGGCCAAGCTGGCCAGATCCGCTACGCAAAGTTCGGAACGCGACAGGAAATACAAGAGCTTCAAGCGCGAGGGATCTCCAAATACCTTGAAGAATTCCGCCAGCTTTGCTATCGTATCATCTGTGGGCAATTGGCCCAATATCTTATCTATCTCTTCTTCAGAGATCAGCTTACATAAACATTTATCGATCATCCTAAACTCCTATATGAATGTGTGTTCATATATAGAATAAGCAGGAATCTCTTCAAGACAAGCTTGACATATAATCCCTGCAAAAGATTGTGGGAATATGAAGACTACACAAGAGCTTCGGATAATAAAAGGAGAGAGTTTATGACAGCACTTCAGTTTCATGCTTTTAGCATTCCATTGATTATTGGACCCTTTGTTATGGGAGTTTATGCTTTCATAGCAATGTATCGCAAGGTGAAAATCCACAATCTGGAGACCTGGAAAAAGGCCAGTATCGAAAGTAATCTGACTAAAAGTGAATTTATAGCGCGCACTCAACAACTTTGTGCCGGCAAGGGATATTTCCTACTTGATATCATCCAGTCAGATGATTCGGTAAAAGCGGTGATCAAAGAAGCCCCAACTGTGTTGTGGGGGTTTGGCCAATTCTATTGTATCGAATACAGGCCCACCCAAAAGCCCAAAGTAACTGTGTATGCGAGAAGTGGAGTTTTTAAATGGGCTATCAATAAGTCTGCCTTCCGCAATGCTGTGAACGCATTTGCAAAGCTTGATTGATCAGAGGATCTTAACGCTATTACCTTTCTTTTCAAGATACTCCGAGCGCAGCAAGGTATAAACATACTGATCGTATTTCTCACCCCCGAGCCAGTAATGGGCACGGATCTTACCATCCAGAGTAAAACCGGAATTTTCCAGCAATCTGATAGACGGCGTATTGTATGAGCTAGTTTCAGCATAGATTTTATGAAGAGGCCAGAAGAATTCTCTATCAAAAGCCATAGCCATACATAAACCCATGATTACGGTCCCATAACCTTTATATCTGTTCTCTGCAGGAAAGTAGTAACTAAGCTCTGCACGTTTATTTCTGCAATTGAAATCTCCAAGGCGAGTATACCCCAGATACTCATTGTTGGTAGTATTCTTGAGCATAAAGATTAAATCGCTTTCAACAAGCTCAGGGAAACGTTCTAAAAAGGAAAGCCAGCGATCTTCGCTATATTCATTTTTCCCCGGCATTACCGGCTGGAAGCAGAATCGATCCTTTTCGCCCTCATTAATTTGCCACATGTAGAACAGTTTAATTATTTCCGGATCCTTTTGAAGCTGCTCCAGCGCATAGATCTGTCCATTTATGCTTGCTACATTTTCCATTCTAATCCCCTTTATCTTTGAAATTATATATGGGTTTTAAGGTTTCTATAACCTCAATAGTGTCTTCAAGTTCTGCTATCACCCTTTTAGGATTCTTATACGCCATCGGGGCTTCATCTATAGTATTTCTATTCACGCAAGTCGTATAAATCCCTTTCATACTATTTTGAAAGTCTTGCATATTGATCTCTTTTCTTGCTTTATTACGGGACATGATCCTGCCGGCACCATGCGCAGAGGAGTAATTCCAATCCGCATTTCCTTTTCCTGATGCAATAATGCTTCCAAAAGACATATTCATCGGTATGATAACTTGTCTAGTAAGCTCAGCATTTATAGCCCCTTTCCTAAGAATCATCCTGTCGTCTATATAATTATGCACGGTAGAAAGCTCTCCTAACACCTCCCAATCCATTCCTCTTCTAATAGAATCCGCTATAGCTGCTCGATTGATGCTGGCATACTCTTGGGCAATGCGCATATCTCTCAAATAGTCTTGCATCAAGTCGCCTTCCAGATAGCAATGCTCTTTCTTGATATCGAGCCCCAGATCATCGCAATAAATCTGAGCTAGTTTTTGATAGTATTCTGCTATCTCCAAACCGAACTTTCTACTCCCGGTATGGATAGATAATGCATATTGACCATTTTTCCTTCTACTCAATTCAATAAAATGATTACCTCCCCCTAAGGTGCCAACAGAGTGTTCGGCCCTTTTCACATCTGCTCTGTCTTGCATTTCATGGATCTGTTTGGGGAGATGATTTGCAAACACATGCTTAGTTTTTCTGATCCGAAATCCAGAAGGCACATTGTGTCTGATGACTTCATCCAGTTGTTCCAAGTTTATTTTATCTTTGCCTAAATGATTGACCAACAGCCCACAACCTATGTCCACTCCTATATAATATGGCACTACTTTATCTCTGATAATCATGGTAGTGCCTATCACGCAGCCTTTTCCGGCATGAGCATCGGGCATGATTCTTATGTGTGCCCCTCTGCCGGCGGGAGCATCTGCCATCTCAATAATTTGCTGAGTAGTTGCCTGATCCAAGCTGTCTGTAAACACTCTGACGATTTCTTCTTTGGGGGTAACGAGGTCTATATACATTTTTTCTCCTATCAATCAGGGCAGAGAACCAGCTTTGCCCCTGTTTGGTATTTCTGACGGGAATAGAACCCGCATGTTGTTAGCTATCTGGGGATTATAGTCCCTTGTGTCTTCCTATGCCACCACAGCAGCCAATCTAAGATCCTCTGCTCATACGAGACATTATCAGGATAACAAAAGATATAGCTCTGTCAAGAAGTAAAATTCATGTGTATTCTCTCATTGATCATCCAAGCGGGTGCATTTGTATGCTAGCTATCTTTTTAGAGAGTGATTTTGTCTTTTATGACGGCACCATCCCTGCACATTCCATATCTCTTCCCCAACCCTTTAACGTAGTATTAACGGGCTTTCAATTCGAGATGACTCGAGATTCCAAGTCATCTCGAGTCGAAAGCGAATTAGAATCAAATTGAAGCCACCTCTGACAAGGGGGAAAGCCCCGGCTGATCAGCTCAGATATTTACAGGTGGCAGTCTGGCGGACAACCTGAGCGATGAAGCTCAGGTGCTTGATCTGTATAGGAAAGATTAGCAGAGGCTTAGATCACTGCCGAAAGCCAATTCCGGTTTCTGGAGCTATCCTCGGAGCGTCTGAAGCCTTTATTGTATTTGGCGCGCCGTTCGTCAAAGCGGGTGATGCTTTGCTCAAGAGCTCTGCTCCAGCGCTCGCGCTCTAGCGTGATATTCTGTTGGTAACTGTTCAAGAGACTGCCGGCACGGGCGATGAAATCCATAAAGGGATATTCTTCGGCCCAAAAGAGCAGGAGATGGGTGACATCCACTTCGGGGAAGTCGCGGCGGCTGTCGCTGAAATCTATGAAGTAGTATTTACTGCCTGCCAGGAGGATGTTTTGGGGCTGATTATCGATATGGCAGAGGCATTTATCAGCTTCGAGAGTAAAGGCGTGAAAGGCTGCCAGAGCCGCGCCCAGATCTGTAGTCGAGAAGTTCGGCTGATCCAGATAGGCTTGTCCCTTTATGCGTTTTGTGGTGATATAGTAAAGCTTTTGGTCCATGACCTCCGCATCGCCGGCAGAGAGCAGATCTGGCACGTGAGGCGGGGCCAGGTGATAAACCTGCAGCTCCCGGTCGAAAAGCTCTTTATCGGTAAAGAGCTTTGACACCACGTTCGGATAAGTAATCAGAGCAGGAATATCCTGGTTCAATCCAGGGATATCCTTTCGATGCGATTTTGTTTTAGCATAGGCACGATGAGTTCATTGCTGAGCGCGTGATAATAGATATCGGCTGCGCCTTCATAGTCTTTCAATTTTGTGATGAATCTGTTTTGTTCCTGGGGGATTTCGATAATCATGCTTTCGGCCCAGGAGCTGAAGTAGATGCGTCCCAGATCGTCGATGGCGATTCCATCCAACCCTGAATAAATGGTATCCATGAAGATAGTCGTTTCTTTGCTGCGCACGTCCAGGCTGAGAATGGGGGAGTGGGTGCTATTGTTTACCACCAGCATCTGCCAGCGGGGACGATCGTAAACGATGCCATTGGGCTTGCTGAGTAGTGGACTAATGATCTTTTCCTGGGTTTTGGCAGTGGGGTCGTAGGCATAGATGCAATGTCCCAGGGTATCGGTGATGTAAAGCAGGCCATGTTCGGTGAGCGCGAGATCGTTCAGGCCGGCGGCTCCTTCGATGATGTAGGTATCGATGATGCTGGCCTGGGCCACATCCACCACCTGAATTTGGGTGGGCTCTGTGACATACAATTTGCCCTCGCTCAGGAGGATGCCCTTGGGACTCTTGAAAGCCCCGGGCATGTATGCACTCAGCTTGCCAGCATTGTCCATGGCGATGATGCTGCCATTGCCCACGTTTGAGATCAAGAATCTTTCTCCCACGGGGTCGTAGGTGACGCTCTCAGGCTTGTCCAGGCGCACACCGGTGCGGTTAAGAGCCCAAAACAGCAGTGCTGTCACGATGAGTAAAGCCAGTATAATGAGGATTATTTTCTTCATTTTAATTCCTTTGGTCCCAGGTGCTGCCAGTGGGCCCATCTTTTATTTCTATGCCCAGAGCTTTGAGATCGTCGCGGATCTGGTCCGACTTTGCCCAGTTTTTCTCTGTTCTGGCCTGGGTTCTGTAGCCCAAGATCAGATCGACCAGTGCTTTGGATAGATCAGGCATCTGTTTGCACAGCCTGGTCTCGGGATGCTGGAAAAAGCCCAGGACTTTACCCAGTTTCAGGAGCATGCGGGCTGCATCCAGCCGGTTTTCGGGGCTGGATTTGCTGTTTTTGGCCAGGCGCGCCAGGTCAAAGAGGATGGCGATGGCCCGGGCGGTATTAAAATCATCATCCATGCTTGCGCGAAAATCTTCTTCAAAGCGCAGGCAATCCGGGCAGTTGATCTTCTTTTCAGCAAGATCAACCGGCTCAAAGGACTCCAGGGCTTTGTAAAAATTATCCACTGCTTTATCGCTTTCCACGATCAGTTCGCGGGTAAAATCTATGGGTGAACGGTAGTGTTTGGAAAGGAAGAAAAAGCGAATGGCCTCGGCGTCGTATTCGTCCAGGATATCGCGCGCCGTAAAGAAATTCTTCAGGCTTTTGCTCATCTTTTCGCCATCGATATTCAGAAAGCCATTGTGCATCCAATAGCGGGCCAAAGGTTTGCCGGAGAGGGCCATGGCCTGGGCATTCTCGTTTTCATGATGCGGAAAGACCAGATCGATGCCACCGCCATGGATATCAAAGCTTTCGCCAAGATAGTTCTGGCTCATCACTACGCATTCCGTGTGCCAGCCGGGGCGTCCATTTCCCCAGGGGCTGGCCCAGAAAGGCTCATTGGGCTTGCTGGCTTTCCAGAGGGTGAAGTCCGCCGGATGGCGTTTGCTCATATTTTCGGCTACCCTGGCGCCGGTCTTCTGCTCGTCGATCTTTTTACCGGAAAGCTGTCCATATTCGGGCAGGGAAGTGGTGGCGAAATAGACATCACCATTGGCCTCATAAGCGTGATTCGTCTCCACCAGTTTATTGATCAGAGCGATAATCTCTGGCATCACATGGGTGGCCCGGGGCTGATGAGTGGGCGCTCCTATGCCAAGACGCGCGCAGTCTTCCAGAAAAGCTGCGGCATACTTCTGGGCAACCTCTTGAAAGTCCCGGTTTTCCTCCGTGGCTTGTTCGATGATCTTGTCATCGATATCTGTAATGTTTTGTACGTAAGTAACTTCGTAGCCAATGTATTCAAAATACCGGCGCACGACATCAAAAAAGAGGAAGGCGCGGGCGTTGCCGATGTGAAAGTAATTGTATACAGTGGGGCCGCAGGCATATAGCCTGAGCTGCCCTTCTTTGATGGGGACAAATTCTTCTTTCGTTCTGCTTCTTGTATTATACAGCTTCATTGATGCTCCGTAAATTTATTTATAGATTACCAGGCGTTCGCGCTTTTCGATGCTTTTGCCAGCGCTGGTTTTGGCGCGGACACGGATAAAATAGGTGTTATTTGCCAGGCGGGCTCCAAATTCATCTTTGCCATCAAAGGGAATCTGATTGAACCCCGGACTGGCCAGGGTCTTGATTCTGCGAATGCGTTTGCCACTCATCGTAAAGACGTCCACGGTGATATCAGAGGGTTCCGAGATGATGAAAGTAATGTGTCCCTCTTTTTTGATAGGATTGGGATAGATGAGCAGGTTTTCCAGGGATATGGCGCCTGATTTTTTGGCCACAAAGTGTACCTCTGCCACCTGGGGCAGGTTTTGATTGTCAAAGGCGATGATCTGGACTCTGTGCGAGCCTTCAGCAAGCTTTGGCATTGGATAGGTCAAGGTGCCGTGGGTGTGGGAATCCGTATCATACTCAAAGTATTCGGTGACAGAAATGGGATTCAGGGAATTGTCTATCACCAAAAGGATGTTGTGTCCGGCACTGCTGGTGAGATTGATGCCATTATCATCCGAGATTTTGGCATAAAGCAGAGGAGATGTACCTACCGTATCTCCATCCCGGAAGTCATAAGAGCCCAGATAGATAGAGATTTCAGGGGCAGATTCGTTGACCCCGGAATTGGGCAAAATCTCGCTGGAAAGTGGCAGGGGATGATAGTAAGTCACATAATCCTGTGCACTTGCTTCATCCCAAAGATAGCTGAGCACGAGGCCAGTATTGCCGCTGACGACATCATCCGGTACGTAGAACGCTGCAAAAAGATCGGAATCTTCTACGGAGACTGATCCCCTGAAGATCTGCGGTCCTCTTTGGCTCACCTGGTAAGGGCCGACAGCATAATTGCGATTGCTCTCAAAGGCCAGAAATTGGGCCTTGCCGTTCAATCCCGAAGGGCCAAAATTGCCGCTAAACTGGGCATTTTGTCGGGGATGGAGTGCGGTGATTTCCGGGCTGAGATTTTCCAGAGCAAGAGTCTTTACTCGCGCAGGCGGGACGACGCGCAGATATGGATCGCCCAGGATCGCATAGACCAGGGCGTTATTACTGGAGCTTTGGCTGGAGCCGGTATAGCGGATTTTTGCATCCAACAGAGCTTCTCCCAGGGGATAGCGCAGATTGATCATATTGGGTATAAAGTAGCTCATCAATGAATGATTGGGCCCCGGCCAGCTCACGCGAGTGGCGGCCACAGAGGCGATGGCTCCGGCATTATTCATCATCACAATCTTCTGTCCCAGACTTTCTCGAGCCCAGTGATCAAATGTGCTTACTTCGCAAGAAGCGGCGATGAAAAGGGGCAAAAGATCGCTATTTTGCAAACGTCCTAAATCTGTGGCGACATTGAAGTAATCCTGCATACCCAGGATATCATAAGAACCATGGCCTATGTAATACCACAGCAATTTGCCGCGATTGATCTCATCGATCAAGGCAGCCCGTACCTTGGGTTTGTTCAAAAACTCGTCGAAGTCATATTCGCCGGCAAAGATTTTGGTTTGCAGTACAGCCGGATTCAGCATCGTGGAGAGATCCTGCATATCCCTGGTATGTTGCCAGTCGTTAGTGACATTGCCATTCACATTGTCATCGGCGAGCAGCACCAGCTCGTTTCGCCACAAACCGGGAGTGGGATTCTGGGTGTAACTTTGGAAGTTAGAAAGCATATTGGAGATTTCAACCGCATTGACCACAGGATACCTGCCCACCACGATATCGGGGCGGATGTCATTGGTCAGCATGGCAAAATAGTCATCCGAACAGAACGCATACTTGGGATTTTGGAAGATCATGATTTTGTTCTTGTTTTGGGCCATGCCAGAGTAATTGCGCCAGTCCATCGTGCCTAGTCCTAGCAAAGTAACACCCTGCAGGGCAGGAGAAGGGGCGTTGTAATAGACATACTTCAGGTATTGGCGGATGGCCGCGGGATCCGGATGCCCGCCATTAAACTGGTTGAAGACATCTTGCTGGAGCACCACTTTGCTGTGGTAACCCCAGTTTTGCTGATACATATCTGCCAAAGCATTGGCCTGATCAAGAAACTCGGCGGGAGTAACGATCACGCTTTGGATGGAGCCTGAAATCTGGCTCAAATCCACTGGGTCCAGCTTTTGGACCGAGACCGGGCTGAAGTATTCATTTGGCCTCGAGATCATGAACTGAGTGGAAGCTCCGCCGGTGGAGGAAAACGAGAATCCGCCTGCAACTTCCGTAATAGGAAGCTGGCTGATCTGGCCGGGGCTGGTTTTCTTGAAAGCTTTTGTTCCGGGGGCAGTACCGATGAATTCATATTTCACAGCCTGTCCCAAAGCGGACAGAGAGGCATTGGCGATATACTGCTGGTTCGTTTTCAGCAGTTTCCGGGAGTAGGTAATCCGGTAATAGTCCAAAAAGAGGTTGTCCACAACGCCCGGCCTGTGTACCCGGATGACGATATGGTTGTTTCCACTCTGGAAAGCTGAGGTTTTTCTGCTGAAATTGAAGATAAAGATATTGGACCAATTGTGGATATCAACATATGGGTCGGTACTATAGGGGATAACCACGCCATTGACAAACACGCTGATGCCATGAACGAAATTGGAGCTGATATATTCCTTTTGCATGCGAAGCTCCAGGGTCTGGCTCTTGCTAGAGTCCAAATCCACCAAGTTTACATCAAAGGCATAATCGAGGGTGGAGGAGCCAAACATCCGGGTCATATACCAGGTAAAACCTTCCTGTCTATACAGATGCTTTTCTTCTTCCACATGGACCACTTGCGGGTGAGAATTCACTGTTTCATTCACGGACCCAGGGGTATCTTCCATCTGAATACGGAGCGGTGGCTGCTCAAAATTCCCGGCAAAGGTGAGCCAATAAACGGCGTTTTGCGAATAGGGATTATGATAGGTTTTCGTCGTAGTGATATTCGCAGTGTCTTCTATACATAGGACTGCATTGATGTCATAGCCGCTGCGGTTTGAGCCATGAAAGAGGATATAGTCCGAGGAATCGAAGCTGCCATCTTCTTCGCCCACTACCTGAATAGGAACCTCGGTGAATTGCTCGCCGGCGTAGGCTGCCTTGAGCGGCAAAACCTTGCCAAAAGTGCTGAAGATGCGGAAGCTCTGGGGGTCGATCTCCGAGATGGGGAATCCCGTGAGTTGGGAAGGATTGATGCGATACATGCCGGCTTTGTCGGTTTCCAGCCTTATCCACCAGGGGGAGCGGGAGAACTCGGCAAAATTGACCTGGGCACGCTCTGTGCTGTACCAGGACTGGGCATCCTCTGAGTTCAACAGTTGCTGCAGGACGCGGGTGGACATGGGGTCATTCCGCAGGGGGCTTTTGGCATCAATATCCCCTTGGAGAGTGATCTGCAATCTGGCAGTAGTCATTATGTCCAGAGTTTTATCGCCATCATAGCGGAAGGGGCTCAGCACAAAAGGCACAAAGCTATGTCCACGGAACAGGCCGGGCTCCAGCTTTTGGATGCTGTTCCTGTCTGCCATGCGGTACAGTTCTTCATCGATCTCATATTTATAGTCCGAGATGCCGTCCCGATTGATGATCTGGGGGACAGGGCTGAGGCGGCTGGGCAAAACCAGGCGGGTCTGGGTGCTGGATATCAGGGAGAAAGTTGCGTTTCCATTTGGAGGGATGCCGATCTTAAACTCCAGCTCCGGCAGGGAGGGCTGGCCCGGCTCCTGTGGATATCCGGCCTCATTCATCATGATGCTGGAAAAGCCCTGCAAGTCCTGAATATCATATTCATCCAGGCTATAGTCCACGATCATCTGGCGGCCTGTGCGTTCGACTACAGTGAATTTGGCCATAGCAATGCCGCAGGCCAGCAGCAAGATGGCGATTATTGTAAGGCGTTTCATCGGTCTTTCTTGGGGGTAAATATCTTCTCCAGTGAATATATCAGCAGGTAGAATATCCCCGTAAAGATGAATATTCCCAGCATGCCCTGGCCCATAATCCAGAGCGATTCTTGCACGACATCAAATCTTGTAAGCATCATGTATAGCATTATGTTACCTCTCATATTTGCTAAGGTTTGCCGCTGGATAGTATCATCAAACGGCAAATCTGTGTGATGACAAACACTTCTGTTTGTCTTTCTGACAATTTAGTCAGAAACTGCGAAAATTCAAGTGAAGACTTTTCCTGGCTCTGTTTTAGAGCACAGAGGCCAGGCCCAGCGCCATGCACAGCATCTTGGTTTCACCATCATCGGCTCTGGAGGGGATTAAAATCGGGGCCTTGGTGCCCATCACCACGTGGGCTACGCGGTATTTGCAATAGTAGGTGAGCATCTTGCCATAGATGTTTCCGGCTTCGATATTGGGCACGATCATGATGTCGGCAGCGCCGCCAACCGGGCTGGTAATGCCTTTCATCTGGGCGGCAACAAGATCCACGGCGTTATCAAAAGCCAGAGGGCCTTCGATGATGCAGCCCGCAATCTGCCGGCGTTCGTTCATTTTGGCGATCAAAGCGGCATCTATGGTTGCTGGCATCTTGGGATTCACCACTTCCACGGCTGAAAGTATTGCTACTTTGGGATTGGGATTCCCCAGAGAATGGGCTACTTGCACCGCGTTTTTGATGATGGCGATCTTTTCCTTCAGTTCGGGCAGGATGTTTATGCCGCCGTCGCTCATTAGCTTGATCCCATCGGGGTGTTCATAGGCCAGGACATCCGAGATTACTTCACTGATGCGCAGACCCTTTTCTTTGTCCAATACTGCTCTTAAGAGCGTAGAAGTTTCGGTCTTGCCCTTCAGAATCAGATCGCCTTTGCCCTGATTGATCAGTTCCACTGCGCGTGCAGCCGCGGCTGTCAGATCAGTGCCGGTATCCACGATCTCAAAGCTATGGGCATATTCCGGGGACAGCTTATCCAGTAGGTCCTGAATGGCTTTGGCATCTCCCACCAGGATGCTGTCTGCCAAACCTTCTTTCTTGGCCAGGATCGCGGCGTCCAATACACTCTCGGTCTGGGCTGCGGCGATTACCACTGTGCCTCGTTTGGCCTCTTTTACCCTTAGGATCATTTCGTCAAAATTCTTTATCATAGCCAGAGCTCCTTATATGGTTTAATAATCGTAGTGTTCAATGAATTCGTCCACAAAGGCGTCTTCCTCTGGCTTCATCTCCACCAGGATCTTCTTGAGCGCTTCTTTCTGGATCTGGCGGACTCTTTCACGGGAGAGTCCCATTACTTCGGCGATCTGAGCGAAGTTCTTGGTTTCATGCTTGTCATTCAGACCAAAGTAGGTACGGATGATCTCAGCTTCTCGATATTCCAGCTTGTCTATGGCTTTGTGAATACGCTTGTTGAGGCGTTCTTGCTCATAGAACTGCTGCGGATCGAGGGCATCTTTATCATGCATGAGATCGCGGGTAGTAAAATCCTGAAAATCGTTGGTTTTGAGCACGTCATCATAGGAGGAAGTATCCGGAATCTGGCTTTTGATGAGCTTAATAGACTTTTCGGTGATATTAAGACGATCTGCGATCTCCTCGGTGCTGGCTTTACGCCCAGACTCTGTATAGACACGCTCTCTGGTGGCTTTGATCCTGTGTGCGGTGCTGGATTTCCCCAGAGGGACCCGAATGAGCGATGACTTCTCGGATACAGCCAGCGTAATGCGCTGTTTGATCCACCAAATGGCGTAAGAAATAAGCTTGATGTCCTTGTCCGGATCAAACTTCTCAATGGCTTTGATGAGGCCGATATTGCCTTCGCTGATTAGCTCAGACAAAGACAGGCCTCTGTTTTGATAGCGGGCAGCGATCTTCACCACAAACTTGAGATTGGCCTGAATCAGTTTGTTCATGGCCTCAACATCTCCAGCTCTGGCTTTGGTGCCCAGTTCATGCTCCTCTTGACGAGAGAGCGGCTTAAAGGTTGAGATATCTTTCAGATAGCTCTGCAGCGCCTTATCGGCAAAAACACTTTCTTTCCTCATTCCTCTTGGCATAAATGCCCCCTTAATCTAAAGGTAGTACCTTACGAGGGTTAATGGCTTTACCCTTGATCCGGTATTCAAAATGCAGATGAGACCCAGAGGCGTTACCCGTGGAGCCTGTCATGGCTATTTGCTGTGCTTTCTCCACTTTATCCCCTACTTTTACCAAATTCTTTTCGTTGTGCGCATACACGGTCATCACAAAATCCGGGTGTTCCAAAACCACCACATTTCCGTAAGCTCCCTGCACTCCGGAATATACCACAGTGCCGTCCAATACGGCATAAATGGGAGTGCCGTGTTTGGCCCCGATATCGATCCCTTTGTGAGGTTTGCCATTGCGCAGTCCATATTCGGAGAGTACTTTGCCTACCACAGGAAGTACCAGATCATTGCGGATCTTGTCTTTCCTCAGCAGATCTTCTTCGGTAAGGCGATCCATCGTGGTCTGATCCACCGGCCTGGGGCTTCCGGCTATTCCGGCAATATAGATCTTTTGCCCTACGTTCAAGTTGTTTGAAGTCAGCGAATTAAGGCGTTTCAGTTCTTCCACTGTGGTGTCGTTTTCTTTGGCAATACGAAACAGCGTATCCTTGGGTTGAACTATATAAACTTTTTCTATGATCACGGTCTTTTCTTCCGGTTCATCGATTGGGGCTGAGATACTGAGCTGGTCTGGATCGACAAGAGTTTCCTGCTGAGCTGCAGGGGTAGAGGCAGGGTCTTTGATGATCACCCGCTGTCCGGGATAGATAGACACGCCGGCATCGGCAAAGTCGTTCCACGCGATCAGGTCATTCATAGTGATATTGTGCTTTTTGGAAATCTGGTAGAGATTGTCCCCGCGTTGGATCTCATAGAAGAAATCTGCCGATAGGGAAGAGCGCGAGATACGTGGGGCAGGTCTTTCCGGGCTGAGGGGAGGGCTTTGTACTGCCGGTGTGCTTGGCACTGCAGCCGGAGTATTTTGTGGAACTGCAGCGGGGCTGGCTGCGGCCGGAGCAGGGGTCTTGGGCTTCGGTTTGGCCTTTACTTTCAAGACTTGACCGATAGATAGACTGGAATTGCTCAGGTTATTCAGTTCCTGGATCTCTTTTGCGCTCATATTGTACATGCGGCCCAAGGCATAAAGGGTATCTCCCTTTTTCACCACGTGATTCTGCGTCTGAGCCCATGCCACAAGGGGCAAAAGGGTCAGCAGCAGCATGAGCCAGATATAACTATAGAATTTCAAAATCATTATACTCTTTGGGTTTATCTATTCGTTCAGCTTTCAAGGTTTCCACACGTGAGAATACATTGCCACGCCGCAAAAGTTCGCAGTAAACGTTCATAAGATCGTCTTCTGCATCGGCTACTATACGCACAGAGCCATCTGGATGGTTCTGTACATAGCCTCTAAGACCCAGTCTCAGAGCATGCTTTTTCGCCAAATGGCGAAAGCCAACGCCTTGTACGCGTCCTTGTAGTATTATCTCCCATTGTGGCATATTTACTCTCTTCAAGCTGTTTGAATCTTTCTATTTTAGCTCGTGATATTTGTCAAGGATTCGTTTTGACGTACTCAATGGGAACGAGCCAGCAGAGCTTTGTAGCTTGCCTGCAGCAGCTATAGATTTAAGAGATAGTTCAGCAAGCAATCTTTTGGGCTCTCTTCTACATAGAATCATAAAACTTAGGCGCTTATACTGAGCGGGAATCAAAATTCCGCTTTCAGCTCCCGCAGCATCAGATCGCGCATGGCCAGATGCGGATTTTTGCCATTGTATAAGATTTCGTAAACCTGGGTCACGATAGGCATATCTATGCTCAGCTTTTCTGCCAGTTGATATACGCTACGGGTGGTCTCCACACCTTCGGCGACCATTTTCATGGTGGATTGAATCTCAGCCAGGCTTTTGCCCTGGCCGATCTGATAGCCCACAAAGCGGTTGCGACTATGAGGGCTGATCGCAGTAGTGATCAGATCTCCAATGCCAGATAGTCCCAGAAAAGTCTCTTGTTCGGCCTGCATTGCTGCGCCAAAACGGCTGATTTCCACGATACCCCGTGTGAGCAAAGCTCCCATGGTGTTATCACCAAATCCCAAGCCACTGATGATTCCTGCGGCAATAGCTATGATGTTTTTTACCGCTCCGCCAATCTCTACTCCGGTGATATCCAGGCTGCGATAGGCACGGAAATACTCATTTGAAAAGATTTCCTGCAACCAGACCAAAAGCTCTTCATCGCTTCCGGCTATTACCACTGTGGTAGGCAGTCCGCGTGCCACTTCTTCGGCATGACTGGGTCCGGAAAGCACGCAAATCTTGTGATGGATAGATGGAGGCAGCTCTTCCTCAAGGATCTTATCGATGGTTTTGAGGGTCTTTTGCTCGATCCCTTTCGCCACATTGAGGATAGCCTTGAGCTTGGGGGAGAGCCAGATCTTGTTTACGAGCGCAGGCTCAATACTTTGCAGAGTAGAGCGGATGAATTGTGAGGGAGTGGCCAGCAGGATCAGATCGCTTTGATACTCTGCCACTGTGGCAAAAGAATCTGTAAAGCTCACTGTATCCGGCAGGACCACGTCTTTCAGGAGGACGGGATTGCCGTGATTTTGTCTCAGGCTAGTCAGGAATTCCTGATTAAACTCCCAGACCAGTACCTCATGCTGATTTTCCGCCAGCAATTTTGCCAGAGCCAGGCCCCAGCCACCGCCACCGATGACACAGATCTTCATTGCTTGATCTTTTCGCAAAACTTACAGAGATCTTCATCGCTTTCATCATCGTCAAAATCTTCCTCGTCTTCCTCGTCTTCCACCCAATCCGGGCAAAAGAGCATGTCTTCCTGAAAGTCCCACCCGTCCACATTGGCCAGGCCAAAGCGCTCCAGGGTCTCTTCTTCCCAAAAGGAATAGTGGCAGACTCCGTCTAGATTCGACCACACCAATACAGGTCTTGTATAATGTCTGATCTCGACCTTATGGTTTTCTACCAGGTCGAGAAATTCTCTAATCTTCTTCTTGTCTTTTTCTGCTCTAAAATCCATGATTACCTCAGTTCTTAGAATCTGTAATTCACCGCAGCACAGAGGCGATTTTCGCTGAATTCCTTCAAACGAAGCACACTCGCACTTGGTGATTCTACATTCCTGAAGTTGTGCAAGTAGTCAAGAGATAATTTCCAATCCGGGTGCAGTTTGATCTCTAAACCGGCCTTGGTATTGTAAATATGATAAGTCCGGCCACCGTACCAAGCGCTGTTTCCCTGGTAGTAGCGGTCTTCTTTCGCAAGCTCCAGATAAGGATGCCAGCTTTGCTTTTTTGTGCTTTCGCCGCTAAAGGGCATGGGCCTTAGTCTCAGCACTCCGCGATACATATTGCTATCGTAGCTGCCATCATCTGCATCCAGGTCTTTGTAGCCAGTGTTGTCCAGGCTGCGATAGCTGTACGAACCCTGCAAGGAAAAGGAGGGGAAGCTATAACGGGCACCAAGCTCTGTAGTAAGTCTGCTGCCGTCTGCTTCGGTGAAATACTGGTTGTAATACATATTTTCATAGCGGACATTGCCGAAGGTCGTGAGCTTTTTCAGAGGTCTCACCACCAGCTCTGCCCTGTACAAATTGCGCTCGTAGCTGTATTTCTCGTTTTCGCCAGTGCCGTCGCTATCCGTAAAATCTCTATAATAGATATAAGGATAATAGCCGTACAGAGCGGTCAGGCTCCAATAGTGACGGTCCACACGCATGCGAAGCAGGGCATCATGTCGCTCTTTTTCGGTATTGCTCAGATTTTGGCTGATCTTGCCGGTTACCGAGGGGGTAAATGTCCACCAGCGATAGTGGATAGGATAGCTCAGATCTATGCGCAGAGCGAGCTGCAGATCGTCTGTAGTCTCAACAAAGTCCAGCTTGGGATTATCGTTTTTCCAGCGAGCCAAATCATAATCTGAAAGCTGAAATACGTTATCGGTATATTCCACCGCCAGACCGATTGCTGTTTCGATCTGAGCATGGGCATGTACCAAGCCGATCAGGAAAAACGCGATGCACAGGATAATCGGCCGGAAATTTCTGCGACGGCCCAAAGCTCTGGGGCTGCGAATCTTCTTGCTATCATCGTTTTTCATGTCATCCTGCTGATCGGGATAGACCTCCCGGGTAGATTCCTTGTCTAATTTCAAATCTTCGGTCAAAGTCATCTCATTTCCTTATTTTTGTATGAAGACAGGGCGGGCCATAAACATATGGTCTGTATCTGCCCGAAATTCATATTCACTGCTATTTGCATTATCCGGAAGCTCAATCTTTTTGCTAATGGTGAGATGGCGCACACCCTGGGCGCTGAATTTGGTGGTTCTGGCCAGGCTGAATTCATAGCTTTCCACCTTTTCACCATTGTGATAAAGGCTAAAGGAGGGCAAGCTGCGATCTGTGAGTCTGGCGCGCAGATAGACCACACAGTCCCGGCCGTTATTCAAAGTAAACTTGAAAGGCTGGGTCTGATTGAAGGTATAATACTCACTACTGCTGCCGTTGTGCGCCAGATCGATCATCCCGGCATGGGCTGTGATCTGGCGACTGGGTTTGTGCACCTTCTTGGGTTTGGGCTTGGGTTTGTACATCTCAAAGGCCCGCATGTAGATGCTGCGCTGGAAGCAAAGCACTTCAATGGATTTTGTGCCGGCAGGCAGGTCAAATTCAAAATCTTCATATAAGTAATAGCCGTTTTTGAACTCTTTAAAAGTGAGATCGTAGGGGGTTTCCACTTTATTTATTACGATAATTATGCTGGGTTTACGCAGTTTTTCTATGCCAAAACTGCGCAATTGAATTCTGGCGACGCCTTCGGTTTTGAGGGTCATGCTCTTCTCTGGCAAGCTGCGATAGTACCATTGGCTGGCTTCTTCGGTTTTGCGAATTCTACGGCTTCCGGGATTTTCAAAATCCATGATTCTGGTACGATAATTCTGCGCGAAAGCCAGACTGGCCATCAGGCCGAGCAAGATCATTATAATATGTTTTTTATTCATTAGACTAATCGTCTCCTATAACTCGTCTTCGGTATCCACTATATTGCCCATAAATCTGCGGTCGTGTCGATCGAAGACAATCACCGCGATAATGGCAAGGATGAGGATGGCCAGACAGATGCTGGCTACGGTCACATTATGGATGGTGGAGCTGAGGACTGTGCCTTCTCCCACCACAGGTTTTTCATCAAGAGACAGGCTGAGTTTGTATTTGTGAGCCCAGCGCATGATGCGACGGATGTGCAGAACGTTTATATTGCGTTTTGCCATCTTCATCATCACACCTTCGCGGTCAAATTCGCGCTCTGCCAGCTTGGTATTCAGGCCTTCAGGGATGAGTCTGGCATTGGGCTCGCTGCCCACGTTTGCCAGACCGCCGCCGATATTTACAAAAAGGCGGTATCTGCTATCGGCATCGATCATTTTGTCATAAGCCTGCATACGCAGATCAACGTTTTCTTCCAAACTGCCGCCCATGATGAGGGGCACGTTGTTTCTGGTCATGGCTTCGCGCAGGGCGTTCATTCCGTAGTCGGAAAGCCCTATTCCTCTGTCCTCACTACCGCCGATGGAGGCATAATTTGAACCAAAGGAAAGCACACCCTTTTCTTTGAGAATGGCTTCGATATCCAGCCAGGTGAGCTCTTCCCGATTTGCTCCATAAGAAGCGGAGGAAAGCGAGACGATGATCTTCGGATCCAGATCCATCACAGTGAGGGCGGCATATAGTGCCAGATTCACTGCGGGATTGGACCCCGTGATGCCCACTGCCACTTTGTCGCCTTTTTTGAGACGGCCAAATTCTTCCACAAAGATGGTGGCAATATTAGGATTGATAGCGGCTTGTTTTTCGGAAAGCAGACCGCGGTCTGTGGTGATGGGGGACAGTCGTTTGCCGATCAATCCCGTATGGAAAGGATCGTCGATGGGATCGATCTCAATGTCGCGGGCTGTGATTTCAGCTTCCAGAATATCCAGATAATCCTGCATGAGGCTTACCGCTGCCAGTTTTTCTTCATAGTGATTGGCCTTGATCTCCACATAACTATTCGAGGCTATCAAGTACAAAACGACGGATAAGATAAAGAGCAGAATCAGTGATCTGCCACTTTTGAGATTGGGACGGTACATTTTGCTAAACATCTTAAACCTCCCCGCCAAAAACCACCATCAGCATCAGACGTACCAATACCGCTGCAATGGTCATAGTGGAAATTGTTTTCCAAAAACCTTGACGCTCAAACCAATTTGCGATGAGGCCAGGTACGATGTAGCCGATAGAGACCATCTGAAATTGATAAATGGTGAATTCATGAATTACCATGACGCGTGAAGCCCAACCCAGGATAAAGCCCACCAGGATGCTCAGCACCATTCTGCGCTTGCCAAATAGCAAGGTAAACTGGCTCACAATGCGGATGACTCCCCAAGTGAGCAAGCTGATGATCAAAGTGCCCAGGATCTGCATGGGTTTATCAAGGTATAGCGCGATATAGCCTGGAACCACGATTCCACCGGCGGATGCGCCTAACAATTCTGAAAAGATAAGACTGATGATTACGCCGATTCCTACAGCGGCTTGAACTACAGCATCAACCACGATCAGCTCCTTTATTTACTTTCGGTATTTTATGCTTAAAATGTGCCACAATCTGTGCTCCATATTTTATTTCTCCGGCGATGTTTCCGATTCCCAGTACATGGGCTTCTTTTTTCGTAAGGTCCCAGACCTGCTTATAAACCTTATCAGTGAGCGGTTGTCCCAGAGCAATGAGCTTTTCTCTCTTTACGCCATGGCTGAGGGCATAAGCTTCCACTTTGTCTGGAATCTCTCCCGTGAGCAAAAGATAATCATAATTCACCTTGGCCATGGCATCCACCAATTGCTGAGATCTAAACAGACGATCTGCACGGGAGTTTAAGATCACGATCGTCGTGGCCGCTTCGAGCTGAGCTGTCACCATATTAATGATGTACACTGTGGATTCAGGATCGTTGGCCGCAAAGACATTGTAAAAGTGGATCTCTTTTCCCCGGTCTTCGATCACGTATTTCCGCAGTGCTCCGGGGTCCGGATTTGCCGCTTGCATACCTGCCAGGGCTACATCCCGGGGAACTCCGGCTTCTGCACAGACGGCCAGGGCCAGCTGCACATTTTCGACATGCTCGATATGGCGGAACTTGAGCATGTCTTCCGGGCTCACTTCTATATGATCGGGCCGGCTGATCTTGCAATTGCGGGCATCGGCTACCTTTTTCAGGATCTTATATTGTGACACCTCTGAGGTGAAACAAACCCCATTGGGAGGGATGGTATTTGCCAGACACATGGTCACACTCTGCACCGTGCTGCCCATCAAGTCCAGATGGTCCGGCCGGCTATTTGTGATCACGGAAATGGTGCTTTTCACAAACTTGCGTTCGGTAATCCATTGGAAGACAGGATTTACTGCCATACATTCTATCACGATAGCATCCGGCTTTTCTTTGGCCGCGTGGCGGAAGATGTACTTCTGCTCGATGATGTTGGCACCTTGCAAACGGATGATGGCAGCTTCCCGCCCATCCGCGAGGACCATACGCGGCAATGTACCAGTGATTTTGGCAATAGTTTTTAGTCCCCCTGCACGAAATCCGGCCGCGATCAAACGCGTAACGCTGGATTTTCCCCTGGTACCGTTTACGTGAATGCGGATCGGGATCGAAGCCACATTCCGGCTGTGTCGGCGATACTCCAAGCTCCAATGTAAGATTAGGAGCAAAGTCGCGATGATCAATATCGTCATTTATTTCCTCATGAGTTTCAAAATCTTTCTTTCATGTGGACGCATTTACTCAAGCATCTGCATCCACAATTAAACTGTGTGCAATATCCATTCCACTATCACAAAAATGTAGAGAAAATGGCAAGGAATATGCAGATTTGGACAGCAAAAACCAAAATATATCGTGCAGAGCGATGCGAAAGCTTGCCCGGAAGATTGGTAAGCTACCAGATAAATCTCTTTTTATCCTCTGTTCCAGCCCTGGGCACTCTTGCAATTTGGACTTGATTTTAACGGACTTTCGACTCGAGTTGACTTGTAATCTCGAGTCATCTCGAGGCCAACACCCGCTAAAAGCAAGCTGAGGGGAAGAGCAAGCAGCGTGATTCTTCCCGCTAGCAGCTAAGTTTTGTGCTCTTTCAGGAAGCATTTATCACTTCACCTGCACTCTGATGCCTTCGGAGTGAGAAGTAAATTCCGGGGCATACATACATTGGATGCTGGTGATTCCATTGGAAAAATCCCCTTTGTTGAATACACGCAAGGGATATTCGAAGACATAAGTTCCTTTGCGCAGATAGTCTATAAAGAAGTTCGTAGCGGCATCGCCGGTGGATTCGTAATAGCCCAGGCCGTCCTGCCATTTGTAGCGGGAAAGCACGTTGATGGGTTCGAATCCCGCGCTGCGCATATCTTTCATGTGGACATACTCCAGATCCCGGTCTGTGCGCAGTTCGATGCGTACGATTACCTTGTCACCAATCTTGAGCTGGGTCTTTGCGCTGATGGGATCAAGCACTTTACCTCTGTCGGTATTGCGCTCCAGAAAGAGCTGTTTCTTCAGGCTCAGCGGTGTCTCTGCTGTGGTGATCTTATCCAGATCTTCAAAATATTGCCAATAGAGTCCGCCCCAGGCGGATACGGGATTGGGATTCGTCACCTGTATATTTGCCATGGCGGGGCTTATGTCACTGCCCGTCCATGAAGTTTTGAAATATCCTGTTCCGGCTTCGGGGGTAACTCCGTCCATTTTTAGAGGATCAATCGTGCGCTCACCTATTTTGATCGAGACCAGCTCCTCGGTGTCCAACCACTCGGTTCCGGTGAGCAGCAGAGCATAGCAAGCTTCTGCCGTGGCTTTGGTGGTTTTCCAATTCGTGGTTTGCTTGCTTTTCAGCAGCCAGGTGCGGAGTTCATCCACCAGTCCGATGTTTCCGGTGAGCTCATGAAAAGCTTCTATCATCAAGGCCTGTGTTTCAATGGGGGCTTGATACCAGAACCAGCCGTAGCGGACATCGTTCCACCACATACCCATTTCTTCATCGTGCAAAGCGCGCTCGGTAAGAGATGCCATGATCAAAGCCGGTGTCTTTTTGTTCCCCTCCCGATGTCGGGCCAAGGCAATCAAGCCCTGTCCATAGATGTCTTTATTCAGACAGTATTTGTCTGCCTGGCCTCGGTAGTAATCCACGGCGATTTGAGTCTCCTGCGGGATGGGGATATCCAGAAAGAATGATCTGGCATAAAGGTAGTGCATCGGCATATAGCCCAGGTGGTCAAGCTCGGGATGCCCGTTTTTCATGATATTCTGATAGTCTTTGAGGATTTGGCTGTCAATAAAGCTTACAGCGGAGTTCAGCATTTGCCAGATTTGGGCGTTTTTGCGAACGGATTTTACTGCCAGATGATCCAGATGGCCAAAGCCTTCCACGATGTACTGGGTGATCCACCAGGAATCATCTCCTCCTGGGAACCAGGGCCATCCTCCACTTGCGCTCTGGTTTTTCTTCAGTCTGGCCACAGCGGAGTCAAAGCTATCTGCCATGTTATTCAGATCAAAGAGCAGCCCGATGCGCTGTTTACTCTGGGTTTCGTTCAGCGCATCCCAAATCCAGGGAGTTTCCTCTATCAGCACTGCTTTCAGCTCTTCATTCTTTTCGAGATTGGAAAGCAAGGCCTGGGATCCCGGGGTATCTTTCCAGGCCTCAAAGACTCTTTTGACCCGGGGATTGGCATTGGCAATGTGTGAAGCCAGCGCATTGGCATAAAGACGCGAGAAGATCTGCTCATTGCACTCATAGGGATACTCCATCAGATAAGGCAAAGCCTGAATGGCATACCAGGCAGGATTGGAGGTGTATTCCAAGGTGAGCTTGTGATTTGTGAGAGTGGACGATTGCTCGCTATTTAGCAGCTTATCAAAGACAAAAGACTTCGTAGAATTTCCGCTCACCGGCAGAGGCAGGCTTTCGGTGACCAGCATGCGGTTACTCAATATGGGCAGGGTATTTTCTTCACCATCGGAGAAATCGCCGGACTTTGCCACCACCCGGTAGGTAACTGCAGAGATTCCGAAGGGGATATCCAGATCCCAGCTCACCACTGCGCTTTCACCCTTTTTTACCCGGAAGGGCTGTTGGGCTTTTGTGATTTTGAACTGAGAGTCTATAGGGTTCATGGTGATGGCGTCAAAGAGAAAGAGCTGGCAGGCTCCGGCATGATCATTGTCGTCCAGAGCGCTGATCTTTGCTGAGAAAGTGATTTTATCCCCTTCGCGGAAGAAACGCGGTGCATTGGGCATCACCATCATGGGTTTCTGAGTGAGGGTGCTATGCTCGGTGCTGCCGATCTTGAGGTCTTTGGTCACAGCCAGAGCGCGGAACTTCCATTTGGTCAGGGATTCCGGGACGGTGAAGGCAATGCTCACTTCCCCGTTCTCATCTGTGAGCAGTTTGGGATAGAAAAAGGCGGTCTCGGCGAAATTCGTCCGGGCTTGAACCGTGGATAGTTCAGATTCAGCTTCATTTGCAGAACCTCCAATCATGGCTTGCCCTGCTTTCAGTGAAATATTGCCACTAAGATCTTTCAAACATACACCATCAGACATATCATCCATTACAACATTCCGGCTGCTGCCAGAACGATCTCTGTCAACCTGGCCTGGAGCTGCATAGGTGCGATACACAGGATAACAATACCAGTTAAAAGAGTCATAACTGCGGTAAGAAATGTTGTATTTAGCACTATAAGAACGGTAATAATTTAGCTGCCTCATCCCGGAAAAGGGCCCGACCCTCCAGCCTTGAAAACGGGAAGCTTTGCCAAAGATATTCGTGGACCATTCGCTGGGACGGAAGGCGTCCAACGAGGCGTCATACATTGAGGCTAGAACCTCTGCAGTGATCTTGCCACCCGTGTGATCCTTGAGCTTCAGCCGCCATTCTTCAGTTTGCCCCGGCAAGAGCTGGTCGCGGAAGGTCATATACTCAAATTCAATCTCTTTATTGGTCCAGGGGACTGTAATCTCCTGGCTGTGCGCATACAATCTGCCATTACGCACGAAAGTGATATGGACAAAAAAGCCTCCGCGATCTTCTTCTGTGATGGGGATTGAGAGCAGGCGTTGCCCCTTGTTCAAAGTAAAACGTTCTTTGGAGAAGATCACGTAATCCTTTTCTATTTCATAAAGTACAGAAACGTCTGTATAACTGCTCCCGATGAGGATCTGTGCCATATCGCCAGGTTCACAAAGCACCTTGACGGGCACAAAGCAATCCGCCATTAGATAAGGCGTCGTAGATGAGCGGGCGTCATACACGGTAAAGTATCTGATCTCTTTGATCTCTTGCCCCTTGTGCTGTGAGACTGCTTCCAGCTTGTAGGCTCCCGGAGCCCAGCCGGAGAATCCTTTGATCTCCAGAGCTTTTACGGCAGAGCTGTCGAAATTCCCGGTGAAGGCCACTTTTGCCACCTTCCATGTACTGATCTGGTCCTCGTCCATATAGATGTCATAGGGGAACGTCTTTTTATGCGAGCTTTCTGAGAGATAATTCCGATTCGGTGCTTCCCATAATCTGCTGCGCAGGACTCTATCCGGGGTTTGCAGACGGGAAATCTTCACTTGCCCTTGGACGGCAATAGGTGATTTGCCCAAGTTTGTGCTGGTGATCGGAATGATGAGTTTTCCGCTGGCGAGATCTACATATTCCGGAACTTCGGGATTCAGCAACAATTCCTTTTCACCGATGTTCAGAGCCAGATTTCCACTGCGTGTTTCGCCGCTGATATCCGTCACATCCACACTGATCTTAAAAGTGAAGTAGGGGTTATATGTCCCCAGTACATCAGCATCGCCCACCGCGGTAAAGTTTAGGGTGAATTCTCCTTTTTCATCCGTGATGGCTGTTCCTTGCAAGATCTCTTTTTCCTGCGTGGTCGGCTTACTGCCCCACCACCAGAACCAACGGGGGTAGACAGGTTCCCGCGTGATCCGATAGCTCAGCCTGGCACCATCCACTGGCAAACCGGAATAGCTAAGCGCAGTGCCCTTCAGGCTCACTTCCTGTCCCAGTTTATAGCTGGCAGTCGGCTGATCCAGAATCACCTCAAAGCGGGGACGCTTATACTCCTCCACATTGAAGCTTACCGATCCTCCGTAAGCACTGATAGACATCTGCCCCAAGAGCACATTCTTCGGGATCGTAAAGGAGCCCTCAAAGGTTCCAAACTCACCGCTTGAGACGTCTCTTCTTTCTATGTCCTTGCCGTTTGCATCCCGAAAGCTGAGCATGTTTCTCTGATAGGGCAGGAGCTTGTAATACTTCTGATGATCGGTTTCATAATAAACGCCTTTGAAATGAACCGTTTGTCCGGGACGGTAAATCGCGCGGTCTGTAAAGAGCAGGGATATCTGGTCAGTTCTGGTATTAATATACCCGGCGCGACCGTTATAATCGCCGATGACCAATGAATCTGCCCCACTCGTGAAAAAGACGCGGGTTCTCCGGTAATTCTTGTCTGTGGGAATAAAGACCATCCCATCCTTATCACTTTTGCCGGACCAAACCAGGGTCCCGATCAATTTTGGTCCCTTATCTTCATTCTTATCGGCATAACTGAATCTTTTCACTTGAACATTTTGGATCGGCTTTCCTGTGTTCCGGTTCAGGAGCAGCAGGTTCTGCGAATCGGCGTTGGATATTACGTAGGATATTTCAGTGCAGGTGAATGTAGTGATTCCCAGGATCGTATTTTCAGCGATATCACCATCCTCGCCATTTGAGGCAATGAGGAGGTAAAACCCTTTGGGCAAGCCGCTAAGGGGCAGCTCGTAGGATTTATCTCGCATATCGCCTTCATTGATAATTTGCACAGTCAGTATTTGCATAGCCTCCTGGCTAAGGTAGGCTTTGATCTCCTCTACAGTAGAGCTGTTCCGATAATATCCTTGATAATTGGATGCCTTTAGCATTTGCGCATAGGGCACTCGGCAGACTCGAAGTTTGACTGTGGACAAGCTTCTTATTTGTAAGAGCGCTTTGATGGGAGTATCCGGCAGGTTGAACTCCTCAATGCTGAGTCCAAGATAAGGGGTTTTTATGCTTTCAGCCAGCGCCTGGCATCTGCTGCCCCCATAGCTAGCTGGATATTTGTCGATCGCCTCTTGGCAGATCTCTACAGCGCTCCGGTAGGCCCAGCGATATTCCTCGGATGCTTTGGCATCATATTTGTCCCCCAAGCTGCGGTATAAAGTGGCCAGAAAAAAGCTCACGTAAGCCGAGCTGGGGTCTTTGGCATAGGTGTTCATCAGATTCCGCAATGCCGTCTCATAGAGTTGCTGGTTGTCCGGGTTTTTGCTCTTGCCATACACAAAAGCCAGGCGATCCAGCTCCACATCGATCAGAGCTTCGGGATTCTCATCTCCCAGATGGAAACTGATCAGATCCTGATAGAGCCTTGTCGCCATAAAGCTGAGCGATAGTGAATCCGGTGTGGCAATATTCAGTTTGGAAAAAGCCCTGGTATCGCTCAGGTATCGGGCTTCAGATAAAGAAAACTCTTCGAAGGGCAGAGTCAGTCCGGATTCGGCGTTCTTGAAAAAGTCCAGAGCAGTATGCGCCAAAAGGTCATACAGGGTAGGACGGAGCTGTCTTGCTGCACTGCCTCCGGAACTTACTACCGAGGGCAGGTCCTCAAGGCTCATCTTTTGCAGTACTTTGTCATGAACCAGAGAGAGTTGGTATGCTTTGATTGCTTCCTTGGTGATGGTTCCCAGGTCCCAAGTGGCGATGTCCTCCGGTATAATGTTCACCATCTCGGTTCGTTGGCTGAATCTACGACGGTTTGAGATATAGTAGCTCCAATATAGCTGTGCTAACATGTTGTGCAGGATGGATGCCACGGGCTCCTGAGCGGTTTTTAGCTGCTCTCTGACCTTGTCGATGGCCTTTTGCTGGGAGAATTCCTCTCTGCTCTTCAGGATGATCAATTGATGGATCAGAGCTTTGACCTGTTGATCGATATTCTTATCTGTCACTGCTGCGGCATAAAGAGCATCGACCTTCGTAGCCATGGACTGAGGGAGCCCTTTGTTTTGTAAATCTTGGATTTCCTTCCAAGCGGAATCATAGTCAAAGGGGCTTGCGGAAAGCGCTCCCAGACCTGTGATGATCAGGCACGTCAAGATCAATATATACGCTCTGGCACTCATCTTGTCTCCTTTTGTTTGGAACCTTTGCACAGCGGAACCATGTTTTATTGGGCTGTATTGCCAAAAACCATAGTCAGAATAATCTCCATTTCCCGTCAAGATATATATTTGCCCTTCTTGTGCTCTGGTCTTTTATTTGCCCCACTGCCAAGGCTACCTTAGCCCATTTGTCGTGCTAGAGAGGAAGGCCCCATGCTTTCCCGAGATCTACATCAATCGACAGAAAAACTCTTTAGTGAATTTATCTGATTGCTGCGATCTGCAAGAGAATCTGCGCATTACGAGGGGGCTCGATTTTCTTTTCACGCATCCCCCCGAAATTTTCCAAGCCAACCTTGTAGATGCTTGATAGGAGCGGTTTGGCACCCGATAAGTGCTTGAAAAAGTAGTTACGAATATTGGCAACATCTTGGTATATATGTAGA